>OHZY01000180.1_pt1 | contig 25143 bp, 19 predicted proteins | sample 1580621 | NCBI WGS metagenome assembly OHZY01 (sample SAMEA3882535, study PRJEB24775) | human gut metagenome | biome: human-associated habitat; feature: intestine environment; material: feces | place: Netherlands | collected 2009/2010 | reverse complement strand
GCAGGAATCAGAGATACAAATGATCTGATTGAAAAGATTGGAGTAGACAAAGCCAAAGAACTGTTAAAGAAAGCTGATCTTGTTCTTTATGTTGTAGATACATCAGATCCTTTAACGAAGGATGATGAAGAAATCATGCAGCTTATTGAAGGTAAGCAAACGATTGTTTTATTAAATAAAGCTGATCTTGAGCAGGTAGTGACAAAGGAAAATCTTAAGGAAAAAGGTTTTGATCAGATTGTTCAGATTTCAGCCAAGGAGCAGACTGGAATTGAAGAATTATATCAATTGATTCAGGATATTTTCTTTGAAGGACATGTTTCGTTTAATGATGAAATATACCTGACGAATATGAGACACAAAACAGAAGTAAGTGAGGCATTAAAGAGCCTTTCTATGGTATTACAGAGTATTGAAGATGGAATGCCAGAAGATTTCTTCTCTATTGATCTTTTAGATGCCTATGAGCATTTAGGATTTATCACAGGAGAATCTGTGGGAGAAGACCTGGTAAATGAGATTTTTGCAGAATTTTGTATGGGTAAATAAAGATGAATAATTTAGAAGAAAAATATGATATCATTGTTGTAGGTGCTGGCCATGCCGGATTCGCATACACCCATCAGAATGCCGAACAGCACGACGATGCCGACCGCGCACATCAGATAGGACTGTTTGGTGGAAAGCATTGATTTCTTCATGAGGTCACACCTTCTCGGTTTCCGGTTCGCCCATCAGGCCGGACGGCTTGACCAGGAGCACGATGATGAGGATGCCGAACACAATGGCGTCGGAGAACGCGGACGTGATCACGCCGCCGGTGATGGTGCCGATGTACGCCTTGGTCAGGCTTTCGACCACGCCGATCACCAGACCGCCGACCATGGCGCCCGGGATGGAGCCGATGCCGCCGAGCACGGCCGCGACGAAGGCCTTCAGGCCCAGCATCGCGCCCATCATCGGGGACACCTGCGGATAGGAAACGCAGTACATCAGCGATGCGACGGCGGCGAGGCCCGAACCGATGGCGAACGTGAGCGTGATGGTGGAGTTCACGTTGATGCCCATCAGGATCGAGGCCTCCTTGTCTTCGGAGACCGCGCGCATGGCCTTGCCCTGCTTGGTGTAGGTGACGAACAGCTGCAGCGCGACCATGATGATCACGCCGAGCACGATGGTGATGATGGTCGCGCCGTCGATCTTCAGCTTGCCGATCGCCAGCGTCGGAATCTGGATGATGGTGGGCACGGTCTGGTAGTCGGCGCCGAAGATGGCCTGGGAGCCGTTCTCCAACAGAAGGCTCATTGCGATTGCGGTGATGAGGGCCGTCATGCTGTTGCCCTTTTCACGAACCGGCTTGTATGCGGCCCTCTCCACGATGACGCCCACCGCCACGCACATGAGGATCGCGGGGATGACGGCCACCCATGCGGGCAGGCCGAACGCGACGATCGCCGGAATGGTAAGCATCAGCACGTAGGAGCCGACCATGATGAAATCGCCGTGTGCGAAGTTGATCAAACGAATGATGCCGTACACCATGGTGTAGCCGAGTGCCACGAGCGAGTACACGCTGCCGATCTTCAGACCGTTGAAGATCTGACTGATGAACATGATGATCTGATCGCCCATCATTCCTCCTTTCAAAAGTTGATGATGCCGGACTTTTGACATAACCGTCCGACTTGGCCGCTGAAGAAGCCCAGCGGCTGAATATGGTTATTTTCGTCTTGATACGCGAAAGGGAGAGAACCGGTTTCCCGGTCCCCTCCTCTTCACAGATTCAGGCCTTCAGGCAAGCGACGCTCACTTGGCAGGCTGAATGGTGGTCTTGTACTGCGGCTTGCCGTCCTTGAGCTCAAGCACGACGACGGACTTCTTCGGGGAGCCCTTCTTGTCGAGCGTGAAGTTGCCGGTCACGCCTTCGAAGCTCATGCCGGCGATGGCGTTGCGCACGCCTTCGCGGGTGGCGTTCTTGCCGGCTTTCTCGATGGCCTGCTTCATCATGTACACGGAGTCGTAGCCCAGTGCGGTGAAGGTGTTCGGATCGGCGTTCTTGTTGGCCTTCTTGTAGGACTTGATGAAGTCCTGCACCTTGGCGTTGGAGGTGTCGTCCGGAGAGTAGTGGGTGGTGTAGAGCACCTTGTTGTACAGCGACTTGTCGTCGGTCATCTTCAGGCCGTCGTAGCCGTCAGGACCCATCACATAGCCCTTGTAGCCGACGGAGCGGGCCTGCGGGATGATGTACGGGCCAGCGACGGAGTAGTAGTACGGAGCGTACAGGAACTCGGCGCCAGCGGCCTGGATCTTCTGCAGCTGGGAGGAGTACTCGGTGTCGTCGGCGCTGGAGGAGTTCTCTTCGGCCACGACGTCAAGGCCGGCCTTCTTGGCGGCAGCGGCGAAGGCCTTGCCCACGCCGGAGGAGTACGGATCGCCGGTGCCGTACAGCACGGCGACCTTCTTGACCTTCAGGGTCTCGGCTGCGAACTTGGCAGCGATCTCACCCTGGTAGGAGTCCTTGAAGCAGGTGCGGAACATATAGCCACCGGTCTCGATGGAGTCGGAGGTGGCGGCCGGTGCGATGGCCGGCAGCTTGGACTGGTCGGCCAGCGGAGCCACGGCCGCGGTGGTGGAGGAGATGGTCGGGCCGACCACGCCGAGCACGCTGTTGTCGCCGGCGAGCTTGTTGAAGGCGTTGGAGGCTTCGGTGGCGTCGCCCTTGTCGTCCATGGACTCGAGCTTGACCTTCTTGCCGTTGATGCCGCCCTTGGCGTTGATCTCATCCACAGCCAGCTTGAAGCCGGCGACCTCGGCCTCGCCGTATGCGGCGGCGGTGCCGGAGTTGGTGGTGACGGAGCCCAGCGTGATGGTATCGCTGTTGGCCGCGCTACCGTTGGAGCTGCTGGAATCGTCCATGCTGCCGCCGGAGCAGGCAGCGAGGGACATCGACATTGCGCCTGCCGCGACCAGGGCGACGCACTTGGCGGAGAACTTCGCGTTCATTCCGTTCTTCCTCTTTTCTTGAAAACGCTGCACATTCCTTTCAACGCGCACCTTGGAAAAAATCATGTTCATCTCAACCCCCGTGCGCGGAACCACGGCGACCACTCATGACGGACGCCCGTTCTCTCTCTGTGCATTCCGATTGTTCTTTATAGCCTGACGGACGGCGGCCTGCATAAAATGTTCTTATAGTGAGACTCAACTTCTGGTTATATCCCCGTCAGCATGGCGCAAAAGAATATAAGTTACTGTGCCGGCTGTTTTTCCGCCGTCAGATAACGTGGCCGTCCGGTGTAGTCGTTATGCACGGTAACGTCGACGAAGCCGCAGGTTCGTGCGAAGGCGGCAAGCCGCTCCCCCTGCGTGATGTCGTGCTCCATCACCATAAGTCCACCCGCACGAAGCAGTTTCGCCGCGCGTGCGATGATGCGTTCCGGAATGAGCGTGCCATCCGCCGAACCGCCGTATAGCGCCAGATCGGGATCATAATCGCGCACTTCCGGCTGTTCAGGAATGTCGGCAAGCGGCACGTACGGCGGATTGGTGAGCACGATGTCGATGGTGCCGTCAAGTTGGCTTAACGTCGGCATTTGCGTGGCGTCGGCGATGTCCAGATGATAATTACCGGCGATTGCGGGATACCGTTTCGCGGTCTCGTCGAGGTTGCGCCGCGTCCACTCGGCGGTCGTAGCGCTTTTCTCGACGGCCCACACCTCGCTGCCCGGCACTTCCGAAGCGAAGGCGAGGCCGATCGCACCGCTGCCGGCGCACAGATCGACCACTTTGGCGCGGTACATGCCGTTTCTGGTGGCCCAGTCGACGCCTTCCTGCACGACCAGTTCGGTTTCCGGACGTGGAATGAACACGCCTGGACCGACTTTCAAATCAAGGTAGCGAAACGGCGCGTGGCCGGTGATGTGCTGCAACGGCTCGCGTTTGACACGACGGGCCAGCATGGTCTGGAAACGTTCCATCGCCGGTTCCGCGTCTTCTTTTTCGGCCAGACGTTCGACGCCATCGCCCATGAGCATGGCTTTGTCCACGTGCTGCAGGTCCGTATGGAACGCTTCGGCGAGCAGCAGTTTGGCGTCGTGCTGCGGAGTGTCGACGCCCGCCGCACGTAGTTCGTCCGCGGCGGAACGCACCGTTTCGAATACCGTCGCCACCCAATCGCCTTACTTCTGGTTGGCGAGACGATCGGCTTCGTCCGCCTGGATGTCGCTGTCGATCACGGCCTGCAGATCGCCGTCAAGCACGGCGTCGAGGTTGTACGCCTTGTAGTTCGTGCGATGGTCGACGATGCGGTTTTCCGGGAAGTTGTACGTGCGGATACGTTCCGAACGGTCCAGCGAGCGCACCTGGGAATGGCGCATATCGGCGGCCTCGGCGGCCTCCTGCTCGTGTTTCATGGCCAGCAGGCGGCTCTTCAGAACGCGCAGTGCCGCCGCGCGGTTTTGGATCTGGCTCTTCTCGTCCTGCATGTTCACGGTGATGCCGGTGGGGATGTGCGTCATGCGGACCGCGGAATACGTGGTGTTCACGGACTGTCCGCCGGGGCCGGAGCTCATGAAGATGTCGATTTTGAGGTCTTTCGGATCGATTTCGATTTCATCGTCGTCCTCGTCGGCTTCCGGGAAGACGATCACGCCGGCGGCGGAAGTCTGGATACGTCCCTGCGATTCGGTGACGGGGATGCGCTGCACGCGGTGCACGCCGCCTTCGTACTTGAGGGAAGCCCACACGCCGTCCTCCGGCGCCGGAGTGCCTTTGGCGCGGATGGCCAGCTGCACGTCCTTGACGCCACCGAGCTCGGTGGTGTTCTCGCTTTGCACGGTGACCGACCAGCCGCGCTTTTCCGCGTATCGCATGTACATACGCAGCAGGTCGCCGGCGAACAGCGCCGCTTCCTCGCCACCGGTGCCGGCCTTGATCTCCATGATCGTGTCACGCGCGTCATCGGGGTCACGCGGAATCAGCGCGGTGCGCAGCTTCTCTTCGGCTGCGGGCAGCTCGCCTTCCAACCGCTTGGCCTCTTCGGCGAAATCGGGATCTTCGGACGCCATCTCGCGGGCCGCCTCCAGATCGTCCTTCACCTGCTTGTATGCGGTGTAGGCGGAGACGATGGCACCCAGTTCGGCGTGGCGCCGACCCAGCTTGCGCATCTTGTCGGGATTGGATGCGACCTCCGGCTCGGCCATCTGCTGTTCGATATTGTGGTATTCCTCAAGCGCGGTGACGGCCGCGGGGAATTGTTCGTCTGCCAATGTACGCCTTTTCTTCGTATCTGCGCTTCAGCGGAATCACTCGTCGCTGAACCTTACTCAACCTGTCCATCATATAAGGTGGCGCGGAAGTGCGGTCGTCGGAGGTAGGCGACGGCACGTCGGTAACGAAAAACGCCAGCCCACGAATGGACTGGCGTTTTCATTGCCTAAGCAATAAGACTCACTTGGCCTTCTTGCCGTAACGCTTCTCGAAGCGAGCCACGCGGCCACCGGTGTCGAGGATCTTCTGCTTGCCGGTGTAGAACGGGTGGCAGTTGGAGCACACGTCGACGGTCATGTGATCGCCGTTGTAGGTGGAACGGGTGACGAAGGTGTTGCCGCAAGAGCAGGTGACCTGCACTGCGTGGTAATCAGGATGGATACCCTGCTTCATAGTTTGTCTCCTAGAGATTCGGGGGACCCGGGTCGCATTGCCCCGATGGCAAGGCGTGAACCGGATAACCTTATGGAGTGTAGGCGATGGCCGGGACACGGTATGCGCCGTCACACGCAGGGCGTACGGACTGCAATCCGCGGATATGCAAAAGACCCGCCGCTTCCGGCAGGTCCGCATGTGCCCTCGCTGGGACTTGAACCCAGGACAAACACCTTATAAGGGTGCTGCTCTAACCGACTGAGCTACGAGGGCAACAGAGGAAGTATATCCCACCCACGGAATATTGCCATCGCCCATAGCGGGATCGTCATGGCAATGCGCCAGCAAATCGTTATTTATAAGTTTATAAATAATGCGCTATCCCATTAATCAGTTCAATGGACGATATACCCATACAGCATGTCTCGCCACAGCCATTTCACCGATGAAAGGACACCCATGCGCTACGGTCATTTCGACGACGCCGCAAAGGAATACGTGATCGTAACCCCGGCAACCCCACTACCGTGGATCAACTACCTCGGCAACGAGGACTTCTTCTCCCTGATCTCCAACACCGACGGCGGCTATTCCTTCTACAAGGACGCCAAGCTGCGCCGCATCACCCGCTACCGCTACAACAACGTGCCGGGTGAAGAACGTTCCGATTCCGAACGCGAGTATGCGCCTCTTCACAGTCATATCGTTATCTAACCTGTTGTTAATAGGAACCCGACCTTGGTATAGCATACCGCACGTCTCCCTTTTATCAGGGCTTCCGCCTTACACTGCAATATGCTTTCCGTCTATATCGCCACACCGAAATGGCAACAGAATCGCCGGTGTTCCATGTCATTTTTGTTGTTTTTAACGAGACTTTCGCTATGACGGCTTGTCAGTAATCGCCGATACCCTGTTGCGTGGAGGAAGAAAGCTCTTCATATCATTCGGCTTTCCACAATTCACGACTGGAATACCCGTGCCTCCGTTATTGAAGTTCCATGTCGCGCGAAGACACATGTCGCGCGAAGACAGGAGAAATAGATGAGAAACAAGGCAATCGCATGCCTTGGCGCAATCGTCGCTTGCGCAACGGCTCTCGCCGGAATCCCGGCCACCGCCATGGCGGACGACTCCGCCGGCCTGACTCCCCAATACACCTACAATTCCCAGAACGATAACGGCATGACCTTCGAAAAGGTCAGCCACGCCGATCAGGGCCTGAGCCAGGCCGATGGCGTGGTCGATTACACCGGCGACGGCACCATCGCCCCCTATACCGCCGGCCTGAGCACCACCGGCAACGGCGACCGCGGCCAGTCCTACAGCTATGCGGCAGCATCCTCCGGCGACTGGGTCTACATCGGCACCATGTACGGCGGCCTCGGCGTGCAGGCCATTCTGAACCGCGATATGACAAGCCTCGGCCTGACCTCCAAGCAGGCCACCGCACTCATCCAGACCATGTACGCGGGCAACATGTACCTTGGCGAACCCGACGGCAAGAGCGCCGGCGGCATGCTGTTCAAGTTCAATGTGAAGACCGGCAAGACCAAGATCCTCATGTCCAAGAGCACCGGCATCGACGGAGGCAAGGGCGTGATCCCGACCTTCCGCAGCGCCTTCAAGATGAACGGCAAGCTGTACTTCGAGGGCATGGTCATGGACACCAACAACAAGGATCTCACCCAGCAGGAGATCCAGACCGCCATGGCCTATCAAAACGGATTCCCGTGCATCTACGAAGTCGACCCGGCCAACAACGACAAGCTCACCAAGGTGTATGACAGCGTCGACGTGGATGGCTTCCGTTCCCTGGTCAAGGGCAACGTGTTCACCTCCACCCGTGCCATCGGCTCCTTCGGCAATACGCTGATCGCCGGCGACCTCAAGCCGACCGCGGACGGCAAGGGCAAGGCGCTGCTTGTGGCATCCAAGACCCCGTCCGATCCGAACTCCTACAAAGTGATCGCCGACATGGCGAGCTTCGACAACCTGCCCGCCATCCACCGACAGGATGTCAACGGCGGCGGCGGTATCTATCAGGTGCAGGAGTTCAACGGCAAGCTGTACGTCGTGGTCTGCACCGGCGACACCAGCACCCTGAACGAAGAGACCGGAACCATGCGCTCCTTCGCCATTTACGTGGGCGAGAACAAGGGCGATTCCACCAACAAGGCCGATTGGACCTGGCGTCCGCTCGTAGGCGACACCGCCAAGGGCGCCAAGTACTACTACGGTCTTGACAAAAGCCGTGTGAGCGCCGGCGCCTGCACCCTGCAGGTCTACGGCGACCACTTGTACATCGGCGACTACAACGACGTGTCCAGCGCACTGCAGGGCTTCGTCACCAAAAGCAACTTCGTAACCCAAGCCACCAACCTCGAACAGTCCGTCAACCTATACCGCATGGACAAGAACGAGAACGTCGAGATGCTCGTGGGCGACAAGAACGACACCTTCCCGAAGGGCGGTTCCACCGGTCTGGGCAGCGGCTACGACAACCACATGAACCAGTACACCTGGCAGACCACCGTTCACGAGGGCAAGATGTACCTGTCCACCATGAACACCACCACCTTGCTGGAACCGATCGCACAGTTCACCAACGGTGACATTCTCAACATGAACGAGAAGGATTGGAACAACACCGTCCACTACCTGCGCGTGTTCCTGCGCCTGCTGTGGGGCATGGGCCCGACCGACCCGGCTTCCGCCATCGCCACGCAGAGCAACGATCAGAACGCCAAGGTGACCACCCAGACCATGCCGTCCACCGACAATCCGGAGGCGCTGGTCGACTGGGCCCGCATCCAGGCCGGCAAGGACGCCTCCGCCGCGCAGCCGCAGACCACCGACGCCAAGTCCGTCTCGTCCGCCAAGCCGATCAGCCTGACCGCCGCCCAGACCAAGGAACTGGTCGACGGCATCAAGGACGGCAGCATCGTTCCGGGCAGCCTGGCAGCCTCCGGCTCCTCCGATGAGGCCTCGCAGCTCTTCGACATCAACAACGAGCTGGACAACCTCGGCTCCCAGCTGTCCGACAAGGGCTCCGCCGATTTCGCCAACAACTACGGCGAAGTCACGGACGCGTTCTTCAGCATCGCCGACATCATTCCCGACAAGTTCAAGGGCCTGTACGAGATGCTGGTCAAGCTGACCAGCAAGGCCAACCTCAAGGCCTACGCCAAGTCCCTGCCGTACCTGGCCAAGTCCAAGCGCGGCTTCAACCTGTTCGAGATCACCGACCGTTCCGCCGCGAATGAGGGCGTGACCGTCGGCACCGTTACCGACAACGGCTTCGGCGACCCGTTCAACCACGGTCTGCGCATCTTCTGCGACACCGACGACTACATGGTGGTCGGCACCGCGAACCCGTTCTACGGTACCCAGCTGTGGCGCGTGCGCAATACGCAGTACGCCGTGAACGTCTCCGCGACCGAAGGCGGCTCCGCCTCCGCGGATGTCGAGCGCGCGGCCAAGGGCAGCAAGGTCACGCTGACGGCCACCGCGAACAAGGGCTACCACTTCAAAGAGTGGAACGTGCTGAAGGGCAACGTCTCCATCGAGAACAACGCCTTCGAGATGCCTGACGGCAGCGTCTCCATCCAGGCTGTGTTCGAAAAGGACGCTGTTGAACCGACGACGCCAACGACCCCGGCAAAGCCTGCCACAGACACGAAGCCATCCACAACACCGACCGGTGTCACGTCCACCCCTTCGACCGGCTCCTCCGTGCTCGGCATGGCGGTCGCCGCGGCTGTGGCACTGATTGCAGGCGCCGCGATTCTGCTGAAGAAGAAGCAGGCGTGATGATGACCGGCGGTGTGATCGCAGCCACCCGATGAACGCGGAACGGCGCCATACCACCGGTTCCTGACGAAGAAGGCCGATGTCCATCAAGGGCATCGGCCTTCTTCATATTCGGCTTCGTCGAGTGGAGTCGTTCCGCTCCGTCTAACGTGGTCTACAGCATTGCGATCACCGCAACGCAATCACATCCACGCCATACGGCTTAAGCTCGATCAGATCGTTGATGACGGTGCCGGTCAGCAGCTCCGTGCCACCGTTGAGTTCGCTGAGGCACAGACGCTTGTCGGCGGCGCTGTTGTTGATGAGGAACGCGTAGCGGGTGCCGCCATCGCCATAGCGCACGGACAGGCTGACATCCTCCGGGGTATCAAGCGACTTCAGATCCAGCTCCTTGATGATCGGAGCCATGAACGCGCTCATGCCGGTCTCGTCCAACGGAGTGCCCACAAAATAGGCTTTGCCCTTGCCATACGCATTGACGGTGAGCGCGGAATGCCCAGCATAGAATTCGTCGCCGCCGTACGTAGCAAGACGCTCGGCACCTTCGCGATGAATAATGCTCGCCACGATCTCGCCCTTGGCATCAACCGTGCCGCCATGCACTTCGATGGTTTCGCCCGGCGCAAGCGCATCGATCTCTTCGACCCATACGCCCATAAGCCTGCGCAGCTTGCCCGGGTAGCCGCCTGGCACCACCAGATCATGCTCATCATGGATGCCGGCCATATAGCCGGTGATGAAGGTGCCACCATCCGCCACATAGGCTTCCAACGTTTCAGCCACACCAGGCAACACGGTGATCAGCGCCGGGGCGATGGCCAGATCATACTGGCTGAGCCGCGCAAGAGGCGTGGTGCTGGCGATCATATCCACCGGCACATTGCGACGCCACAACGCACGGTAGAAGCGATGAACCTCATTGGGATAGTTGAAGCCGGTGGTCGGGCCGACACAGCCTTCAAGCGACCAGTAGCTCTGCCAGTCGAACATGATGGCTACACGGGATTCGATGCGCGAGCCCATGATCCGCCTGCCGATGCGGTCCAGTTCCTCACCCAAGGCCGCGGTCTCCTTGAACACGCGGGACTCCTCGGTGCCGTCATGCGCGATGACCGCGCCATGGAATCGCTCGCAGCCGCCAAGGGACTGCTTCATCTGGAAGAACCGCACGGTGTCGGCGCCATGGGCCACGGCCTGCCAGCTGAGCTTACGCACTTCCCCCGGCTGCTTGACCTTGCAGAACGGGAACCAGTTCTGCTGGTTCGGGGTCTGCTCCATCAGCATGAACGGCTTGTTGCCGCCGATGCCGCGCATCAGGTCGTGGCACATGGCGGTGAAGCTCGGCGGGGTGTCCATGCCCGGATAGTTGTCCCAGCTGACCACGTCCATCTCCTTGGCCCATTCGAAATAGTCGAGGTCTTTGAACGTGCCCATGAGGTTGGTGGTGATCGGCGTGGCCGCGTCGTAAGCACGGATCGCGTCGCGCTCGTTCGTATAGCAGGCCAGCTGCGCCTGGTTTTGGAAACGACGGTAGTCCATCTGCAGGCCGGAGACCACGCATTTGGCGTCGCTGATGCCGTCGCCGTAGCTGACGGGCGGCACCACGTCGCCCCAATCGTAGATGGTGTGGCTCCAGAAATTGGCGCAACACGGAGCGCTGGACAAATATCATCTCTATTTATATACTTATAAATAGCTGTTCAAGGAGGATCATGAAATTCAACACCAACGTCCCGTTCTGGCAGTTCATGAACACGTTGGCGCGCTTCACCGCGCTGAATCTCGTCTACCTGGTCACCCTGATTCCGATCATCACCATCGGCCCGGCCCGCGCCGCCCTGTACAGCACGATGTTCGCCTATGACGAGCATGACGACGTCAATCTGGTACGCGAGTATCTCAAACGGTTCAAACGCGAGTTCAAACAGGGACTTGCGGCCTGGGCGCTCGTCGCCATCCTCGCCACCGCCATCCTCTTCGGCCTGTCGTTCTGGAAGGCGTGGGATACCAACGCCTCCTACATACCGCTGATCCTTCTGGTCATCGCCGCCGTGGTCGTGGCGCTGTTCGCCGAATACGCCGCACCGTTGCAGGCACGCTTCGCCAACACCACCGGCAGGCTCTTCTCGCTATCGGCGATGTTCCCCTGGCGAGCCTTCCCCTGCTCGCTCGTCCTCGTCATCATCGACGTACTCGCGGCCGGCCTGTCATATTTCGTACCGTTCATACGCGTTCTCGCCATCCTCTTCGGCATCGCCTGGGTGGCGTATGCGAAATCCCTCATTCTGCTGTGGGGCTTCAAACGGTATGGCGGAACGGGCAAAGTGGAGAATCCGCAATATGTCAATGCGCACGAGTGACGTTGCGGCGGCGCTCAGGAATCATGCTTTGTCGGTGATGAACGTCAGCGGATTGTCGATGAATTTGCGCAAGCCGACTTCCGCGGCACCGTACAACGCCGGATGGTCGGCCACCAACGGGATGGACACGCTCACCTGCATGTCCGACGCCCCCAAGACCTGCGATTCCAAACGGTTTTCGAGCGTTTCGTAGAAGAACGGCCCGAAATCGGTCCACCAACCGCCCAGCAGTACGGTATCGACATCGGCCAGATTCAGTGCGGAGCCGATGGCCGAGGCCAGCGCGTCGATGGCCCGTCCGACGGCCTCCACGGTCCGCACATCATGGGAATGCCATGCGTCCAACAGACGCTCCAGTGCCTCACCGCTCGAAGCCGCATTCTTTTCGGCCACTCCGGAAGCCTCGACCAGCGCGCGACGGCCAGCATACGTTTCCAAACATCCGCGTCGTCCGCATCCGCACAGCGGACCGTCCAAAGACACCGACACGTGACCGATCTCACCGGCGAAACCGTGGCTTCCCGACACGATCTCACCGTCACGGACGATCGCGCCGCCGATGCCGATATCGCACGACAGATACAGGAAAGAGTCGGCGCAATCCACGCCATCGAACACGTCCGCACGCGCACAGGCATATCCCGGAATCTGCGCGATGGCGGCCAGCTTCGCCTCATTGCACGGGGTAACGTCATACCCTCGCATAACGTCGAACGTGGTCAGATCGACATTCTCCCAACCGAGATTGCGGGCCATGAGCAGCCTCTTATCGGAGGTGACCAAGCCCGGCAGCGCACACGAGACGCCCGCGATGATGCATCGTTTCGATTCCAGATCCTCAGCCATCGCCTTGGCCATGGCGTCAAGCTTGCCGAATACGACGTCCGGCTCGACGCCGCTCATGTCGGCATCCACCCATTCGTGCCTGAGTATGTCGTGGTTGATGTCCAAAGCCATGCATCCATAGCCGTCGGTGTTGACCTGCATGCCGATGCCGCACACCTTGCCGCCTCCCAGCATCAACGGCGTGGACGGGCGCCCATAGCTGGCCGAGTTCTGCGGCTCACCCTCCTTGACGACGCCCGCATCGATCAGCAGCGACACCAGCAACGACATCGTCGCCTTGGTCAGCCCGGTCTCCTTGGCAAGATCCGCTCGGCTCATCGGCCCGGAGGCACGCAGTAGCGTGTCGATCACCACCGAAAGATTGTGATTGCGCAGATCGTCCTGATTGATCCTGCGAAGAGATGCCATAGCCGTTCCCGTCCCTGCCCTGTTTGCCGTGTTGCCGCATCAGCATGAATTCCCCGAACCGATGTTCCGGAGCCTTTCCTGGTGCTACACTACTATAGTATAGTTTATTCATCTAACTATTAACCGTGCGCCACCGGCGAACGGCACATGCAAGGAGGCAACACAAACCATGGCAAGGACTCTGGTTGCAGGCGTCGACACATCGACGCAGTCCTGCAAGGTACGCGTGACGGACGCCGAAACCGGCGAGCTCGTCCGCTTCGGGCAGGCCAAACACCCGAACGGCACATCCGTCGACCCCTCATACTGGTGGAGCGCATTCCAAGAGGCCGCCGAGCAGGCCGGCGGCCTGGACGACGTATCCGCGCTGGCCGTCGGCGGCCAGCAGCACGGCATGGTGATCCTCGACAAGCAAGGCAACGTCATCCGCGATGCGATGCTGTGGAACGACACCAGTTCGGCGCCCCAGGCTGCGGCTCTGATCGAAAAGCTCGGCGCAGCGCCCGCACAAAACGGCGAGCCGGAAGACCCAATCGCCCGAGGCAAGCAGCGTTGGGTCAAGGCCGTAGGCTCCTCCCCCGTCGCCTCCTACACGCTGACCAAGGTGGCATGGGTGGCCGAGAACGAGCCCGAAAACGCCAAGAAAATCGCCGCCATCTGCCTACCTCATGACTGGCTGAGCTGGCGCATCGCCGGTTACGGCCCGGTCGCCGAAGGCGAGGACGCCCATCTTGAAGCCCTGTTCACCGACCGCTCCGACGCCTCCGGCACCATCTACTACGATGCCGCGTCGAACGAATACCGCCGCGACCTGATCGCCATGGTGCTCGAGGCCGCGGAAGGCGCCGAAGCCGCGCAATCGCACGCCGAGGCCATCGTGCTGCCCACCGTGCTGGGGCCGCGCGACGCCGCCCCCGTCAAGGCCGATCCGGCCATCGCCGGCAAGAACGTCGAAGGCGGCTGCCTGCTCGCCCCCGGCGGCGGCGACAACGCCATGGCATCGCTGGGACTGGGCATGGCCGTCGGCGACGTGTCCATTTCCCTGGGCACCTCCGGCGTGGCCGCAGCCATCTCCGAGAACCCAACCTACGACCTGACCGGCGCCGTATCCGGCTTCGCCGACTGCACCGGGCACTACCTGCCGCTGGCCTGCACCATCAACGGTTCGCGCATCCTCGACGCCGGCCGCGCCGCCCTCGGCGTGGATTACGACGAACTGGCCAAGCTGGCCTTCGCCTCCAAGCCCGGCGCCAACGGCATCACCCTGGTGCCGTACTTCGACGGCGAACGCACGCCGAACCGCCCGAATGCCACCGCCACCTTCTCCGGCATGACTCTGGCCAACACCACACGCGAGAACCTGGCCCGCGCCTTCGTCGAAGGACTGCTGTGCTCCCAGCGCGACTGCCTGGAGCTCATCCGATCCCTGGGCGCAAGCATCACGCGCATTCTGCTCATCGGCGGCGGCGCGAAGTCCGAAGCTATCCGCACGCTGGCACCAAGCATTCTGGGCATGGACGTGACCCGACCCGCCACCGACGAATACGTGGCCATCGGCGCGGCCCGCCAGGCCGCCTGGGTGCTGTCCGGCGAAACCGAGCCTCCGGCATGGCAACTCACCATCGACGGCGTGGAGACCGGCGAACCGACCGAAGCCGTATACGAAGCCTACGCCAAGGCCCGCGGCTGATCCATCACCGCAGGAATTCAGGCATAGGGCCGGGAAGCTTCCCAACAATGGGGCTTCCCGGCCCTATGCTGATTCATGAACCATACTCATAGAAACGACAATATGAACGACAGCTTCCGTATAAGGCTTTACGCGCTCACCTGCATCGCATGGCTGGAGAAATCGATTTGCCGTCAACACACCCTATGAAACGTTTGCAAAACTACAGCAAACCTTCCACATCGGCGAAGGCAGGGTCATGTTCGGGAATCTCACGAATCACATGCGCTGGATTGCCCACGGCTATGACGTTCTCCGGAATGTCACGTGTCACCACGGACCCGGCGCCGATGATGGAATTCGACCCGATGGTCACCCCCGGCGTGACCGTCACATTGGCGCCGAACCACACGTTATCACCGATGGTCACGGCACTGGCATGCTCCCAGCCCGCCAGGCGGGTGGCAGCGTCCTTGGCATGGTTGGGTGTGGCGATGGTGCAGCGCGGACCGATCAGACAATCCTCACCGAGCGTCACATATCCGCCGCCGCACACCATGAAATCCTTGTTGAGGAACGTGCCGCGGCCAATGGTCAATCCGATGCCGTAGTCGACATTGAACGGCGGCGTGAACTGCACGCCCTCCCCCGCGTCCGGGACCAGCTCGTGAAACAAACGGTACGCCTCGTCCGGATCATCGAAGAAGATGCGGTTGATCTTCGCGCAGGCGCGCATGGCCTCGCCTGTGAATTTCGGCAGCGACTTCGATTTGCGATATTGCGTCGGCTTGCCGGCGAACAGTTTGGTCAGATCCTCGTCGGACGCGATCAGCGCTTCCGTCTCCTGCGTCATATCCGTCTCCTTCATCACATTCCACCGCACTATAGTGAACGCTCACACCATACTATATTCACTTACTTGACCATGACGCATGAAACGTTACCCGGCGTATCGTGGCATCCACCGAACAGCATATATCGTTGGCCATCAGGTCCGCATGCCGTCCACTCAGGCAATCCGGAACCGTTCGGATCACCTGTCGCCGCGAAATTCACCCAATATCGATTCATCGCATGGGACAAATCGTAATGCCAGCCTCGAAACGGCCGCCAGCTCGCAGGGAGCGTCCCGAACGAAAACCATAAATCGGACGAATGAAACGCACCGGCATCATCCCCCGGCATATCCACATCGAATCGATACCTGTATGGTTCCGAGCCGCCGCCTGACACCCATGCATCGATCATATCCAGATTGCCGCACTCACCCTCCGGATACGGAGTGCCATCAGGGCCCGGAACCATGAACTCGCCGGTCGTGTTCCCCACCAACAAATCACACGGAACGCGATGTCCCGCAATAAGCGCATCACGGTATTGCTCGACAAGGAATGTCCCATCGACGCAGGGAATCCAATTAGTCATCGGAGCCCATACGACATCATCACCCTGCCCAGACCAATCGCAAGCAGGAAAAGTCATCGCCGCCTCCAGCAGATCAGTCGCAGGAACAGAACGCGCCTCGTCAATCGATTCAACTTCCAGATACTTCAAAAAACGCGCTCCATTTCGCTGCGCATCCTCAAGAGACCACAGATGGCGATTGAACAGACCAGTTCCACCTCCAGACTGCATGATGACGCGTTGGAACAGACCATCGTTCATCGGCGAGACACTTTGCGCCAACGCGCTTGCGGCCCCTGCGGACTGGCCGAACACGGTAATGTTCGCAGGATCGCCACCAAACAAGGCAATATTGTCCTTTACCCACTGAATGCCCATCCGCTAGTCAAGAAATCCGAAATTCGCACAAGGCCGTCCATCAACCGCTTCCTTTTCCAACATGGCATGCGCGAAAAAACCAAACACATTCAACCGATAAGCAATGGAGACCACCACCACGCCCTGACGGGCCAGCTGCTCTCCATTGAACTCCTTCTCACAGGTAGATCCAGTCTGAAACGCTCCACCGTAAAGCCATACCATCACAGGCAGCCCATGCCCATCGCAACGGGAATCCGTACGAATCTCGGAACCACTGCCGCATCCACGCAAGGCCGGCGTCCAGATATTCAGATACAGACAATCCTCAGCCATCGGAGTGTCAGCGTCAATCTGCCATTCCCTGCCGTAGAACTCATCCGAGCCGGGCAGCGGCTGCATCGGCATCGGCGCGAAATCACCGGCTTCGAGCACGCCATCCCACGCTTCAGCAGGTTGTGGCTCACGCCAGCGTAACTCATCAACAGGCGGCTTGGCATATGGAATGCCCCGAAACACGGTGATCACAGGATCCGCATCGGAGAATCCGTCGACACATCCTTGACGAATCATGACTTGTCTGCGCATGACTGCTCCTAATCAACCATGGGCAACGGCAGATGAAACGGCGGAAGCAGAACACCGTCCCCGTCGCAGATGAGACCGGATTCCGGGCTGTTGCTCCACGCATACCGCACCTCGTCCGGCATGCGCGACGGTATGCGCGCCACAATATCGCAACCATCCAGCCATGCCTCAGCCCGCACCGAAGTGGCGCAGTCGTGCCACAGGAAATCAATTTCTCGCGGAACGTCACCATCCAACGTCATCAGATGGCGATTCTGCGATTGCATCTGTTCGCCCATGGAATTCCGCCACACGCAGTGCATCCTCAACAATCCATCGTCCGCCTCTGCGGTTTCAACAACCGGCTGAGGCTGAGCCTGCTGGCCATACACAAAATCCATCGCGACATTGAATGCACGATCCGCGATGGTTTTCTTATCATGAGGATGCAAATCATTGCTTTCACCGGCATCAAGCGTCACCACCGCAGCCACGTGTTCAAGTTCGTCCGCCACTCTCCATTCCTGTTCTCGAATAAGCGGCCAACCACCATCCTCGATGGCGTCGATGCCGAATTTCGGAAGCTGGACGATCAGGAATGGCATATCCGGCTGATGCCACTTGCCACGCCACAATTCAATCATGGCTTTCAGCTCATCGCCATAACGCATGGCGTAGTCGCCGGTATTCGATTCGCCCTGATACCACAGCACGGCCCGCACCGCGTATGGGAAGCACGGCGCAAGCATGGCATTGTACAAGCCGGTCGGCTTCCATCTGACGAAATCCTCGAATGGGCAATCGCGGTCGGCTTCGGCGGTCACGGCATACTGCCAAATGCCGGACAGGTCGAAGACATCGTCTCCGATGGTCAGTGTCATCCGTTTGCCGGGCGTCACACGGCCGCCGGGCCGTTCAACGACCAGACGCATGCGGATTTCGTTCGCGCCGGCGCGCAACACGCCGGCTGCGACCGGATAGTCCCGCGGCTCATACACATTGCTTCGCCCACCGACCAACACACCATTGACCCACGTATGGTCGGCATCATTCATGGTGCCCAGACGCAGTAGGGCGGGCTTCCCCGCATCCGACGGAGGCAGGAACACGGTTTTTCTCATGGTAATCTCGCCACGGAAACCGGCAAGTCCGCGATCCTTGTACCATCCAGGCAGGCGTATGTCATGCCATGCCACGTCGCGCGGCTCGATGTTCTTGGATTCCGGACAGTCCCACGCGATCAATGGCAGCCATTCATGGTGGGCATCGGCCACAGCCTCGTATCCAAGCGCCTGGTACCACCGGTCCCGCTCGGCAACGGAATCGAGGCTTCTTTTCGACGCCACACCATCGCCAAGGTACGGTTCAAGACTGGCGAGCGCTTCGGGGAACGCTCGTAATGTGTCAATGTCCATCCAGGATTCGATCGGAGAGCCGCCCAATGAAATGTTCAACAGACCAACGGGCACACCGAGCCACTGGCGGATCCTGCGACCGAAAAAATATGCGAGCGCTGAGAAATCATCAAGCGTATCCGCATCGCAGCCCTGCCAGAACGCACGGTCGTGATCGTCGCGAGGACCTTTGAAATCGTAATCGGGAATCACTTTGTACTGCCGCAGCAATGGATCGGGATCACGGTCCCACTCCTGTGGATAGTCGGCGCGCACCCAAGCCATAGGCAGTTCCATATTCGACTGCCCGGAGCACAGGAACACCTCTCCCGCATAGCACTGCCGTGAGATACGCTCCGCTCCGTCCTCGTAGCATATGGTCAGCTCGTACGGCCCTCCAGCTTCGATCGGACCATACGGCGCGTTCCAAGTTCCGTCGTCTTTCACCTGCACCATATGCCGCTCGTCAGCAAGCCGTGTCAATACGATGCGTCCGGGATCGCCGGTGCCCCAAATATGCATGTCCACACCGGCTTGCAGCACGCAGCCGTCGTCAAGTAGTTTCGGCAATCGCAAAGTCATCTCAGCATTCTCCCCATTGAGTCTGCGTTCATTTCACCAAATAACCGACGGGCGGCAGGAATGCGGCGAATCGCCGCCCGTCGGCATCGACTACCGGTTGTCGGGAAGCTCCCGATAATCGAAATAGTCGAATTCGGCTTTCGCGTCATAGCCAGACAGATCAACACAGGCGAGACCCACGAACGCGCCGGTGAAGAAGCCGCCATAGCGCTGGTTCACATAGTCATCGGACAGAATCTTCGCATCGAGCTTCACCGGAATCTCGGTGAAGCGCTCACCGTCGAAGGAATATTCGTAGGAATAGTATTCCGTGCGGACCTTGGTGCGCAGCCATACCGCTTCGGCGTCTTCGGGCACCACGATGGCGTCATCCTTGAGGAACGACGTGTATTGGTTGAAATCGTTCTGAGCCACTTCGATGACCCTTGCATGTCGTTTCTCATCCCAAGTGACGAACGCCCATGACCAGCACAGGTCATCGTAATAGTTGGTCAGGCCTGCCATCTGCATGTAGTTCTTCGGATCGAAACGCACCTTGGTCTCAGCGTCGAAATCGAATGCCTGCCAGCGACGAGCCACAAGGGACAGGTCAAACAGGTTGCACAGCGAGCCCTGACCACGCAATGCCAGTTTGCCACCGCCCACCGTGCCCATGGCGTCGGTGAACGGGACGCGCAGGGTGTTCCAATTCAATCCGAGTTCGTCGGATTCGAACTCGTCGCGCTCGTCGCGCGTCGCTGGGGCAACGGTCTCGATGGCGTCTTTCGGAGCGTCGACGTAACGCTGTCCGCCATGGCCTCCGACCACGCGCGGCCAACCGTCCTCATCCCATTCGACTTTCTGGATGGAGGTCTCGCGTCCGAGTGTGCACCATCCGCGGGTGCCATGGGCCGGTTCGGTATCATGACGCCACGGACGACCGCATAGGGAGGCGTAATACCACTCGCCGGACGGGGTGTCCACCAACGCTCCATGGCCCTGCTTCTGCAAATAGGTGTCAGGAGTGTCGAAGTTACCGATGAACGGGCCATTCGGCATAACTTCGAAGGAGCATTCGTCAAGGGTACGGGAACGCGCCACAGATTCCTGATGCTCATACACCGTGCCGCCTTCTGCGGCAAACAGGTAGTACCAACCATCCTTCTTGTATAGGTGGGGACCTTCGGTGATCTTCACCGAGGTGCCATCCCAGATGGTGCGGGCCGTTTCTGGCTTGAGCTTCATGGTGTCGACGTCGAATTCCGTCAATGTGATACCGTCGAACTGGTGGTGGTATTCACGGAAATCCCATGTCTGCTGCACCAAGTATTTGCGGCCGTCGTCGTCATGGAACAGGCTGGCGTCAAAACCGACCCCGTTGATGCGAACCGGCTCGCTCCATGGCCCGTGGATGTCCTCGGCGGTGACCAAATAATTAGTGCAATCCTTGAATGCACCATTGACCACCTTGACATCAGTGTAGATCAGCCAGAACCTGCCATCCGCATAGCTTAGGTCAGGAGCCCAGATGCCTCCCGAAGAGGGGTTTCCTCTCATATCAAGCTGGCTGGACCGGCTCAACGGGCTTGGAAGAATGTTCCAATGCACCAGGTCCTTGGACTCATGCAGGCGAACGCCTGGGAACCATTCGAAAGTGGAATTGGCAATGTAATAAGTGTCACCGACGCGAATCATTGAAGGATCGGCATGAAAACCGGTGAGCACCGGGTTGGAAATCTTCATAATGTACCTCTTGCATAAGAGATGAAGCCCGGAAGACGGAAAGGAACATCTTCCGGGCGTGGGTTGTCACATTCCGTCAGCCCTTGACCGCACCTGTCAGGCCGCCGACGATCTTCTTCTGGAAGATGGTGAAACAGATCAGGGCCGGAATCATAGCCAGAGAGGTGAAGGCCAACACCTGTGCGGTGTCAACGGAGTGTTCAGAGCTGAACATCTGTACGCCAAGTGGCAATGTGTATTTGTTGGCATCACTGAGCACGAACAGCGGCAGCATGTAGGCATTCCAGCTTCCCACGAAGGTAAGGATTCCAGTGGTGGCCACGCCAGGCATGGACAGCGGAATGACCATGCGCCAGAAGAAGCCAAGGCGGGAGCATCCATCGAGAAGACAGGCCTCCTCAAGCTCATTAGGAATCGACTGTAGGAACGGCACCAAGATGATGATGGTCTGAGGAAGTCCGAAGGCAATTTGCGGAAGGATCAGACCCCACAGGGAGTTGGCCAGACCCAGATTGCGAATCAGCAGATACAAAGGTGTAATGCCAACGGTCATCGGGAACATGAGACCAGCAGAGAACAACGCGTACATAAGCGGCGCATAGCGGAATTTGTATCGGGCGATGACAAAGCTCACCATGATGCTAAGCACCACGACGCCTACCATGGTGGCGATACCCACGATGGTAGAATTCTTCAGTTCCGTCCAGAAAATATCACTTTCGAAGACCGTCTTGTAGTTGTCGGGGACCCATGGGTTCGGCATCCCGGACGGATGGTTGGTGATCTGCGAATTGGTACGGAAACCGCCGAAGATAATGTACAGCACCGGAGTGATGCAGATGGCCACAAGCACCAGGGAGAAGAAGTAGACGATTGGGTTGCCCCATGGCGTCTTGGACGACTTACGGTAACCATTCTTCTTGCTGTACTCGCTTTTGTTGGAATGTCCTGCGATTGTTGCGGCAGTCATCACTTCACCTCACTTGCCAGGGCAGCAACCTCACGATGCTGCACTTCTTTTGCGCGCTTCCTGGCACGCTTCTCGGCTTCTTTCTGTTCAGTAACAGCACCGTCCAAGTCACGGTTCAGCACGAACTTCTGATAGACGAGTGCGATGATCAAAGAGATCACGAAGATGATCAGAGCAACGGCGGAACCATAGCCATAGTTGCCGGCTCCACGACCTTCACGCACCATGTAGGTGGCCATGGTGGACACACCAGCGGTGGTCGACACATACTTGCCCCACACGATATAGACCAGATCGAAAAGCTGCAGAGAGCCAATCATGGAAAGGAACACCCAGATCCGCAACGTCGGAGCAAGCAACGGCAACGTGATGCTTTTCTGCATCTGCCAGAAACTCGCCCCATCCACCTTGGCTGCTTCATACAGTTCCTCGGGAATGGATTGCATGCCGGCGAGCATCAGAATTACGGCGAAACCGACGTATTTCCAGCTGATCAGCAACAGCAGCGTCCAAATAGCGATTTTCGGGTCGGCCAGCCAATCGGGACCATTGATGCCGAAGTTGGCCAGAATCTCATTGATGGCGCCCTTCTTCTGTAGCAACAGGCTCCATCCTGTGCCGACGATGACCTCGGAAACGACATACGGCACGAAGATGAGGGTGCGGATGAGACCACGCCCCTTGAACTTCTGGTTCAGCAGCAATGCGAACAGGATGGCGAGCGGAGCCTGGATGACCAACGAGCCGATCACGACCTCGAAGGTATGCAGAATCGCCGCCTGGAACGCGGGATCCTTAAGCGCTGTGATGTAGTTCTGGAGACCAACGAATTTACCTGTCTTGGAGGGAACTCCGTAGCCCTTCCACTGATAGAAGCCGTAATAAGCACCCAAGACGATAGGCAGAATCACAAAGCAGACGAACAGAAGAATCGCAGGTGCGGACAGTACGAAAATCTCAACATTACGACGCATTTTGCCATCGGACGGTTTCTTGGACCGCTTAGCGCGCAGCGTCACCGCGTCTTTGCTTGTACTTGACATGGTTTTCTCCACTACCAGATACGTTTCTCGAATAGGAAGGAGGGTGGATGAATATCTGTCTATCCACCCTCCTTTGGCCGTCAACCAGCCATGTTCACTATCAGCCCTTGGACGCTGCGTCCTTCATCGCCTTGACGATGTCAGCCGAAGTCCCCTGTCCGGAAAGCAGATTCACCACTCCGGAATTAAGAGCGTTGCCAATATTTCCGCCGAGAGCGGTATCCATCCACAGCTGCATGCCATCGGACTTTTTCATAGCTTCGATGATGCTCTTAAGATTTTCATCGGTAACCGCATCGTAAGCTTCGGCGGAAGCCGGAATGGTGCTGAACGCAGTGGCGTATTTCTCCTGATTTGATTTCTCAGCCATGAAATTGACGAAATCAACAGCAGCGTCCGGAGCCTCGGGATTGACAGCGAAACCGGTCACAGCGCCCATCAAAGCACCTTCCTCGCCTTTTCCTCCGTCCACGGTCGGGAAGGCGAAGAAGCCAAGGTCAGCCATTGGCTTCTTGTCCGGAGTCAGGTCCTTGAGAACTCCAGGCTCCCATGTGCCCATGAGCTCCATCGCAGCCTTATGATTGGCCAGCAGACCTGCGGATGAGCTGGCGCCCTGCTGGGCCGTCGTGGTGAGGAATCCTTCGTTAAAAGCATTCGCATCCAACAAATCCTTCAGATCATCTCCGGCCTTGGTCCAGCAGGAGTCGGAGAAGTCCTTGTCATTGACGCCCTTGGCGTAGGCCTTCGGAGAGCATTCGCGCATGGACAACCAGTAGTACCAGTGACCGACCGGCCAAGCATCCTTGCCGCCGAGTGCGATCGGATCGATGCCAGCGCTGCGAAGCTTCTGTACATCGGTCTTCAGCTCGCTGAAGGTGGTCGGCGCGGCATCGATGCCAGCCTGCTTGAACAGATCCTTGGAATACCAGATGCCACCAGGCTGCACAGTGACTGGAACACCATAGACCTTGCCGTCATAGGACATGGACTCCAGCGCAGAAGACATCTGCTTCTTGACGGTGTCACTGATCTTATCAGTGAGGTCCATGGCCTGTCCGGCGTCAATCATGTCCTTGGTCTTGGCTCCACCAAGGGTCATGTACACATCCGGGCCGGAGGCGGGATCCTGCATAGCGGTGGTCAGCTTGCCTTCGAAATCCTCGTTTTGGATGGCTTGGATCTGGATCTTGACACCGGTCTTCTTCTCGAACGCTTTGGCCATATCCTCCCAATACTGCTTGCCGTCACCAGCTGTTGCGTTATGCCAGAACGTAATGGTCTTATCGTCTTTGGCACCAGTGCTGGGGCCGCAGGCACCCATGCCCAACATGGTCGCCACCGCAAGAGTGGCAGCTGCAATGGTTTTGAACTTCATTGTCTTCTCCTTATTGACCAAATCATCATCGACAAAATGATGGCAACGACAGGAACGATTTCTCTCGAATGGGCCGAACGGGAAGCATGACCGCAACGAATGCTGCCGCAGCTCCCTGGCAGACAGAGAATCAGCCTTTGACTCCCTTCGAAAATTTCCATTCCGTTTTCGTTGTACCATACAGACTACCGAAACAAATCACACAAAGTCAAGTTTTTTGTAAAATCAGAAAACTAACTATTTTTCGTTGATTTTACAACGTTTTTAAGCATTGCCAACATATCGAAAGTTTCGAAAAACGTAAACCGAAACTTTCGTTCGCATTTTCGGATATGATGAAAATGAAGAAGGAGTGACTCATGCGCAATACGGCAAAAAAAGCTACGGTACGACTCTCTGACATAGCTAAAGAGACCGGTTATTCCCTTTCCACCGTATCCAAGGCGCTCAACGGCAGAGCCGACGTTTCCGAAGAGACGCGGCAAACCATCAACGCGGTGTTGAAACGGTATGGGTATTCCCGTAAAGCGACAAGCACGAAAAGCCAACGAATTATCGAAATCGTGTTCCAAGATTTCGATAATGTTTGGGCCCTTGAAGTACTCCGTGGCGCCATTCGCGAAGCCAAGTTGCATGATTTGAACGTCATCACCACCGAAGGCGGCAATCGCCAGCACCCGGACTCATCCTGGATTGACAACATGCTGCGTCGGCAGACAGATGGCGCCATTCTTGTCTTCTCCAGTCTGACACGTATCGAACGGAACAAGCTGCATTCCAGAGGTATTCCCTTCGTCTTGTTCGATCCATTCGGTAATCCAGATCCAGACACGCTGTCGGTGCAAGCGGACAACTGGACCGGAAGCGTAATCGCCACCAGGCATCTGCTCGCACTCGGACATACCCGCATAGGCATCATCACCGGACCGGAGGAAATGATGTGTTCCAAAGCACGTCTGGACGGATATACATCAGCGCTTGCGGAACATG
>OHZY01000173.1_pt1 | contig 25731 bp, 18 predicted proteins | sample 1580621 | NCBI WGS metagenome assembly OHZY01 (sample SAMEA3882535, study PRJEB24775) | human gut metagenome | biome: human-associated habitat; feature: intestine environment; material: feces | place: Netherlands | collected 2009/2010 | reverse complement strand
AAAAGTCCTTCTTTAATTAATGTATATAGTTGATTAATTTTAATTATTTGAGGTTGATGTTTTAAAGGAATCGTTGGTAAAGATATTTGTATGTCTTTTAAAACATCACTACAAATACCAATAGCTTCTGGATTTAAGACACAACATAAAGTAACAATTTGTTTTTCTAATAATTCTTGAGGATCATCTTTTAATAAGCGCTCTTGTTGTAAATGATTATAAAAAGGTAAGCATCGAAGTTCTCCCGCAAAATGACTAAAGCCATTATAAAGTTTCCCTTGAATGATCATACCACAGCCTACATAATTAACCGCAGGCTGATAAATCAAAGCACTATTTTGATAGTGTGAATATTGATGATAAAAACCAATGCTGGCACAATTGACATCATTTTCAATGATTATTTTTTGTTTGATTTCTTTTTTTAAAATTTCTAATATATTTTTATTTTGAAAATCTTCAAAATAAAATTTGCTATCATCAACAAAACATGCTTCTATCATGTCAATTGCAATGGAATTTTTATACAGCTCGCTTAAAGCTTCAAAATATGCATACACCTTTTCTTTTTCTGTCTCGGATAAATCAATATTTTTACTCTCACGTAAAATAATCAATCCCATGACAATTAAAAAGCTCTGACGAATTCTTTCACTAGCATTTGGTTGATTTCTCTCAACCCATGATTGGTTAGTTTTCACTAAATTCGTCAGCACTTCCAACGCTTCTTCCAAATTAATTTTACTAATATCTATATCATTAAGAATTCCTATTAAGTCTCTATAATTATTTCCTCCAGCCGAAAACATTTGCGTATTTGAATCTGATTTCATTCTTTTTAATGTATCTTCAAATATTTCTTTTTTATTTTTCTCATACTTTTGTTTATCCAACACATATAATATAGACTTATTTTCTAGTGTTTCTTCTTTTTCTAATACCTTACATAAATATCTCAAATCCTCCTCATTTAGTATAATAACTTGTGCAAGTATAACCAAACGATTCACTGCAGCTTGTCTTTTTTCATTTTCTGCTTCTTTTATTGTTTGTTTAATTTGGAAAAGTATCCTGTTATATATTTCAATATCAAGCACATATTTTTCTCTCGGTTTTGATATAAATACTATTGGATCGCAATAATCACTCATTCGATCTACATCCACCGGAAATTGTAGTATTTTCTCGATTCGATTTTCTTGATCTTGAAGTGAAAATGCTTCAAACAATCCTTTAAATATTTTTCGAATACCCTTGAAATTTGTTCGAACATTACTTAAGCACAAATCAAGAATTGAATCGAAAATTTCATCCAATATATTAATTGAACATTTATAACATAATCTCGCTATAATATCTGGAAGAACTACTGCTGACTGCTCATATATAGACTTTGCAAAAAAGAAGTTCTCTGGCTTAACATTTTTCATCACAATCTGAAATATTCTTAAATATTCTTTCGCAATATCATCAACTTCTTCTTGTGATAACTCATACAACTTAACTCGTCCAAACATTAAATCTATATGTTTATTATCCTGTGCTATTAAAATTTGCATAAGGCACCAGTGTGGATAATATGGTGCTAATAGTTTTACTGTGCTGTGTAATCCTTTAGTATTAGTAACATTCTGCAACCGAAATGGATGACCTGTTTGTTCTAGAAACCTCAAATATTCCAGTGCATAAAACACATTTGAATTATCCCTTCCCATATGCATTGTATATGTAGAGGACAAATCGAAATTATCTTTTGTTTCAAAACTCTTATTACCTTTTTCTTCTGTATTTAAATATAAACAATACTTATCATTTTCATTCCACCAAGATACATCACTTTCATGTATACATTCTTCTGTCTCATCTACAATATTTCCTTGTCTGATAAAATTAATTAATGATACAATACTTTCTTCTATCGAAGACAAATATTCGTTTCCACTTGCTTTGACCAACTGTTTCCTCACCAATGTAAGTACATCCGATAGGATTGCATCCGCTTTTGATATTTCTCCAATAAGTGCATACATATTGGCTTTAACCAAAGGCCAGTACATATCACCGTTTACCAAATTCCACGAATCCAGCATTCCCGCTAATTTTTCAGCTTGAAATCTAAATAGCTGTTTCCGACAATCGCACGCATATAAAAATTGCTTATTATCATAGTCTAAATATGCATCTTTTATTTTTTCATGACATGCTTCATACTTTTCCCATTCTGCCAACTCTCTATAAGAACGTAAGAGATGCAAATATATTACTTGTTCTTTGTATTCTAATTCTGTTCCAAAACTGTCAACTAGTTCATCCCCTTCTTTTTTCTCCAATACATTCAAAAACTGATCCACTACCTGAGAAAGAATCGGTCTTCCTGCGATATCCATAAACTTTACATATTCATACATATAGTTTACTTGATCTGTGAATGAAATATGTTCAAATTCATTCATATTATCGAGTTCATTTAATACATAACTTACCTTATTTTTCATTTTCCACGGTAAAAAAATCCAACCCGGATATGATTCATTTAATTTTTTCATTATTTCTGTTTTTTTCACAAAATCAGTATCATACTGTAAATGCAACTGTCTTAAATCAAACCAATTATCTTTTCTCCGCTTTTCTTCCACTCTTAATTTTAATTCTTCTAAAAAAGAATTCAATCTATCACCAATATTTTTGTCTGGCCATAGTTCTTGTAAATCAATAACAATAATATTACGTTCAAAAAGTAATTTACGTTTTGCCTCAGCAATATGAGTAACTGATACCATATATATCTTTTGCGAGCTACTCTTTCCAAGATTATCATGTATCCATCCAATCCACTTTATGAAATTAGGATCCTCACAAGAAAAACCTAACATGCAAAATACATTCTCTAATAATGCTTGCTGAACTGTATTAACCATTGCAGCAAACTTCACTGGATATGTTCTATAATCTTCTTCGGTAATTATAAATGGACGGTATGATGGAAACGAACCATGTAATTTTAAAATTCTGGGAGCATTGTTACTATTGACTAAATCTTCTTGGCAAATGACAACATTATATCGACGGTTTGTTACCTTATCTGCTGCACGCTCTAATAAAGTATCATAATTTGTAGTGAATACATCCTTCCATGGCATTTCCATTAACTTCACATACACTTCAGAAGGAGCGTATTCCAAATCCGGTACTGCATCTTTAATTATTTTTTCCAATTTGGGACGTCCTACCGTAATCTCTACCTCCTGAGCAAGCCTCAGAGAACTATTATATTGCTTCCCTGGCCCTTCTTTCCCATAAACTGTTTCATAAAACAAATCAGAAAGCTCATTCCAATTTAAGAATTTTTTATCTGTAATAGAAACCTTTTCAGCATTTTTTGAAAATCCGGCCCCTACCATCAATGCAGCATGATTCTCAGACAAAGCTTCTGCAATTTCTCTAATATAATTCATATTCATGTTCTCACCTTTCTTTCAACATAAAAACATTATCTAAATCTATATTTATTCTACCATAGCACATTAAATATTGTCATCGTGCTAATTTAAGTGCCCTCCATTCCACCTCCACTCTCCCGTCATCATACACATATATTCCCTGCACATATTCTTCCAGCATCTCTCGTGTCAGATTCTCATAGCCTAAATACTTCAACATCTGCTCCACCGGAACATTCTTTTTCATCAGGATTTCTTTCTCGTCGTTTATCAACTCATCCAGTTCCTGTACACGTTTCTGCAGTCGTTCTCTTTCTTCTTCCAACTGCTTCTTGGCTTCCATAAACTGGTTCTGGTTCATCTGTCCCTCGTGATACTTCTCATAGTTCTGGCGGTTCTGGATTTTTATTTGTTCTTGACACTTTTCACAATCTGCACTTTCCGTCTTATAGGCTTCTATACTGTCCTCATGCTGTTTTCTCATAGATTGCTGCATCTGTTCCTGACTGATATTCTGACGTAAGTAAGCCTTTATTTCTGCCAGTACGATATGCTCCAGCATTTTGTTATCCGCTTTCCCGGCAAAACATCCTGTATCTTCTTTTCCTTTACTGTAAGCACAGCTATAAAGGATATGACCATGAACCGGACTGCTTGAAGTCAGGCTTCTGCGACAATTTCCGCATTTCACATAGCCACCTAACAATGTTGTTTCCCTGTCGAATTTGCTTTTCTTGGTGTATCTGATCTGCAAGGACTGTGCTTTTTCAAAAATTTCTTTTGATACGATCGGCTCGTGATGATTTTCCATCACTTTCCACTGATTTCTCGGTACCGGTACTTCTTTCCCAGTTCCGGGATCTGGAATCTTTGTTTTTCCATAGACCATACAGCCTATATAAGTTTTATCATCCACAATCTTCCGTATCATATCACTCGTCCACTGCAGTCCTCTTGATGCAGCTTTCTTGCTGTCTGATTTCTGTCGTCTGCTCATGGACTGCAAGGGAGTCAGTACCCCCTCTTCATTAAATAACCGACAAATCTCCATCTTGGAATATCGCTGATTGGTCAGTTCAAATACTCTGCGAATCACTTCCGCTTCGTCCTCTACAATCACCAGTTCTTTCTTATTTTCTGGATTGATTCGATACCCATAAGGTGCAGAACCACAACAATACTCACCTTTTCCCCGTCTGGTGTTGACTGCTGCCTTTACCTTTACAGACTGATCTTTCACATAGAAGTCTGCGATCAATCCTTTAAACTGTACTTCGATGTCTGAACTCTTTCCTTTATAATCTTTAGAATCATATCGGTCTGAGATAGAAATGAATCGTACTCCCAGGAATGGAAAAATCTGCTCCAGATAAGTTCCCATCTCAATATAGTTTCTGGCAAAACGTGAAAAATCTTTTACCACAATACACTGCACTTTATTCTCCCTAGCAAGTTCCAGAACCTGCTTAATTGCCGGACGCTCCATACTGGAACCAGAATATCCATCGTCGTAGAACTCCTGAAATGGCATAGAAGCCAGTTCCGGGATATTGGAAATATAATCTTTTACCAGTTTTCTCTGATTGATAATGCTGTTGCTTTCTCCCTCTGAATCATCTTCCATGGAAAGACGGTAATATCCAATAATCAGTTTCTGATTACTCATATTCTACCGCCCCCTTAAACCCGAAGTTGATTTCCAGTCTGTTATCACCATATAGATACATACTTTCAATCAGGCTCTCCGCAAGTTCCGCATTGATTCTGGTTGTCCCATCCAGTTCCAACAGACTTCGTAAAAATCTGGCTTCTTTTTTCTGCTGTTTTTCCAGTTTACGTATAGTCTGCTCCAGAGACTTCTTCCTCTCTTCACAGAACACTTTCCAGTTATTACGGTCATCTTTCATTTCTATATAGGCTTCTTTGGAAAGTTCGCCCTCTTTATATTGCATAAATGCCTGTGCCAGTTTTTCTGAACGTCTTTCCATATCTGCATCCAATTTTCTGATCTCAGTTTGAATCTCATTGATTTTGGAAAGAAATACCGCACTGCTTATAGCAGACATATCCTTTTTCCGTAAGTCAGATAACTGAAACTGTCTGGTCAGCTCTGAACGGACAATTTTCTGCAGCTTCTCTTCGGAAATAGATTTGTGACTACATTTTCTTTCATCCCGATACCAGGCAGCATTGCAAAAGTAATACACATTGCCTCTGTATCTACGTGTACACATTTTCCGCTTACAATCACCACAATAGAATACATTGTAAAATGCTCTTTCATCATCTTCCCACCCTGCAGTAGTTTTTGTTGCTTTCTGTTGTGCTACTTTTAACCTGACCTGTGCTTTGTCAAACAGTTCTCTGCTGATAATCGGCTCATGAGCATTTGGCGTAATAATCCACTGACTCTGGTCCAGTATGTCACACCATTTTTCACCTCTTTGAAATCTGGATTCATATTTTCTCTGAACCAGATCGCCATAATAATTATTCCGGTTCAGTACTGCACGTATCGAAGAATTTCCCCACTGATGAAGGTTCTCTCCGTCCTGACAGTACACATGATGATATTGGTTATAATCTGAAATCCGATGTACCCTATCCTCAAACAGCCTGTCAATAATGCTCTGTACGCCATCTCCCGAAGCATATTCTTCAAAAATCCTGCGGACAATCTTTGCAGCTTCCGGTTCCACCATCAACTTACAAATTCCATTTATCTTTTCCACACAATATCCGTATGGAGCTGTAGATCCCACATATTCACCGTTTTTTTGTGCAATACGTTTCGCCGCCCGTTCTTTTGCGGAAATGTCTTTTGCATAAGCATCATTCACCAAATTCTTGATATTCATGGATAATTCCTGATTCTTAGCACCCGGTGCAAATGAATCATAGTTGTCACATACAGAAATAAATCGCACTTTCATAAAAGGAAGAATCTTTTCCAGATAGTTACCAGTTTCAATGTAATTTCTTCCAAATCGTGAGAAATCCTTTACCAGAATACAGTTTATTTTACCTTCCCTGACATCATTCATCATCCGTTCAAATCCCGGTCTGTCAAAATTTGTTCCGGTTTTTCCCAGATCAGAATAAATGTTATATACAGCAATTTCATACTCTCTGTTCGGATTTTCATTGTGCTTCTGAATGAACTCTTTTATCAGCGTAACCTGTGTTTCAATAGGTTCTGACTTTTTTTCATCACTGTCTACGGATAATCTGACATAAATTGCAGCCATACATACCGGAATCCCAAGAACTTTCTTCTCTGTGTTTTTCTTATATCTTTTTGCTGTCCTTGCCATTTATCCCACCTCTTTCCTGCACTCTGTCCTGTGTTCCGCATAAAACCGTCTTATGACTTTCATCTTCTCAATCATATCCTGATAGCGGATGTGAATTTTAATTTGCTTGTTTTCATAAATATAGATTTTATCTACGGTCAGTGCCAGCAATGTGCGATCCAATTCTTTGATTTTCAGTGATTTCTTCCAGTCCTCCAACTGAACGGTTGCAGACACTCCACCCTCAAACATTTGCTTTACCAGTTTTTTCTGGTTTTCAATCATCTGCTCCAGTTCTTCACATTTTCTTCCGTAACTTTCCCGAAAATCATCGAACTCCTCTTTGCTGATCAGTCCCTCTTTCAAGTCATCACCCAAAGATGCTTTCAGGCTGTAATAACGGTTATATTCTTCCTGCAACTTACTAATCTGCGTATCATAACCGATTACCTGATCGTAACTGACTTTCATTTCACAAAGTTCTTCCATAATCATCTGATAGTCTACGAAAAGTGCCGTATATGCCTGAATCTCTTTCAATACAATCCTTTTCAGCACCTCTTCCGGAATACTGTGTCTGGTACAATCTCCACCTTTATTCTTTGTCTGGCAGATATAAAAAGCTTTTTTCTTCCCCTTATACTGATTTACCCTGCGTATCATCGGTGTCTTGCAATCTCCGCAAAACACAAATCCCGAAAAAAAGCTTGCACTGTCTGATGTTTTCGATGCCCTGCCATCATATTGGAGTAGCTTCTGAACCACATCAAAATCATTCTGCCTGATAATTGCCGGATGCGTATTTTCTACTTTCACCCACTCTGATTCTGGCTTATCCAGACGTTGCTTTACCTTATAGCTGATTCGTTCCTGCTTGCCCTGTACCATGTTTCCAATGTAAACCTCGTTGGTCAGAATCCTTTTAATCTGCACTGCCGACCATTTCGGTGTGTCTGAGCTGTGAAATCCAGAATTGTAATTCTCGCCATTTGCCTTTTTATATTCTTTTGGCGACTGCACATGACGTACATTCAGTTTTTCTGCGATTGCCCCAAGACTGAATCCATCAATTTTCCACGAAAATATTTTTCTTACAATATCCGCTGCATAAGAATCAATCACCAGACAATTCTTATTCTCCGGATCTTTGCAGTAACCATACGGGGCAAATGCTCCAATAAATTCACCTTTTTCACGTTTGATTTTCTGGTGGCTTCGCACTTTACCGGAAATGTCCCGGCAATAACTTTCATTTACAAAATTTTTGATTGGAACTACAAATGACTTCTCTGAAAAATCTGCTGTTTTACTGTCAAACTGGTCTGTAACTGAAATAAAACGCACATTTAAAGCCGGGTAGGTCTTTTCGATCCATCGCCCGGCTTCTATATATTCTCTTCCGAATCTGGATAAGTCTTTTACAATCACACAATTTACTTTTCCAGCTTCTATGTCAGTTGTCATTCGTTTAAACTCAGGTCGGTCAAAATTTCCTCCTGAGTATCCATCATCCACATATATATCAAAGATCTGAATATCCGGCTGGCTTTTTACAAAGCTCCGAAGTAACTCTCTCTGATTTGCAATGCTGTTGCTCTCTGACTTCGCACCGCCCTCTTCCATATCATCTTTCGATAATCGAAGATACAATGCAGCATCGTATATATCTGGCATATTCATTTGCATCTGTTCCATTTTACATCGCTCCCAACTTACTTATTCCATTGAATTTGAAGTCAGAAACCATGTATCACGTTCATTTTCCCTGACCTCACATTAACATAACATCTGTACCTTTGCAAGACATTTTAATACATCAACTCCGTCCTTTTTCTCAGATAATCACTAATGGCATCTGTGGCATCCATTTCTCCTGTCATCTCCACAACCACTACATATCCTTCATTCATGTGAGCATACGGCTGATCGCCGGATTTATCCAGAAAAGTTTCCACTTTCTCAGAAATAGCTTTATCCATATCAGGAATTAAATCTTCAATGTCCTTTAACTGCTCCAGATCAACACTGGAATCTATTACTGACTGATTCACCATGATGCTCACCTCTTTTCCAACATATTCTTTGTATAAGTCGTCCTATACCTACAATTTTCTCAACCACATCACCTTATCTTTCTTCCTCTTTTCTCCAGTTATCCAGATATCTATAGCATTTTGTATTCTGTTCAGCGTATTGGCTTCCATTCGTATAATCTGTTGTCAGCGTTACATCTGACCTCTATCAAAGTATTTCTGAATGCTGGTAGCTTCTTCGCAAACTTACCAGCCGTTTCCGGAGTATCTTCGACGCTCGCCTGTAAAATCATTTACAGGGTTATGGCATCTGTGAGATCAGATTATACAGCTCATGTAATTTTCAAGGTACAAAAGAGTTTTTTTGAATATCCTTTCACTTATTACAGCCTGGAAACACCAAAATGTTGTTCTCTTCAAAAAATCCTCTCACTAATAAAGCCTGACAGAAGGATTTTACCAACCTCATTTTGCAATAATTTGCAAAAAGTATTTATCCTCATCTGTACATTCGCTTTCATGCGAACCTTTATCGTACTGTTATTTTAATTCGCATTCATGCGAATGTCAAGTGTTTTGTTCGCTTCAATGCGAATCTTTCTGTTTACATTCCTTGTTTTTGGTAGTAAAATGGATTTATCAAAAAGAAAGTTGGAAATCTGATATGACAATCGGTGATAAAATAAAAAAAATCCGGACATTCCGGAATATGACGCAGGCAGAACTTGGAGCTGCCCTCGGCTGGGGCGATAAAGGTGCAAACCGCCTTGCCCAATACGAAACGAATTACAGGGTTCCCCGTAAAGATCTGGTAACTGAAATGGCTAAAATTCTGGACGTAAATCCACTGGCACTGCATGAACCTACTATTATGGATGCTTCTGAACTTATGGAAATCCTGTTCTGGATTGATGAATTTAACCCAGCAGCTATTAATCTCTTTCAGTTAGAAACCTATCCGGGTAAAAAATGCAATTCCAGTGAGGGTACCGCTGTCCGTTATCATGATTCTGATAACTGGCCGGCTCATCCACCTGTTGGTATGTGGTTCAATTATGGAGTTCTCAATGATTTTATGAAAGAATGGCTTCTCAGAAAAGAAGAATTGAAATCCGGTAAAATTACCAGAGATGAGTATTTTGAGTGGAAAATTAACTGGCCACAGACCTGTGATGGGTGTGGGAAATATGAGCCGAAAAGGCAATGGCGATCTGCAAATGCAGAACTTAGTGAAACTTAGCAAAACTTAAATTTATTATGTTTTTTCTCTTTAACCAAAGAAAAAAGCACTGAAAACCATCAGTCCAACGGTTTTCAGTGCTTTTTTCATATTGCTCTATTGAATTTTCCTCATTCCACCTATACAAGTGAAACTTAGAGAAACTTAAATTAAATCTCTTTCAGACAATTCAATTTGGATATTCACCAACTGTGGATTATTTCTCAGTGCACCAGTTTCCAACTTACCGCCTGCTGCCTTGCATCCACAAATCTCTTATAAATACCTTCCTGTTTCATTAATTGCTCATGTGTTCCCTGCTGTGCAATTCTTCCTTTTTCAACAACCACAATCTGGTCTGCATGTCTGACTGTTTTTAATCTGTGGGCAATCATAATAATCGTTTTTTCCTTTGTAAGTGCATCTACTGCATCCATCAGATCCTTTTCATTCTCCGGATCAACATTGGCCGTTGCCTCATCTAATATGACGATTGGCGCATCCTTCATAATCGCTCTGGCTATCGAAATACGCTGCTTCTCACCACCGGAAAGTGTGGCTCCTCCTTCTCCGATCACTGTGTCATATCCATTCGGAAGTTTGCTGATGAAATCGTGACAGCACGCTTTCTTCGCCGCTTCCACCACTTCCTCATGACTTGCATCCTGGCGTCCGAATTTAATATTATTCTCAATGGTGTCTGCAAACAAATACACCGACTGAAACACAAATGAGAAATTACTCATCAGACTGTTCATGCTGTAGTCTTTTACATTCACACCTCCAAGTGTCACTTCCCCGGAATCCACATCCCAGAACCTGGCAATCAGATTGCAAAGTGTTGATTTTCCTCCACCAGATGGTCCAACGATTGCTGTCGTCGTTTTCTGCGGAATAGAGAGCGATATATCATCAATGATCTTCCGTTTGTCATAAGAAAACGAAACATTAGAAAGTCTGATATCGTAATTTTCCGGCTGTATTTCTTTACCGTCGATATCCATGGTATCCAGCTCCAATATTGCATTTGCTTTATCTACACATACGCTTACCACATGTAAAAGAGATGAATAATTTCCTGCACATTCCAGACTGGCATAAAGCATAAATGCTGAAATTGTCATACCGATCGCATAGACCGCACTCATAGTTCCATTAATATAAAAATATGCACTGCAAGCCACGATCACAGCACCTGTAATTTTGGTTATCACACTTTGCAGAAAATGATAGGGCACAAACAGCATTTCCATCTTTGTATTGATCTTTTCACATGCTTCATTTGCATCATTTAATCTTTTCGCCTGTTTCCCAAGCAAGTTATATGATTTAACTTCTGATATTCCCTGCAGATACTCCATGATCTGGTTTACAAGCTCCGTATCGCATACCACTTTTTGCTCTGAATCTTTTTTACCCGCATTCTGCATCACAGAATTGACCCCAAAGAAAATAAGTACTCCTGCTGCAGCTATCAGTCCGATTCTCCAGTCAAAAATAAACAGCATAAGAATGATCATTGATGTTTCCAGAATTCCCTGCATGGTCAGCATGACCACTCTCGCAGCCACATCGCCAAGTATTTCCATTGTATTGGTTGTAATGGAAGAAATTTCCCCGATACTATTGGAATTGAAATACCCCATCGGCAGATATCGCAGATGTTCTGCAATCTTGATTCTCATAAAAGCACTTGCATTATATCCTCCCTCTGTCTGAAGCACTGTAGAGTATCTCTTGCAGATTACGTCGACTACAATTGCAAGAACCATAATCGCAACGGAGCCTCCAATATATTTTCCTGTCGGTTTCCCACTCAGCAGACCAATCAGTATGTACATAATAGCCGGAATCTTCATTGCTGAGGCAAGAGCCTCTATGAGTCCGATCACTATCGACAGTTTAAATTTATTGCCATTTTCCCTGCCTGAAAAACGAAAGAATTTTGCCAGAATCCCAAACATATCATTCTCCCTCCTTCACCGTATCTTTTACAGAAATATGGGCATTCCACATTTCCTTATAAAGCGGGCATGACACCAGAAGTTCCTCATGTGTGCCATGTGCTGTTACATTTCCATCATTTACGACAAAGATCTGATCACTGTCCTTAACGGTAGAAAGCCTGTGCGCTATCACAATCAGAGTCTTCCCTGCGACCAGTTTTGCGATAGAATTCTGCAGAATTGCCTCATTTTCCGGATCTGTGTAGGCAGTTGCCTCATCAAGGATCACGATCGGAGCATCCTTTAACATTGCTCTTGCAATGGAGATACGCTGCCTCTCGCCACCTGACAGATGTCCTCCTGCACCTCCTACAACCGTATCAAATCCATTCTCCAACTGCATGATAAATTCATAGCATCCACTTTTCTTTGTCACCTCGATGATCTGTTCATCTGTAGCATCCGGATTTCCCTGTCTGATATTTTCACGGACTGTTTCATTAAACAGATAATTGTCCTGTGCAACATATGCAATTTTCCGATTAAAATCTGCAAATGCCAGTTCTTTGACATCAACTCCACCGATTTTGATGCTTCCGGAATCCACATCCCACAGGGACGCAATCAGCTTTGCGATGGTCGACTTGCCGCTTCCGGAAGGTCCTACGATTGCATTTACCGTTCCTGCTTTCAGCTCCATAGTTACTCCGTGCAGGATTTCTTTGTCGTGATAACCAAATCTGACATCTTCAAGAGTAACGGAGTTATCTTTTGGAACACTTTTACTTTTCTCTGGACGTTCAAGCTCCGGCTGTTCCAGAATTCCTGCCACTTCACCAACAATCACTCCGATCTTGCCAAGATCATCTGTATAGGAACCCACTGTGATCAACGGTCCAACGATTCCAAGTGATAAAATAATGCAGATGACAAAATCTGAAATCGCAAGTGTTCCATTGGCTACATAATGTGCCCCAAACGGCAATACCGTAAGAAGCGTATAAGGTGTGACCACCATCATCAGTCCATGAAAGATCGAGCACCGTTTCATCCAGGAAATAAAGGAATCTGCATAAGCCATAGCCGCCTTTGTAAATTTTGCATGAGAACTTTCTGTCTTTCCAAATGCCTTGATCACTTCGATTCCGTCAATATATTCCACTGCCGCATCATTCAGATCTTTTGTTGTCTGAACCGTTCTCTCGAAGCTTGGTTTATAATCCAGCATCATTCCAAAATAGGAAAGAAATCCCACTATAACCGGCACCAATGACCAGAGTGCCAGTCTCCAGTCTGTCAGGAAGAAATAAATCAAAATCACAATCGGTGCCAGCAGATTGGACGTGAATTCCGGGACAATATGCGCCAGTGTTGTCTCGATACTGTCGATTCTTTCCACCATAATATTTTTAAATGTACCGGAAGGTGTGTCTTTCACATAGCCAAGAGGTACCCGCGCCAGCTTGTCACAGCAGGATTTTCTTATATTTGCAAGTACTGCAAACGTTGCTTTATGTGACAATGCTGTCGAAAGTGAATGAAGCAGTTCTGCAATGATAAACGATAATGCAATCAGAACCGCTTTTGCAAGATATATTTCAAACTCCTTTTCACCATTTAAAAACAGCTTTACTACATCTGCAATAATAAAATACGGCAAAATCTTAAAAATCACATTTCCTATTGCAAGTAACACACTCCACACATAGGCAATTCTTTTTTGTCCGGCCCATGTCAGGATCCAGCTGACTGCCGACTTCTTTTTTTCTTTCACATCTGTTCACTCCTTACGTTCGTTTTATTGTTTCGTTTTATTGTTTTACCTTCTGTTAGTTCGCGCTAACCAGCATATAATAAAATAGGTGGTCTACTGGCATCAACCACCTGATATTATTATCCTGTCTGAACTTTATTCAGAAATCCAGAACCTGCAACACACATAACCTATTCAGAATTCCTGCATCAGTTATACTGGAAATTCAATATTCCACAATCGTTCCCAGCCACCTGTATTAAATTCTTTCAGTTGATGTACATTTTTCTTTGCAGTCTCCCTGTCTATATCATGCTCAATGATCTGAAATACTGATGAAAAAAATCCCGTATAGATCATATGCATAAGGCTTTCCTCTACAATCGGTATTTTCACACCGTTCTCTTTCATCTTTTCCATATAATTCAGGCTGGACTTCATTTCCCGCTCTACCATATTGTGTATGAATAATTCAAATTTTCCACTGTCTCCGCATTTCAACAATAATCTGAAATTATCATAATGATCATAGATATAATCAACCATCTGCTCCATCCCATCACTGGATGTATCCGACATATTCCTTGTCTGATCACTGGCAGAAAGCTTTTCAAACTCCTCAACGATCTGGTCATAAATCTGATAAATATGTTCCATATAAGGATCCGTCAGTGCATCAAAAAGTGCCTCTTTCGTCGGATAATATTTGTAAAATGCACCAGTAGTAAGCCCTGCATCTTTTACAATATTTCTTAAAGATGCTCCTGTCAAACCATCTTTCAGAAAATGTTTTCTGGCTGTATCTAATATGTTTTTCTGTGTATCTTCTGCTTTCGTCGACATTCTTTTCGTATCCTCTAAAGTTCTTTTCAAAAATATAACAGTGCTATATAGCACTGTTATATTTTAACTCATTACAGAAATTTGTCAAGTCTACTGTTTAGATTTTCTTTATCTTTTATCTATCTACTCTCTTCCATTTTGCAACAGCATTTCTTACCCGCCAGTCAATATCCAGACCTGCTCTGCGACATTCTTTCAGATGTTTTCTTGCTGCCTGAAATGCCAGTTTCACATTTTGCATTTCCAGTATGCACCATAAAATCCATCTGTTTCCACATCAAAATGTCTTTTCTTCATTTGTATCATCACCTTAATATCGGCCACGTTTCTCCAAAACTATTATTTTGTTTGAGATATTCCGAACGATTTGAATCTTTCCTATCACACGATAAATCGGCATAAGCTTTTTCATTCCTTCAACCAGACTGACTTCCTGTTGAACAGAAAATCCCGGCACAATTCTTTGCAGTTCTGTTCCGTTCTTAACTCCCCATGTGAATTTTGCATTGCTGCCCTCTATGGATTTTTCTTTCACATGTTTTACAACAAAAGGTGCATGGTTTCGACCATTACGGTTACTTCCTGAAATGATTTTTCAATAATAAAAAACATCTTTCTGATATCTTTTTCACACAAATACATTGTAAGCCCTTCGATTATTACCAGAACATTTTCACCATGATAATCGATATCATCTATATAGGAATCATCCATTGCAGACTTTGCAATCTGATATATCGGACCTGTTTCTGTAAGAAACCGTTTCCTTATCTTCATCGTTTCCGGCAAATCCACATTGTACCAACGCAGATATTTTCCTTCCATTCGATAACATCTGGTATCCAGTCCACATGCAATATTTATAACAATTGTATTTACATTTTTCTCCAAATATTGCTCAACCATCCGGTCTAATACAATTGTTCTTGCAATCACGCCATAGTTCATGGCTTTATCTTTATCCGCTTTGGAAAAGTCATACTCAAGATTTTTCACAAGTTCTACTGCAATTTCGTCGTTTATTTTAGCATTTTTCTTTCTTGTTTCTTTTGCTCTTGCATACAGAGTCTGTACCATCGTTTCCGGCACACCTGTCACATTCACTTTTTCTTTCATTATCTGTCGCCTTCCACTGCCTTTCTTACTTCTTCCACCCACTATGCACTATGACAGCAAAACAGTTCTTCATGCTGCATGTTATGTCTCCGAATATCCGGATTTTTGAAATAAGTCCAATATCTCTTTTCATATTTTCTGCCCATCTTTGTTGCGTAAAACACATGGATAGTTGTTCCCGGCACATCAATTCCATGCTGGACTTTCGTAACCAGATCCGAATAGAACTGATTATAAATACTCCGTTTTGTAATCCACGGACTTCCTCCTTTACCGATTCCAAACATATTCAAAAATCCATTATATAATTCTTTTTTAACCTCATCTGTCTTATTCAGTTTTTTCTGCATAAATTTCGGAAGAGCACCTGTATGTATCATTTTATACATGAAAGGGACTACCATGGATGACTTGATTTTTGCCACAAGACGACCTGCTTCGTCCATATCACTGCTCCCAATAATGCCATGATCTATATGAATTCTTTTTCGCTGAATCAAAAGGGATACAAAACTTCCACCAAGGGAACACCCATACGCTGCTTTAATTCTTCCACCATACTTTTTCTTGATTTCCAGCTCAATCTTTTCACATTCATCTTCCATTGAATAAAATTCTGTTTTCTCATTTGGATCAAATCCATCATAAGAAACTGTTACCGTGTAAAAATAAGAATGTAATCTATCCAGTACATGTTCAAAGCTGCTATACAGGCAACAGGTACCAGGAAATAAAAATATCACTGGTTTACTACTGTCTCCACTTTCATAAAATTTCATATCTGGCCTCCTTTAGTTTTTTCATATAAGCATAAAATTGCTTATGCAGCTCTCTCATTTCATCTGGTGCCTTCCTGGCATGTTGATACATAAATTTATCTCCAAAGCTACTTTCGAATGTAACAGCAAGCATAATCTTCCAGTCTTTTCCCGCTCTTTCCGGGCAATCTGCTTCGTAATATGCATCTGCAATCGGCACCACCATGGCAAGATGACATAATTGCCACATATGCATATCCACTACTTTCTGATATGGTATATGAGCATGCCTTAATATCTTTGAAAACTGCTTTGTCTTTTCGGATTTATTTCCTGATATTTCTGCAAATGTTGTCGGCTGAATCATTCTTGGAGTGAGTGCTGCATCAAGGATACCATCATTATTTATACTTCCGCCCGCTCCTGGAAAAGCAGGCAATATTCTCCCTTTTCCAACAATATCTTCCCATTTTTTATAACTGTCCAATGAATTTACCATTGTAACAATTATATTGCTTTTATTATTTTTTAATTCAGCAAGTGCTTCATATAGCTGATTTTCCCTGACAGTTAGCAAAATAAAATCGTAAGCATCATTATCTGACAATTCTCCAAGAATCGTGGCTTCTGCCCGCCTTATGTTCTGGTTTTTCTTATAAAGCAGTCCATTTTTCTTTAAAAACTCAAGTCTTTTACCTCTGGCATAAATACTCGTATCATAACCAGTTTCTGCAAATAAGACCGCATACAAGGATCCAATCACACCTGCACCATAAATCAATATTCTCATAGAAATCCGTCCTCTTTTTCATTTTCAAAAAAACTGCCAGTGCTCATGTTAGTAATATCTAACTCTCATTTTCTAAAAAACCGTGTGAAAACCAAACTGTAATTCCACACGGTTTCTTTTCTTATGCATTCAGTATATCACTTTTACCTGGTTAAGCAACCAAATTTTGTACTTTGTACCACCCTTTTCCAACTGTGCTTTATACTTCTCATACTCTTGTACAATCGCTTTTTTTGCATACTCTGTCGTTTCTCCGTCATGATTGGAAAAACACAATGTCTGAGTGATACAAGCTGCTTTAATTTTTTTCTTGCATTTCCTCTTCCCTTTCGTTTATAATAAGTCCGAAGAAAAATAATTGTAACAAAAGCCGGCTTGTAAAAGCGTGAAATCATGAGGATTTGCTTGTCCTTACAGATTTCACGCTTATTTTTTTGCAATGCCATAAGGAGGTTTTATGAATTTCAGAAACAAACTGGCAGAAATGCCAATCCGTCCTTTACTGTACACGATGGCGGTTCCCTTAATGCTGTCTTTACTCGTACAGTCACTCTATAACATTGTTGACAGTATCTTTGTCGCCAGACTGTCTGAAACGGCGCTGACCGCTGCATCTTTGGTTTATTCCATTCAGTTCTTAATGATTGCTGTAGGTGTCGGAACTGCAGTAGGTCTGAATGCCCTGCTTTCCAGAAAAATTGGGGAACATAAGCCGGAGGAAGCATGTCGTGCTGCCACAACCGGACTTTTCCTGATGATTTTTACGTCTCTTATCTTTTCAATGATCGGGATTTTTCTGTCCGATACGATTGCCACTAAACTGGCTGCTGATTCAGAACTTCAGGAACTCTGCAAACAATATCTTTCCATCAATCTTGTATATTGCTGGGGAATCTTTCTGCAAACTTATGCTCAGCGACTGTTACAGGCGGTTGGAGATACTGTATTATCTATGCTGTCTCTGATCATTGGTGCTGTTTTGAATATTATTCTTGATCCTATTATGATTTTCGGTCTGCTTGGCTGTCCTGCAATGGGAGTCCGTGGTGCAGCGATCGCAACTGTCATTGGCCAAATAACTAGTGCTATCGTTGCCTTACTGTTTAACCGTTTCCGAAATCCAATCATCCACGTCCGTCTGAAAAACTATCATTTCATGTGGCAAGATGTTGCTGATATCTACCGGGTGGGGCTTCCAACAATCATTATGCAGGCAATCAGAAGCATTATGACATTTGTAGTAAACCGTATTCTTCTTGATGTTTCCGCAACAGCAGTTGCCTTTTTTGGTATCTACTACAAACTGCAAAATTTCCTGATGATGCCGATCAATGGACTGGGACAGGCTGCCATACCTATTGTAGGATATAATTACGGCGATAAAAACTACCAACGTGTACAACAGACATGGAAGATCTTACTTCCTACCGGAGCAATCATTGCCTTGTGCGGAACTGTTATATTCTGGTGTTTTCCCGGACAGTTGCTGCAATTATTTTCTGCAAGTTCAGAAATGCTGCTGCTCGGCATTCCGGCACTGAGGATTATTTCCATTTCCTTTGTGATGTCTGCAATTACGATTCTTTGCGGATACTTTTCCTCCGGGCTTGGAAATGGCATTATTAACATGGTTGGTGCTGCCATCCGTCAGCTTATTTTACTGGTTCCATGCCTTTGGATTTTTATAAAAATCTCTGGCATTTCACATGGCTGGTATGCCTTCTGGATTGCAGAAATCATTGCATGTATTTACAGTTATTGTATGTCACATAAATTGCTAAAAACAATTTTTAAATAAATCCGGATGTTTTTCTATCCACTTCTTCATGTCATTTCTCCTTCTTCCAGTTTTAATCTTCCATCAGTTCAAAAGAATAAAAGTCTACTGTCCCTTCTCCCTGAAATCTGAAGAATAATGCTCTTTTTCCTCTTGGGATGTTTAAGGCACCTTTATAAGTATGCATTTCTTTCTCTCTGTTACTTACTTCAATCTCTGCACAAATATTTTCAAAATCAGATTTGTCAGAAACCTGCATTGTTCCCTTTGCATTCCCCTGTATAGTAATTCCGATCTGATTTGCCTCTCCCATTTCGAAATATTTGAAACCAGCGACCGACCCATTCTTCATATTTGCAATGTACTGATCTCCATTATTTTCTCGATCTTTTCCACTCTGCGTGAAATAAGGGTGATCTTTCAATTTTTGTTTCGGTGACTTTCCATCATATCGTCCTGTTCCATTTATCGACCACAAATTGCAAGCTATTCTTTTGTGTTCTGATGAATATGCAAAACAATATTTTCCATCCACTTTTCGTATAGAACTTGCTTCAAAAAAAGCATGATCCTGAAAAGCACCCTTTTTTCCTTTTGTAGGAAATAGAATTTCACAAATAGCAAGCTTTTTCGAAATATATTTTCACAGTCATATACATTCCATAATTATCTTCTCACATCTGTCATACCCGAGCTGGGAACTGTTCAAACACAGCGTATAATTGTCAGCTTTTCCCCACTTCTGGTTTGTATAAAAATTGTAATTTGCCATACGTCTTTTATCTGTATCTGCCATCATTTTGACAGCTTTCTGTTCTTCTACATTGTATAAGCGAGTGATACGCTGTATTTTTTCCGGTGCGTCTCCATGAATAAACACATTCAGCACATCATCCCGGTCTTTCAGAATATAATCTGCATTTCTTCCAATGATCACGCAAGACTCCTTTTCAGCCAGCTCTAAAATAACTTTCCTCTGTGCCTCATACACCAGGTCTTCTACTGATTTTCCTGTGATATCACGTCCGGCAAATGCATATGCGAATAATCCTTTTTTCGGCGATAATTCTGCATTTTCCTGAATATATTCCGGAGATAAACCAGACTTTTCTGCAATCTCATTAATGATATTTTTATCATAATAAGCAATTCCAAGTTTCTTTGCTACTTCTTCTCCGATAAAACGTCCGCCGCTTCCGAATTCTCTGCTGATTGTAATAATTCTTTTTGTCATCTCCGCTTCCTCCTTAACTTAAAACATCCACCTTGTTTTTTCTGATCTTCTTTAAGAACACATATCCTACAAAACATGAGACTATTTCAGTAATTGGAAATGCCCACCAGATTAATGTAACGCCCATCTGACCATTTCTGACAAATATCGAAAAAATTCCAGCCAGTGGCAGGATAATGATAAGCTGTCTCAAAAGTGAAATAACCAGCGATTCCACACCACCATCCAATGCCTGATAAATCCCCTGATAAGCAACATTGATTCCGGCAAACAGGAAGCTGACTGAGATTACCCTCATTGCTCCGATAAAATATTCTCTTGACTGTCCTGCATTAAACAGTGTCGCGAACGCCCCAGGGAAAATCTCTGTAATGGCAATTCCAAGAATCATTAATGCAATCGTATAGATCAGACCATATTTGATTCCATCCTTTATTCTCTTCTTACTTCTCATTCCATAAGCAAATGCAAGGATCGGAGTGATCGCATCACGAAGGCCAAATGCAAGGAAGAGAACAAACTGCTGCACCTTATAGAACAAACCATATGCTGTCTGTGCTGACGGATTGAACTTCAGGATCAGATTCATTACATAAACCATAATCGACATCAGTGCCTGTGCAATGATCGCCGGAAGTCCGATTGCATAGATTTCTTTTATAACACCGCCATCTGGCTTCATATATTTCGCTCCATGCTCAAACTCTTTATTCAATTTTATATGGAAAATGAACAGCAATACTGCGGACGCTACCTGACCAATTACCGTTGCATAGGCCGCGCCTTTCACTCCCATTTCCGGGCAAGGCCCAATACCATAGATCATGATCGGATCAAGAATAATATTTACAACTGCTCCGACCACCTGACCAATTGTGGAATAAAGGGATCGTCCAGTTGCCTGTAATAACTTTTCGAATAAAGAGAAGAAAATAATTCCAAAAGAGATCACGCAGCATATCCGCAGATAACTGACACCTATCTGAAAAACTTCTGCATCTACTGTCTGGGATGAAATGTATGCTTTCACTCCAAAGATGCCAAACAATAAACAAACCACATAAATGATCACTCCCAGGAACAGACTGTTTCCTGCTACCTTTGCTGCTTTTTTACTATTCCCCTGGCCAAGCGTTCTTGCCAGAAGTGCATTGGTTCCGACACCTGTTCCGATTCCCACTGCTACCATAAGCATCTGAACCGGGAATACCAGTGTCAATGCATTTAATGCTGCCTCACTGCCCACTCTCATATTTCCTACAAATGCACTGTCTACAATATTGTAGACCGCCTGCAATGCCATGGATAAGATCATCGGGATTCCCATCTGGACCATCAGCTTATTCACCGGCATATCCTTCATTTTGTTGCTTTCCGCCATTTTGTTTTAACTCCTCTCTTTTCTGCACAAAAAAAGTGTGCACCTTGTCTTATAAGCTGGACTTACGCTGACAGGCTACACACTTTTTCATGGCAAATATTCTATTTTAACAAAAGAAAAACGAGTAGCATGAAACTGGATTTACGCTCATCTGCTACTCGTTCGTTATCATTATATTTCCTGTTTTCTAAAAAGTCAAACGAAATATTTTTTACAATTTACATTTTACAATGCACATCAATCTATTTTATTTTGATCGATGTAATCAATAATCGTTTTACAGATTTCCTGCTTTGGCTTTTCAAGTGCAACTCCCAGTTCCATATATAACAGATTTTCTGCTATCTGGAAATACCTTGCATCTGTAGCAGTACACTTTTTCCCCTGTGCAAGTCTTTTCTGCTTCCGCTGATAAATCATTTTTATAATAGCAACTAATGCCTCAGGGTTATTTGCTCTTACTGCTTCTTTATAATTTTGTTCCCTCATTTTTTCATTGTTTGTCCATGCTGTCGGGATATCCGGAATTCGTTTGATCAGATTCCATGCTTCTTCTTTTGTCAGACATAATCTCAGTCTTGAATCTGAGCTTGAAACAGGAACATATATTTTTTCCTTTTCATCTTCTACTGGTTTCATCAGATAATATAACTTATCGTTTTTTTCATCCTGCGGATTCAAATATAAAATATTTTCTATTTTACAGATACCTGTAACTGGTTTGCTGACAAAGTCTCCAATTTCATATTTCACAAAATCCACTCCTTGCTGACTGGCATTCTTATTCCGTAAAAGTATAACGTACAAAAGAACCCTGATTGTCTCCTGTGACTATTACAACATCTCCACTCTCATTGCGTGTGGATTCCAGAATCGGAAATCTTCCATTTTCTTTTACATAGGCTTCCGGGCTAGCTGCTTCTGCCTCGATCAAAGTTTTTTTACTGTATTGTTCTCCTCCACACGGATTTATATCCTCAATAAAGATTTCATACTCATGCATATGCAGTTCCTCCTGAGATTCATTTTATAAAAACAAGTAGCATAACTGTTGTTTTCCGACTCATTATGCTACTCTCCCTTATTTTTATTATAAAGCCATTTTACTTTGATTTCAAAAGCGTTTTTTACTAAAAATGTATCTTCTGTTTTTGGGCGTTATTACCATGTGTTACCTGTAATTATAACTGATTTCTTTTCATTTGATAATTCACTTTTCGGCACTAAAAAGTGCCCCCTGTATAGCAAAAGTGACGGTAGATATTGCCCGAAAAACCACCTGGGAAAAAGTTTCATTTTGATACTTTATATGTTAAAATGAGACATATCGTATCAAGTGAGGGGTTTTACAGATGTCTAAAAAGAAATATAATCTGAATACAATTTACATCTCTGAGCGTCTGCAGGAGAATCTGAAGCCGATTTCACAATCTGCATTCACTGCTGTGACCGCTCCTATGGGATATGGAAAAACAACTGCCATCAACTGGTATCTGGACAAGCAGAGCAAAAATGGAAATTCCTGTGTGATCCGGATCAGTATTTATTCTGATAATCTGTCTGTTTTCTGGCAAAGTGTTCAGAAGGCGTTTGCCTTTGCAGGGCTTGATTTTCTGGATAATTATGTTTGCCCCTCAGATGCTGCCAGTGCCGGGATGCTTGCTGATGAGCTTTGTTATTCCCTGAGCGGTCAGACCTCTTACTACATTTTTATTGATGATTTTCATCTGCTGGGTGAACCTCATGTTGCAGATTTTTTTTGTATGCTTGCCAACAGACTGCCTGAAAATATCCACCTGATCGTATCCGGCAGAAATGCTTTTCTGTCCGGAAAAGAGATTCTCCGTCTTGGCAAAAAGTTATATCAGATCCATACCAGGGATCTGTGTCTGAATCGCCGGGAGCTTTCTGTCTATACCCATCGCTGCGGTGCCAGCCTGAACGAAGATCAGCTGAACACGCTTCTCTATTCCAGTGAAGGATGGTTCTCTGCAGTCTATCTGAATCTCTGTACCTTTTTTGAAAGCGGACATTTTCCTGACCATACTTCTAATATCTATGATATGTTTTCCTCTGCCATGATCGCACCTCTTTCTGATGCGCGGCAGGAATTTCTCACTGTTATGGGACTTGCAGATGAATTTACCGTTGAGATGGCTCTTTTTATTACAGGGAATCCGGAAGCCGGACAGATTCTTTCCCTTATGACCAGACAGAATGCTTTTATCACTCCTTTGCCCGATGGAGTCAGCTTCCGTTTTCACCATATGATGAAGGAATGTACACAGCGTGCCTTTGCCATGCTTTCCCATGAAAAACAGACAGATTTCCGGAATCGTTACGGACAATGGTATGAATCCCGGGGACAGTTTCTGCAGGCACTTGCTGCCTATAACAAGGCTCTTAACTATGATGCAGCACTTGCTGTTATCCAAAAGGATGCAGGAATCCTCCTGGCTTCTCTTTCGCCGGAAAAGGTTCTCGCATTTCTTGATGTCTGTCCAACAGAAATTCTGAAGAACAGGCCCCTGGCCCTTCTCGTATTAATGCGCCGTATGTTTACCTGGCATCAGATTCCCAAAATGCTGGAACTGAAGCAGCTTCTGACAGATACCATAGCTGAAGATAACACTTTGTCCGAAGATGAGAGAAAGAATCTCTCCGGAGAATGTGATCTTATTATGAGTTTTCTGATGTATAACGATATCACCGGTATGAGCGTTCTGCACCGTCAGGCCAGTTCCAAAATGACCAGACCTGCCATCAGTATCCGCAAAACAGGAAGCTGGACCTTCGGTTCTCCTTCTGTTCTGATGATGTTTCACCGCAGATCCGGAACCCTGGATGCAGAACTGGCAGCTATGAATGAGTGTATGCCCCATTATTACAAGATCACCCAGGGGCATGGACAGGGTGCGGAATTGCTCATGAATGCAGAGGCAGCATTTATGCAGGGGAATTTTTCAGATGCACAGATTCTGCTGGAGCAGACTTATTCCACCATTGCCTCAAACGGACAGCACAATATTTCGCTCTGCTGTGATTTCCTTGCTGCAAGGCTTTCCCTTTTTCAGGAGGGTGTCACCTTTGTGAAGAACCCTGAAGTAAAGCGTAAGGAGCTTCTGTCTCTCCACAATATGATGTGGCTGAATATTTTTGACAGTACTTATGCTTACTACTATGCATTAATTAGAATGCCGGAAAAGATTCCTGCATTATTTAAAGACCATATGTTATCCACTGTCAGCTTTCTTTCTCCCTGCAGACCTATGATGGAAATGATCGAGAATCAGGTCTTTCTTTCACAGAAAATGTACGCAAAAGTTATAGGCAGAAGCGAAACGCTTCTGCCCTTCTGTGAGAAAATGCACTATGAACTTGTGTCTCTCCACGTTCAGATTCAGACTGCTTCTGCTTACGCAATGCTGGGCAAACATCATGATGCACGACAGCTTCTGCAGAAAGCCTTAGGACACGCCATGCCGGATGGCTTTCTGATTCCTTTTGTAGAAAATTATACCTATATCAAGGACGTGCTGGGCAGTATTAATTCCATAGCATCAGAGCCTTTCACAGACCGGATCCTTTCCCTTGGTTCTGTTTATGAACAACACTGCCTCCGCCTGTCCAGCCGTAATTCCAGACCTGAGATCCTAAATATGCTGAACAGCAGAGAAGCAGAAATCGCAGCTTTGATCACCGACCGTCTGAGCAACCGCGAAATTGCAGAAAGGTTATTTCTCTCTGAAGGCACTGTGAAGCAATATATCAACCAGATTTATTCCAAGTTGATGATCAACGGTGATACACGCACCAAAAGGAAACAACTGGCAGAGCTGATTTCTTCCATAAACAAGGGCCTTACCTGACACTTTAAGAAAAAAAAGCAAGGAAATTCACATGACCAAAGTCTTGCGATTTCCTTGCTATTTGGCAAGAATTACAAATTTAAAGTTTTTTACTTATTTGCATTTCTGTTTCCTTGAGAATATCCTCGGAAATCTCAGTTTTATTCAGCATCATGGCTGCTCTCAACTGATCTCCAAAAAAACATTACCAACCTTACCAATAAATGCTACATTATGTCCCAATTTATAGCAATCCTCTGAAATAATGCATCTTAATCCAGCCCATCAGAGTGTGAAATC
>OHZY01000152.1_pt1 | contig 27582 bp, 26 predicted proteins | sample 1580621 | NCBI WGS metagenome assembly OHZY01 (sample SAMEA3882535, study PRJEB24775) | human gut metagenome | biome: human-associated habitat; feature: intestine environment; material: feces | place: Netherlands | collected 2009/2010 | reverse complement strand
TGTTTTTAAAGTGGTCGTAATGAGATTTCGTACAGACGGGTCATCCTCAACCACTAATATCAAAGGTTTATTCATGAAGTTCTACCTCCCCTGCAGGTAATGTAAATGTGAACACAGTGCCATTTGGCTGATTGTCTGATACGGAAATCGTGCCGCCGTGGACGGTCACAATGGACTTACAGAGGGACAGCCCCAATCCAAGGCTTCTGCGGCTGTCGACTACTTTATTGGCCCCACTATAAAACATATCGAAAATACGGGGTTTCTGCTCATCGGGAATCCCAGGGCCGTTGTCGGAAACGGAAACCGTGACCCATTGCTCTTTTTGATCGGTATGTATTTCAATTACTGAACCGACAGGGGTATATTTGATGGCGTTGGCAAGGTTCATCTTCGCTCCGTCGGGCAGACGGTCGGGAATCGCCTTGCAGAGTGCATTCGCCTTGTCCAAAGGCAGCTTCTCTACGCGCGCCACATCCTTGATGGAGTTCTTGGTAGCCATCGAACCGTATGTAATAATGTGGGCACAGTTCTCGTGACCGTACTTATCCATTACCCAGCGCAACACCTTGCCTCGGCCGTCGTCATCGAAGTCAGTATCGATATCAGGCAGGTTCACACGGTCTGGGTTCAGGAAACGCTCAAACAGCAGGTCGTACTTCAGAGGGTCGATCTTGGTGATTCCCAGGCAATATGCCACTACGGAACCTGCCGCTGATCCACGGCCCGGGCCCACCATTACGCCCAGCTCTTCGCGTGCCGCCCTGATGAAGTCGGACACGATGAGGAAGTAGCCCGGGAAACCCATGGTCTTCATCACGTGGAGCTCGAAGTTCACGTGCTCATCCACATTCTCGGGCAGCGGATCGCCATAAAGCTTCCTGGCTCCCTCGTAGGCGAGGTGGCGCAGGTATTCTGCCTCAAACTTGATGCGGTATATCTTGTCGTAGCCGCCCAGACGGTCGATTACCTTCTGACCTTCCTCGGGCGACAGCTGGTTCTCTCCATTCTCATCAGTGGTAAACTCCCTGTATAGGTCTTCTTCCGACACCTTCTGGCGCAGCTGCTCCTCGGTACCGAAACTCTCCGGAATGGGGAAGAACGGCATGATAGGACCATGGTCGATGCTGTAGATTTCCACCTTATCCAATACTTCGAGGGTATTCGAGAGCGCCTCGGGCACATCAGCGAACACTTCGTTCATTTCCTCGCGGGTCTTGAACCACTCCTGCTTGGAGTAGCGCATGCGGTTAGGATCGTCCAGGTCCTTGCCGGTGGCGATGCAGAGCAGATGGTCGTGCGCCTCGGCAGTCTCCTTGTCCTCGAAGTGGCAGTCGTTGGTGCATACGAGCTTGATGCCGTATTCCCTGGCAAACTCGATGAGCACCTTGTTCGCCTTCTGCTGCAGTTCGTAAGCCTCGCGGTTGGCGAGCAGGCTCGGATCATCGGGCACCTTGTGGCGCTGCAGCTCCAGGTAATAGTCATCGCCGAAGAGATTGTGATACCACTCGCATGCCTCACGGGCCCCGGCGATATCGCCCTTCAGGATCTTGGCTGGCACCTCGCCGGCGATACATGCCGAGCAGACGATGAGGTCTTCGTGATACTTCTCCAGGTCGGCACGGTCGGTTCGAGGGCGCATGTAGTATCCATCCACCCACGAATTGCTCACCAGCTTGATGAGGTTCTTGTATCCGTTATAGTTCTTGGCGAGCACGATGAGGTGGTAACCACTCATATCGCCCTTGTCCTTCTCGCGGTCGCCCTTGGTGCGTCGTGCCACATACATCTCGCAACCGATGATGGGCTTGAAGGGTTCGAGCCCCTCCTTCTTGCGGTCTTTGTTGACCTTTCCGCAATAGTCAACCAGCTCCTTGATGCCGAACATCACACCATGATCGGTTACTGCCATACCCTTCATGCCATCCTTGATGGCCTTGTCCACCAGACGTGGAATCTTGGATTGGCCGTCGAGGATGGAATACTGTGTATGGACGTGTAAATGAACAAAATCTTCCATTTTTTGCGTTAAAATTCGTAATTTGAGAACAAAGTTACTGCTAAAAGTTGATATTGCCAAAAGAAATGGGAGAAAAATTTGCAAAAACGATAAAAATGACGTACCTTTGCACCGAAAATAAAAACGTAAACCTTTCTCATGGGACAAAAAATCAAGAAACTAAAAAAGATAAGAATTCACCGCGAAGGCACCGACCAGCTGGTGTTCGGCGGTATAGCACTGGTGGCTGTCGCAGCAGTACTGTGGATGGCCTTTGACAACAAGATACCTTTCTGGGCATTCCTTGTGGTCTTCGGTGTAGTATATGGTATCGTGCTCAACTTCTACCGATGCCCGATCAGATTCCTGAACGTGGAAGATACCGAGAAACTCGTGGTAGCTCCTGCCGACGGCAAGATCGTGGTGATAGAGGAAGTGGAGAATGCACCTTACTTCAACGACAGGCGACTGATGATTTCCATCTTCATGAGCCTCTGGAACGTACATGCCAACTGGTTTCCGGTGGATGGCAAGGTGAAGTTCGTGAAGCACGAGGACGGAAAGTTCATGAAGGCATGGCTGCCTAAGGCGAGCGAGGAGAACGAGCACGCCGACACGATGATCACCACCCCTGAGGGTGTGGATGTATTGTGCCGACAGATTGCCGGTGCCGTAGCCCGCCGCATCGTAACTTATGCCAAGGAGGGAGAAGAGTGCTACATCGATGAGCATCTCGGATTCATCAAACTGGGTTCACGAGTGGATGTGTATCTGCCTCTCGGCACGGAAGTATGCGTGAAGATGGGACAGTCAACCACAGGTGATCAGACAATCATAGCAAAACTGAAATAAGAAAAAATGAGTATTAAGAAGCATATTCCAAACACGATTACCTGCTGCAACCTCATCTCAGGCTGCATCGCTACATCGTTTGCCTTCGGTGGAAATCCCGAAATGGCACTGTTGTGGATTATCATTGGAGCTGTTTTTGACTTTTTCGATGGTATGAGCGCCCGCTTGCTGCACGTTTCATCGCCTATCGGCAAGGAGCTGGACTCGCTTGCCGACGATGTGACCTTTGGCGTAGCACCCGCCACCATCGTATTCTCACAACTCTTTGTAATGGAGTATCCGGAGTTTCTGGAGCCTTTGCGCCCCTGGTTGCCATACGTAGCCTTCATCATCGCAGCTTTCTCTGCCCTGAGACTGGCGAAGTTCAACCTGGATGAGCGCCAGACTACCTCTTTCATCGGCGTACCTACGCCAGCCAATGCGCTGTTCTGGGGTTCGCTGGTAGTAAGTAGCCCCAGCTGGATTACCAACCAGAGCTGGTCGATATATCTCGTGCTGGCGCTGATTTTCATCACCAGCTTCCTGCTGGTATGCGAGTTGCCGCTGTTCGCCCTGAAGTTCAAGCAGTGGTCGTTCAAGGGCAACGAGGTGAAGTATTGCTTTGCCGGTTTCGCCATCGCCGTTCTTGCGGTATCTGTGGCTGCCGAAGGAGCAAGAGGATTCCTGGAGGGATGGTGGCCTATCATCCTGATGTACGTACTGCTCTCCTGGATGATGTTTTTGAAGAAAAAATAAAAATATAGGTTTGTCATTTCCTTTTCAAGGAAAGGCGTTAATTGTTAGTATAGGCATCAGCTTTCTAACAAAGATAAAAAGATTAAGGAATAACAAAGGCTTACTTCCGGCGGGAAGTAAGCCTTATCTTTTTTATATGATCTCTGATGATTAGTTGTGAACGAGCGTACCAATCTCCTCACCTTCCATCACCTTCTTCAGGTTGCCTACTACATCCATATTGAATACGTAGATAGGAAGGTCGTTCTCCTTGCACATGGTAGTAGCCGTGAGGTCCATCACCTTCAAGCCCTTGGTGTAGATTTCATCATAGGTGATGTCCTTGAACTTGGTTGCGGTAGGATCCTTCTCTGGGTCGGCGGTATAGATACCATCCACACGGGTGCCCTTGAGCATCACGTCTGCCTCAATCTCGATACCACGGAGAGAAGAACCGGTATCGGTAGTGAAATATGGGCTTCCTGTACCTGCAGAGAAGATGCAGATGTAGCCGTCTTCCATTGCCTCGATTGCCTTCCACTTGGTGTAGAACTCACCGATAGGCTCCATGCGGATAGCTGTAAGCACCTTGTTCTTCACGCCCAGTGCACCGAGGGCACTGCTCAGGGCGAGAGAGTTGATGACGGTAGCGCACATACCCATCTGGTCGCCCTTCACACGGTCGAATCCCTTCTGGCTTCCGCTCAATCCACGGAAAATGTTACCACCACCGATCACGATACCGATCTGCACGCCCATCTCGTGAACTTCCTTAATCTGCTTAGCATAATCACTCAAGCGCTCAGGGTCGATGCCGAAGCTCTGCTTGCCCATCAGGCTCTCACCGCTCAACTTCAAAAGAATTCTTTTAAACTTTGCCATAAATATCTTGTTTAATGTTTATTGTTTCATATTTGCTGAAGGAATCAGGAACCTGATTTCGCCGAAGGCATACGACCGGATCATTCCCTTCCTGTCGTGAAGGATGAGATGGCCGTCATCTTCTACTTCCACGAAGGCACCCTCGAACTTGCCGTCGGCATCCTCGTACCAGTGGAATCCCGTGCGGCGGTAGAGCGAGAGATGATAGATGCCCGAAACATCCATATAGTCGGCACGGCGGAGCAGTTCATAATACTTCTTGAATGCCTCGATGATCTTCTGCAGCACCTCTTCCCTATCCACCTCGTGACCCAGAATCTGAGCCAGGGATACCGGATTGGGCGCATCGCTGTGGAACTCGGTCTGATTGATGTTCACCCCGGTACCGAAGATGCATCGCTTGATGCCCTTGGAATCGACAGAGGTCTCAATCAGCGTGCCGCTGATCTTCCTGTCGTTCCAATATACATCGTTCGGCCATTTCAGCGTAATGCCGTCGGTATAGGTATCCAGGGCATCCTTGACGGCTAGGGCTCCTGCCTCAGAGAGCAGGAACTGCTGGCGTACAGGCACCCAGGTAGGAGTCATCAGCAAACTGAACAGGAGGTTCTTGCCCGGTTCGCTCTCCCAGGTATGCGTGCCCTGTCCCCTGCCTGCCGTCTGATAATCGGCTACAGCCACGATGAGCGTATCATCCTCGCAGGCTTTCATTCCCTTCAGGAAGGTATTCGTAGAATCCACTTCCTGCATTCTTATGATCTTTGTTTCCATTTTCACCTTATTATATATATGTAAGCATCTGCCTCAAAGGATGAGCATCGGATTGAAGGCATCCTTGAGATGCTGCAGACTCTTCACCTGATGTTCGCTTCCCACGATGGAGATGACATCGAAGCGCAACTCTTTGTCCACCTGGCATTCCTTGACATAGGCATTGGCAGCTATGGCAAGATTCCTCATCTTGCCGGGGGTGACAGCCTCTTCGGGCTGCTGGTATTCCTCGCCGGTGCGGGTCTTCACCTCTACCACCACCAGGGTGTTGCCATCGGGCGTATAGGCAAGGATATCCAGGTCGCGGCGGCCTAGCCTCCAGTCACGATCTATGATGGTATAGCCCTCATCTTCCAGATAGAGCGCTGCCTCATCTTCTCCCCATTTGCCCAAATCATTGTGTTCAGCCATAGATTATTCTCTTTAGTTTACCTCTGGCGGCATCATTTTCCGCCCAAAAGGCACTATTACTATGCAAAAATAATACTTTTCTTTCATCCATCAAAGTTTTTTATGTATTTTTGCACAAAAATAGAAAAAGAGAAATCATAAAGAATAGAAATATGGAAGACAATCTGAAAAAAGACGAAGAATATATGCGCCGTGCACTGATGGAGGCACAGGCGGCATTCGATGAAGACGAGATTCCGGTAGGTGCCGTCATCGTTTGCAGGGACCGCATCATCTCGAGAGCCCACAATCTTACGGAGATGCTTACCGATGTTACCGCCCATGCCGAGATGCAGGCGATTACATCCGGAGCGAACATGCTGGGCGGAAAATACCTGAAAGACTGTACACTCTATGTCACAGTAGAGCCGTGCGTGATGTGCGCCGGAGCCTTGGGATGGTCGCAGATCAGCCGCGTGGTGTATGGTGCCGGAGATGAAAAAAGGGGCTATACCAAATATGCACCCCAGGCACTGCATCCCAAGACCCTGGTTACATCGGGCGTACTGGAAGATGAGTGCCGCGCACTCATGCAGCAGTTCTTTGCCAGAAAAAGATAAACTCCCAAGCTTTCGGAATATAAATTCCACACGCCCTTGAACCTCATACGGAAGTTCTATAAGACAAAAAAGAGGTGACGCACTGTTTCAGTGCGTCACCTCTTTTTTATATTTCCGGCTTGATGCACCGTTTCGGTGCGTCAACATTTCGTTTCTAATCCAATAAACTTCATTACTTCACGAGAACAACCAGGTACTTGCTGGTGCTCCAGAAAATCTGAGAGTTGGTGATGCGGAGAGTATATTGCTTGTTGGCATCACGAACCAGAGTATAAGAGCTTGAAGGATGAGTAGTGAGCAACTTGGCTGACTTAGAATAGAGCTTGATCTCAGAAACCTCACGGATATCTACCTTTGTAAAGTAGCTCTTGTTGAAGTTACCGGTCATAACCTTGCCATTCTCCATGATGTGCTGGTTCTTCAGCTCCTTCTTGGTACCGAATACATACCATGCAGTGTTGAGCTGCTTATCCTGAGCATTGATCACCTCAGTCTTCTTACTGCTTTCCTTGGTAAGGTTGCTGGTCTTGGTGTTCAAGTTGTTGATAGTCTCATCAAGAGCTGCAATGTGGATATCCTTGCTATCCAACTCCTCACGGAGTGCCTGGAGCTGCTTCTCCTTCTCAACCAGCTGCTTCTGCAGGTTCTCGATGGTCTTCTTGAGCTGGTCGCCCTGGATAGAGCTGTTAGCCAACTGCTTCTGCAACTTGGCGAGGAGCTCCTTGTTCTGCTTCATACGAGTAGCGATGAACTGCACATCCTCCTTGAGTTTCTGTCTCTTGGTGGCACCCTCGCCATTCTTCAAGAGCACCACGCGGTTCTCAGCCTCATTGATCTGGTTGAGACCATCCTCAATCTCATTCAGAGTACCCAGCATATCATTCAGTTCGCTATCCTTCTGCGCAATGATGCTGTTGAGCGAATCTGATTGAGCCGCATTGTTAGCGGCATTGTTCTTGCCGTCGTTACATCCAGTTAAAACAAAGGCTGCGAGGCACGCCATCATTAATAGCTTTTTCATAATCCTTCTCCTTTTTGTTAATTTTATGATTAATACTTTTTATTTATTATTCTTACGCTCTTCGCGTCGCTTTTCCTTCAATTCCTCCTTCAGCTGCTTGGGATCCTTACCCGCCAGCACGATGACGAACTCGCCGCGCGGTTCCGTCTCCTGGAAGTGGGCGATTACCTCGGCAAGGCTTCCACGCACACTTTCCTCGTGCAGCTTCGAGATTTCACGGCAGCAGCTCACCTGTCTGTCTTCTCCAAAAACCTCGGCAAACTGCTGCAAGGTCTTCACCACTCTATAGGGTGACTCGTAGAAGATCATGGTGCGCACCTCATCCTTGAGCGATTCCAGATAGGTTTGTCTGCCCTTCTTCTGCGGAATGAATCCCTCGAAGCAGAATCTGTCGCAAGGTAATCCGGACGACACGATGGCTGGGATACAAGCCGTAGGTCCCGGAAGGGTCTGCACGGTGATGCCTGCTTTCGCAGCCTCACGAGCCAGATAGAAACCAGGGTCGCTGATGCCTGGGGTTCCTGCATCACTGATCAAGGCGATGGTCTCACCAGCCTTCAATCGCTCTACGATGCCAGCCGATGTGCCATGCTCATTAAACTTATGATGCGCCACTAATCGATTTTTAATATCGAAATGCTTAAGCAGGACGCTCGATGTCCGAGTGTCCTCAGCGAGCACCATATCTGCCTCTTTCAAGACCCGGATGGCTCGCATTGTCATGTCCTCCATATTGCCTACTGGAGTCGGTACGATATATAATATGCCCATAAGTGGGTACAAATGTAGTTAATTAATCTTTCATAGCAAAAAAAAACTGCGTATCTTTGCATTTTTTAAAACCTTATTAGTAATTTTGTCCCCGAAATGACTGAAATACTGAATGGGGAGGCACACCGTCCCGGAAGAATTGAAGTGGTGTGCGGATCGATGTTCTCCGGAAAAACCGAGGAACTGATCCGAAGAATGAAGCGTGCCAGCTTCGCCAGACAGAAGGTGGAAATCTTCAAGCCGGCGATAGATACGCGCTACTCCGAAGACAATGTAGTGAGCCATGACCAGAATTCTATCCGATCTACTCCTATTGAATCTTCCGGATCGATTTTGCTATTGGCTTCAGATATCGACGTGGTCGGTATCGACGAGGCTCAGTTTCTGGACAATGGATTGGTGGAGGTCTGCAACGAACTCGCCAACCGCGGCGTACGCGTCATCGTGGCGGGGCTGGATATGGATTTCAAGGGTGTTCCCTTCGGTCCGATTCCTGCGCTCTGTGCCATCGCCGACGAGGTGACCAAGGTGCATGCCATCTGCGTGAAGTGCGGTGCACTGGCATACGTCAGCCATCGACTGGTGGCTAACGACAAGCGCGTGCTCCTGGGTGAGCAGGATGAATACGAGCCGCTCTGCAGAGACTGCTACCAGAAAGCCATCAGCCAGGAGAAATAGAAAAAGTTCAAAATTCAAAGTTCAAGGTAAATGAGTAAGGAGATTACATTCGACAAGTTCATCAGATGGGCTGGTATCGTTACCCTCGTCATTGCAGTACTCTACATCACCAACTATCTGAGTGAGGTACTGCTTCCTTTCTTTATAGCATGGTTTTTCGCATACCTGCTCTATCCCGTCGTGAAGTTCATCGAGAATAAACTCCATGTCAAGGTTCGTGCCATCTCCATTCTTCTGGCAATGGGAGCTGCGATTGCCATCGTGGGGGGTGTCATCTGGCTCATCATCCCACCGATGATTGACCAGTTTGACAAACTGGGAGAAGTGTTGACCCGATGGGTTCATCAAACCACCCATACCAACAATCTCACGATGCTGATCAAGGAGTGGCTGCAGGACAACCAGACCACCATAGAACGATTCTTGAAGAGCAAGGACTTCAGCGATACCCTGAAGACCACGATGCCGAAGGTTTTCTCGGTAGTGAGCCAGACGGCAACCGTGCTGATGAGTATCGTGGCATCCATGATTACCTTATTATATATGTTCTTCATCCTGCTCGATTACGAAACACTGACAGCCAACTGGGTGCGCATCTTCCCGAAGAAGAACCGTCCGTTCTGGTCGGCACTGATGAAGGATGTAGAGCGCGAGCTCAACAACTATATCCGAGGCCAGGGAATGGTGGCGCTCTGTATGGGCATCATGTTCTGCATCGGCTTCACCATCATCGGCTTTCCGATGGCGATAGGTCTGGGCATTCTGATCGGCATCATGGACCTGGTACCGTATCTTCATACCTTTGCCCTCATTCCTACGGCATTCCTGGCTATGCTCAAGGCGGCAGATACGGGACAGAACTTCTGGGTAGTCTTCGGACTGGCGGTATTGGTATTCTGCGTGGTGCAGGTGATTACGGATATGGTGGTTACGCCGAAGATTATGGGCAAGGCGATGGGCTTGAACCCAGCCATCCTGCTCCTGAGTCTTTCGATATGGGGTGCTCTGCTGGGCTTCCTGGGGCTGATTGTTGCCCTTCCGCTCACCACCCTTCTCATAGCTTATTGGCAGCGGTATGTAACGAGAGAAAAGCCGCAATATGAAGAGAATTTAGGGCAGGATCCACCGAAAACTGCCACTGAAACGGGTAAAATAGAAGAAAAACAATAAAAAAACGACTAAATATTTGGTGATTTCAAAAAATAGTCGTACCTTTGCACTCGCTTTTGAACATAAAGTTAGAGATTGACTCGCTAGCTCAGCTGGTAGAGCACAACACTTTTAATGTTGGGGTCATGGGTTCGAGCCCCATGCGAGTCACAGTCTCAGAAAAGGACTTTCCGTTAAGGGAAGTCCTTTTTTCGTATATGGTTCGGGGAGGTGGATTCTTTTAACTCTCATTAACTAAAAACAGATGCAAGATTCTTGCTTTTCTGCGTTTAATATAATGGAATGTAGGGCAAAAATGCCCTCAGATACCCAAAGGTGCCGGAAAGATTCCCACATAGAAACAAAAAATTAGAATAAAATAAAATTTCATAAGACAAAAATAACAAAAGACAAAATAAAATTTCATAAGACAATGAAGAAAATTACATTATTCTCAATCCTGGCTGTACTCTTTGCAGCTATGTCATTCACCTCTTGTAACTCAAGCAGTGACAACGGTTTCCAGCTTCCAACCAAGCAGGAAGCCTATAACATGATGCTGACCGTAGGCGGTTCTCACCAGTGCGGTATCCTCTTCCCTGCTGATAAAAACAACAATATCCAGAAGAAGGACAGTATTGTTACCAGCATCTCTATCAATCCATCAGACAGTACGTACCGCATCATCGACTTCCCTGTCAAGTTGTTGGCTAAGTATGTGAAGAACGAGAAATACAGCAAGTTGATTTCAGAAGTACAAAATCAGACTTTGTCTGGAAAGCTTTACTCTATGGACGCAACAACCCCTTTCTTCTATACAGCAACAAACAACATCACTTTCAAGGATGAGCAGAACAACAATTATACAATGAAATTCTATGCTCTCAATGGATATGCTGCTGCAGGATTAGACCAAACCAAGAAGAACTTCCTGCTCTATATCACACCAGGCGCTATCTATAATGGCAATGAAATTGTGAATGATGCATTTAAGACAGCTGTAGGTACATACGGTTCTGTTCCATACATCATGGTTCTGACATTCAAGAGATAAAAAGAATCACCCTGTGATTCTAATTCAAATTCAAGAAATAAAGTTAATACTCTTTTAAATACAAACAACTTACAAATATATAGTCTGAATTTATCACTCAGCGTGAAAACTACATAAAAGGCGCGATAGCTCTCCTGCTATCGCGCCTTACTTTTTTATCCTATATTTCAGTATCCTAATCTTTCTTCCAGAGCTTGCTCATATCCTCCAAGCTCTTGCCCTTGGTTTCAGGTACCAGCTTCCATACGAAGATGGCTGCAACGATACAGATGGCACCATACAGACCATAGGTAAACCAATGACCGAAATCATCGCCCGGAGTCAAGTGCATATTGAACATCGGTACAAAGGTAGAGCTGACGATGAAGTTGAATATCCACTGGAAAGCTACGGCAATCGCCACAGCCGCACCACGGATGGTATTCGGGAAAAGCTCGGCGATAAGCACCCAGGCAATAGGTCCCCAGGAGAACATAAAGCTGGCACTATATACCATGATACTCAGCATGGTAACCGTACTCAAGGCTTCATTTCCAAAGGTCAAGGCTACGCCCAAGGCTCCTGCTGCCATGCCGATGGAACCAAAGATAAGCAATGGCTTGCGACCCAGCTTCTCTACCGTAAAGACGGCTACCAGCGTAAACGAGATATTCACAATACCCATGATGACGGTCTGAACCATCGGATTGCCCATTCCCATATCCTGGAAGATACGAGGCGCATAATAGAGCACCGCATTGATACCCACTGCCTGCTGGAATACAGAAAGCATCACGCCCACAAAGATACACATAAAGCCATAGGAGAAGAGCTTCTCGGTCTTCACGGTCACCGTATTCTTGATATCGTGGATAATCTCACGTGCCTTCTCTGAACCATTGATCTTGGCAAGCACGCCGTATGCCTTCTCGTCTTGTCCGATCATCACGAGATAACGAGGAGTCTCAGGTACGAAGCAGATCAGGAAGGTGAACAGTCCTGCCGGAACCATCTCGCTACCAAACATATATCTCCATCCCGTCTCAATGGTCCACTGCGCATCCACCATATTGGCGATGGCACCCGCAGCATCATAGATAGGATTGGCATGGGGACCCATAATGATGAAATTGACGAAGTAAACCACCAGCTGACCGAAGATGATGGCAAACTGATTACAGCTCACCAACATACCGCGCATATTGCTCGGAGCGATTTCGCCGATATACATCGGACAGATGGCTGAAGCCATACCAACACCGATACCACCCAGCACACGATAGAAGTTGAATACCACCAGCAACGTCCAGTCGGCATGTCCCTGAGGCAGGAGATAAGATTCCGGTTCCATAGATCCCCAGGCTGAGAGGAAGAAGCAGACACCCGCAAAGATGAGCGAGCGCTTGCGACCCAGCCTGCTGGCGAAAAGACCGGAAAGCGAACTACCGATGATACAGCCGATCAGCGCACTGGAAGAAGTGAATCCGTGCATCACATCGGTGTATTCGAAATCACCGGCACCCTTGAAGAATGCCTGCAAACCCTTCTCGGCACCTGATATCACTGCGGTATCGTAACCGAAAAGCAAGCCACCCAATACGGCGACCATCACAATCGAGAAAAGATAGGCCTTAGAGCCCGTTTGTTGTTGTTCCATTTTACTATAGGTTATTTTTTTATTTGTTTATTTTTATATTTTTATCTGTTTATTTTAAAATAATACGCATAATCTGCACATTTCCCCTATTTTTTTTGTAAATTTGCAACCAAAATAAGAGAACATAGATATTACGTAATATGAACATCGCAGAATTCTTACATCAGAAGGGCGACAAAAGAGGCTTCTCTTTCGAGGTTTTGCCACCTCTCAAGGGTAATGGCACTGCGGCTCTCTTCCGCACCATCGACAGCCTCAAGGACTTCGCCCCACGGTTTATCAACATTACCACACACCACAGCGAGTATGTTTACAAGGAACTGGAAAACGGTCTCCTCACTCGTCAGCGTGTGCGTCGCCGCCCTGGCACCGTTGCCATCGCAGGCGCAATCCAGAACAAGTACGACATCCCTGTCATCCCTCACGTCATCTGTAGCGGTGCCACGAAGGAAGACATCGAATACGAATTGCTCGATCTCCAGTTTCTGGGCATCAGCAATATCCTTGTGCTGAGAGGCGACAAGGCGAAGGAAGACCGACAGTTTACTCCAACAGAAAACGGTCATTCCAATGCCACCGACCTGCTGAAGCAAGTAAACCAGTTTAACGACGGTTTCTTCTTTGACGGCACCCCGATCAAGCATCCGGGTGATAAATTCTGCTGTGGCGTAGCCTGCTATCCGGAGAAGCACGAAGAGGCTCCCAATCTGGAGATGGACATGCAGCATCTCCTGGAGAAGCAGCAGTTGGGCGCTGACTATGCCATCACCCAGCTCTTCTACGACAACGAGAAATTCTATGCTTTCGTAGAGAAGGCTCGCCAGATGGGCATCACCATCCCTATCGTTCCGGCGCTGAAGCCATTCGCCAAGCTGAGTCAGCTCACCATGGTACCAAAGACCTTCCATTGCGACATCCCGGAAGCTCTGGCGCAGGAGGTTTTGAAGTGCAAGAGCGATGAAGATGCCAAGGCGCTCGGTATCGAGTGGACGACTGCCCAGGTAAAAGATCTCTTTGATCACGGATACAATCATATCCATTTCTTCACCGTTTCAGCGGTGGATAGCGTGAAACAGATAGCTAAAATTTTATTTTAAAGTTCAAAATTCAATGTTAAATAATGAAGTGATAGGTCAGCAAGATATATGGAACCGTCTGATGGAGATGGTTCAGGAGAATCGTGTGCCTCATGCACTGATGTTCTGCGGTCCACAAGGTTGTGGAAAACTGGCAGTAGCGCTGGCTTTTGCCAGCTATCTGCTGGGCGATTCCCCGATGCTGAGAAAATGGGAGCATCCCGACCTGCACTTCACCTTCCCTACCATCAAGACATCCGAGATGAGCGGCGACCATACGCCCGTAAGTCTCGACTTTATGAAAGAATGGCGTGAGATGCTCCTCCAGGAAGGTCCGTATGTGCTGATCAGCGACTGGATGCAGCGCATGGGCAAGACTGATGCCGACTTCAACAAGCAGGCTATCATCACCGCCGATGAGACCGACAATCTTTCGAGAGAACTGAGCATGATGTCGAGTCAGGGCGGATACAAGATCAGTCTGATATGGTTGCCGGAGCGTATGAACCTCACGAGTGCCAACAAGATATTGAAACTGCTGGAAGAGCCGCCTCATCAGACACTCTTCCTCCTGGTAAGCGAACAGCCGGAACTTCTGCTCGAAACCATCAGAAGCCGCGCACAGCGTATCGACCTGAAGAAGATTGAAACTTCTGAGGTGGAGAAAGCGCTCATAGAGCGAAGAGCGCTGGATGCAGAATCAGCCCACCGCATCGCCCGAATCGCCAACGGCAACTGGAACCATGCATTGGAGGAGCTGGACTCTGGCAATGAAAACCGCCAGCATCTGGATATGTTCATCATGCTGATGCGCCTCTCCTATATGCGCAACATCCACGATTTGAAGAAGTGGAGCGAGGTGGTTGCCACCTTCGGCAGAGAGAAGCAGAAGCGAATGCTCGATTACTTCATGCACATGCTGCGCGAGAGTTTCATGTATAATTTTCGCCAGCCGGAACTCAGTTACATGACACAGGAGGAGGAGAATTTCGCCAGGAACTTCGCCCGATTCATCAACGAGGCGAATATCATCGACATCTCCAATCTCTTCGAGGAAAGCAAGCGATTCATCGCCCAGAATGCCAACCCGAAAATCGTGTTCTTCGACCTGGCGCTGAAGAATATCGTTCTGCTCATCAGAAAATAAAGGAAATACATCCCCCGAAAGGGCAATATATATATTAATCAATAAATAATAAATAGAATACATCGTGGATTATAAAAATATGAAATTCAAAATGTGGAATGGCTGCGATAGAGGTCTATGCTGCAAGGCTGTGGGACGACAGGACCGACAGCTCAACACATACGACTGGCTAGCCGATGTGCCAGGAAACGCTGAGAGCACCGACCTGGTGGAAGTGCAATTTAAAAATACCCGAAAGGGATATTATCACAATGTTAACAACCTCGACCTCAAGAAGGGCGACATCGTGGCTGTAGAGGCTAACCCGGGTCACGACGTGGGTGTAGTAACATTAACCGGCCGACTGGTAAAACTACAGATCAAGAAGGCAAACCTCAAGTCGCAGGATGACATCAAGCGCATCTACCGACTTGCCAAGCAGGTGGACCTCGACAAGGCAAAGGAAGCAAAGAGCCGCGAACACGACACCATGATCCAAAGCCGTCAGATAGCCAAGGACCTGGGCCTGAAGATGAAAATCGGCGACGTGGAGTATCAGGGCGATGGCAACAAGGCCATCTTCTACTATATCGCTGATGAACGTGTAGATTTCCGCCAGCTCATCAAGGTACTTGCCGATACCTTCCATGTCCGTATCGAGATGAAGCAGATTGGTGCACGTCAGGAGGCTGGCCGTATCGGCGGTACCGGTCCTTGCGGCAGAGAGCTCTGCTGCGCTACCTGGATGAAGAACTTCGTAAGTGTGAGCACCAATGCTGCACGCTACCAGGACATCTCGCTCAACCCTCAGAAGCTGGCCGGTATGTGCGCCAAACTGAAGTGCTGCCTCAACTACGAGGTAGATAACTATGTAGAGGCAAGCCGAAAGATGCCACCTAAGGATGCCGTGCTTCAGACTGCCGACGGCGAGTTCCATCAGTTCAAGGTAGATATCCTTGCCGGACTCATCACCTACTCTTCTGACAAGAACATGGCTTCCAACCTGGAGACCATCACAGCAGAACGTGCCAAGGAAATCATTGAGATGAATAAACAGGGCGAGAAACCGCTCAGCCTGATGGAGAATGGCAAGATGAAGGAAACTTCCAAGAGCATCGACCTGCTCAATGAGTCTGATCTCAGCCGATTCGACAAGGCGAAGAAAAAGAAGAAGAACAAGAACCGCAATGCGAACCGCCCAGAAAAGGGAGATAACCGCCAGCCAAACGGCAACCGTTCAGAGAAGGGAGATAATCGTCAGCCAAACGGCAACCGCCCGGAAAGAAACGAGAACCGTCAGCCAAACGGCAATAACCGCAATAGGGATAATAGAAACAAGGGACCTCGCCAGCAGGGAAACAGACCTCAACAGGGCAATAACAATAAGCCGCAGCAAGGCAATAATAACAAGCCGCAGCAGGGCGAGAATAACAAGCCGCAGCAGGCTAACAACAACCAGCCTCAGCAAGGCGAGAATAACAAGCCACAGGAGGACAAGAAGTAAAAATGAAAAGACTGATCCATTTCGTTTTCATACTGGTGGCAACCATAGCCTTCAGCGCTTGCAATCATGCCAAGGTATATGATGAATATGCCCATACGCCGATTGCAGGATGGGAGAAGAACGATACCCTATCGTTCGAAATCCCTCCAATGGCTGCCACCGGCTATTACCGGCAGAGCCTGGGTCTGAGAACCACAGGTGCCTATCCGTTTACGGCATTGACACTCATCGTGAACCAGACCATCTACCCTGCCAACAAGGGCAAGCGTATCGAGAAAACTGATACCCTACTCTGCCAGCTCATCAACCAGCATGGCGAGAACAAGGGACAGGGCATCAGCTACTATCAGTACAACTTCCCTATCAATATCTATAAGATAAACAGAGGCGATTCCATCCATATCGCCATCCGCCATGATATGAAGCGAGAAATTCTTCCGGGTGTAAGCGACATCGGAGTGAAAATAACGAAAAATGACCAATGAGACGTATCTCACTGGTCATTTTTTTATGCTGTAAAATCTAGCTTCTTACCAGGTTTCTTCCGGCATCAATACGCAGGAAGATGAAAAGCAGGATGGTAAAGCCCCAGAGCGAACTACCTCCATAACTGAAGAACGGAAGCGGAATACCGATTACCGGCGTCAGTCCCAGCACCATTCCCACATTAATAAATAGGTGGAACAAGAATACCGAGAGCACACAATAGCCGTATATTCGCCCGAACTTGAAAGGTTGTCGCTCCGCCAGATGTATCAATCTCAATATCAACATCAGGAAGAGCAGCAGCACGCCTGCCGAACCCAGGAATCCTTCCTCCTCTCCTACCGTACAGAAGATGAAGTCGGTATCCTGCTCAGGCACGAACTTCAGCTTGGTCTGGGTTCCGTTCAGGAATCCCTTTCCCTGCAAGCCACCCGAACCGATGGCTATCTCACTCTGATGCACATTATATCCGGCACCCGCCAGGTCTTCGTCCAATCCCAGCAGCACATTGATACGCACTCGCTGGTGAGGTTCCATCACGTTGTTCAGCACGTAATCGGCACTGTAGAAGAAGGCAATACTTCCCATTGCGAATATCGAAATCAGGAAATAGTTGCGAAAGCGGGTCCTCAGACCGTGATACACCAGGAATCCGATCATCACCGCACAGAGCAGCAGCTGCACCCATACGATGTCAAACGGAATGATGTAGGTGGAGAAGAGTGCAAAGATGAGCGTGATGCCCACCGAGTAGCACAGGATGATGAGAGCATGCTTCCTGTTGCCCGTATAGCTGTTCACCAGTCCTGCCGTGAAGATCTGCACCAGCAGCAGCACCGTGAACTTTCCCACCGAGGTGTAGGTATCCCACATCGTCACGTTCTCGTACTTAATACCCACCACAAAGTAAACCACCATCGAGACTCCGGTAAAGAGGATGGCACCCGGCATTCCCTCGCGGTAAAGCATCAGGAAGAAGGCGGAATATACCAATGCCGAACCCGTCTCGCGCTGTCCCACGATACATATCATAGGCAAAATGATGATGCCCATAGCCGCCATGAAATGCTTCATCTTATGGATATTGAATCCATAGCTGCACATAAACTTTGCCACAGCCAGCGCCGTAGCAAACTTACCGAACTCGGCAGGCTGCAGTCGCAGCGGTCCCAGCACCAGCCAGGAGTGCGAACCCTTGATGCTATGCGGATTGAATATCGTGGCAAAAAGCAGCAATATCAGCACGGCATAGATCACGTAGGCGAAGGTATCGAAAAAACGGTCGTCCATCATCAGGATGACGAAGCCCAGTGCGATGGAGGTACCTATCCATATAATCTGCATACCCGAACGGGCACCCAGACTGAAGATATCGTTGTCGCCATAGGTATAGCTGGCACCGCAGACACTGATCCAGCCGAAGCAGAGCAATGCCAGATAGATGCCGATGGTCCACCAGTCGAGCGAACGGAGAATACCAGCTGGTTGTTTATTATCTGATTGAGCCATTGTCTTTATTATTCAATGAATTGAAACTGCAGTCTCAGGAAAGAAACTGCAGTTTTGATTTGAAACTTCAGTATATTATCTGCTACTAGAGCCGTAGGCAATTCTTCGAGCCTGCATCTGGGCAGCCTGACTTTCTGAAGCAGGAGAAAGCTTGCCTTTCAGATACTGCTCCATCATCAAACCACCGATAGGCACACCATAGTCGGCACCCCATCCACCATTCTCCACATACACGGCGATGGCGATTCTAGGATTGTTCATCGGAGCAAAGCCCATGAATACAGAGTGGTCGTGACCACGGTTCTGAGCCGTACCGGTCTTGCCGCAAGCCTCGAAGTCGTAACGGGAGAGCATCTTACAGGTACCCTTCAGTGCCGAACTTCTCATACCAGCCACCACATAGTCATAAGCTCTCTTCGAAGCCTTGGTGTAATGACGACGGGTATAAAGCGTATCGAGCGGTTCGCCCTGCACCTTACGCACTACGTGAGGCACATAGTAATAGCCTCGGTTGGCGATGGTGGCACCCAGATTGGCAATCTGCAGAGGAGTGAGGTTCACCTCACCCTGTCCGATAGAGATACTGATGACGGTCAATCCGTTCCAGGAGCCCTTGTAGGCCTTGTCATAGAACTGTGCATTAGGAATCAGACCTCTCTTCTCGCCCGGCAAGTCGATACCCAGCTTATAGCCGAATCCCATACTCACCATATAGTCTTTCCATACGGTCATCGCCTCCTGCACCGAGCCATACTTCTTCTTGTTGCCTATCATATAATAAAGTCCCCAGCAGAAGTAACCGTTGCAGGAAGTACTGATGGCATCTACCAGCGCAATAGGCGACGGGTGGCCATGACATCCCACATGCAGACCTTTGTAAGAGAAACCATGATTACATGGGAAGGCTGTGCCCGGAGTGATGATTCCCTCGGTAAGATAGGTCAGCGCCTGGGAGGTCTTGAAGGTAGAACCCGGAGGATACTGTCCCATGATACTACGGTTCAGGAGCGGTTTCCAAGGGTTCTGCGACAGCCACTTGTGCATCTTTCCTCTATTCTTGCCCACCAGTCGGCGCGGATCATAGGAAGGAGATGAAACCATCGCCAGCACCGATCCGTCTCTTGGGTCAATGGCAACGATACTTCCTATCTTGCCCTGCAGCAGTCTTTCGCCCAGAGCCTGAAGGTTGACATCGATACCCAGCGTCAGGTCCTTACCGGCAACAGGCCGCTGGTCGAGTTTTCCGTTCTGATAGCTTCCCTGTATTCTTCCGCGGGCATCGCGAAGCATAATCTTCACGCCCTTGGTACCTCGGAGCTCCTTCTCGTAATGCTTCTCCAGTCCCAGCTTACCGATATAGTCACCCGGCTGATAGTAGTCATCCTCCTCTATATCGCTTGGCGAAACCTCACCCACATCTCCCAGTACATGGGCAGCGTATGGATAGACATATTCTCTCACGCTTCGCTTCTGCACATAGAAACCGGGGAACCGGAACATCTTCTCCTGGAAGACGCTGAAGTCCTTGTCAGAAAGCTGACTCATGAAGAGCTGCTGGGTATATCGCGAGTATCCGGGATTCTTGTTTCTGTCCTTGATGGTCTCCATTCGCTTCTCGAAAGCCTCCTTGGTAATGCCCAGGGAGTTGCAGAAGTCCATCGTATCCAGACGTCCCTCCTGCTCCTTCATCACCACCATGATATCATAGGAAGGCGAATTATACACCATCAGCTTGCCGTTTCTGTCGTAGATGGCACCACGCGAAGGGAACTCAATCTGCTTCAGGAAGGCATTGGAATCGGCATTCTTCTTATAATCCTCACTCATAATCTGAAGCGTAAAGAGACGAATGGCGTATATGACTACAATTGCTATAGCCACACCACCAATCACATACTTACGCTTATCAAGATTGTAATCCACCATATTATATATATAGCTGAAATTTTTTGTTTGATCTTTTACTGTTCTCTGTCTTGCAGCAAGGTTCTATCCCTTGCGGAAGCTCTCCAATGCCATGATGAGCAACATCGTGATGGCTGTACCGCCACCGATACGGAGGAGCCACTCCATCCAATTGAAGAAATTGAAGGTCTCCAGAGTAAAGAATACCAGATTATAAACGAGTACGATAACCAACGTGTAGAGAACATACGAACCGACACCGATGGTGCGCATGGACGGCTCCAGGTCGTCGGCACTGTCTCTTGGCACGAAGAGTTCGAAAAGGTAAGGCTGAAGCAGTCCGATGAAGGTCATCGAAGCTGCAGCTACTCCCGGCGTATTGGCAAACACGTCGATACAAAGTCCCATCATGAAGCTCCACAGCATCACCGACCAGCGTGGATGGTTTCTGCGGAAATGGAGCACCATGAGAATATACAGCAAGGGGGTGGCGCAGTTGAACAAGTGGATATGGTTGAACACCAATCCCTGCACCAGCACGAGCACCACGAAGATGCCGAGTCGTTTTATCAAATCTATACTCATTGCTACTTATATATCTCCTCTTACTATGATCTTTTAATTTTTACCTTTGGCATTGCCGTCGGGCATGATACTATCCTGTGCAGCACGCATAATCTGAAGGCGTTCCTTCATCACGGCATCATCGATGACGCAGACATCACGCAGACGGGCAAAGTCGGTAGAAAGTCTCAACTGTACTCTATACGACAATCCATCAGCAGAATTAAACACGTGCAGAATCTTGCCCACTCTTACTCCCGGAGGGAACACAGCCGAATAGCCACTCGTTACTACGTAGTCACCCAGCTTGAAGTGGGCATGGCGTGGCACCTCTTCCAGATATGCCAGTTCCGAAACGCCCCCCTTCCATCGCAGATAGCCGAAATAGCCTCTGCCCTGGATGGTACAACTGATATTCGACTTCACGTTGAGCACTGGTATCACGATGCTGTAATGCTGAGCCACGAGATACACGATGCCCACCACTCCGGTACCGCTTATCACACCCATATCCTTATGGATGCCGTCAGCGCTACCCTTGTCGATGGTAATCAGGTTGTCCGGCTTGTCCAGGCTGTTGGCCACCACCTTGGCAGGGATGAGTCGGTAATTCTGAAGCAGCGCAAACTGATCACGGTGATAGATGGCACTATCCTTGGTTACCCCATAGAGGCTGTCGCTCAGCTGCTGCACCTGCTGTTCCAGATAGGCATTCCGCTGGGTAAGCTCCTGGTTCACCTTGGTCAGGGAGAAGAAAGTCTCCACGTTGGCATCCCATTCATAGATCTTGCCCGTCACGGCATTGGCTGTAGAAAACCACGCACTGCCCTGGTAGCTGTTATACTGGAACAGAAGCACCATGCTCACCACCTCCAGAATCACGAAGACAAACCAATGGTTGTATTTCTGCAAAAACTCTAAAAGGTTGTGCATACTTTAAAAAATGAATCTGTATATGATTAAAATTCCGCAAATGGGCACAAGTGGTCCAGATGCGGAATTTAAATATCTTGAATATTATCTCATCAGGAATGAGAAACGATCCACATTCTTCAATGCGATACCGGCACCCTTAGCCACACTGTGCAATGGATCCTCAGCGATATGGAATGGGATGTTGATCTTGTCCTGAAGTCGCTTGTCGAGACCGCGGAGCAGAGCACCACCACCTGAAAGCCAGATACCGTTCTTCACGATGTCGGCATAAAGCTCTGGTGGAGTATTCTCGAGAGCAGAGAGTACTGCATTCTCTATCTTGGCTACAGTCTTGTCCAGACAGTGAGCAATCTCCTGATAGCATACAGGCACCTCCATTGGGAGCGCTGTGATACGGTTAGGACCGTGAACGATGAAGTCTTCAGGAGCCTCATCTCCCAGATCTGTCAGGGCAGAACCCACATGAATCTTGATACGCTCAGCCATACGCTCAGAAACCTTCACGTTGTGCTGGCGGCTCATATACTCCTGGATGTCGGCTGTCAGGTCGTCACCGGCTGTACGGATAGAGTTGTTGGATACGATACCACCCAGAGAGATGACTGCAATCTCGGTGCTACCACCACCTATATCAACTATCATGTTACCTTCTGGTGCCTCTACGTCGATACCGATACCGATAGCAGCAGCCATAGGTTCAAAAATCAAATATACGTCGCGACCGTCGGCATGCTCGGCAGAGTCGCGTACGGCACGGAGCTCTACCTCAGTAGAACCAGAAGGCACACCAATCACCATACGGAGTGAAGGTGAGAACAGTCGGCTTCCTGTATGAACCATCTTGATAAGTCCACGCATCATCTGCTCGCAGGCAGTAAAGTCGGCGATAACGCCATCACGCAAAGGACGGATTGTACGGATGTTGTCATGAGTCTTCTCGTACATCATCTTTGCCTTCTCGCCTACGGCAATCATCTTGTCGGTGCGGCGGTCGAGGGCAACAACAGAAGGTTCGTCCACTACGATCTTATCATCACTGATAATGATGGTATTGGCGGTACCCAAGTCCATTGCGATTTCTTGAATAAATGAAAAAAATCCCATTTGCTAATGTAAATCTAATATTTTAAGCTTAAAATCTTTCCTTTGTAGTCATCTTCCCGCCCTCGCTTTCAAGAGCGGGAAGAGTTGCGAGATGAATAGGTTTACCTCTTTATTACTTGGCAAACCAAGCGTGGATAGCAGTATCATAGTGAGAACTTACGCCGAATGCACGCTCTGCGAACATCTTGCGGTCCTCAATGTCGGTTTCAGCACCCTTCTTCTTCAGGATGTCGAGAAGCACACTGTACTCAGCCTTGCTAGGAACGATAACCACGTCCTTGAAGTTCTTGGCACCGGCACGGATCAGGGAGATACCGCCGATATCAATCTTCTCGATGATGTCGGCATCGCTGGCGCCGCTGGCTACAGTCTGCTCAAATGGATAGAGATCCACGATAACGAGGTCGATAGAAGGAATCTCATACTCCTTCATCTGCTCCTGGTCGCCCTCATTGTCGCGACGGGCCAAGATACCTCCAAATATTTTTGGATGAAGAGTCTTCACACGACCACCGAGGATTGATGGATATGTGGTGACATCCTCAACTTTTTCACATTCATAACCCAAAGATTCGATAAACTTCTGAGTACCACCTGTGCTCAGGAACTTAACACCCTCTTCATTCAACTTGGCGAGCAACTCGTCCAAGCCATCCTTGTGAAAGACAGACACCAAAGCTGTCTTGATCTTCTTTGTTTCAGCCATTGACTTTATATATTACGAATTTTTATATTCAATATGGTTTCTAAAAACGCTGCAAAGATACAAAGAATATTTGAAATACACAAATATTTAATACCTATTATCACATTATTTAAAGGATATTTGCGATAAATCAAGTAAGGGTTCAGCCATTTTGACAGAAGCTTTTCTGCAAATAGGAAAAAAGGAAGGAAAAAACAGACAAAATGTCAGAAAAACGCCCAAAAACACGCAATGGGCACGCTATTCGCATCCCCCGATTGTGATGCCGGAAGCCAGCAAGGCTGAAGCATCATCCAAGGCTGAAAGTCCGGAAGAACTGAAGCCCGACAACAAGAAGTAGAACAAATAACACTTAGAAAGGAGATCAAGATATGACATTCGACAAATTTACAATCAAGGCGCAGGAAGCGGTGCAGGCCGCTGTGAACATAGCGCAGAGAAATGGTCAGCAGACCATCGAACCGGTGCATCTTCTCAGTGGTATCATCGAGAAAGCACCTGATGTAACCAACTACATCTTCCAGAAGCTGGGCATAAACGGCAATCAGATTGCCATGCTCCTGCAGCAGGAGATGCAGCACTTGCCTCGTGTGCAGGGTGCCGGTCAGCCATACCTCTCGGGCGATACCAACCAGATATTGCTCAATGCCGAGGACATCGCCAAGAAGATGGGAGATGAATTCGTCAGCGTGGAGCCTATCCTCCTCGCTATCCTCAAAGGCAACTCTACCGCTGCCCGAATCCTCAAGGATGCGGGTGCCAACGAGAAGGACCTCACCGCAGCCATCCAGGCTTTGCGACAGGGGCAGAACGTGAAGAGCCAGAGTGCCGACGAGAACTATCAGAGTCTTGAAAAATATGCCAAGAATCTGGTAGAACAGGCTCGCAGCGGCAAGCTCGACCCGGTGATTGGCCGTGATGAAGAGATTCGCCGTGTGCTCCAGATTCTCTCTCGCCGCACCAAGAACAATCCTATCCTTATCGGTGAGCCTGGTACAGGTAAAACCGCTATCGTTGAGGGACTTGCAGAGCGTATCGTCCGTGGCGATGTGCCTGAGAATCTGAAGAACAAGCAGCTCTATTCGCTCGATATGGGTGCACTGGTTGCCGGTGCCAAATACAAGGGTGAGTTTGAGGAGCGCCTGAAGAGCGTCATCAAGGAGGTAACCAATGCCAACGGTCAGATTATCCTCTTCATCGATGAGATTCATACCCTGGTAGGTGCTGGCGGTGGCGAGGGTGCCATGGATGCTGCCAACATCCTGAAGCCAGCCTTGGCTCGTGGTGAATTGAGAGCCATCGGTGCCACTACCCTCAACGAGTATCAGAAGTACTTCGAGAAGGATAAGGCGCTGGAGCGTCGATTCCAGACTGTGATGGTGAATGAGCCAGACGAGGTAGATGCCATCAGCATTCTTCGTGGTATCAAGGAGCGTTACGAGAACCACCACAAGGTTCGTATTCAGGATGACGCCTGCATAGCAGCTGTCAAGTTATCTGAGAGATATATTTCTGATAGATTCCTTCCTGATAAGGCCATCGACCTGATGGATGAAGCCGCAGCCAAGCTTCGTATGGAGCGTGACTCCGTGCCAGAGGAACTGGATGAAATCACCCGCCACTTGAAGCAGTTGGAGATTGAACGTGAAGCAATTAAGCGTGAGAACGACCAACCTAAGATTCAACAGCTTGACAAGGAGATTGCAGAGTTGAAGGATAAGGAGCACGACTTCCGTGCAAAGTGGGAAGGCGAAAAGGCTCTTGTTAACAAAATTCAGCAAGACAAGCAGGAGATGGAGAACCTCAAGTTCGAGGCTGAGCGCATGGAGCGTGAAGGCAATTACGAGCGTGTAGCCGAGATTCGCTACTCTAAGCTGGTAGCTCTTGAAGAGGATATCAAGAAGATTCAGGAGCAGCTGAAGAGCACCCAGGGCGGTGAGGCAATGATCCGTGAAGAGGTGACAGCCGATGATATTGCAGAGGTAGTAAGCCGCTGGACCGGAATACCAGTGAGCCGAATGATGCAGAGCGAACGTGAGAAACTGCTCCATCTGGAGGAGGAACTCCACAAGAGAGTCATCGGTCAGGACGAGGCTATCACAGCCGTAAGTGATGCCGTACGCCGCAGCCGTGCCGGTTTGCAGGATCCAAAGCGTCCTATCGCCAGCTTCATCTTCCTCGGCACCACCGGTGTAGGTAAGACCGAGCTTGCCAAGGCGCTTGCCGAGTATCTCTTCAACGACGAGTCGATGATGACGCGAATTGACATGAGTGAGTATCAGGAAAAGTTCAGTGTCACCCGTTTGATTGGAGCGCCTCCGGGGTATGTAGGATACGATGAGGGTGGCCAGTTGACCGAGGCTGTTCGCCGCAAGCCATACAGTGTGGTTCTCTTCGATGAGATTGAGAAGGCTCACCCAGATGTCTTCAACACCCTGCTCCAGGTATTGGACGATGGCCGATTGACCGACAACAAGGGTCGTGTAGTCAACTTCAAGAACACCATCATCATCATGACTTCCAATGCGAGCCGTGAGATGTTGAAGAAGACCTTCCGTCCGGAGTTCCTGAACCGTATCGACGACATCATCACCTTCCAGCCATTGACCAAGGATCAAATTGCCAAGGTTGTTGAGTTGCAGATGAACAGAGCCAAGAAGATGTTGGAGCCTCAGGGCTTCGATCTCCGCTGGACTCCAGCCGCCATCGGTTATCTTGCCGAGGTAGGTTACGACCCAGAGTTTGGTGCCCGCCCGGTAAAGCGTGCCATCCAGGATTACGTTCTGAACGATTTGAGCAAGAAGATTCTTGCCGAGGAAGTAAGTCGCGAGAAGCCAATCACCATTGACTACTCAGAGGCAAACGGCATCGAGTTCAAGAATCTCTAAAAGATAGGTTTTTATCATTTCCTATTATATGAGAAAGGTTCCTTCGGGGAGTAACATCCCCGTCGGGACCTTTTTTTATGCATGCATTCCCCAACTTTTTGGGGAATATTTCCACAGAGTTTCCTCACATTCCACACCTTTCATTTTTGGCACAAAACACATAAACACCTGATTATCAACACAAAGCCATTTTTCTCATCTTTTTGGCACGCAGATTGTGACTATGATAAGCGGGTTCGACATTGAATCCACAAACAAATAAGTAACATCAATTAGTAACAATTTAAAAAAGATAAGATTATGAAGAAGTTTATGTTTGCAGCTATCGCAGCTTTGGTTATGGTTTCAGTAAGCAACGTTTTTGCATCAAGCAAAATGGTTAGTAACGCTCAGGTTGCTCCTGTTGATACAGTAGCTCCAAATGCACCTTCCGATTCATTGGCAGTAGATACTCCTGTTCAGCCACAAGCTGCAGCAGAGGATTCTACCCAGCAGGAGAATACAACAGAGGAGACTCCAGCAACAACAGAGGATTCTATCCAGCAGGAAACTACTGAGCAGAAGGAGACTACAGAACAGCAGACTGCAGAGCTGACTGCTACAGAGCAGCAGACGATTGCTGAATAATAAAATAGGAAAAGACAATTCATTTTGCAGGCGTTATACAAGAAAGAATAGATTAGGTTAGTTTTTTTAAAAGGTAATAAGACTTATTCAGGTTTCCATAGAATTTACATGATTTTCAAATATAAGATAGAATTTTAGGTTCGGTTTAGTGAAAAGTGAAGTCTGTTGGCAGTGATGCCAGCAGACTTCTTGCGCTTCACCCTTCTTCTTTTCCTTGCTGAAACAAAGCAGGGATACAGATAAGTTTATCGCCCTTCCTTGATAATCCAGGCGCAGAACAGTTTTTTCACACACGTAATGTTTTTCCTCGAAAAAGTATCATAGTCTCATTCTTGACCGAAAACAATAGGCTATATTACTGATATATAGATATTTATAATCAATGATACTTCTCGGAAAAAGCAGAAAGAAGTATCATAGAAGTATCATTAAAGACTATAGAAGTATCATTAAAGACGTAAGCGGCTCCGCGTTTATACCTTGCATAATTGTAAGCGGCTCCGCGTTTATACCTTGCATAATTCAAAAAAAAGCAGTAACAGCTGATTAAACAAATGCTGCTACTGCTTTTTCCATCGGTCAGGAAGTAAGTCTCTATATTTCTCCAGTGGGGT
>OHZY01000141.1_pt1 | contig 29384 bp, 22 predicted proteins | sample 1580621 | NCBI WGS metagenome assembly OHZY01 (sample SAMEA3882535, study PRJEB24775) | human gut metagenome | biome: human-associated habitat; feature: intestine environment; material: feces | place: Netherlands | collected 2009/2010 | reverse complement strand
TGACCCTTGGCGAAGCAGTCGTCAGGGGTATTTTGCCTGCTCCGAACTATGTGACTACCGTCTATCAGTACCAGAAAGACTTGGCACGCTATCAGACAAGAGTTGATAATCTGCGTTCTGCTGGGATTCAGGACGTAAATCAAAAATATCTGGATGCCCTGCGCCGTGCCTTGGAACAGGCAGATGGATTAGATAAGGTTTTCGCTCATCATATCACGAACAAGTCTGGAAAGTACATCGTGTTCTGCGCCAACAAGGAGCACATGGACGAAATGATCTCTCATGTGCCGGAGTGGTTTGCAAAGGTGAATGCGGAAGTGGCGGTCTACGAAGCTTATTCCGATGACCCCGGTACAGACAAGGCTTTTGCCGACTTCAAGGCCGATGAAAGTGACCGCCTGAAGCTGCTGTTCTGCATCGACATGCTCAACGAGGGCGTTCATGTAGAAGGCGTTTCAGGTGTCATTCTGTTCCGGCCCACCATTTCACCCATCATCTACAAGCAGCAGATTGGTCGCGCTTTGACCGCTGGGGAAAATTCTACACCGCTTATCCTCGATGTAGTCAACAACTTCGAGGGTCTATGCAGCATTGCGGGGTTGCAGGGCGAGATGCAGGAGGCAGTCCGTCGGCTCTATGCCAACGGCGAGGGCGATAAAATCGTCACCGAGCGGTTCGAGGTTGTTGAGCAGGTGCATGACTGCCGGGTACTGTTTGAGCAGTTGCAGGCAAGCCTTTCTTCCAGTTGGGATCATTATTTTTCGGAAGCAAGCATTTACTATGCGGAGCATGGCAACCTGAATATTCCAAAACGTTATACCACACCGGCGGGATTGAGTCTTGGCGAGTGGCTGACGACCCAGCGCCGTGTCCGTGCAGGACAGATTTCTGGTAACCTGACCGAGCAACAGATTGCACGGCTGGACAGCATCGGGATGGAGTGGGGCAACCGCAACGATGCCGCATGGGAACGTGGTCTGGAAGAAGCGAGAAAATTTCGGGAACAGTTTGGGAATTTGCAGGTCCCGGCGAAATACAAAACGAAAGATGACTATCCTCTGGGAAAGTGGATCAACAATGCGCGGAAACGCCGAAACGATGGAAAGCTGACGGAAGAGCGCATTCGACAACTGGATCAGATGGGAATGATATGGAGCGTATTTGATGCCAAATGGGAACAGGGATATGCACTTGCTATGAATTATGCCGCCAAGCACGGCGACTTGAATGTTCCTGTCAATTACACGACTGAAGAGGGCGAAAAGCTGGGTGCGTGGATTTTGAATCAGAGGACGGCATATGCAAAAGAAATGCTTTCCCAAGACCAAATCGGCCGTCTGGAAGAAATAGGAATCTATTGGGGAAACCGTAATGATCGCCAGTGGAACAAGGTCTATGGTGCCGCCAAGCGTTATTTTGAGGCAAATGGAAACCTTGATGTCCCGGTGGCCTATGTTTCACCGGAGGGCTATGCTCTTGGAAAATGGGTGCGGCGGCAGCAGTATGCGTATCGGAATCCGGAGAAAAGCAATGCAATCTTATCACAAGAGCGCATTGAGTTGCTGGATGCCATCGGAATGCAGTGGGAGAAACATGACCCGTGGCAGCACCGGTACGAACTGGCGCAGGAATATAAAAGATGCCATGGAAATCTGGATATTCCAGCAAAATACAAGACTGCGGATGGCATTTGGCTGAGCCGATGGGTGTACAACCAGAAACGGCTGCTGCAAAGCGGGTCGGAAAAATTAGGTGAAAATCAAAAAGAACAATTGGAAAAACTGCTGACCGATTCAGCGATAGAATTTGGAGAAAAAGTGGGTTCTGCGAAGGCAGAATGATATCTGAACGGGGAGAAAACAACTTTGGATAAGGAAAATCTGAATTATTTTGTGGAGTTTGGAGAACATTATGTCCACATAACAGAAAGACAAAAGCACTACTTAGAGATGCGGTCAGTAGTAGATCGGGTTCTTGCAGCGGCAGCACTGATTGTGCTATCACCTTTGCTTCTGGTGGTGAGTGTTGCACAGAAGATCAGTGCTCCAGACGAGCCAATCTTTTTTTTGCAGAAGCGCGTGGGCAAAGATGCACATTGCTTTAACATTATAAAATTTCGAACCATGAAGAGCACAGCACCAAAAAATGTAGCTACGGGTGATCTGGAAAGCCCCGAAATATATATTTCAAAGCTTGGCCGTATTCTACGTGATACTAGTATAGATGAACTTCCGCAGCTCTGGAATGTGGTCCGAGGTGAAATGAGCCTCATTGGCCCCCGCCCACTGGTATATACCGAGCGCGAGATCCGTTTTTTGCGTCGATGGTACGGTGTATATCAGGTGCGGCCTGGTATTACCGGTTGGGCACAGGTAAATGGACGGGATACCGTGGATATCTACGATAAAGTCTATTATGACCGTGAATACGTCCAGAATGTCAGCCTGAAGTTTGATCTGAAGGTCATCTGGAAAAGTGTTCTGGTCGTGTTGGGCCGGAAGGGTGTCGTGGATGGTAAGGTTGATCCGGAGTTCCGGAAGGAAAGCATTGTGCTGCTCCGGGAAAGTCAGCTGGTGCAAAACAGGAAAGTTGAATGCACAGGCGAGAATGAACTGCAGATGGTGTGAGGAAATATGGAAAAAGTACTGTTTGTAACGCATAATGGACGTTTTTTAGTTCAGTTTGAATTGAATGATATCCAGATTTTACAGGAGCTTGGGTACGAAGTTCATTGCGCGACAAATTTTGAAGGCGAAACTATGCGAGCAGATGCCGAAAATACCTTGAAGGAACACGGTGTGATCTGCCACTCAATTCCGATTGAACGTTCACCTTTGCGATTGAGAGAAAACCTGAACGCATATCGGGCGCTGAAATCACTGCTGAAAAAAGAGCATTTTGCGGGTGTGCATTGTCATACCCCTATGGGTGGCGTGATTGGCCGTCTGGCTGCCAATGCGACACACACGGCACCGGTGCTCTATACGGCCCATGGTTTCCACTTTTACAAGGGCTGTCCGTTGAAAAACCGGCTGATCTACCAGACCGCCGAGACTTTTTTGGCCCGCTATACCGATGCCCAGATCACCATCAATCAGGAGGATTACGCTGCCGCACAGAAATTCCCCCTGCGTGGCAAGGCGTACTATGTACCAGGAATTGGCGTGGATGTGAAGAAGATCTCTTCCGTGCAGGTGGATCGAGCCACAAAGCGAAAAGAACTGGGCATCCCGGAAGATGCGTTTGCGTTTCTCACTGTGGGAGAATTGATTCCACGGAAAGGTCATGAGCTCTTGATCAGAGCTTTTGCAAAATCAAACATTTCGGGGGCACAGCTTTTAATTTGTGGTAGCGGCAGAGAAAAGGAGCACTTAACTGCCTTGATTAAAGAACTCGGGATATCGGACAGAGCGCATTTGCTTGGTTTCCGGAATGACATATATGAATTGCTGAAGTGTGCGGATGCTTTTGTATTTCCATCCAAACAGGAAGGACTGCCAGTGGCTTTGATGGAAGCAATGGCCGCTGGCCTACCCTGCATTGCAAGCCGCATCCGTGGAAATGTAGACCTACTGCCAGACAGCCGGTATCTGTTTGAAGCATCGGATGAAAGTACATTGTGCCAGTTGATGCAGGATGCTGTAAATGGAGTACAGGTTGACCAGGAATGCGCCCAGAATAAAAAAGCGCTGGAGCAGTTTGATGTGAAGAATGTCAGCGAATGCATGAAGAATACTTATATGGAACTGTTAGGAGAAAAATAATGCTGAGAGTATTACAGGTTGTCACAAAGATGGATCGCTGTGGGCTGGAAACACTTTTGATGAATTATTATCGAAATATTGATCGCAGTAAAGTCCAATTTGATTTCCTAACACATCGTGAAGAACAGGGGCAATATGATGATGAAATCGAACAGCTTGGCGGAAATATTTATCATGTTCCCCATTTGAATCCTTTGAACTCGGGATATTATAAAGCACTGGATGATTTTTTCCGGACACATCCATATAATATTGTGCATTCTCATTTGGATTGTACGAGCACATTTCCTCTCCGTGCAGCTAAAAAAGCTGGAGTACCCTATCGGATAGCGCATATTCATAGCACGAGTCAGGACAAGGATTTTAAGTATCCGATAAAAATGCTTTCCAAAAAGATGATGCCGTATTATGCAACAGATTTTTTTGCGTGTGGAGAAGCAGCTGGAAAATGGGCTTTTCCAGGGAAAAAATTTGTAGTGATGAAGAATGCTATCGACACGGCTAAGTATATACCAAATGCATCTATTCGATCAAAAGTGCGAAAAGAGTTTAACCTTGAAAACGAATTTTTAGTTGGCCATATTGGGCGTTTTGCCCCCCCAAAAAACCACACTTTTCTTCTGAAAATCTTCTCAGAGTTCAAAAGGATTGAACCATCAGCAAAGCTAATGCTTGTTGGTGGTGGCGATCGAGAGCCAGATATTATTCAGGAGGCTGAACGTTTAGGTATTATATCAGATGTCATTTTTACCGGCGTACGCGCTGATGTAAATGAACTAATGCAGGCAATGGATGTGTTTGTCTTACCCTCGCTTTACGAGGGCTTACCGGTCACGATGGTAGAAGCACAGGCTGCGGGGTTACCGTGCGTGATTTCGGATAAGGTACCAATCGAATGCACTATTGTTGATGGGCTGGTTACAAGTGTGAATCTGTCGGATGCACTGAATGTATGGGCAGATGCCATTATGAGAACCAAAAGTGTGAAACGGCAAAGTCATATGGGCGAACTTACTGCTGCAGGATTTGATATTCATCAGGCAGCAAAATGGTTGGAGTATTTTTATTTGGAGAAAGAGGGCAAAACTGTGCATGAGTGAGCGAATGCCAAAGATTTATCTGTATATCAATGTGCTTGGCGGTGGCGGTGCAGAGCGCGTCATAGCAAACCTGGCAAATACTCTTGCTGAGGATGGGTGCGAAACAACTCTCATCACATCATTTCCGGTAGATAAGGAGTACTCCATCGATAAGAAAGTCCGGAGACTTCTGCTGGAAGATCATGAATTCAGGCAGTCCCGCCTAAAGCGTAACGTTACCCGTATCTCTAAACTCCGGAAAATTTGTAAGGAAGAAAAGCCAGATATTCTGATTTCATTCATGGAGGAACCAAATTTTCGTGCCATCCTTGCAACGAGGGGCCTTCCGGTCAAAACATTGGTCTCTGTTCGAAATGATCCCAACAAAGAATACGCAGGTAAACTAGGATGGTTTGTCGGTAAAATTTTGCTCCCAATGGCGGATGGCTGTGTGTTTCAGACAAGCGATGCACAAAAGTGGTTTCCGAAGCGGTTGCAGAAAAAATCACGAATCATTTATAACGCCGTTAAGGAAGAGTTTTACCAAGTGGAGCGCACACCAGTGCGAGGTGAGATTGTTACCTGCGGTCGCCTGACGGAGCAGAAAAATCATAAGTTGCTGATAGACGCATTTGCAGAGGTGCAGAAAATCTATCCCTTTGCAACACTAAAAATTTATGGAGAAGGCGTACTTCGGGAAAAGCTCCAGAATCAGATCGAGTCACTGAATCTTAATGAAAAAGTTTTTCTGATGGGAGCCACCAATGATGTAGCAAAAGCGCTCCAAACGGCAGATTTGTTTGTGCTTTCTTCTGATTATGAGGGAATGCCCAATGCACTGATGGAGGCGATGGCGGCCGGCGTACCGTGTATCTCTACAGATTGTCCTTGTGGTGGGCCAAGGGAGCTATTTGGAGAGGATGCTTCCGATAAACTGGTTCCGTGCAATGATTCTGCACAACTGGCAAAAGCGATTTGTAAAGTTCTAGAAACCACTAAAGATGGCATGACGGAAAAAAGGCATGCCGAAACATTTAAGCCAGACAGGGTTAATCAAATGTGGAAAGACTATGTCCACGATATAATTTGTTTGTCTAGATGACATCAAGAGGGCTACAATGCGAAAAAAATCGTCACGAGGAAATGATAATGGAGAATAAAAGAACTGGCTTAAAAAAAATTGTCGGAACAGTTCTGATTTTGCTTTTTTCGATGTATACATGCAGGAGTCTTTATTTGGCATTTGATAAAGACAGTTACTCGCCAATATATGCGTTTCTTTCGCTAAACATTGCAAGACTATGTGTGCCGCTTGGATGTCTGTTTTTATTGTGTGAACGAAAAGTAAAACAATATGATTTGGTATTGGTAACACTGCCTTTATCATACTGGTTGATGCAAATGGTGCACTCTTACGGCAGCTATCAGGGCGGTGGAGAACTTACCTTCCTCACGTCCGTAATATTTGTTCTTTTACCAACAAGAGTAAAGAAACAAATATTTCAATGTGTCTATCAAATTATCCAGCTTAATAATATCATATCTATTATTTTATGGATTGATTTTTTCCTATTTAATCGTGCCGGATTTCAAAGAGTTCTTTTTTATGCTCAAAGTGGTTTGGAAACAGCATATTACTATAAATGTGGTATATTTGCAATTTATACCTATGGTGATCACACTTATCGGTTGTGTGGAATATTCAATGAACCTGGTGCGTTGGGAACTGCATGCGCTTTACTTTTTATCTGTACATTTAGCAAAACTAAATGGTGGGAAAAACTTCTTCTTCTTACTGCAGGAGCGCTCACCGTTTCATTTGCTTTTGCACTGCTGATTTTAGGATTCGTGGCTGTTTATCTTTGTCAAAAAAAGCCTTCTAATATTATTTTTATTATAGGTATTATTTTGATGGCTTTTTTCGTGTTGCCAAACATAGATTTTCATAATAATGCGATAAATGAGCTTGTGGGTAGATTTGCCATCACAAAGTCTGGATTGGCAGGGGACAATCGAACGAACAGTGTATTTGATGCAGAATATGCAGAATTTTCAGATTCCATCTATTATTGGTTTGGAATGGGAAGCGGAGCGGTATTGGCTTCCGGTGTAGCAAGCTATAAAAGCAGTTTTATGGTTCCCTTTGGAATTATAGGAACCAGCTGGTTATTGGGCAGTTGGCTGTTTGCGGCATTGAAATGTAGCAAACAAGATAAAATGTGTTTGATCTACGTAATGTTCTTTTTTTTATCCTTGTATCAAAGGCCGTATGCTATCATATCAATTTGGGGATATATTTTTCTTTTTGGCGGAATCGAGTGGCTGAAAGATTCAACAAATAATATTGTAGGTGAAACCTAATGATTAAAGTTGTCCATTTTATTCATGGCTTAAATATGGGGGGTGCGGAGACTTTAGTGAAAGACTATGCATTGTTGATAGATAAAAACAAATTTGAAACTATAGTGCTTTGTTTGAATCATGAAAATTCACCCTATGAAAAGATGCTGGAAGAGTCTGGAATCCAGGTGATTTGTTTACGAGACCGGATGCCATTGGGATATAAAAAGGGATTTGTGGCAAAGGTTGTAAATCACTATGAACTTTATTTTGAAGTACGTAAAGTTTTACGGACATTAAAACCTGATATTTTGCATGTACATTTGGAACTAAATAGATATGTGAGCTTTTGCCGACTGCCAAAGACAACCCGTATTTTTTACACAAATCATCACACGGTTGCCAGATGGAAAGAAGAAAAAGCAGATGTTCGTGCGATGAGAAAGCTGATTCGAACCTATCCAACACGAATCATTGCCCTTACGCAGGAGATGAAGAAGGAAATCGATACATTATTTAATGTGGAGAGTACAGCTGTCCTAAATAATGGTATTGATTTAAGCCGGTATGAAGAATGCATAGATAGGAACAAAAAGCGTAAAGAATTAGGGGTGCCGATAAATGCGTTTGTAGTGGTTCATATCGGACGGTTTAATCCTATCAAGAATCATATTTTTTTAATTGACGTGTTTGAACAAATCAAGAAAAAAAAGCCCGAAGCATTCTTGTTGATGGTTGGCAAAGGCAATACGGAAAAGGAAGCCTGGATAGAGCTGAATAAGAAACATCTAGAAAAGTCAGCAGTGATATTGCACGATCGCAAAGATGTGCCAGAAATTCTTCTTGCTTCAGATGTAGCGCTCTTCCCATCCATTTCGGAAGGTCTCGGCATTGCAGTGATTGAAATGCAGGCAGCAGGCTTACCATGTGTTGCATCAAAAGGGGTGCCTCAAACGGCAAAAGTCTCAAATAAAATACGTTTTCTGGGATTAGATCAAGGGCCAAAGGCTTGGGCGAATGAGTTACTTGTGTTGACAAAGGAAGATAAACCTATTCAATATGAGAATCTGCAAGAATGGGACATCAGGCAAAATGTGAAAGAACTAGAGAAAATGTATGAAGAGGCCATGAGAAATGTCTGATAGTAGAACTAAAAATACAACACGAAATATCTTTTCGGGATTGATCTATCGAGGAGTCACAATTTTACTTCCTTTTATTAACCGAACCGTGATTCTTGCAGTTCTAGGTGCGGAATATACAGGCCTTTCCAGTCTCTTTACATCGATTCTGGGGGTGTTGAATCTAGCCGAACTTGGGTTTAATACAGCTGTTGTCTATTGTATGTATAAACCAATGGCGGAACAGAATTGGAATCAGGTCTGCTACTATCTGACGTTGATTCGTAAAGTTTATAATATTGTTGGAACCGTTGTCTTTGGCAGCGGTCTCTGCATTATGCCATTTCTTCGTTATTTGATTAGTGGAAATTATCCACATGAAATCGATCTGTACGCTTTGTATTTCTTGTACCTTGTGAATTCAACGATTAGTTATTATTTATTTGCATATAAAGAAACTCTCCTTTTAGCAGATCAGCGTAGTGATATTACGAACAATATCCGCACGGTAGTAGATACACTCCGTTATCTGATACAATTTACATTTCTGCTGATTACAAAGAATTTCTATAGTTATGTAGTGATTCAAATTGTAGGAACAATTTTTTCGAATTTGCTGATTCAGAAGAGTACGAAAGCGCGTTATCCTAATATTGTCTGTCAGAAAAATCTGAAGCTAAAGGTTCCAGAAGAGATGAAAAAGCAGACAAAGGCGTTAATGATTGACAGGCTCTGCAACACCTTTCGTAATTCATTTGATAGCATTGTCATCTCCTCTTTTTTTGGCCTTGTAGAAACAACTGTTTATGGAAACTATTATTATATTTATTCTGCCGTATACGGTGTTCTCTCGGTTATGGGAAACTCATTGGCAGGAAGTGTCGGTAATAGTATTTCTTGTGAGTCTGCAGAAAAAAATTATCATGACCTTAGAAAATTTCAATTTCTATTTTCTGGCTTGAACATAATTTGCACAACATGTATGGTAGCAATGTACCAACCATTTATGCAAATTTGGGTCGGAAGAGGACTGATGCTTTCGGATAGAGATATGCTGTTGTTTTGCCTGTATTTTTATTTAATCAATATGAACAATATTAGGAACCAGTATATTGATGGAACAGGAATGTGGAACGCTTTAAAATGGAGTTATATTCTAGAGGCATTTGGAAATTTATTTTTGAATATTATATTAGGAAAGTTATTTGGCGTTACTGGCATTCTGTGTGCGACGATATTTACAATTGCTATATTCAATTATTCCGTTCGGACACATAAACTATTCAAAACATATTTCATGGGAAAAGATGAAATACGTTACAACTTAGATCAGGTTCAATATGCGCTAATTGCATTGACATCATCAGCAATCGTATATGTAATTTGTACCTGCTTACCTTTTGACGGAATCGTACAGATCGTAGTGCGTGGGCTGATTGCAGTGGTTGTTGCAGGTACGCTGTTTTGGGTTGCGTTTCTGAAAACGAAACGATTTACAGAAGCAAAGCAAATGATAGTTCAAATTATATTAACAATGGTGACAAAAAAATAATAGGAGAGTATGAGGCAAATTTATAGTAAAGGAAAATTATTTGTTTCCAATCGAGTTTGGTTTGAAACAGCAGAGAGTGTTAAGACAGGGTATGACAATTTGTTTGTCAATGCAAATCCAGTTAAGCTTTCACGAACTGGAAAATATCCGTGTGTCGCGCAGAATCAAATGACATTAATTTCGGATATTTCAATGTGAAATACAGTTGGACGGGCAAATAAATATCTTCACTGGAATGATTGGCTTTTGCTGAAAGAGATGGGAGTAAAGGAATACGACTGGGGTGGGATGGCTTCATGCGATGAACTAAATGGAATTGATCGATTTAAGATGTCATTTGGTGGACGATACAACGAGGATTATAATCTTTATGCTGCTTGTTCTTTACGTGCAAAAGTATAGCAAAAGATGTGAAAAATGATGAGTAAGTGAGCGCAAATTAATAGAATTGCAATTTTTTTGGGGAAAACAAAAATGGAACAGTACAAAAACAAATATTGGGATGAAAATAGGGATGTAAAAATAACTGTTTTGACCCCGACATATAATCGAAAAGATACGCTGTTAAGGACAATCCGGTCAATCGAAAACCAGGTTTTTTCAGACTGGGAGTATATCATTGTAAATGATGGGTCGACAGATAGTACAGATAAAGTGGTAGAACAATTTATGCAGACCACAAAACATCCAGTGCTGTATATTAAGAAGGAGAATGGTGGAGTACATACAGCAAGAAATCTTGGCTTTAAAAATGCGCGAGGAGAACTTTTGATAAATCTGGATTCAGATGATGAGTTGGTTCCGGAAGCGCTGAAGGTCTTTTGGGATACATGGAAAAAAATCCCACATATTGATAAGGCAAAGTACCGGGAAGTGGTTGCACAATGCAAAGATGAATCTGGAAAGAGAGTAGGTCAACCTTTTCCCCAAAATATAAATCAGCTTCCATGGGATAAGGCGCGGAAGATTTGTTATGAATCTGGTGAAGAACATGTTGTGTGCTTTGTAGCAAATGTTATGAAAAGAAATTTATTCCCGGAACCAGAGGGTGTAACCTTTATGACGGAGAATATTCTGTGGCGAAAGTTGGATCAAACATATTGTGCGTATTACATTAATGATATGTTGAGAATTTATCATCAAGAAGGTAATGATCACTTGTCGTCTGGACTTTCCGCAGGGCATAAAAAGACAATTCAAAATTGTAAAAATGCACTATGGGAGAGTACACAGTTTCTTAATGATTGGAAAATTTATCAGGATGGCGGAAGCTATGCAAAAGAGTTGCTGAGATACTGTATCATGAACCATATTTTGCGTCAGGATGCGACACAACGGAAATTTCGGAAAGGATGTGCACTAAAGGGAATAAAAAACAAGTGTCTGTTTTATCTGATGTGGTTTCCCTCAATACCTGCGACAAAGCTCTATCAAAAGAAAAAAATGAAGAGATGAAATTTAAAGATGAGAAAGATTTTAGTTCGATTTGATGATATCTGCCCAACGATGGATTGGAGTCAGTGGAATCGTGCGATGAAAATTTTAAAGCTGTATCACGTGAAACCGCTGATAGGTGTAATTCCAGACTGTCAAGATCCAGATTTATTAATTGATCCACCGCAGAGGGATTTTTGGGATTACCTTAAGTCGTTACAGGCTGATGGTTTTGCAATTGCAATGCACGGATATCTTCATGTATATGACACAGCTGTACGTGGAATTGTGAATGATACATTCCGTTCGGAATTTGCTGGACATAGCTATGAGGAACAATATGAAAAAATTCGAAAAGGAAAAGAAATACTGGCTTCTCATGGAATCCAAACAGACATTTTCTTTGCACCAGCACATTCCTATGATGAAAATACTTTAAGAGCGCTATCCGCAAATGGTTTTAAATACGTTTCAGACGGAAAAAGCAGTAAGCCATTTGTTCGTGAAGGAATTATATGTATTCCGTGTCGATCAGGTGGGTGCCCTCGAATTGGAAAATATGGATGTTATACGGCTGTATTTCACGCGCATGAATGGAAACGACCAGATAAGAAAGATTGCTATGATCAGCTGAAAACTTTATGCGAAGAATATTCTGAGGAAATTGTAGATTTTAAAGAATACGCAAAACAAAAGACTGGAATTCCGTTTGTGGAATATATGGATGAAAAAATGTATATTTTCTATGAAAATAAGATAAAGGCAGCATTGCGCCCAATGGTTCATGTGGTTAAATCAATGTTAAGAAATATAAAAGAAAAAAATCAAAGACTGGCTTGATAAATGGGTGTGTAAGAGAGCTTATATCACTGCCAATGGTCAATCCAAAAGTTTAAAAGGAGTTGTTTATATGCATGGTAATGTTGTTTTCATTACCGGTTCCTCCGGTTTCATCGGTTCCAACTTGGCAAAACGTATCCTGACCACTGAGCCGGATACCAAGGTCATCGGTCTGGACAACATGAACGAATATTACGATGTGCGTATCAAGGAAGCTCGGCTTGCAGAGCTTCAGAAGTTCGAGAACTATACCTTTATCAAGGGCAACCTTGCGGATAAAGCTCTCATCAACAGTATTTTTGAGCAGCATCACCCAGACATTGTGGTCAATCTGGGCGCTCAGGCTGGTGTTCGCTATTCCATCACCAACCCGGATGCTTACATCGAGAGCAATATGATTGGCTTCTACAACATTCTGGAAGCCTGCCGCCATTTTCCGGTGGAGCATCTGGTGTATGCATCTTCCAGCTCCGTCTACGGCAGTAATAAGAAGGTGCCCTACTCCACCGACGATAAGGTGGATAACCCGGTATCCCTGTATGCTGCCACCAAGAAGTCCAATGAGCTGATGGCACACGCTTACTCCAAACTCTACAACATTCCCTCCACCGGTCTGAGGTTCTTCACGGTGTATGGCCCTGCCGGCCGCCCGGATATGGCTTACTTTGGTTTCACCAACAAGCTGGTGAACGGCGAAACCATTAAGATCTTCAATTACGGCAACTGCAAACGTGACTTTACTTATGTGGATGACATCGTGGAAGGCGTTGTCCGCGTGATGGCAAAGGCTCCAGAAAAGAAGAACGGTGAGGATGGTCTGCCTATTCCTCCCTATGCAGTCTACAACATCGGCAACTCTAATCCGGAAAACTTGCTGGATTTTGTGCAGATTCTGTCAGAGGAGTTAGTACGTGCTGGTGTACTGCCTGCGGACTATGATTTCGAGGCCCACAAGGAGCTGGTGCCCATGCAGCCCGGCGATGTGCCTGTGACCTTTGCAGACACCGAGCCGTTGGAGCGTGACTTTGGCTTTAAGCCTCACACTCCGCTTCGGGATGGACTGCGGAAGTTTGCGGAGTGGTACAAAGAATTTTATATGGCATAAGGTGATGGCTTATGAGCATACCAGTGTGGAGGAAAAAATGAGAGATAGCAAAGGGCAAAGAATCAACTCATTGCAAGGTCTCAGAGCAATTCTTTTTGTTTTGATATTTGCTTTTCATACAAGTATGATTGGGAATATTTCAGAATCATTGATATATATTAATTTCTTCAAGGGGGGGGGGGCAGAAGCTGTTGCTTTCTTTTTTGTGCTGTCGGGATTTATTGAGGCACTTCATCAGAGAAAAGAAGTGCCAGACATTAAGAATATAACGAGACTTTGTATAGCGAAAGTAAAAAAGTTTTATGGACTTCATGTGTTTTTTCTTCTTGCAGTCATTCCGACAGTAATTATATCAGTGGTAAATGCTCCGCTTCAAGCAGGAGGAAGAATGATTATAAATCTGCTTCTTCTGCAGAGTTGGTTCCCAGACGAACAAATCTGGCTCAGTTATAATAGCGTGACATGGTTCATATCAACGCTTGCTTTTTTGTTTCTATTTATTATTCCAATGCATTGGATTAGCAATCACCTCGAACAGAAATGGCCAACAGGTAGGTTCTATTGTAGCTTACTGGTGATTATCTGGCTTTTAGATTTCATACTTGCAATATTGTTGTTAAAAAAGGATGTATCAAACATTAAGTACTATCTCTATGCATTTCCGCCATCAAGATTGTTTGACTATGCATCTGGTTTTATATTAGGTCGATTTTTTATATGCCACAAAAAATATGAGATTAGTGAAAAAAAGGCGACATTTTTGGAAATCATCTCTGTAAACATAATTATAGGATATTTGCTTATCTTTCCATATATTTCGGACTATTTTTCACGGTCGATAATGTATCTTCCTGGTGCAGCATTGGTAATATATGTATTTGCAATTGGAAAAGGAAAAGTTTCCGGATTTTTTAGCAGTCCACTTATGGTTGCTGCCGGAAATAATTCTTTGTATTACATGATGAGCCATCAGGTTGTTATACGTTATTGCTCGTTGATTTACAAAAATTTGTTAAAGTTTAATATTCGTTCCAGTGAATTGATTTGGGTTTTTGTTGCATTTGTGGTGACCTTTGCAAGCAAACCAATCTATGATATGCTGTGCTTCAAACTTAGGCGACTACATTTGGATTGGAAATCTATGAATCATCAGACATAAGAAGAGAGAAATAGAGAACTACAAGAATCGGAAAATTTAGAATTATGCATAAATAATGTATAATTGGCCGATAGTTATGAATGCTTGCATCAGGATCTTAAAATTGAGATGAACTGTAAGACAACTAAAATGGAAGAGATGTGATAATATTATGCGTTGCGAAGAACGATTCTACGAAATATATGGAAAAGATCCCGTTGGCATCAGCTTTTGCCCCTATCGAATCTGTCCCATCGGTGCTCACAGCGATCACAACTTGGGAAAGGTCACCGGACTCGCTATTGATAAGGGAATCCATATTGCTTATAAGCCCAAGATGAACGGCGTTGTTGAAATGTGCAGTCTTCAATTCCCGAAACGTGCCCAGTGGCATATCCGGGAGATTGGCGAAAAAACGGGTGACTGGGCAGACTACCTTCGAGGAGCAACTTGGGCGCTGAGCAATCGGTTTCCGTTGACAGTCGGACTCTGTGGCGTTATTGAGGGCTCTTTGCCCATTGGCGGTTTGTCTTCCTCTGCTGCGGTGATACTGTCCTTTCTGGATGCATTGTGCCAAGTCAATGGAATTAAACTGGAGCCGTCCGAACTGATCAGCATTGCGTTTGATGCGGAGAAGAATTACGTGGGCGTTAATGTGGGAACCCTGGATCAGAGCTGCGAGGTTTTGAGTAAAAAAGATCACCTGCTGTATTTGGATTGCAAGGACAACCACTATGAGCTGATTCCAACAAATCCCAATATGAAGCCTTACAAGATTGCGGTATTTTTCAGCGGTTTGGAGCACAGCTTGGCTGGCTCTAAATACAATATGCGAGTGGATGAGTTGCGTTCAGGCATTTACGCCTTGCAGGCTTTTGCGGGTCTTGACTACGGAAAGTTCAATGAAGCTAACGCCCGGGATGTTTCGTATGAGATCTACCAGACCTATAAAGATAAGCTGCCGGTGCAATGGGCAAAACGTTGTGAACATTGGTATACCGAGTTCAAGCGTGTGGAAGCTGGTGCGGAAGCATGGCGGCGAGGCGATTTGGAGGAGTATGGACGCCTGTCCTTTGAATCTGGCTGGAGTAGCATCCACAACTGGGAATCCGGTGCGCCGGAGCAGATTAAACTCTACGAGATTATGAGGGAGACCGCTGGCATTTACGGTGGGCGCTTCAGCGGTGCTGGCTTTAAGGGGTGCTGTATGGCGTTGATCGATCCCAATAAGGTAGATGACATCCGGGAAGAAGTGGAACGAAAGTATCTCACTGCATTCCCGGAGATGCGTGGTAAGTACAGTTTCCATCTGTGCGAGAGTGCGGACGGCGTAGGGCATAAGACGGAGGACTAATATGAAGTGCTTGATTTTGGCCGCGGGATACGCAACCCGCTTGTATCCATTGACCGAAAACTTTCCCAAACCCTTGCTGAAGGTAGGGGATAAGACCATATTGGACTGGCTGGTGGATGACATTGACACCGCTGGTTTGGTAGATACCTATGTGGTCATTAGCAACCACAAGTTTGCCCACCATTTTGAAGACTGGGCGGCAACCAAGAAACAGAATATCCGGGTGGTGGACGATGGAACAATCAGCAATGAGACCCGGCTTGGCGCTGTATGTGATGTGCAGTTTGCCATTGACCAGTTGGGGCTGGATGATGACCTGCTTGTGATTGCCGGTGATAACGTGCTGGATTTCTCCCTCTCCAGATTTGTTGCCTATGCCGACGAGAAGAAAACCTCTTGCATCATGCGCTATTATGAGCCCAGCGAAAAGAAACTCACCAAATGCGGTGTGGTGGAACTCGACGACCAGGACAAGATCCTTTCCATGGAAGAAAAGCCTGCCCAGCCCAAGAGCCACTGGTGCTGCCCTCCCTTCTATGTGTACACTCGGGCAGATGCCAGAAAGGTCAAGGATGCAATTGCACAGAAGAAGTGTGGTACCGATGCTCCGGGCAGCTTTATTGCATGGCTGTGCACGGTAGCGGATGTGCATGCTATGGAGATGCCGGGCAAGCGGTATGACATTGGCAATCTGGAAAGCTATCAGCAGGTTCAGCAGGAGTATCAGGGAATCAAGGCATAAAAGACAACACAGTGAGATTCTGTGGCTAGAATATAAGTTGAAATTATTAGATTTGAATTGATACTAGAGGGCTTCAGATGATTACTATTGATGAGGCGCAAAGAAGTGGAGCTGCAGAAAAAATACGGTTTTGTCTTATGTTTGTAAAGATACATTACTGGCATGTGTGTAGATGGCGAGACGCTGCTGTTACCCGATTATATTCCGCGCAAACGTATCGACGGCAGTTTGGATTATTACAGGGCACTCTTGCGAACAATTCAGAGAAAACGGTTTATTGATGAGCATATATTAGGCATATCCAAAGAAAAGTTTAATGCATACATAGAAGAACTCGAAAATGCGGGATATATAAAAAAGTGGAGCCAGATGCAGGCATATCGGGACATATTTTGACGGCAAAGGGAAACGATGAACTAAACAAGAAAAGAGAAATATCAATTATAAAAGAGTTGAGTCTCCAGCCTCAGATTGGTTTAATAAATGTTCAAAATTCGTTCAGTGGATCTGTTGTATAAGATAAGATCGTTATCCCTGTGAAAGGGAAACTGAGAAAATGTCGGCAAGCGGCGTGAGCACGGATGAGATCCTCGCAAAGCTGAAATAAATATTTTAGAGCCGTGTGGATCAGTCGGAGCGTAGAGTTATAGCTCTGGCAGTTCACGCGGTTTTCTTATATAATTGAAAATTGGTGTGACTCGGAACGAATAGAACTGTTCCATATCAAACTAAATGACTATATTTCCCACACCATGGCCCCAAATCACGTCCGGAGAAATTTCAGTTAATCAGCAGGAACATGTTGGCAATCTAGCTGTCATAGAGCTTCTGGGGAGAGTGCTTGGGAGAGCTGCTGCCCCGGCGGAAGCCCTAGACCCAAGGCGTTTGAACCGTGGATTGTCGTAAAAATATACGCTGAAATCTGAAAAATGCAGGTCAGAAGCGAAACGGATTGAATCCTTGCAAATGACGCTGAAACGTGATATAACCGTGGTACGAACAAACCGGTTTTGGTACGACAACGGTATGTTCTGGTACTGTAACTGTTGTTACGAAACTGTGAAGAACTACTTGGGAAAGTGCAAAAATTCAGCGTAGCTGCGACGACACCTATCAGGTTCAGGTCGTGTCCTGGTACGACAACGAGAACTCCTACACCTCTCAGATGGTTCGTACCATTAAGTACTTCGCTGAGAACTGCTGATCGGAGTTTCTCCTGAGCTGAATAAAGCTTGACTGCGCCCTTTCTCTTGTGTGATGCGAGAGAAAGGGCGCTTTTTGCTGACCATTTTGGGCGCGATAAGGTGCTTTCGTAAAATGGCACAACACATTTGCAGTGTGCCGACAAAAGCAGCACGCATTCGATCTCCATCTATTGCAACCCTTCTCCCGATATGATAAAATGGTAAAAATAAATGGAGACAACGAAACAGTATGATTACGAAACGTGAAAAACTGCAGTATGGATACCTGTTTTTGATCGATCTGCTCTCTCTGGTTCTCAGCATCGGGCTGGCGTGGGGGCTGACCGCAGGTGTTCTGCACAAGATGGGGGACTTCCAGCTGGACGATCTGGTAGAAGCCTGTTTCTTATTGCTGCTGGCCTATATCCTGACCTTTTTTACATTTGATCAGAGCGAAAATATCGTGAACCGCACTCCGATTCGTGAAGTTGAAATTGCGGTGCGGTTCAATTTTTTGCTGACTCTCATTGATGCGGCCTGTCTGGCGCTGACCAAGGCTTCCATGCTGCATTCTCGCTATTTTCTGGTGTTTGTGCCCGTCATCGATGTCTTTGTGATGACGGGCGCTCATGCTGCCCTCAAAAAGATGCTGGTGCGCTCCCGTTATACCAAGGGGATTCAGAGCCTTGTGGGGGTGGTGACCACGCAGGAGAACGCAAGCCCTATTCTGGAAGAGCTGAAAAAGGACTGGTCCAAGCGTGTGACCGGTCTTGCCATTCTGGAAGCTGCCCCGGAGCAGCTTCACACTGAGATCGATGGGGTGAAGATCGAGGCGAACTTCGATAATTTCATGGACTGGCTGCGGCAGGCAGCGCTGGATGAAGTGTATCTGGATGTGGCGCAGGAGAGTGAGGAGAACATGCTGCCCTATCTCGAGGAGATGGAGAGCATGGGTCTGACGGTCCATTTCCGTCTGCCGGTGCTGGATCGGATCGAAAAAGCCTGCTGTGATGAGACCAGTGCGGTGCGTATCAGCCGGGAATTGAGCCGCTGTGCGGGCGGCAATGTTGTGACGATGGGCACGGTGGAACTCAAGCTGCGGGATCAGGTACTGAAGCGGACCATGGATATCGTGGGGGGCATCCTGGGGTGCATCATCAGTATCCCCATCATTGCGTTGGTGGCCATTCCGCTCAAGCTGGAAAGCCCCGGCCCGCTGATCTTCAAGCAGCGCCGGGTGGGCCGGAATGGACGTGTATTCTACATCCACAAGCTGCGCAGCATGTATGTGGACGCGGAAGCACGCAAAAAGGAGCTGATGGCCCAGAACGAAATGAACGGCCTGATGTTCAAGATGGAAGATGACCCCCGGATCACCCGGGTGGGCCGCTTCATCCGTCGCACCAGCATCGATGAGCTGCCGCAGTTTTTTGACGTTGTGCGGGGCTCCATGAGCCTGGTGGGTACCCGCCCGCCCACGCTGGATGAGTACCGGCAGTACGAGAGCCATCATAAGCGCCGCCTTTCCATGAAGCCGGGAATTACCGGCCTGTGGCAGGTAAGCGGCCGCAGCGATATTGATGATTTTGAAGAAGTGGTCAGGCTGGATGTCCAGTATATCGACAACTGGTCTATCTGGATGGATATCTACCTGCTGTTCAAGACGGTGGGCGTTGTGTTTGACCGGAAAGGGGCAAAATGAATTATATTCTTTTTGGTGGATCTGGTTTTATCGGCACCCATCTCATTCATTTGCTGCTGAAGGAGTGCGTCAGACCCGGCGACGTGATCTACGACCTGGATCTTGTGATGCCCGGGGAAGAGGGCGTGGTGCCGGGCATTGTGGAAAAGAACGATGGGGTGCAGTATATCCGGCTGGATGTGCGCAAGCCCATCGATTTTGAGTTCGTTCCGACCCCGGAGGACGTGATCTTTGATCTGGCAGCGGTCCACCGCACCCCCGGCCACCCGGAAGAAGCCTATTTTGAAACAAATATCCGGGGTGCGGAAAATGTGACCGCATTTGCGGAAAAATACGGCATCCGGAAGATCCTGTTCACCAGCTCCATTGCACCCTATGGCGCGTCTGAGGACCTTAAGACGGAGGAAACTCTGCCAACTCCCAACACACCGTATGGGATCAGCAAGCTGGTGGCAGAAAAGATCCACCAGATCTGGCAGGCCCGTGATCCGGCCCGGGAGTTGACCATCGTGCGGCCTGGCATCGTTTATGGCAAAGGGGAGCACGGCAACATGACCCGCCTGTACAGGGGGCAGAAGAAGGGCTACTTCTTTTATGCCGGCCGGAAGGACACCATCAAGGCGTGCATCTATGTCAAGGAGCTGGTGCGCTTCTTCAAGTACCGGATGCTGGATCATTCCTTCCCCGGAGCAGAGATCTATAACTGTACCTACGAGCCGGCTTATACCATTGAAGAAATCTGCGATACAATGCAGAAAGCGACCGGCCTGCACCGCCATGTGCCGTTGGTGCCCGCCGGACTGCTGCTGTTTGCGGCGGGCATTCTGGGACCCATCGGGGGCAAAAAGGTGGGCATCCATCCCGCCCGTGTCCGGAAACTGATGGTATCCACCAATGTCTGCGGCAGAAAGCTGGCCGCCACCGATTACAAGTTCCACTATACGCTGGAGGAGAGCTTCCGGGACTGGTTCGAGGATTGTGACCGCAAGGAGCTGGTATGACCATGGAGCAGAATGCACAGCCCATCCGTGTGGCCCAGATGATGACGGATATGAACTACGGCGGTGTGGAGATGGTGGTGATGAACTACTACCGCCACATGGACCGTTCCAGAGTTCAGTTTGATTTTTTCGCGCTGGAAGGCTCGACCCTGCCCCAGCGGGAAGAGATCGAACGGCTGGGCGGCCGGGTGTATGTGGTGCCAAAATATACCCACCTGCCGCAGTATGAACGGGAGATCGGGCGGCTGTTCCGACAGAACGGATACCAGATCGTTCACTCCCACATGAACACCTTGAGCGTGCTTTCCCTCTGGGGGGCAAAGCGTGCAGGGGTGCCCAACCGGATCGCGCATAACCATTCTACGGTGGGCAGGGGAGAAGGGGCAAAAAATGTGATGAAGTACCTGCTCCGTCCCTTTGCCGCAGTGTATCCCACCCGGCTCTGTGCCTGCTCCAGAACGGCAGGCAGCTGGCTTTATGGTGAAAAGCCCTTCCGGGTGTTCAACAATGCCATTGAGCTCGACCGCTTTACTTATGATGCCGCCAAACGGAAAGCCGTCCGGCAGGAGCTTGGCCTGGGGGATGAACTGGTGCTGGGCCATGTCGGGCGGTTCTGCTATGCCAAAAATCACGAATTTCTGCTGGATGTAATGGCGGAGGTCTGCAAGCAACGGCCGGATGCCGTTTTACTGCTGATCGGAGAAGGGGAAAACGAGGCCGCTGCCCGCCGGAAAGCGGAGGCGCTGGGGCTGCAAAGGAATGTCCGCTTTCTGGGCCGCCAAAGCGATCCCGCAAAGTTTTATCAGGCCATGGATGCCTTTGTTCTGCCCTCGCGGTATGAGGGTCTTGGGATCGTGCTGATCGAAGCACAAGCGGCGGCATTGCCGGTCATCTGTTCCACGGAGGTGCCGCAGGAGGCTCAGGTCCTGCCCGAGATGCAGTACCTGAGCTTGCGGGAAAGCCCGGCAGTCTGGGCGGATGCGGCGATCCGGGCTGCAGAAAATGCCCGGCGGCGGGATACCTCTGTCGAGATGCGGGCAGGCGGCTTTGATATCGTCACCGAGGCGAAGAAGCTGGAAAAGTTTTACTTCGACCTGCTGAAATGAGGAGATAAGATGGACCCTTTGGTAAGCATCATCGTTCCTGTTTATAATGTAAAGCCATATCTGAGCCGCTGTGTGGACAGTCTATTGGGGCAGAGCTATCAGAACATGGAGCTGCTGCTGGTGGACGACGGCTCCACCGATGGCAGCGAGACCCTCTGTGATGAATATGCTGCACAGGATGCCCGGGTGCGGGTGCTCCACAAGAAAAATGGTGGTCTGTCCGATGCCCGCAACGCTGGTGTGGACGCAGCAAAGGGGGAATATCTCTCTTTTGTGGATGGCGATGACTGGGTGTCACCTTATTACATCGAGAACCTGTACCGGGCACTGGAGCAGGCGGGAGCGGATTTTTCAGCCAGCTGTTTTGAAGAGGTGTTCGAGGGCCAGCCGGTGCAGTCCGTGCCCACAGAGCGTCTGGAAGCATTCGAGATCCTGAGCCGGGAGGAATGCCTGCGCCGCATCCTGTATCAGGAGGGCATGGAGGTGACCACCCCCACCAAGCTCTATAAGCGTGCACTGTTTGAGGGCGTGCGCTACCCGGTGGGCAAGCTCTATGAGGATATCCCGGTCGCCTACGAGGTGACAAAGCGTGCCCATAAGGTGGCACATATCGCAAACCGGGATTACTACTATTTCCAGCGGGGCAGCAGTATCCAAAATATGGCCTTCAACCCCAGAAAGTTGGACAGTGTGCGGCACTGCCACACGCTGATGGAAAATGTGAAGCGTGATTTCCCCCAGTTGAGCCGTGCGGCAGAATGCCGCTATCTGAGCAATGTCTGCAATATTCTGTTCCAGATTCAGGACAGGCAGCATGAAAAAATAGAGAAGGCTCTCTGGCAGGAAGTGAAAAAATACCGCCGGAACGTTCTGCTGGATCCGCAGGCCCGCAAAAAGGCCCGGCTGGCGGCGGCACTTTCCTACAGCGGCTGTGCCATGACCCGGCGGGTCTATGAAAAAACGCAATGGCGTGGAAAAAAGTAAGGTGGAGGGATCCGGTTGGAGGAAAGAAAACCGCTTGTATCGGTCATTGTGCCGGTCTATAATGTTTATCCGTATCTGCGGGACTGTGTGCAGAGCGTGCAGGCGCAGAGTTACCAGAACTGGGAGCTGCTTTTGGTAGATGACGGCTCCACCGATGGCAGCGGGGAACTTTGTGATGAACTGGCTGTGGAGGATGACCGCATCCGGGTGTTCCATAAACCCAATGGGGGGCAGTCTGATGCCCGGAACGTTGGGTTGAAACAGGCGCAGGGAAAATATTTTTACCTGCTGGACAGCGATGACCTGATCCGCTCCACGGCCCTTGCCCAGTTCGTGGAGCGTTGTGAGGCAGATGGTGCTGATGCAGCCCTGACCCCGCTGGAGATGTTCTCAACAGAGCAGCCGGAGGGGCGGACGGAAAATCCGCACCAGATCCCAGAGCTGCTGAACCGGGAAGAGACCATGCGCCGGATGCTGCTGCATCAGGGCATCGGGCATGGAGCAGGCGGCGTTTGCTTCCGGCGGGAGGTTTGGGGAGATTTGCAGTTCCCCGTTGGCATCCTGTACGAGGACTATGCGGTGATGTATCGGGCCATTGCCCGCTGTGCAAAAGTGGAAGTGTTTCCGGAACCGATGTACGATTACCGCATCCATACCGGTTCGACCATGAAGAGCGGCATTGCCGAGAAGAATCTGGTCATTCTGGATGTGGGCGAAGACGTGACCCGCTTTATTGCGGAAACGGTCCCTGTGCTGAAAGGAGAAGCGGAGTACCTGCAGCTGGTTACATACCTGAAGACACTGAAAGGCATTCTGGATGGCGGCTTTGGCAGCTATCCGGAGGCTCAGGCACGGATCTGCCGCTTTGTGCAGGAACACCGGGCGCTTGCCCGGCGGCCCTGGGCCAAAAGAGCAGACCGGATCAAGGTGGAAACACTTCTGATCAGCAAGCGGCTGTTTTATGCCGTTTATGGGCTGGGAGAATGGAAAAATAAACACACAGTCGAAAAATAAAATGGAGAAGTTATGCTGATTTATCTGGGGGCTTTTGCGGTTTCTGTGGGCATTGCCGCCTATGGCGAGCACCTGCGGACGAAGAAAAACAACGAGAAGGGCTTTTATCTCTGCTTGGCGCTGGCGGTGCTGGTGATGGCGGTATTGGCAGGCTTGCGGGACCCGTCCATTGGCACGGACAGCGTGGTGTATGAGGGATGGGTGGCGGATGCAAAGCTGCAGGATGGTCTGCTGGCCTGCATCCGGCAGCGGCACAAAACAGAGCCGCTGTTTATGACGCTGGTCTATCTGGCGGCCCATGTTTTTGGTGATGTCCACTGGCTCTACTTTATGGTGGACCTGCTGGCCTGCGGCCTGTTTATGATCGGGCTGGTGCAGTATAAGGAGTATGTCTCTGTACCCTATGGCTGGCTGGCTTACCTCTGCCTGTATTATGGCGATACTTATAATGCCGAGCGGCAGTCTGTGGCGCTGGGCGTGGCATTTCTGGCGTTCAGCTTTGTGTGGAAGAAAAAGTATTACTGGGCGGTCCTACTGCTGGCGGTCTCCTGCCTGTTCCACAATGCTACCTTTATCTCGTTTGGTGCGCTGCTGATCTATATCCTGCTTCAGCATTTCGACAACTGGTGGGTCAAGGGTGGCCTGGCGGCATTTTCGGTCTACCTTGCCTTCTTCAGCAAGGCTGTGGTCAGGCTGGCCCTGAATGTGGATTTCATTGATCGGCTTTACGGATATTATTATGATGCCAATGCGGGCGGCTTCACGCTGAATCCCATCATTGTGCGTCTGCCCTTCCTGATCCTGCCCATTGTGCTGTATCGCTGGTACGCCAAAGAGGAAGGGACGGGCCATCGCCGCTTTACCCGCTCGGATGCTGATTTCTGGATCGTGATGATCCTGATCGAGATGGCAACGGCCCAGCTGCGCAACATCAATGTGCCGCTCTACCGCATCTGCCTGTATTTTGCGTTCTTCCGCTATCTCGCCATTGGCCGTGTGGTCAAGTGCGTGGAGGATGAGCGTCTGCGCAAGCTGCTGAAGGCTGCCATGTGGGGAATGCTGGTCATCATCTGGATCTATCAGGCGTATATTCAGGGCAACAATGCCATTTGCCCGTACACCTCGGAGATCCTCCACATTGGCAGAGAAACATTCTTCTGAGGGAACAGAACATGGAGACAGAGCTGATCAGTGTCATTGTCCCGGTCTACAATGTGGAGCGATATCTCCGCCGCTGCGTGGACAGCATCCTGCACCAGACCTATCAGGATCTTGAGGTCCTGCTGGTGGATGATGGTTCCACCGATGCCAGTGGAGCCATCTGCGACGAATATGCCGCACAGGAAGAACGTGTAACAGCAGTCCACCAGAAAAACGGGGGACTTTCTGCAGCGCGCAACGCGGGACTCGAACGGGCACAGGGAACGTATCTCTGCTTTGTGGACAGTGATGACTTTCTGGACAGCCGGATGCTGGAAACGCTTTGCCGTGACCTGCAGGAAAAGGACGCGGATGTTGCTGTGGTGGGCTTCCGGATGTTTGAACGGGAGGAAGAGCTTGCCCCGGCAGAACTCACCGTACCGGTGCAGTGTATGACAGGCCGGGAAGCCATCCGCAGCACCCTTGTCTCGGATGAGCTGGGGGATTTTGCCTGGAACAAGCTCTACAAGCGGGAGCTGTTCCGGGATATCCGCTATCCGCTGGGGCGGATGATGGAAGATCAGGGCACGACATACCGCATTTTTCAGCAGTGCAGCAAGGTCGCATACCGCCCAGTGCCGCTGTATTATTACTATCAGCGCCCGGACAGCATCCTTCACCGCAGGAACATGAAGTTCTACGAGGATAAGCTGGATATGGGCTATCAGAAATATCGGGCCATCCGGGAAGCATACCCGGGAATGCCGGAGAATGATGCCGCTATGTTGAGCGTGGTGGAGCACTGCTATCCGTATCTGATGCAGGATACGGAGCGCCGCGCAAAAATGGAGGCCTTTCTGCAGGAGTGCGACCCGGCGGCGGCAAAGCTGCTCTGCACCAGCAGCCAGCGGAAGTATCAGCTGCTCAGATGCAGCCGGAGGCTGTATGCAAAACTGTTCCTGCTGAAAAACGGCCCGGCGGCAAAATAAGGGAGGAAAATTTGTGCTGAACGATACCGTCAGTATCATTGTGCCGATTTATAACAAGGAAAAGTATCTGGAAAAATGTCTGGACAGCATCCTTGGTCAGACCTATCGGGATCTGGAGATCATTCTGGTGGATGATGGGTCAACAGACAACTCCCTTGCCATCTGCCAGCGCTACGCGGAAAAAGATCCGCGGATCAAGATATACCATAAGCCAAACGGTGGTGTTTCTTCTGCGCGAAACTTGGGATTGGAAAAAAGTACAGGCACGCTGATTTCTTTTGCTGATCCGGATGATTCGCTCCACGCCGAGTGCATAGAGCGGCTCAAAAGAGTGCTGGATGAGACCGGTGCGGAGATTGCTTATTGCTACGGTCTGGATCTTCTGGGCACGACCGGGCGAACGCAGACGAAAAGCGATGAGACGGAGAAAGTCAGTGTTATGCCGGTCAGACGATATGACTGGAACAGCCGGAAGGCACATACAGTGTGCTGGGGTGCGCTTTACCGCCGTGCGGTCACACAAGATGTTGTGTTCGATACTGACTTAAAAATTGGTGAGGATACGCTGTTTCTTGCAAAATGTATCCGAAAGGCAGAAAAAATTGCCTGCATCGACAAGGCACTTTACTATTACTATGTCAACGATGACTCGGTGACGAGCGGGCATTATTCGGCAGGAAAACTGACAGAGCTGAAGGCATGGCGGCGTATCTGTGAAGTGTTTGCAGATGAACCGTTCGTGTATCGGTCTGCACGGGCCGGATATGCGCTCCGGTGCAGAGAAATTGTGGTGAAATACTGCAAGGATGATGCTTTTATGGAGCAGGCGTGTGCCGAAGCGGAACGGGAGTTTAAGAGAAATGCCGGCCCCCTTCTGGTAGGCTGGCTTCGTGCAGGGCAGTATCGGTATTTTATAAAAACGTTGTATTCATATCTGCTCTGGAACAGCTGGCTGAAAAAGAAACAGGCCAGAAAAACTTACGAAGTGGAGATCTGAATGAAAAAATCCCTCAGTCTGAATGCAGCAATGAGCGCATTCAAGACACTGATGAATATTATCTTCCCGCTCATTACATTCCCTTACGCTTCCAATGTTCTTCAGGTGGAAAACCTGGGCAAAGTGAACTTTGCAAGCTCTGTCTGCGGGTATTTTCTGCTGTTTGCAGGCCTTGGCATCTCCTCCTATGCGGTGCGTGAGGGTTCCCGCTATGTGAACGACCGGGAAAAACTGTCGGCTTTTGCATCGGAGATGTTCTCCATCAATATGATCTCCACGGCCCTGACCTATGCGGCATTGGCGGTGACGATGCTCTTCTGGACAAAGCTCCATGCCTATACCGACCTGATGCTGGTACTGAGTTTACAGATCTTCTTCACGACCATTGGCACCGAATGGGTGTTCACGATCTTTGAGGAGTATACCTATATCACCATCCGAGGTCTGCTGTTTCAGGTGCTGTCCATTTTCATGCTGTTTGCCTTCGTCAAGACCCGGGATGACTACTGCATCTATGCAGGTATCACGGTGTTTGCGGCGGTAGGTGCCAATGTGCTCAACTTTTTCCGGGCCCGGCGGTACTGCACCATCCGGCTGACAAGGAAGATCGACTGGAAAAAGCACCTCAAGCCCATCCTCATCATCTTTGCATCCACGCTGGCAACGACCCTTTATGTCAGCTCCGATACCACGATTCTGGGCATTTTGGGAACAGATTACAATGTGGGTATTTACTCAGTGGCGGGTAAGATCTATGGCATTGTAAAGAACCTGCTTTCGGCGGTGCTGGTGGTGTCTATCCCGCGGCTGTCCCATTATGCGGGCGTGGGGGACAAGGCAAACTTCAACAAGCTGTTCAACAATATCTTCAACGCGCTCATCGTGGTGGTGGCTCCGGCTGTGGTGGGACTGTTTGCCCTCAGCCGGGAGGTCGTCCTCTTTATTTCCGGGGAAAGCTATCTGGATGCGGTGATGCCCCTGCAGATCCTGAGCCTTGCGCTGATCGTCTGCCTGTTTGGCTGGCTGTACAATTCCTGCGCGCTTCTGCCCTGCGGAAGAGAAAAGGAACTATTCTGGATCACGCTGGTCAGTGGTCTGCTGAACGTGGGGCTGAACATCCTGCTCATCCCGCGGTTCCGGGAGAATGCGGCAGCCTTTACCACCCTGCTGGCAGAGCTGTGCTCCATGATGCTCTGTATCCGCTGCTCCAGGGGTCTGGTCACGGTCTCAGCTGACCGGCGCACCGTTGGCTCGGTGCTCTGCGGCTGTGTGGGCATCGTTCTTGTCTGTACCGGGGTCAAGGCACTGGCTCTGCCCAATCTCATCTGCATTCTGGCGGCGGTGCTGGGCTCAGTGGCTGCATACGCAGCCATCCTGCTGGGTATGAAAAATCCGCTGGTGCTGGAATATCTGGAAAAAGCGAAGCAGAAGTTCCGGAAAACATCCTGAATGGACAGGACCCGCTGCGGGGGCGAACACTCCCTGCAGCGGGGCCTTTTTCAGAAAAAACGGCGTTTTTTGGTGCGTTCCGGCAAAATCACCACATTTCTTTGCTTCTGCAACAAATGTTTGTTAATAAATTATCCATCTCCCGTCCTTGCAATACACACACATTTTGTTTATAATAGTGTCATAGGGGCTAAGACCCCGAGAGTGAGCGAATTCGATTCCGAAGAACGAATTGAGAGGAGAATAATCACTATGGGTTTAGGTAAAAAGACGATCGACGATCAGAACTACTGCGGCAAGAAGGTCCTTGTCCGCTGCGATTTCAACGTCCCCATGAAGGACGGCGTCATCACCAACGAGAACCGCATCAATGCGGCTCTGCCCACCATCCAGAAGCTGGTCAACGATGGCGCTAAGGTCATCCTGTGCAGCCACCTGGGCAAACCCAAGAACGGCCCTGAGGCAAAGTTCAGCCTGGCACCCGTTGCTGTGGCTCTGAGCGCAAAGCTGGGCAAGACCGTTGTGTTCGCTGATGACGACAACGTTGTGGGCGAGAACGCAAAGGCTGCTGTTGCCGCAATGAACAACGGCGATGTCGTTCTGCTGCAGAACACCCGTTTCCGCAAGGAAGAAACCAAGAACATGCCTGAGTTCAGCCAGGAGCTGGCTTCTCTGGCAGATGCATACGTTGACGATGCATTCGGCAGCTGCCACCGTGCACACTGCTCCACCGCAGGCGTCACCGACTACATCAAGGACACCGCTGTCGGCTACCTGATGGAGAAGGAGATCAAGTACCTCGGCAACGCCGTGAACGATCCCGTCCGTCCCTTCACCGCCATTCTGGGCGGCGCAAAGGTCGCTGACAAGCTGAATGTCATCTCCAACCTGCTGGAGAAGGTCGATACCCTGATCATCGGCGGCGGCATGGCTTACACCTTCGTCAAGGCACAGGGCTACGAAGTCGGCAAGAGCCTGTGCGATGACTCCAAGCTGGACTACTGCAAGGAGATGATGGCAAAGGCTCAGGAGAAGGGCGTCAAGCTGCTCCTGCCCGTCGATGCCGTCTGCATCAAGGACTTCCCCGATCCCATCGACGCTCCCGTGGATGTCACTGTGGTGCCTGTCACCGCCATCCCCGCTGACATGGAGGGCTGCGACATCGGCCCCGAGACCATGAAGCTGTTTGCCGATGCTGTCAAGGCATCCAAGACCGTGGTGTGGAACGGCCCCATGGGCGTGTTCGAGAACCCCACCCTGGCAGCCGGTACTCTGGCTGTTGCCAAGGCTATGGCTGAGAGCGATGCTACCACCGTGATCGGCGGCGGCGACAGCGCAGCAGCTGTGCA
>OHZY01000136.1_pt1 | contig 30200 bp, 33 predicted proteins | sample 1580621 | NCBI WGS metagenome assembly OHZY01 (sample SAMEA3882535, study PRJEB24775) | human gut metagenome | biome: human-associated habitat; feature: intestine environment; material: feces | place: Netherlands | collected 2009/2010 | reverse complement strand
ATCGTGGCGGGCTCCCTGATGCGGGCCATCGACTACCGCGTGCTGTTCCCGTATGCCGCGCTGTTTGTGGCGCTGAGCTTTGTGACGATGTGCTTCGTCAAACACGGCGACGCCAGGGCCGAGGCGAAGAAGGGGATGGCGGCCTTTGAGGACATGGACAGCTGACCTGTTGAAAAGTTGAAAAAGCGCTGCCGCACGGAAGAACTTTCCGTGCGGCAGCGCTTATTTTGTTGGTTATTTGCTTTTCGGGTGGCCGTTCTCGACCTCGCTTGTGCCCTGCTCCATCAGATAGGTGGCGGTAAGGTCGGCGATATGTAGCTTGACGGCGAGTGGATAGGTGTTGTAGGCGTCGCTGACGGCAAAGCTGCCGCCGCGCACGGCATCGTCAAAGCCGCCCATGTGCCAGCGGATAGCGATGGCCTCGGCGGTTTTCAGCCGCATGAAATGCTCAATTAAATACACGCTTTTCTCGCCGTGGCCGTAGGGCAGCTGGTCAGCCACCTGATAAAACGGGACCTTCTCCCACTGGCCGGTAACGTCGTTCTTGACGTTGCGGGTGCTGACCTTGTAAAAGTTCGCCTTGCACAGGTCGTGCAGCAGGCCGCAGATGGCGTAGCTCTCGGCGCTTTCACCATCGGTGAAAAAATGCTGCATCATCGCATTGTAGACGTTGATGCTGTGCATGACCAGGCCGCACTCGCACGCGCCGTGAAAGCGGGTGGACGCGGGCGCAGTGAAAAAATCCGTCGTTTCCAGCCAGTTCAGCAGGCGGTCAGCGCCGGGGCGGGTGATGTTTTTGTTGTAGATCTCCACAAATTCGGCGTGATAGTCCTGCATACGAACCTCACAGCTCCATGTCGTCCAGAATGCCCTTCAGGGTCTTCAGCTCCTCCTCGGTCACCTCTATCACTTCTGTCTGATCCGCAAGGTGTTTGCCGTGGAGCCACTCCTGGGTAGCCACAATGAGGTTGGCAGGTTGCAGGGCGAGCAGGTCATCTACTACCTTGAAACCTTCCGCCACGAACTTTCCTTCCTTGTTGCGGTTCTTCTTCAGTTCGAGCGAACGAATGTATTTTATCTTATTCTTGCTAATCATTTGTTGTTGTTTCTAATCTTTAATGGATGCAAAGGTACTCAATTTTCTTTAAAGTGGCAAAATAGTTGTATTAAATTTTGGAAAAGTGAAAAAAAGACTGTATATTTGCAGCATATTTCATAAAATAGGAGATTATACAATGAATACAATTGCTTTAGATAATAAGACATACAGTAATGTGGAGTGGTATGCTCGGCAGAATAATATCAGTGTAACTGAGGCTGTAATATCTGTATTGAACTCTTTCTTGGATAAGATCAAATCTAAAGAACATCCTAAGAATAAGTTCTATATATCCCCTGAAGTAAAGGCTTTGGAGGTTGGGTTTAAATGCCCTGAAGGATTATCTGAAGATTATAAAGAAGAAAAGGCTGACGCATTAATGGAGAAATATTTATGAAGCTATTTTTAGATACTAATGTCTTGATAGATTTTATCATGGAACGTCCTCTGTTTTATGATGCTGCAGCTATGATTGTATCGTATGCATTTGAAAAGAAAGTCTCGATTTGTGTATCAACTCTGTCAATAGTTACTGCGAATTTCATTTGTGTAGAACGTTGCAAAATGCCGATGGATATTTTCCGTCGTAAAATAGACTTCCTGCGTGCTTTTATTGAAGTATGTTCTGTTGATTCTTCTGATATCTATCACTCGTATGATGCAGAATGGAAAGATTTTGAGGATGGAGTGCAGTATTATTCTGCATTACGTTCGGGTTCAGATTATTTAGTAACCAGAAATTCTAAAGATTTTGAAGAGAGTGCTATTAAGGTAGTTTCTACAGAAGAAGCGTGTACCTTATTGTAATTAAAAGATGAGAATTTTGAAAATACAGAAGATTTCAGTACTCGCCCTGCCACTGATCCTGGCTGGATGTTCTGCCAGCAAGTATGTGCAGGAGGGGGAGTATATATTAAATAAGGTGGAAGTGAAGAGCGACTCTGCAGAATATGATGCAGGGGCGCTCAAGCAGTATGTGCGACAGAAAGAGAAGCCAAAGCTCTTTGCACTCTTTAAAAACCCGTTCAGCAAGAAGCCCGTCATCTATGATTCCATCCAGGCTCGACTCACTTGCCAGGACCTGCTCACGGCGATGCAGAACCAAGGATTCCTGCACGCTGGCGTATCCCTCTATACTACCATTCACGGAGAGGATTGGGCGAAGGGCGGTAACAAGAATGAGATGGATGGCAAGAATGAGAATGCGGATGGCGAGAATGAGAATGCGAAGGGCAGGAAGCGGAAGAAAGCCCCGAAGCTGGATGCCACCTATCTGTTGCATCCCGGTGAGCCGTTCTTCATCGGCAAGGTGGAGTATGACATAGAGGATAAGAACATACAGGATAGATTGCAGCTGGATAATCCTGATAACCAGATGCTGAAGCCGGGAATGCGTTTCACGGTAGAGGCGCTGGATAATGAGCGCAAGCGTATTTCCAATCTCCTCATTGATGATGGATACTTCCGCTTCAACAAGGATTTCATCCACTTTTCTGCAGATACCATCACGGGCAGCAAAGACATCGGCGTTACCCTGCATCTGATGAACTACAAGGCTAACAGTAATGCGCCGGAAACCCCACACTCACGATACGAGATCAGGAAAATCAACTATCTCAGCAACGACAGCGACCGCATCCACCTGCGCCATCAGGTGCTCCTGAATGCCACTGCCCTGAAGGAGGGAAGTCCCTACAGCGCCTCTGCCCTGCAACGTACGTATAATAATTTCGCACGCCTGCAGGCGGTGAAATATACCAATATCCGATTCGTGGAAGCTCCCGATAGCGGAATGCTCGATTGTAATATCCAGATCAGCACCAACAAGCCTTCTACCATCTCCTTCCAGCCGGAAGGAACCAATACGGCAGGCGACCTGGGTGCTGCGGCTTCGCTCACCTATACCAACAGAAACCTCTTCCGGGGTAGCGAACAGCTGAGTATCGAGCTGCGTGGTGCCTACGAGGCTATCACCGGACTGGAGGGCTACCAGGACCAGAACTATCAGGAGTATTCGATAGAGAGCAAGCTGGTGTTCCCACGCTTCGTGGCACCGCTGCTGTCTAAGAATTTCAGAAGAAGACAGACTGCCAATACGGAGTATTCGGTGGCCTGGGACCTCCAGAACCGTCCGGAGTTCCATCGTCGCGTCTTCTCCATGGCATGGCGCTACCGCTGGGCTGAACCCCGCCATCATCTCAACTGGCGATTCGACCTGCTCGACCTCAACTATGTGTATATGCCTTGGATTTCAGAGACTTTCAAGCGCGACTATCTGGATGATGTAGATAACAGAAATGCCATCCTGCGCTATAACTACGAGGATATCTTCATCATGAAGATGGGATTCGGATTGAACTATAGCGATGGGGTAGATGCCTTCCGACTGAATGTGGAGTCTTCGGGCAATCTGCTCAGCGCTTTCTCCAAGGCGCTGAATTTCAAGATAAATTCTCAGGGACAGCGTACCTTCATCAATATCGCCTATGCCCAGTATGCCAAGGCTGATTTCGACTACACCCATCTGGTGCGCTTCGACGACCGCAATGTGCTGGCGCTGCATGCAGGCATCGGCGTGGCGTATCCTTACGGCAACAGCAAGGTGCTGCCTTTCGAGAAACGGTATTTTTCGGGTGGTGCCAACTCGGTGAGAGGCTGGGGCGTAAGAGAGCTGGGACCTGGCGGATACAAGGGCAATGACGGACGCATCGACTTCATCAACCAGACGGGTGACATGAAGCTCGACCTGAATGCCGAGTACCGCACTCCTTTGTTCTGGAAATTCGAAGGTGCCTTGTTTGTGGATGCAGGTAATATCTGGACGCTCAGAAAATATGATGAGCAGCCTAACGGACAGTTTAAGTTAGATAAGTTCTACAAGCAGATTGCTGCGGCGTATGGTATGGGTCTGAGGTTGAACTTCGATTATTTCATCCTCCGTTTCGATATGGGTATGAAGGCAATCAATCCTGCCTACGAGAGTGGGGATGAGCATTGGGCGATTATTCACCCAAAGCTCAGTCGCGATTTCGCCTTTCACTTCGCGGTAGGTTTACCATTCTAATCTTCCATACCCCGTTCTCGATACGCATCGGCAGGTGGAAGTCGGCCTCTTCTACGAGGTGGGCTTCCTGCCCGATGGTGTCCATCTGCAGAAAATTATATACGGTGATGCTGACGGTGGCGTTCGCTCCGTCGTCGCTGAAGTCGATGTCGTTGATTTCTATCGTGGCATCCTCAGCCTTGGTGCGCAGCAGATCTACATCCGCCTGATGCACGTTGCTGGCAGCATAGCGGAGCCAGGGTTCCGAACTCTGGGTGCAGTACTTCTGAGTCTTGGGGAACTGCCAGTTGAAGTAGTAGGTGGCGAATGAATCGATGTCATTCTCCAGCTGATCTTCGTCACCCTGATGAGTTTGGCATCCCGTAAGGGTGTAAGCGCTTGCTAGTATGGCTGCTACGGCGATAGCCATACAGGATATTGTTTTCCTAACCATGTTTTCTAAATCTTAAAATTTCTATTTATTTGCTTATTTTGGGCACAAAGATAGTAAAAAACTTTGTAATAAGAATCTTTTTTGCTAACTTTGCAGGGAAAATAACAATTAAAATGCTAAAATTTATATCCTTTGGCAGTGGAAGCAGTGGCAACAGCTACTATCTTTACACTGAGACGGATTCGCTATTGATAGACGTAGGAGTAGGTATCAGAACCCTGAAAAAGCACTTCCATAACTATGGATTGCGCTTCGAGGATGTGCATCATATCCTCATTACCCATGACCACGCCGACCATGTAAAGTCGGTGGGGAGCTTGAGTACTGACTATCATCTACCAGTATATGCAACCCGTAAAGTTCATGCAGGTATCGAGCGCAACTATTGCGTCCGAAAGAAAATCGTGCCCAATCATGCGCACATCATAGAGAAAGGTGTGCCGTTTCAGGTGGGCGAGTTCAGAGTTACTCCGTTTGGGGTGCCTCACGACAGTACGGATAATGTGGGCTATTTCGTGGAGCACGAGGGTGTCGCATTCTGTCTGATTACGGATGTGGGACACATCACGGAGGAGATTCAGGAGTTCATCGGCAAGGCGAACTATCTGGTGCTCGAATCGAACTATAGCGTGGAGATGCTTCTGGCAGGAAAATATCCTCAGTATCTGAAGGACAGAATCCTGGGACCGAACGGTCATCTCAGCAATGATGAGTGTGCCCATGCGCTTGCCGACTTCGCCACTCCGAGCCTCCGCCACGTATGGCTCTGCCATCTCAGTGAGGAGAATAATCATCCCGAACTGGCGAGAAAGACCGTGGAGCAGATTCTCAGGAGCAAGGGCATCATTGCCGGAAAGGACTTCGAGCTGGAAGTGCTGAAGCGGAAGACGCCTAGCGAGATTTATAAATTGGTGTAAATTCCCGGCCCGCCCTGAATCAATGATTGCTGGCTTAAGAGAATGACCGGAAGTTCTATTCCCGGCACGCCCTGTAAGGGCAAAAGCTTCTCAATACCAAGCTTTTGCGCTTACAGGGCGACTCTGTTATATCCCTATGTACCCAGGGCGATGCCCTGGGCTAGGAGCTTCTGCCCTTTTAGGGCGTGTGGATGCAAACACCACTTGGAACATGATACTAATCTCATCATAGTCCAGCCTGTCAACTACCGGAATCTCCTCGAAGTCAAACTGGTTGTTGCAGCACATAGGGCACTTGTTGTGACACTTTGCAGTCACCAGCAATCTTAGTTTCTTGTTCATAATCTTAATATATTTAATTTCTTTTCAAATCTTAAGAAACCTGCTCCACTTTCACAAGCGGAGACTGGCAGAGATATTATTAATGACTGAACTATTTCAAGTTCTTTCTGTTTACATATGATAACACTGCACTGTTTATGGTTCTGGATGCATCATAGCATGTCTGAGAACATTTCTCTGTTCCCCACAATCCATTCTGATTGATATCATCCTTTGCCAAGTCCTCGGCCAGCGATAGTGCAAGGAGCTGTCTTCTTGACAAATTATCACGTATGCTATCTTTCTTCGTGATTCCAAGCCCATCTCTTATGGCAGGTGCATTCATTCCGAATAGACCAGTATAGGATGCATTTGTACAAACTCGATAGCCGTTACCAACAACGCCATGTGAACTCAACGTAGATGTCAGCTCCTTTCTAATACCGACTCCTTTCATTCGCTCATCTATCCAGGCATCGTCCTTCCCCTTTCTCTTATAGGCGTTGCGATACTTGTCAAGATACAGATCCGGATTCTGCTGCGCTGCAACTTCTTGGAGAAATACTTCATTAACAACAACAGCGAGGTCTTTATCAAGATAGCGAGCATACTCCAACAATATACGATTGCTAGCATACGTGCCACCGTTTCGTCCACGCTTTGATTTTAAAATATGGGATTTTCCCACATTTTGTACCTTACACTCTGAGTCTAAATAACTTATAGTGTCTGGTAATCTTAACCACTGGATAGGGTCTTGATTCTTTGGTGACCCTACCAACTTCCACAAGTCGTTTAGTGACTTCAACTCGCCATCAACTCCTACTAAATTCTTCAAAGTTGAGGCTGAAAACTTTGAAACATCAGCCATAATTCTATCTCAATTAGTAATTGTATACAACACCTCTATACCCATAAGAATAAATGGGATAGCCAAGCGAGCCGAACCTTATTTTTTATCAACTACAATATATATAATATACCATAGTAGTTCGTACTCCTTGTAAAGCCAGCATAAGTCTTCTGATACCCACAGAGCTTTGCTCGTTATGGTTGGCTTTCTCATTTCTGATATGGGCACCCGTCGTGAGGTGACACGTTGCGGGATTTACACAACCATAATGTAACTTACCTGACAGAGCAGTTTTACATATCGGTCGATAACTCCGAAGAGGACTGCACGGATTGAACCTCGTATGTCTTTGCTTGGAACTTTGAAATAGGGTAAAGGAAAACCCTATCCGCCGTCTGGGTCACGCTCCAAACTTTGGATAGGGTATATCGTTGTAGTTGAACTAATCAACTTCTAGATAAAACTTATTTATTTGCTAGCGCGTGACTTCTAACAAGCACTGCAAAGATACGGCGATTATTCTTACCCTCCAAATGCCTGATTTGTGCCAAAAATCCGCTCATTCAAGTAAAAAGTAAAAACAAAGCTCTCGAAAGTACTGATTTGGCTATGTATTTCGGTTGAAGTAAAAACAGGAATTCGTGTCATTCATTAAAGTATCAAATATTTACATTCACATATTTTAAGAGAAGATTGCGTTTTTCCGTGTGTTTTTAGTGGTTACTTTAATAAAATAGCCGCCTATCTGTAAAGTGATAAGCGGCTAGTCGTGTTGCTATTTGTCTGTATCGAAGCGGAGTCCCTGCTTTGCCTCCTCCGGTGAAGATACCTCCTTTTTCAGAAGGTAATGTATATGTCCGTCATAAGTCAATTCGGTAACGAACTGCCATCCTCTCGCTGACATATAGTTGAGAATATCGGTGAGGTTGTTAAACTCAATCTTCTTGTTGCTCTCGTCACGAAGGGCTACAGGCTGCTTCTGTTCGCCCCATTCAAGTTCTAGTCTAATCTTATTCGCAAGGTTGCGTGTACCGCTAATTGTGCAGTAGTAAGGATGCTTATCCTGCGCAAAGGATGATGCTGTTGCCAGGATAAACACCAACAGAAATAAAATCTTCTTCATATTCTTTGACTTTACCGTGCTGTCGAGGGCTGAATTAGTTTATAAATCAAATAGAACTCTTGGAAGTCCGTTAAAGATGACGGGCGATTCCTTCCAGTCTATCGTGACCCAGTTATTGAACTCGGCTATTGCATTTTCGCTTACAGGGTAACAACTCTGCCAGTCGCTGAGGAAATAAGTCGTTCCATCTTCGTAGCAGACAAAAGATGTCTTGCAAGACTCGGATGATGCAAAAATGAGATAAGCACCGTCTTCACTGAGCGACAGTATGTCGTCTATATCGTACTCCACTTCTTCGCCTGAGCAATTATACTCAGCCTGTTCAATGAGTTGTTTTGCCAATTCTTTAGTAATCCATATTGCTTCCGCCTAACCGTGATGCGTAGGGCTGAAATGGTTATTAATTGCAGGAGCCGAAGCTCCTTGGTTTGGCTAATCGGGGCCGTTTAAAAAATCCCCTCCTACCCTCACGGGCAAGAGGGGACAAAACCAAATTAAACAAATCTAGTTATGGTTAACTAGAAATATATCAATTTCTGCCTTTAATGACTTCAAATACACGATGTTCTCCGTCGGCAGATAGTCTGTTCCCATCTTCGTCACACATATGGCCATCTTCGTTGACCCACATCTTCTGGTTGAACATCTCCTCGCACATACCGAGAATCTTTAGATACTCCTGCGCCTCGAAGATAACGTTCTTGCCTTCATGCTCTGCTCTCTTGAAGTTCTCGATTAGACCAGGATTCAGGTCGAGTGCAGTGACATCGTACTCATCCATTTCGTCATGATAGTGAATGTTGAGTATCTCCAACTCCTCTACCATTGCAGAATTTGTACCAATCTCGCCAGTCAGAGCCTTCATAACGGTCTCCTTTTCTAGCTTTTCGTACTTCTTCCGACACTCATTGATGAGTTTATTCAACTCTTCTTCTGTATAATCTTCTACCATATTCGTTATTTAATTGGTTAAACAATAGCAGGAGATGGTTGCTGGCCACCTCCTGTTTTAGCTTAGTCCTTGCCGAGACCATTATCGAGGTCTTCGTCATAGACTCCGAAGAGCTTCAGGGTATTGCTGTCAATCTCGGTCTTTCCGAACGTCGGGCTGTTAATCACTTTCGTAGCATCGTTCTCACGTATCACCGCCTTGATGGTGGCGCATACGGTCTTTGCGGAGTTTGGAGCATAGTTCTCCTTGATCTTCTCAAAGAGGTCACGGAGGTTGTCGTCAGTGATGTCTTCCCACAATGGTTTGTGGCCCAACAGCTCCGGGCATTGCCTAAATCATACTGATTTTCTAGATCTTATCCAATGCCTGCTTGATATCATCCAGGATATCCTCTACATCTTCGATACCTACTGACAATCGAATCAAATCTGGGGCAACGCCTGCCTCCTTCAACTGCTCGTCTGAAAGCTGGCGATGGGTATGGCTGGCAGGGTGGAGCACGCAGGTGCGGGCATCTGCCACATGAGTCACGATGTTGATCATATCCAGTGAATCCATGAACTTGATGGCAGTCTCACGGTCGCCCTTCAATCCGAAGGCGATGACGCCGCAGGTGCCGTTTGGCATGTACTTCTGGGCAAGATCGTAATACTCGTCGCCCTTTAGTCCGCTATAGTGAACCCAAGCCACACGCTCATCATTCTGCAGGAACTCAGCCACCTTCTGCGCATTCTCGCAATGCTGGCGCATACGCAGGTGCAGGCTCTGGAGGCCCAGGTTCAGGATGAATGAGTTCATCGGCGCAGGGATGGAACCCAGGTCGCGCATCAACTGTGCCACGAGCTTGGTGGTGTATCCCATCTTGCCGAAAGCCTTCACGTAAGTCAAGCCGTGGTAGCTCTCATCCGGTGTGCAGAGACCAGGGAATTTCTCGGCATTCGCCATCCAGTCGAAGTTGCCGCTATCCACTACTACGCCGCCTACCTGCGATGCTGTACCGTCCATATACTTGGTGGTAGAGTGGGTAACGATGTCGGCACCCCACTCGAATGGGCGGCAGTTGATAGGTGTGGCGAAGGTGTTATCTACGATGAGAGGCACGCCGTTCTTGTGAGCGATGCGGGCGAACTTCTCGATGTCGAGCACGGCACAGCCAGGGTTGCTGATGGTTTCGCCGAACACCACCTTGGTGTTAGGGCGGAAAGCCTTCTGGATTTCCTCCTCGCTGGCGTTAGGGTTTACGAAGGTGCACTCGATGCCGAGCTTCTTCAGGGTAACGCCGAAGAGATTGAAGGTGCCGCCGTAGATTTCGTTAGAGGTAACGATGTGGTCGCCAGCCTCGCAGATGTTGAATACGGCATAGAAGTTGGCTGCCTGACCGCTTGAGGTCAATACGGCACCCACGCCACCTTCGAGCTGAGCGATTTTCTTTGCCACAGCATCATTGGTAGGGTTCTGGAGTCGGGTATAGAAGTAGCCCTCCTTCTTCAGGTCGAAGAGCATCGCCATCTCCTCAGAGTTGTCGTATTTGAATGTAGTACTCTGAATGATAGGCACTTCAATCGGTTCGCCGTTCTTCGGCTCATAGCCTCCCTGCACGCAGAGGGAAGCAACACGTAATTTCTTTTCCATTGTCGGTTATTCTTTTATTTTGTTATAATTGTTCTTCTTAAAGTGGACTCAGTTATTTCATGAAGACGAAATACACGGCAGCGATGAGGCAGACGAATGCGGCAAAGTGATTCCAATGCAGGCCCTGCCCCTGGAAGAGGATGTTGGCGATGATGGCGAAGACGATGAGCGACACGCACTCTTGTATCACTTTGAGCTGTACCAGATTGAATGGACCGCCGTTGTCGATGAATCCGATGCGGTTGGCTGGTACCTGGCAGCAGTATTCGAAGAAGGCGATCGCCCAACTGAAGGCGATGACTCCGATGAGTGGCCAGTTGCTGCTGGTGCCCGTCTGCTGGAGTTTGAGATGTCCATACCATGCGAGCGTCATGAAGATGTTGCTCAGCACGAGGAGCAGGATAGTGTATATTCCGTTCATATTCTCTTATGTTTTTGATTTCTTAATTGATAAGATTTCTCTTATATTCTCTTATGTTCTTTGATGCTCTACATATATAATAATGTATAAGTGGCTGCAAAGATACACTTTTTCTCTTGAAAATGTATGGAAAATCAGAAAAATGCGCATGAAAAAGAAAAAAGTTGCCGAAAAATTTGGTGGTGTCAGAAAAAAGCAGTACCTTTGCAACCGCTTTTGAGAAATAACTCAAATGCTAAGCTTGCTGCACCCTTAGCTCAGTTGGTAGAGCAACTGACTCTTAATCAGTGGGTCTAGGGTTCGAATCCCTAAGGGTGTACAAAAAAGCTCCGAAGAAGTTCATCTTTCTTCGGAGCTTTTTTTGTTTCAGCGAAGCCTCTTCCTGCACTCAGGGCATTCTCCCTTGATGACGAAGGAGACGGAGTGAGGATAGAATCCTTCCGGCAATTCGAAGCTCGGAATATGGATATCCTCCATGCAGAACGAACGGTGGCATGATTCGCAGTAGAAATGAATATGACCATCATGATGATCACACTCTCCTTCCTCCTCACACACTTCGTAGTTCAATATCCCCCTTCCATCCTCGAAGGCATGAACGGCATCATGCTCCAGAAAGAGCGTCAGCGTGCGGAAGATGCTCGACTTATCCACCGACACCATCTTCTGCTCCAAATCCTTCAGACTCAGCGGATTCTGCTCATTCACCAGAGTCTTCATTACCAGTATGCGGTTGGAGGTGGGCTTGATGCCCTTCGCCTCCAGCTTATGAACAATCTCTTCTGTTTCCATCTTTTTTCTTTTAAAATTACGCTAAAATCAGCCGAATAGCTAAAAATGAACTATTTATGAGTTTTTCACCTCAACAGAGGTAATGATTTAGCAACAGTTCTAAATTCTGCAATCTGCATACGTTTGCTGCCTAACAACTCTTTTCGGCTGCAAAAATACAAAAAAATAATGAATCTAAGAATTTTATTAAACAAAAAATATCAAACAGAGAAATATGTTGCAAAAAGCACTGTCTTACTAGTGGTCTGTAAAGTCTAAAAGTTGAGTAAAACGTCGTTCGTCACATACTGATGATTGATGAAATATCACACGTGCCTTACTAAACTTTTAGACTTTACAATCTACTAGTTGTTTATTTTGCGAAATACGTATTTACAACATTTGTTGTTGTATTTTGCAATTTTAGCAACTTGTCGGTAAATTCTAAAACTTTAAACTTAACAGAGAAAGTTTTTGTACCCTTTCCTTCTGATGGAAAAATAACATAAAATGTTTCTACGTTTTCCTGCTGTATTAAGTATGGCTTCTCTATAGTATGAGTCTGTCCATTAAAGGAGAAACTAGTTGTGTATGTCGTATCTTTGAATATAAGACTCGAAGTATAAGACTTTCCTTTTGGCAATTGCAACTCCCATTTTTTACCTTTTAAGCTGTCGATTTTAAATGATTGTGCATGAACTAATTGCCCATTTAGGAACAATAGAGAAATAAAAAAATATTTAAAAATCAACTTCATATTTATTTAATTACTTTATACCTGTTAATACTATATTATAATCTTGTAAAAAATACCCAGCATTAACTGAGTACATACAAGCAAGCTCAGGGTCCATATAAATAGCAGCACCCGTATTGGAGTTATATCCTACACATAACACATTATGGGCAGAGCTTTCTATTTGGCTATTTACATCAGTCATGACGGGATGCTTGGCATCTATTGCAGAATTATAATTTGTAAATGTTTGAGTTTTAAAGAAATGTGTTACAAAAGGCTCGATATAATCCAAAGAAACACCATCAATCAAAGGATTTGAATTATATGTCTGTGTATAATATAGAATATACGCTCCCTCATTTACTGTTCCACCAAAAACTTTATTGTTTGCATACTCCATAATTGATGTTACGCAGGCATTAGGTATTTGCTTTGCCATTGTTGTTGGCAAACTGCTTTTGACAAAGACATCACCTTTTTGTTTTGAATATTTTGTCGGGTTATAAATTATTTGAGTGGAAATCTGTTCTTTCGACACATTGTCTGGCTCGATTAAATCAGTCCCTTCACATGCGACCAAAAAAGTCACAGGAATAAAAAATTACAAATGTTTTATCTTCATATACATTTTCCTTTCCAAATGTTTTCGTCATTCAATTCTTGCACTTGTAGCAACCATCTTTAAATCTACAAGATTCTATATTTTTTTGTAAATTTACAAAAAAAATATTTTAAGTGTTGAAAAATTAAAATTATTTATCCTTTTTAACAATATATCTTTGTTTGCCTAGAAATATCTTTTTAAATTTTGACGCTACAAAGATAGCGTGATTTTTCTGACATATCCAAATCCTGAGCAACTTTTTGTTGCTCAGGTCTTTAGATTTTTTCTTCTTTATTTATCTTCGGATTTAAGGTTCTTCTATCTTTTGAGATATTCCATTGCTCCTTGAACCATTCAACAATAGGCTGTCTATTGATACACAGAAACAATTGGTTCGGTTTGGTAGAATCAGAGAACACCTTGATTTCTGCATTCTCCACATTGAACTTTCTTCTGTGCTTCTCGGAATAGAGTGAACCGCTAAAGTTGAGTGCCTTTCCAGCAAGGAGCACACTAATTTGTTCAGCCGTGAAGCCTATCCTCTTGCACAAACTTTCTATTTGCAAGTATGCCTCCAACATCGGGAACCAACGCTTGGCTTTGCGGATGATGTTGTTGAGCATCGTTACCTCCGTGGAGTGCTTGCTTTTCAAATCAACGACCTCTGCTTGGTGTTTCTGTTGCATCTCGCCGAGTTGTTGGGTGTGGCTGTCCTCCATTCGCTGCATTTTCCCATGGAGTTCGTCAATGTATTGCTCTCTGTCTGTCACAAGCTCGCACAACTTTTGGTTGTGCTGCTCCACCTCCTTCAATTTTCCACTACCTAAAAGAGAACAAATCTTCGACACAAAGGCAGTCTTGGCTTCCGTCTTAGCAGCCTGTAGTTTCTCCGTGTTGATTTCGCTCTTGGTCTGTTTGAGCAGTCGCTCTGCTTCCTCCACATCGGATTGCAGCAGTTTCATGCAGTTTTGAAGTCTCTCCGTCTCTCGCTTGATGTTACGGTAATACTGTGCCGTGGAGGTATGCCTCGCATCCGACCCACGGACACCTCGCTTCAAGCCATACTTGCCCATGGCTTCAGCATAGCTGTCGTGATAGCCAACCATCTTGTCACGGTTGAGCACATCATCGGCACACAACCTCACGACATTGGCTTTCTTGCGGTATGTCCGCTTGCCCTCTTCCGTTGTCTTGTTCTTCGCCTTTCTCCGTTCGCCAGTCACTATCGGAACGATGGAGGCGTGGAGATGTGGCGTGTGCTCGTCCATGTGGAGAACCACCGACACGACATTCTCCTTGCCGAACGTGTCCTGCAACCACTTCAAGCTGTCGTTGCACCAATCGTCAAGCTGATCATTGGCTGCGATGTTCATCATGTCCTCGTGCGTTCCAGACAGCACGGTTCTAATCACCCTCACCTGGTCATTGGTTATCTTGCGCTTGATGCCTGCCGTCTTGATGCGGTGGGCGATGGCTTCGTCACGACCATACACACCGCTCGGCATCTTGACAAGCTCACGGTTGAGGTGAGTTCTCGTAGGGTCAGCGTTGTCGGGTATCACCTTGCGCTCTATGTGGTCTGACTCCCTTGCGTCAGAGCTGCCCTTTGCCTTCTTGAAATCCAAACTGAAATGTCCCATAATAAACTTGTTTTTGAGTTGTACAAATCCGCTTGCCGCATTGCGTCCTGCGCATGGCTCACGGGGTTTCAAAAGGGGATGCCCCTTTGCTCAAATGGGTGTTTTTAGCGGTGGCGTGCCACTGTGTCAAGAAAACGCCCTATTGAGCTATGGCTTTTCCGTTCAGAATAGCCATTGGAGCAGGAACCGCCTACATACCTAAGGCTGCGCCTTTCTTCCGAGGTGGAGCAGTCCGCTTAACAGGCTGTACTTGGTGTACCGACTGTTTGGATTTCACTCCGCACAGATAGTCGTTCAAGTCGTTGTACTCGCTGTACAAGTGGGATGCATCCCTCACACGGTAGCTGAGGGCGTTCTCGATGGCAAGCGTTGCCTTCCGCCCTGCCTCGTCGTTGTCGAGCAGACAACTGATGCGCTCGTAGCCGTGGAGTGCGTCAACAGCCTTGTCCACATTGCTTGTGGAGTTGAGTATCACGTAGTCCTGCGCTTCCAATGACGGACAAGACGGAAACTTCTCCATGCGTAACGAGAGAAAGGAAAGATAGTCCATCATGCCCTCGAAAACATAGCAAGAGTATCTTGGCTCGCCTTGCTGTCGGATATGTGTGATGTCCTTGGGGGACATGCAACCCTTGAAGAATCGGTTACGAACCTCGTAACCGCCCGACTTGTTCTTGAAGCCGATGGCGAAGTAGTTCTTGCCATTATGCGAGAAGTGGAGTTCCACACATTCCTTTCGGGCTATGCACAGGTCAATATTCCGCTCGCTCAGATAGCGCAGGAGTGCAGGGTGGTTGAGCTCCCTAACCTCCAATCTCTCAAAACTCGGCTCGGAAGCTTGCTGAGGGAAAGAAGAGTCGATCGGGCGTACATGGGGTGCTTGCTTCTCTATCTTGTCCAAGAGATATGGCAAGTTGTCTGATGCGTAAAGGTATGACGCAAGGGTGATGATGTTGCCGCCCTTGCCAATTCCGAAATCGAACCAACTGTTCATCGTGGTGTTCACCTTGAAAGATGGCTCGCTCTCGTTTCTCAGCGGTGACTTGTACCAAAGGTTTGCACCCTGCTGTTTGACAGGGTGGTGTCCCAAACTTAGCAGATAATCTGCAATCTTGATTTGCTTTGCTTCTTGAATATTCATGTCTTACTGTGGATTAAGTGGTGTATGTATTTCTGATGAATTGTTGAAAATAGTATGTATTGGTATGATAACCAAAGGCTTATCTTCTCAACAAACTCTCAACAAATGGTTCTTTTCAACAAAATCACTGGGCAAAAGAGAAAGACAGGCATTAGCGGTCATGTTTTCTCTTTTCAACAGTCTCTTTCTTTTGTTGAGAGATTTGTTGAGAAAATGTTGAGCCTTAAATACTTGATATCCAACACTTCTTTCGTCATATTCAACAATTCAACAAAATTATATGCTATTTAGCTTGTCCCTCGTTACAGTGTAGAACCTGCCCACACGTTTTGTTGGCGAGTAGTGACCGCTGCTGTTGTAGTTGTACTCGTATGAGGTGTAGGTGAGGGCGTTCTCTGAAGGTTGCAGCTTCCAACAGTCCTGCACTATCTTTCGCACAAGGTGCTTCTCCGCTTTCACGTGGTTGCATTGCAACAAGGCGATTGCATCATTGAGGCAGAATTGCAAACTGTCGGTTTGGGTGTTCTCCATGACCTCAAGGAACAGCTCCGACATTTCCACCTCAAGTCGGTTGCGGTTGCAGCGTATGATTCTCCTCAGAGCATCGGTCGCTATCTGTTCGGGGGCGAACCACATACGGCTCTTCCGCTCTGTGGACAGCGTTCTGCCTTGCAGATGGAACAGAAAAGCGGGTATCTCCGCCTTCAGTTTCTCCAAGAAGTCGGTATCGTCAGATTGCAACGATAAAATCTTCCTCACCCAATATCGGGTCTCGCCCTCGTCAATGATGACAGGGAGTGATTCGTTGTTGGAGCACAGCACGAACTTGGCAAAGAAGGAAATCTCGTTCCTGTCCTTGCCCTTGGCTTCCACCTTGTACGAGAGTGTGGTGCTGAGGTTCTTCAACCGCTCGGAATCCTCCCTGCGGCTGAGCAATACCTCGTCCACGACTATGAGCAGTTTGCCAGCCCAATCGGAGTTGAACTGACTGCGGAAGTCCTCGTTGGTGTTGAATGTCACGTTGTCCTGGAACAATGCCTTCAGAAAGTTCAAGAACGTGGTCTTGCCTGTGTTTCTTTCCTCTGATACAAGCAATAGAATAGGCAGCTTCTGCACTGGTCTGAGATAAAGAAGTTGCAGGTAGTCCATGCCAAGCTCATATTGCTCACCGAAGATGTGACTAACCAACTTCTTGATATTTGGGAAGCCCCCTTGCATCGGCTTATGTCCTATCGGCTCGTATAGGTTGAGGAAACCGTCTATCACCGTGCGGTGGTTCACATGTTCGGGAACAGTACAGAAGCCGTCATACTTGTGAACGTACTTGATGAACTCCTTGCCGTAGTCCTGACGCAAGGTCTCCATGTTCCATGGGATGCGCTTTCTTACCTTTCCTCCATTGATGGTAGGTTGGTCAACCACCTTGTACAAGGTTGTGCCAACACGGATGAACACCTCGTTTGTCGGAGGTGCAGCCTGTGGCTTTGCATTTGCCACGCCTACAAGCTGATTGTTGTCGTTTGTCTTGCTCATAATCTAACCTTTGTGAGTTGATAAATTAAAGTTGCAAAGGTAAGGGCGGAAAATCAAAACGCAAAACACAAACTTGCGCAGAATGGAGAAGTTTGCACCGACAATGTTAAAAGATTGGAAATCAATGTGCTTGATGTAGCCTTTCGGGATAAGATAAAACGAAAAATCCCGAAGAGAGGCTTCCTTGCAAACCTTTCCTCGGGATGAACAAAAATGTATTCCTGCATGTCATACGTTTTATATGTCATACGATAAAACTGTAAAACGTTTGACATCAGCAGTTCTTCGTTCTTCACAGAAATGCTTGATACGACAGTGAATCAGTACGTAGGCAAGTCAATACGACAGTGAATAATAGAAGCGTCAAAGATACAACCAATCTCAGCTAATGGCATTTGTCCCTCCGTAGAGTTGTAGGACAATGGCTGCTTTCTCTTTTGCTCCGTACAGCCTCTTGAAGATGGCATTACGAAGTTGCATAGCCCCATTAGAGGTGAGACGGAAGCAAATGGCAACAACCATAGGGAATCCATACAATGTTTGCCAAATACCCTTGGAAGTTTCTTGTCTTTGTTGGACTTCCGACATAGACAACATGCCTTCTTTATATATGACTTGTATCACAGAGTTGAGTTTTGGGGCGGTAACATGAAGCATATTGACCAATTCTCCCTCACTCATCCACAAGTTCTCCAAGTTGGACGGAATGGAAAGTATTCCATTTCCGTCCACGGTGATTACAGTCCTTTTCATACCATTCCTCCCATAACAGGCAAGTGCCCCTTGATTCGACTTTCAAAGACTGCTATGTCATGGTCAAGTTTGTTGCTTGTCACCTTGGCGTATATCTGCGTCGTGGTGATGTTTGTATGGCCAAGAATCTTGCTCACGCTCTCTATCGGCATACCATATTCCAAGGCTAAAACAGCCCAAGAGTGGCGAGACACGTGAAATGAAACCCGCTTCTTGATGCCACACATTGCAGCAACTTTCTTGATGCGCTTGTTGATGTTGCTAAGATTGCCGATATTGAATACGTGGCTTCCTTTTCTGAAAGACTTGTATCTCTCAATAATCTGCATGGGAATATCCATCAACTTGATTTGAAAAGGTACACCAGTCTTCTGACGCTTGGACACAATCCAAGGAGCACCGTTTATCATGCTGATGTTATCTTCCGTCAAGTTCTTGATGTCGATGAAAGAGATACCTGTCCAACAACCAAAGAGAAAGAGGTCTCTCGCAAATGCCATATTCGGGTCTTCCAACTTCATCTCTGTCATGGCGGTAAGCTCGTCCAAGGTCAAGAACTCACGTTCCTTGTGATCTGGGTCAACGTGGTACATGGCAAACGGATTTCTTGGTATCTTGCCGTTGTAGTGAGCTGCCGTTACGATATGTTTCAGTGGTATGGAGTAAATCCAAATAGAGGACTGCGCAAGTCCTACAACATTCTTCAAGTACAGACAATAGTCACGAATGAACTCCTCTGTAAGCTCATTCATGGACATATCGCTGCGCTTGTACTGATACTTGATGAACTCGGCAACATACTTTCTTACCGTCAGATACTTGCGGTAGGTGTTCTTGGCTCTGTCCTTGCCTACACGCTTGGCAAAGGCTGCGTTCTCCTTGTCAAAGGCTCTGAGCAAGGTCTCGTACTCTGTGCCTATGCCTTGGTAGGCATTTCTCACCATCTCAGCTGTAACGAACGCCTCACGGTCGGAAAGGCGTTGGTAATGCTTGGCGATTTGAGCCTTGATGTTGTCAAGCGCAAAGTTCACCTCCTTGGCTTCCTTGCTCTTGCCAATGGCTCTGTTGCCCTTGGCATCCCAGATAGCCTTGGTCACGCTCTGCTTGCAACTGAACTGTGCGATAGTTCCGTTGATTGTCACTCGTCCCATGATAGGGACAATTCCGTTTCTCTCCTTGCTTCCATTTATATAGAAGACTGTCTTGAAAGTGCATCTCATAATTCTTACTTTTTTGTTCGGTGCAAAATTAAACTATGAGAGCTGCATGACAAAACCAAAACTTACGCAGAATGGGGAAATATGAACCGTCACCGTTAAAAATGCTTATTAGGGCGTTTCTGCGAGGTAATGATTTGAAAGCGTTTCTATTTCATCAATCTGCGTTTTCCGCATTTCCTTGTCTGTGCCACTTAAAGCCAACGGCTGCCACAACCACTTGAAACTCAAAATAAAAGCATCATTCTGCTATTTTTTGCTTTTTTAGGCGTTATTTTCTTCAAAAATAAACTTAGAGTATCTGCATTTTTGCGCCAAACGACAGTCCGAAGACATCCCAGAAACCGGCATTGCCGTTGCGGTAGAACCGCATGAAATAGATATCATTCGTACTCAACTCATAGAAGAGCGTGAGGCTCTTCACGCGCTTGCGCCTGTTGTTCGGAATCTGATACGTAAACCGTTCGCCAAATCCCAGATTCGGGCGGATTCGGGTAGAGAAGGGATAATATCCGCTCTCGTACTTGGTAGGCTGCTTTGTCCAGAAATCGTGACCCAATACCGTGTTCAGGTACAGCGTGCACTCCAGGGGTTCAAACTGCCATCCCTTTCCCCAGTCCTTTCGCCAGGGAATGAAGTTCTCCTTCAACGTGATTGTCATTTTTACTTCATCCGAATCATATTTCGGAACGATGCCGAAGAGCAGATGCGTCTCCCACTGGCTTCGCTTGCCGTAGTCCCATCCGATACCCAGCGAGATGATACCCATGTTGCCGCAGGTCTGTATCACGCTCTGCGTAGGCATCAGCACATCCCAGTGTTTGCGATAGCGGAGGATGCGCCTGTCGTATCGGGTGAGTGAATCTTCTTCTGAACTCTCCTTTCCTAAACTCTCCTTTCTAAACCCCTCCTCGTCGGCGCTTGCCGTTGTGCTTGCCGATAGCAGGAGGAGCGCCCATATACTGAACTTAAAAATCGATGACTTCAACATGATAATCCTTTGGTGTGATGGTGAAAATGTAATATTGACGGAAGTGTACGCTGCTTGCCATATAGAATAGGGTGCCGTTGTTGTAAAGGTCTTCCGTCTTGGTATGATGACCGTGACCGTCCAGGCAGAACAGCAGGCGAGGAAAATCGTGGATGTAATAATTGAATACCTTCGCTACGTTGTTGTTAAACTGCTCGGAGTAGGGAGGTGCATGCATGCACACCACGGTGCGGTCGAAGTCGAGCGAATCGGCAGAGCGTTCCGCCTCCATGAAGTCGAAGTTAGGCACCGGACGGGAGTAGTCATACTCGATGGCATTGGTGTTGAGGCAAACGAACTTTACCTTTCCGGCGATGAAGCTGAAGTCGGGATTGCCGTAGATGGCCTCATAGGTCTGGTTGCCCGTGCCCAGACAGTCGTGGTTGCCCAGCAGTACCACTGAAGGCATCTTGAGTTTCTGCATTTTTTCTCGAGTCCACTTCATCTCGCGGGTAGCGCCGAAGTCGGAGATGTCGCCGCAGTGGATCACGAAGTCGATGCTGTCTTGGCGGCTGTTGATGTCATTAACCGCCTTCTGCAGGTCGTCGTACCACTGATGGCTGTCGCTGATCACGGCAAACCGGATGGTATCCTTGCTCTTCACCGTCTGCTCTATCTTCTGTATGTTCTTGGCATTCAGATTGGTTTCGCCCTTTACGCGAACATCGTAAGGGTGAACATCGAATACGGTATCGCAGCCCGTAAGGAGCAGGGCGGCGATACAGACAAGTAGATAAATTTTGATGTGAGATTTCATATCTTATACCTTATTTTAAATACATATTCATATTCTAGTCTATCTGATATTCTAGCCTATCTGATATTCTAGCCTGTTTGATATTCTAGTCTGTTTGATATTCCAGGCTATTGATTTCGCGTGCAAAGGTACGAAAAAAACTTGAATAAATAATGAGGTTTTTCCAAAAAGACCATTTTTAAGGAGAAAAAGATAAAAAAAAGAAGGTGCGCCAGATTCACTTCCTTGTAATCTGGCACACCTTGATGATTTTAGAGATCTGCGTTGTTTTTAGAAATCTAAATTGTTTTTAGAAATCTACGTTGTCGCCGTTACCATCGCCATCGGTAGAACCGCCTCCCTGGCTGGTGTTGCCACCCTGGCTGGAATCACCTCCCTGGCTGGTACCTCCACCCTGCGAAGTTCCACCTCCCTGCGAAGTACCTCCGCCCTGGTTGGTGTTATCTTTGTTGTCACCCTCCCCGGTGTCGTTCTTGTCGGCAGAGGTAACCTGCTTCACGATCTTGCCGTTGCGGTCGTAGCAGGTGATGTTGACGCTGGTCTTGGCGAGCTCCTCCTTGATGTCGGCGTTAGGCACGAAGATGATGTAGCGGCGGTTGATGAGCGAGCTGCTCACCTTGTTGACATCCTCCACGGCGGTAGAATTCAGACCGAATCGGAGGGAGCCGAGTCCTGGTACAGCCACGGAGTGACCCTCGGTGGCCCATGCGGTGATGACTGCTCCGATGGCACCCCAGGCGGCGTTGATCACCTGCTTGGCGAGTCCGCTGCGCACGGCAGCTTCCTCGATAACCTTACTCTGGGTAAGCTGACCGTAGAGGTCTGCCTGCATAACGTATGCCCACTTCTGCTTACCCTTCTCAAAAGCGACGTTGCGCTCGATAGCTTTTACTTTGATACCCATAATTCAAATAGTTTTTTAGTGAATAATTTAATTTCTACATATACTACATGCAGCTCGTAACTCCGAGTGACGTACAGAGTGCAGTGAGCACCGTGACGATGACTTGCAGAATCGTCTTCCAAGTTTCCTTTTTCATTTTCTTCATTCCTTTCTTTTTAGTGAATAATCCAGTTTCTGTATCGGGCATCCCCCTCCCTGCAGTTCCGCGGTATCCTGTCCGGCAGAGAGCCCCATCAATGAGTTTCATTGACGATGCAAAGATACAACATTTTTGGGCGAAATGCAATAGTTGTCCCGGCATTTGAATCGGCTTGTCCCAGCAGTTGTGATGTGAGGCATGAAATCCCCTTCGGTAGAGCTGCCATTTCCTGCGTCGCGACGCAGGAAATATTACGTGGCGACGCAGGAATTGCTACGTGGCGACGCAGGAAAAGGGGCGAGGAGGGGAGAGGGAAAAGGTGAATGGGGTATGGAAAAAGTGAACGAAGTGAACGAGGTGAACGGTGAATTTGGTGAATCTGATGGAAAACGGATACCTGAAAAAGGATTTTTTATTAAGAATATCTTATATAATAATGTACGCGCGTAGCTACTACTATCTCTTTTCAGATGAAATGTATTGATAGAGTTGGAAAAGCGTGTGATTCACCTCGTTCACCATTCACCTCGTTCACTTTTTCTCTTTGTATTATTTTTCTGTTTTTTGAAAAAAAGAATGGAAATATGATAGATTGTCAACTATTATTAGTACTTTTGCAATAGAATTAACAAATTAAGAAAAAATGGCAAACCCAACAGCAAGAATATTTGTTTATAGGCTTACCTTTGAATCCTATCTGAAGGGTTTGAACGATGAGCCAAGTGTAGAATCAATGAAGAATCTGGCAGATGAACTTTTCGATCTGATAGATGAAAAACTGTTATTCCTGGATGGCAAAGGTCGTTCTGTAGAGGCTGATAATCTCACGAAGTTTGGTAAGGAGATGCTCTACTTTAGAATGGAGAAGCAGTCGCAAAGAACCTTGAATGCAGAAAAGTCGCATAAGGAAAATCATGTCATAGATTTCCCTTACTTCAGTGTTGTCTTCGATTTCCGCCATTCTGATGATTATATCCTTATGGGCATAGAGCATAAAAGTGCAGCCTTTCAGGACATTGACTATGTGCGAAAGAATATAGAGGTCTGTCTGGATGAACTTTTCAGGAAGAAGCAGCCTTACAATGTGAGGATTCGGCCTATTTCCATAAAGGATGAGTTCTGGAAAAAAGTGAGATTGTTGTGTAGTAATGGAAAAGACCGCCTTCAGTCTATAGGTCTGCAGATACCAAATATCAAGACCTCGTTCCCTCTGAGTGTAAACGAGCGAGAGCGTATGATGCTTGAAGAGTTCTTAAAATATGGAATGGGAATTCGGGCTACTTATGCCAATTTTGACTATGGCTTACCAGAAGATGCGAGCGTATCTGAAGTGGAGGAATATTTTGATATGATGTCGCACATAGCTTGCAAGAATGGCTACGAAATAAAAGCTACGCTGGACAGTGGCAGAGTGATTTCCTCGGCTAAAGATTCGGCGGCTAGCTATCCTTTGGACAAGAGCATCATAGCAGATGTTAATAATGAGGTGGAGGAAAAACTGCCATTTCAAGAGCAGAGGAAAAAGCTTGCTGCATGGTTTGATGAAATCTATCCCGATTTGAAACTTATTGAACAGGAGGAGCAAAATGCTGGAAAGAATAAACGTCATATCAAGAAATGAGATAGATCGTGCTTACAAGGATCATGTCTTCTTTAAGCTAATCAGAATCTTATGCCAGCCATACGTGGTGAGTTTGAAGAATTTTCATCTATTGCCCGAAGAGGTGTTTCAGGAAGTTATGGCATGGCTGGATTTCATCAGTAGAACCGAGGCTGATGAGGATGTCCTGGTGGTTTATTCTTCTGTGCGTAGCCGGATATGGGGGGATATGCGCCTATTGGCTGTGCCCCAATGCCCTGATGAGGAAATTGACAAGTCGGCAGATCTGATTATGGGTATTTTATTTACCTGTCTGATGAAACTGAGTGATGATTTGGTAGATGGATATGGTTTCTATAAGACTTTGGCATTTAGTTTGTTTGAACAAATGGCTAGGGAAACAAAAGATAGGGATCATGTAATAAGCTCAATTATCAGTAATTCTTATTATGAAGCGCATAATGAAGAACTTAATGATTGGCTTATTGAGTATATGCTGTATAGCGATAATACTCTAACGGATCACGAAGGCAGACTTAAAACCACGTTGGCGAGAAATGGAAGTCCAAAGGGAAGAAAGCCTTCTCTTTTGTTCACTAATGCTGATAAGGAAAAAGATGTCGAGGCTACGGAGTATTGGGCTCAGGTATTCAAGAAATATATATCATCCCGCCAGCGTACGGGGCTTATGCTCGATACGAAGCAGGATAATTTTCTTATTCTCTCTATTCATGCCTTCAAGCAATATTGGTGTGATGATAAAAAAATGAAGCTTCCCTCTGCGGGGTCCGCATTTTGCAAGTTCCTGATGGAGGATTGTCTTTTTGAATTGGGAGAAGATGAACAGGGAAACAAGATTAAACTTTCAAGTGTAAATGATACGCTGACCAGAGTGTTATCCAAAGACCTGAATGAATACGATGGTGACTATCTGGCGGTGAAACGTTTTATGCAGAGTTCCTGAATCATCCTTTTCGGTGTAGGCTGCAACTGGCCTTTCATATCCTTTAGATTGATGTCCTTTCGGAAAATACGAAAAATGTATTTTCCGAAAGGATTTTTTTTGCCCTTTTTTTTCTCCGTATTTTCCGTTGTGTTATGGGGTATTGGGCGTGTTTTAGGTGGAAATGCCTTTCGGAAAATGAATTATCCGACAATATCCGATAGCCTCACACTCGAATTCTCTTTATATCTTTGCAGCATCAAAAAACAATTAGTTTAATGATGGAGAATTCAAAAATTCAGTTGCAGGTAGATTCGCAGAAGAAACCAGCAACCCAGCCACAGGTAGCAACTCAGACTGGAAACCAAAAAGAGGTTGTTAGCAAGATGAACAATGAAGATGTCCCGCAGCCAGAACTCAATCCCCTGATACGTGACAAGGATTATCCGGCTGGAGTGAGAGAATGGATGATGACGGCACCCGCAGAACTCAAGTTTGCCACCTTGGCTGTAGCCAGTGCCATGCTTGCTGTGTATGCCACCCGTCTGCGTCTGAATTATGTTTACGACAATTCGCTTTCTGCCATCTTGCTGCATGTTCTGGTATGTGGAGAACAGAGCTCGGGAAAGTCGTTTGCCAGATATTTGATGACGTATTTGATGGCTCCTCTGCAGAAGCGTGATGCAGAACAGAGAAGTGTAGAACAGAAGTACGCAGAACTGAAACGAAGACAGGGTAAAAAGGATGGTAAACTGCCTCCGGAGCCAAAGACGGATATAACGCTGTTACACGAGAATCTGTCTCTTTCTATGCTTATCAAGCGAGCCGATGCTCCTGTCAAGCTGTATGGATGTCCAAAAACATTGTTTCAGTTTGCTGATGAGATTGGTGCTATCGTGCAGGCCAGCAAGCGACAGTTTTCTGATATCAAGCAAATCAACAAGACAGGATATGACCTGGGTTCTCTCTTTGGTCAGGATTATCTGAGTGAAACTAGTTATTCGGCTGTGGTTGATTTGATGTTGTGCTATGTATATACAGGTACTCCGGCTGCTATCAATCGATATATGGACAAAGCTGCCATTGAGGGAGGAAGTGTGACTCGAACTATCCTTTGTAATATAGAAAATCGGTTAGGTGATAATCCGCTGATGTTCAAGACTCTGAGTGTAGAACAAATTGAAAGTCTGGATAATATACTGGAAAAGCTGATGCAGGGCTGTTATGAGGAGAATGGTAAAAAATTATGTAAGGAGCGACTTCTTGATACGCAATGGCTTGATTCCACTGTACAGCGTTGGTGTGAGTTGCAGCGTAAAAGAGTGTTGAAGACGATGTCTAAGGCTTTGGATGTTTTTTACAAAAGAAGTAGTGTCAGTGCCTTCCGTATAGCTTCACTGATGCAATATCTTTACCAGCTTGAGGGTGTCAAGGAAGAACAGGAGATACATAAATTGGTAAAGCAAATTTATCTAGCTTGCGCTGATAGAATTCTGCAGAATATGTTGGGAAAATGGGGACATGTTTTTGAGAAAATCAATGCTGAGTCGGAGTTGGTTCCATATAAGACCAACAATTGGTTTGATGAGTTACCACAGCAGTTTTCGCGTGATTTCCTGGCGGAATATCTGAAGCGTAATGACTTGAAGACTCCAGTAAAAAATTTTATCTGTAATTGGACTCGTAAGGGTTGGATCAAGAAAATAGATAAAAATGTGTATTCTAAAACAGGTAAGGAAAGTAAGAAAAAAACAACGAAAAAATGATAGATAAATATGACATTCAGAAACTTCGCGAGCTCGACATCTTGCAGGTGGCTGATCTTCTGGGCATGGGGCTCCGCAACAAGCGAGCCCTCTGCATCCACCACGATGATCATCATCCGAGCCTCGCCTTCAATGTAAAGAAGAACACCTGCCACTGCTATAGCTGCGGATTCTCTGCCGATACTATCGGACTGGTGAGAGAGCGACTGAACTTGGGATTTAGCGAGGCTTGTCATTGGCTGGCAGATCATTTTGATGTGTATATTGGCGATGAGAAGTATGGGAATTCTGCCCGATATACAGAAAAAAGTGCTGATAAGAAGCTGCTTACGGCATCAGACAGAAGAATGGCTTCCCTGAGAGCGCATTTTGCAGAAACCCATGTTTCGCATGGACATCTGGCAGAATCTTTCAGTAGTGGAGAAAGGAATAGAGAATGCCCATCATCGGCTTATGTTGCCCAGGCATCCGTAGATGTGGAGTTTTATCAGCAGATGTTCCGGCAGATGCATCTTTCGGAATCGGGACAGAGATTCCTCTTCGAGGAGCGGTTGCTCAGCCCGGAGGCTTTGAAGGTCTGCCAGATAGTGAGCACGGAGCAAAGTGTATGCATGGCGAGAGTGGGGCGTGGAGTGTTTGACGGTCCATCGCTCATCTTGCCCTATTTCGACCAGGAGGGAAGACTGGTTTCCGTGCAGAGCCGCTATCTGGGAAAGCCGAAGTCTGAGTCATCTTTCGATATGGAAAAGGTATCTATTGATGAAGCAAAGCCGAAGGAGATTCCCCGATTCAAGTTTGCACCAGGCAGTCATCGCATGATATATGGGCTCGACCGATTGAAGGATTATTCTCCTGATGAACCGCTGCTCATCACCGAGGGGCCCTCTGATTGCTGGACAGCATTGACCCTTGGCATTCATGCCATAGCCATTCCCAGTGCCACGCTTTTCGACTGCCGCTTTCAAGGGCTTCTTGTCGGAAGAAATCTTCACATCTTCCCAGATCAGGACGAAGCAGGATTGAGTCTTTACTTTGAATTGAAGAAAGCATTGCCCAGTTTGGTTTACCATCAGCTGCCCGAAGGTTGCAAGGATTTGAGTGAGTATTATCTCAAGCTCCGTCGTAGTGAAGGGATGACGCTGGAGGAGGCGAAAGTCAAGGTTAAGAGCAGTGTAAGTATCTGATAATTATGCTTTTTGTTATTATGTTTATTATGTTTTTTAATTTAGGTAGATATGGAAATTTATGTGAATCGTCTATTGCGTGAGCGTGGCACCATCATGGGCACACTCAAAGTTGTGAAAGAAGTTGCTGGCGAAGGGATTGAGCTGGTGAAGGTTTGCGGCACCGTAGAGCGTGAGGCAGATTGCCTTCCGGCAGGTAAGTATCATGTGCGCATTGGCAAGTGCAAGCGTCTCAACCGCAAGATGCCGTATCTGGTTCCGGTGGATGATGCTTCCGCCAAGTCGGTTGCGATGATTCAGCCCGGCAACGGTCCGTTTACGATGAGCCGTGGCAGCATCCTGGTAGGTGAGGTCCATACCCCCGGCTATGTGTTGAAGAGCCAGTCGCTTTTCACCACCCTCTACGAGCGCATCAAGAAGGCGGTGTGGCGAGGCAACGTAGTAACGCTGGAGATCAAGGAGGTGTAGGCAGGAGAAGGACGCTTTTGTTATAATACAGTAAGTATTGTAGTAGAATAGCTGGTGCGTTGTAAAAGAAAAAGCAGTTGTTGCGGTAAGAGGCAACAACTGCTTTTCTATTGTCAGGACCACCGAATATCCCGAAAAATACACTTTTTCGATGATAACAAATGTTAAATCATACACTTTTTCGAGGATAAGGTTGATCTATGCTTGAAAAAATTGCATTTTAATGGTAATGGAGATTGATTATTTGTCAGTTTATTTACAAGCCGTGCGCAAATGTTCTGACTGCATTTCCTGCAACTTTTCATTGCTCATTTCGCCAGATTCCCAAAGCTTATCCATTTCTCGCTGCAAGCGATCATTCATGAACTTTACTGATTGTTTTGCCATAATCGTAACTTTTAGAATTATGATATGATAACCCATCTGCCTGATTTCTGCGAGCCTTCTCTGCGGATGATATGATCTTCCTGCATCTTCTTGAGATGCTTAAGGATGGCACTTCTATTGATCTTTAGAGTGTTAGCAATCTCTCGGGAAGTGATATTTCCATTGCTGGCGATAAGGTGCAAAATGGCATTTCTCGTTTCTGGACCACCTTTCTGGACCACTTTCTTGTTTTCTGGACCACCTTTCTGGACCACCTCCTTCTCCTCCTTTTCCATCTTGTTTTCTCCTTCCGGCTCCACTTTGATATCAGCGATCGCAATATCTTCTTCCATAGATTTCCTGTATTCAAGAATCTCGTTTCTCAGGTTTTGCGTGTGCTCTTTCAGCATGAATTTCTGGAAGGGCGCCATTGCCTCTTCTTCTCTCGATTCATTGAGGGCTTCGATATACTGTGCCTTATCCTCTTTGATGATTTTAGCAGGCACCAGTCCGAATTCAAACTGCAGGTGATTCATGATGAGGCGCGACATTCTGCCGTTGCCATCCACCCATGGGTGAATAGTAACGAGAATGTTGTGGGCATCGAAACTTAGCAGGTAGGCATCTATGGCGTTGGGGCTTTTGATGAGCGCTTCTCTCCGCTGGTTGATGTGGTTGCAGAGTTCTTCCAGTTTCATCGGAACTTTGCGGTAGTCCATATAAGAGCGCCCGCCTGCTCCTGCCGTAACGCCAACAAGGCGCAGGTCTCCCTTTGATGAGTCGAATTCGCCCATCAAGGTGCTGTAGTGGCTGCCCGTATTTCTCATTACCAGTGCGGAGAGGTTCTTGAGCATTTCCACTGTGAATGGCTTGTGTTCTCTTGCCCATCTGATGGATTGCTCGTAAGCTCTCTTCAGGTCGAGGTTCATGAGTTGTTCCACCATCGGTTTTCCTTTAGCCGTGATACCTTCGTCGAAGAGAAGCTGGTTCTCAATCTCGGTCACGGTGGAGCCTTCGATGGCGGTGGAGTGGGTGATGATAGAGTAGAGATAGAACTTCTGATAGTCTATCTGCTCAGATATTCCCAGCTCCTGGTATTCTTTCAGAACCTCTAGGAGTTCATTGATCTGCTTGTCCATAACGCTTCTTTTTGTAACTGAATCTTTTTGCAAAGATACGACGAATATTTTGATTTCGCAAGAAAAAACGGGGGATAGTATAAAAAAAGGTGGCGATTCTTTTTGTTATCTCTGATTTTTGCAGTATCTTTGCAAATGCAAAGCTGCACTCGGCAATTTGAAAGCAAGCTTTCATTCCGCCCGTTTGCATTTACTTTGCATTTGGATGGATTCGCCTTAGGGCGATGACATCTGTCTTTGTGGGTTAAAATAATAGCGTTTGCTGTTTATTCGATAATAATGTTCCTGAAGTTTGGCCGCGGAAGAACATGTGCAACAGAATAAATAAGTAAGCGTCCGCTATAGCGTGGACGTAAAACTTATCTGTTGCATATAGGTTAGGCCAAACACCTTGGAACGTTGGATAAGTGGATCGTCCACGTTTCTGCGTTCTAATGGGGATGAGGCTGGTCTTGATGCAAACCTAGGTTGGCTTTGTTGCTATGGATAAGGGTGTTTGGTTGTAGCTTTTATTTTCTGAGTAACAAAGCAGTCGCATTAAAACTATATTTAAGCTTTAATGCTATGGCAAAATCATTGATTGAAGAACTACCTCGCATTGCAAGCGAAGGTAGGCAAGAGGCTCAGCGCATCATTGAGCGATTGAGCAGTGGCACACGCATTGGGTTGCAAACCAATGAGCTGGTGTTGC
>OHZY01000127.1_pt1 | contig 31563 bp, 25 predicted proteins | sample 1580621 | NCBI WGS metagenome assembly OHZY01 (sample SAMEA3882535, study PRJEB24775) | human gut metagenome | biome: human-associated habitat; feature: intestine environment; material: feces | place: Netherlands | collected 2009/2010 | reverse complement strand
GTTAAGATATGGCTCTTGTAAGCTTTATTTCTCTTTAACTTTCCTGTTCCCGTTGTAGAAAAACGCTTTGCAGCTGCTCTTTTTGTCTTAATTTTTGGCATGTTATTTTCCTCCTTAAATTATCTCTTTTCTGCCAACACCATGCTGATACTTCTACCTTCTTGCTTTGGTGCTTTCTCCACTACCGCAACCTCTTCAACTTCCTTTGCGAAATCATCTAAGATATGCTTGCTCTGTGCAATATGTGCCATCTCACGACCGCGGAAACGAAGTGTAATCTTTACTTTGTTACCCTTAGAAATGAACTTCTTTGCCGCATTGACCTTTGTATTCAAATCATTGGTATCAATATTAGGTGAAAGACGAATCTCTTTAACCTCAACTGTCTTTTGCTTCTTCTTCGCTTCTTTTTCCTTACGTGCAAGTTCATAACGATATTTGCCGTAATCAATAATCTTGCAAACCGGTGGCTTAGCATTCGGGGCAATCTTAACAAGATCAAGTTCTGCTTCCTCAGCTAATTTCATTGCTTCTCTCGCTGACATAATGCCAAGCTGTTCTCCGTTCTCTCCGATCAGACGAATCTCCTTGTCTCTGATCTGTTCGTTAATCATTAAATTGCTAATTGTAGTGCACCTCCATACCTGTTAGATAGATTCTAATGACTTCTCGTCGCCCTCATTTACATAAAAAAAGCGTGGACAAAATCCACACTCCGCTATCACACTGCTGATATCTTTTCTTCTTAATCTGCGGAACAATCTCTTTATTCCTGCCAACCTTAAATATCAGCCTTCTCTGTGCAATATAAACCCAAGCCGCTAAACTAAATGCGCTGAGGTGAGAGTGGAACTCTGCTTTGTTTTCTTACGTACTTGTATAAGATACCATGTTCAGTCTGCTATGTCAAGTACTTTTTACATTTTCTTTATTTTTTTCAAACCTCATGTATATTTTCTCTCAAACTGCACATCCTATCTCCGAAGCTTATTCAATGTAACTGTTCAGTACTCTTGCACTACAGCAGTATTGAATAGTTATCTCAGATTTTTTCAGGAGGGTAACTCTATGACAATTCTTAAATGTTCAGCAATGACCTGTGTTTACAACAAAGAACAGCTCTGTTCAAAGGGTGATATTGACGTGACAGGCGAAAATGCTACTTCTGCAAATGAGACAAGCTGCGGCAGTTTCCGAGAGAGAACCGGCAGTTCCATGAAAGACAGCTATACAGATGACTGTGGCTGCGACAAAATCCAGATCGACTGCAAAGCCCATAACTGTACCTATAATGATAACTGCAAATGTACAGCATCCTCCATTCAGGTAGACGGCTCTAATGCACATGCATCTTCCGATACAAGATGTGACACCTTCCAGTGCCATTGTGGCGCATAATATCAACACCATGGCAACAGGATTTTCACCCGTATATCAGGGATAATGAACTTCCCTGATCCGGTCAAAAAAAGAGACATGTCCATCTATATGGGATATGTCTCTTTTGTCTGTCTGTAAATTATTTCACTGCAAAACAGATAATCCTATCTGTTTCTTAAGAAATCCGGAATCTGGATATCCTTCTTCTGAACAGTGCTTGACGGAGTCTTAGATGCTCCAAATGGTGTGGCATTCATAGTTGGAAGGCTGAAGCTAGGCATGTTCATACCGCTTCCTGCTGCAGTTCCGGCTGTTGCTGTACCTGTCGTTGCTGTGGAAGAAGGTCTTCTTGCACCAAAGGAAGAAGCTGTGCTTCTTTTTCCGAAAGGGGTCTGCTGAAGGTTATCATCATTCAGACCTGTTGCAATCACTGTGATTCTGCAGTAGTCAGCAACTGTATCATCATACATGGCACCAAAGATGATGTTTGCTTCCTCACCTGTAAGCTCCTGTACATAGCTTGCAGCATCATTGGCATCCATAAGAGAAATATCTCCGGAAATATTAATGATAACATGTGTAGCACCTTTGATGGTTGTCTCAAGAAGTGGAGAAGATACGGCCTGCTGTACAGCTTCCATAGCTTTGTCGTCTCCTCTTGCTTCACCGATACCGATATGGGCAATTCCCTTGTCTGTCATTACAGTCTGAACGTCTGCAAAGTCAAGGTTAATCAGAGCCGGCAGATTGATCAGGTCTGTAATGCCCTGCACTGCCTGCTGCAGAACTTCATCAGCCTTCTTCAGAGCTTCCGGCATGGTTGTTCTGCGATCTACAACTTCCAGTAATTTATCATTCGGGATAACGATTAATGTATCCACTGCTTTCTTCAGATTCTCAATGCCTGCAAGTGCATTATTCATACGAGTTCTTGCTTCAAAACGGAAAGGTTTTGTAACAACGCCAACTGTAAGGATACCCATTTCTTTCGCTGCTGCTGCGATAACAGGTGCAGCTCCGGTTCCGGTTCCGCCTCCCATACCACAGGTAACGAATACCATATCCGCACCTTCCATTAACTGTTTTACTTCTTCAATGCTCTCCTCTGCTGCTTTCTGTCCAACCTCAGGCTGGGCTCCTGCACCAAGACCTTTGGTAATCTTCTCGCCAATCTGAAGTACAGTTGGAGCTTTGCACAGAGTTAAAGCCTGCTTATCAGTATTAACACCTACAAACTCTACTCCGCCGATGGCCTCTTCCACCATTCTGTTTACTGCATTATTTCCGGCTCCACCTACACCGATCACTATGATCTTGGCAGATGATTCAGCCTCGTTTGACATAATCTCTAACAACGTACTTCCTCCTTTATTTATACCTGATATCCTTTTCAGTGATTTATATCAAAGTTACATATAGATATATCATATATTTTTTTTGGGAATTAATCAACCATTAATTTTGTTTTTTTATACTTTTTTCACTCTTTTTCGGCAATTCCGGTAAATATGTTGTATCAGTGTACGGAGCCTTCTCTGATCTCAAAGTTTCCATATACTATCAATATCCCTCAGAATCATCCCCCTGATAATCACTGTTATCTTCTGTATAATCACCATATCCATCTGAATCATCTGAGTTTCCGTCGTCATATGATGAATCACTTTCTCCATCTTCTGAAGTTTCAGAACTCTGGTCATCTGCGGAACTTTCATCTCCTGAACCGTCTCCCGACTCATCAGATGCCGCATCCAGAGATTCCTGTGTAGGCTTCGGTCCCACATAATTACCGGATTCGTCATACTCACCTGCTCCGGTATAATCCCCTTCCTCATCATAACCGCCATTCCAGTTCTCAATTGCTTCCTCAAGAGCAGTTTTCGGTTTTGCACCTACATAATTACCATCCTCGTCATACTCGCCGTCTCCGGTATAATTGCCATCTTCATCATAACCGCCATTCCAGTTCTCAGCAGTAACTTCTTCCTGTTCCAGTTCTTCTTCAAAGGTATTGGACTCCGTAGCCACACTCTCCATATGAAGAATACCTTTTTTTCCCTGAATTTTGGGCAGAATCGCTATCACTCGGTTCATCTTCTCTTCCAGATCAGCATCTTTTCCAAGCCGAACAGTTATATCCCCATAGATGAGGCTGATAGAATAGCTGCTGTCAAACTGGATATGATCGGGGATCATATCATTTTTCTGAAAGATTGTAGACAATGCTACAGCTGTATTCAGTACAGTATCTCCTTTAATATCCAGTTTCTCATCCATCACGATGCTGTTCACCTGAATTCCGTCAAAATACGGAACCGTCTCATCTCTGTTCTGAGAACCCTCCACAAAAATGCCATTTCTGTCAAAATAAATGTAACTGTCAAGATATCGGATGCATCCGACTGTTTTTTTCTCTTTTACGCTGATACAGATGGTATTTCGGTTCAGCTGGGTAACTTTAAATGCATCTACATATGCAATGTCCTCTGTATTTGTAGTGCTGTAGAGCAGTGGTGCAAGGACCGAATTGGAAGCCATCGGTCCCCGAAGCACCATATTCTTTACTTCTTCGTCTGTATAATGGGAAGTTCCCCTCACCTCAACAGTATCTACTTTATAATAGGAAAAAAATACTATCACAGCGACCATAACTCCGGCGCCTATCATACCTGCCAGCATCTTCTTCGTCCTTTTACTCATAGGAGGTCTTTTCCCATAATTACTTTCTCTCATAAATCCTCAAATCCTCTGTCCCCGGCTGCCATATTCTGCAGCCCAAAGTCCGTAAATCTTCACAGATATGCTCATAGCCCCTGCTGATAAACCCGGCTCCTGTAACACAGGTTTCTCCCTCTGCCATAAGTGCGGCAATGAGCAGGGCTGCACCACCTCTGAGATCTCCTGCCTGTACCTGTGTTCCCTTAAGAGTTTTTCCCCCTCTTATGATTGCCTGGTTTCCGCTTACGGAAATATCTGCGCCCATTTTTTTCATCTGAAAAGCACTGCCAAATCTCCGGTCAAAAATATTTTCCCGTATGGTACTCTGTCCCTGCGCACCTGTCAGCACCGCCATCAACGGAGCCTGCAGATCTGTGGGAAAACCCGGATAAATTTCTGTTTCTACTAAAACAGCCGGTCTGACAGCATTCTTTCCATTGACCTCTAGTGTACCACCATTTACTTGATATTGTCCACCTATTTTCCGATATACTTCCATAAACGACTGCAACTCCTCCACAGGTACATCATGAAGAATAATCTTACTTCTTGCTGCCGCAGCCGCACACAGATAGGTACCTGCAACAATACGATCCGGAGGAATACGGTAGTCTCCGCCTTTCAGTTCATCCACTCCTCTGATCGTAATTTCACCGGTTTCTTCTCCTTCTATCAGTGCTCCCATTGTTTTCAGATATCTGCAGAGCCAGAAAACCTCCGGTTCTTTCGCACAATTATAAAGATGTGTTACACCTTTTGCAAGAACTGCTGCCAGTATTGCCTGTTGAGCAGCTCCCACACTCGATTTCGGAAACACAATATCCTGCCCTTCAAATCTGACACATTCTCCATCCAGGCCTGATGCATTTTCCCGGACATCCGCGCCAAGTGCTCTCAGTGCCATAAGATGGAGATCTATTGGTCTTTTCCCGATCGTACATCCGCCCGGATACCCTATCCTGCATTTTCTGTTTCTTGCAAGCACCGCACCTGCCAGAATGATCGAAGAACGCATTCTGCCTGTATAGACTGCAGGAATTTCTGTTCCGTCTGCGCAGGAACAATCCAGATAAAGATCATGATCGTCCCACCAGGTCACTGCACCAAGACTTTTCAAAATCTCTTCCATACAGAAAACATCTGAAATTCTGGGGCATCCCCTCAGAATGCTTAGTCCTCTGTGCATCAGAGATGCGGCTATCATTGGAAGTGCTGCATTTTTAGATCCCTGTATAAAAATCTCTCCGCTGAGAGAAGCTTTACCTGTTACATGGATTTCATCCAACCTTTTGCTCCCAAAGAGTCTCTTACTTTACAGTTTATGGCTTTTTCTATTATATGTTACGTCATTCTGAAACCTGTAATTCAATTTATCCTGTCACATTTCCCAACATTCATCGCAAGTCCCATTTCCCCAAGAAGAAACACTGCCGAAGTTCCTCCATAGCTGATAAAAGGCAGCGTAATGCCTGTATTGGGAATTGTATTGGTCACCACTGCAATATTCAAAATAACCTGAAGAGCCAGATGCCCCATAATCCCGCAACAGATAAGAGCTCCGGCCAGATCTTTTGCATGCATGGCAGCCACACCCAGACGCCACAAAAGCATTGCAAACAGAAAAATCAGAAAGATAGCTCCGGCTGCTCCCATTTCCTCACATATAATCGAAAAAATCATATCATTCTGCGCTTCCGGAACAAATCCAAGTTTCTGCAGACTGTTTCCAAAGCCTCTGCCGAATATTCCGCCGCTGCCAATGGCATACAATCCCTGGATCGTCTGAAATCCTTTTTCATATTTCTCCGGATTTCTCCAGATTGCAAGACGTTCCAGACGATAACTCTCTGCAGCAAGAAAAACAGCTATGAAACCTGCACCTGCGCTGCCAAGCCCGATAAATTCCAGATATCCCGGATTGGATACAAAAATCAGGATTCCACCGATACCCAGAATAATGATCGCTGTACTCAGATTATTTGAACCTACAAGACCAATGATCGGCAGCAGGGTCAGTATTGTCCTGCACATAAATCCAAATCCCATGGTTGCTTTTTTTGTCCGCTCGATCTGCCATGCAAGAAAAAGGATTACAGCAACTTTCGCAAACTCTGAAGGCTGAAAAGATAAAGGTCCAAGATTCAGCCATCTTTTTGAGCCGTTGATCTCCTGACCTACAAAAAGTACTGCGCCGGACAAAAACATTGAAATCAGATATGCCACTGGTCCCAGCCTCAGAAAAAAATGATAATCAATGGAAGAAACCATATACATTACTCCCATACCCAATGCTGTGGCAAATAACTGTTTCTTAAAATAACAGGCAGAGTCGCCGAAACGTACTCTGCCATTATATTCACTGGAGCTGAATAATACTGCCAGGCCAAAAATCACAAGCAGTACTATCAGTACCAGCATCGTCATATCTGTTTTTGATAAATCTGTCGCTCTTTTTCGCGCCATCTGTTTCTCCGCAAAATTATCTATAGCCGGTCACTGCAGCTTCGTCTTTCTCTGCCGGACAGCTATAATTCTTACTTATAGATATTCTACAGATTTCTTACATATTCCTTGAACATATCTCCACGCTGTTCATAGTTATCAAACTGTCCCCAGCTTGCACATGCGGGAGAAAGCAAAACAGCATCTCCAGGCTGTGCTTTCTCCTCACATACCTTTACTGCCTCTTTCAGATCTTCGCAGAGGATGATGTCATGGAAACCATGTTTCTCAGCAGCTTCTTTGATTTTCTCCTTTGTCTGACCGATCAGCACCAGATAACGTACCTTTCCGTCAAATGCCTCAATCCATTCATCATAACCGGACTGTTTATCATAACCGCCGCCGATCAGAAGTGTCGGACGGTTCATTGCCTGGATTCCTTTAATTGCCGCATCCGGGTTAGTTCCTTTGGAATCATTATAATATACAACGCCTTTTTTCTCTGTCACATATTCGATTCTGTGTGCAACAGCTGTAAATTCACAGATGCTCTTACGGATGCTGTCCAAGGATACTCCATCGTAGTAAGCCATTGCAACTGCGGCCATAACGTTCTCAAAATTGTGTTTTCCAAGAAGCTTCAGATCTTCTGTCTTAACTACTTCGATTTCTTTTTCTCCGTCCTTCAGGATGATTTTATTTCCATCCAGATAAATTCCCTCATCCAGTTTACGTCCGCTGGAGAAATATACCACTCGTGGAGTCAGATGTTTTCCAAACTCACGCAGAACCTCATCTTCATAATTCAGCACGCATACATCTTCTGTACCCTGATTCTCAGTGATCAGTTCTTTCACACGTATATACTCTTCCATTGTATGATGACGGTTCAGATGGTCCTCTGTAATATTCAGGATTGCAGATACCTTTGGTGCAAACTCATCAATCGTTTCCAGCTGAAAACTGCTGATTTCTGCAACAGTTACAGAATTTGGCTTCATCTCCAGTGCTTTGGAAGTATATGGGGTTCCGATATTGCCGACTACAAAAACAGACTCACGTGCATCCTGCATAATTTTTCCAAGAAGTGCTGTTGTAGTAGTTTTTCCGTTTGTTCCTGTGATGGCAAGTACTTCGCCGTCACCTACTCTGTATGCCAGTTCTACCTCTCCCCATACCGGAAGCCCCTGCTCATAAAAACTCTTTACAAGTGGAAGATCTGTCGGCACTCCGGGGCTTAAAACTACCAGATCAAGACTGTCCTGTACTTCTTTCGGAAGTTCTCCTGCATATACAGTGACCGAATATGTCCCATCTGTTTTATGTACAACTGCGTCTTTATCTGTTTCGGCATTTCCGTCATAGATAACCGGAAATGCTCCTACCTTTGCCAGAAGGTCAGATGCTCCGATTCCGCTTTTTCCGGAACCGAATACAAGTACCTTTTTTCCCTGTAATTCCATAATAATTTTCCTCCCTTTTATCAGCATAACGCTGAAATCTGCTTAGCCAAAATCTTACAGTGCCAGCAGTGCGACCATACACATAACCGCTGTAATAACTGAGAATACCGCAACTACACGTGTTTCAGACCATCCGCATAACTCAAAATGATGATGGATCGGTGCCATCTTAAAAATACGCTTTCCATGTGTTGCCTTGAAATAAGTTACCTGAATGATAACGGATAGCACTTCGATCAGATAGATCAGACCCACTATCAGGATAAATAACGGCATCTGCATCACATAAGCCGTACCTGCAACAAAACCGCCCAATGCCAGAGAACCTGTGTCTCCCATAAACACTTTTGCCGGATATACATTAAACAACAGAAATCCCATCAGACCTCCTACAACTGCACCTGTGATCGGCTCGATCCCCGATTTCATTCCAATAGAAACTACTGTAAAAAATACTGCAACGATCAGAGTCACACTGGAAGCAAGACCATCCAGACCATCCGTAAAATTAACTCCATTCACAGTACCGATCACAGCAAAGAAAAGAACCGGAACTGCCAGCCATCCAAGATTCAGGAAATGTCCGCTCCAGAATGGGATTCTCATAGTCAGTGAGATATCTGTATACTTAACAATATAAAATACAAAAATCGCAGTCAGAACTACCTGAAGTAAAAATTTCTGCCATGGCAGCAGTCCGTCTGAGCGTTTCAGCACAACCTTCAGATAATCATCCAGAAATCCGATAATTCCAAATCCAAGAGTCAGGAACAGTACCGGAATGATCTTCGGATAATCCCCTACATAAAATAATGCAGTTATCGCTGTGGCGATCAGAAAGATCACTCCACCCATTGTAGGTGTTCCTGCTTTCTTTAAATGGGACTGTACGCCCTCTGTTCTTTCTGTCTGGCCCATCTTCAGTCTCCGAAGAAAAGGAATGATGACCGGTCCTAATACAACGCTGATTGCAAAAGAAATCAGCACAGGGATTACAACTTGAAATTCCATCTTACACCTCATTCATTCTTTCGTTTTTTCCTGAAAGTTTTTTACTTTCAGATTTCTTTTAGTATAAGGCTTTTTTGCTTATTTATCAACCCTGCCTGCGGAATTTCCCTAATTGCCTTCTGCAGAAAAATCAGAAACATCACTTTTTTCAATTCCAAGATATGGCAGGATATTCTCAAAAATACCACGTATCACAGGTGCAGCTACTGTCCCTCCATAATAGATTCCTTTCGGATCATGAATAATACACAGTCCCAGTATCTGCGGATCTTCTGCAGGTGCAAATCCCAAAAAAGAGGAAATATAACGATTTGCACTTCTTGGCAGTGTCTGAGAAGTGGCAGTTTTCCCACCGATGGCATATCCTTCAATTTTTGCATTTTTTCCGGAGCCCTGAGATACTACTGTTTCCAGGATTTCTCTTATTTCCTTCGAAGTCTCTTCAGAGACAATTCCTTCCTTTACCGGAAAAATCAGTTTCTCACCCTCTGTTCTGTCAGGATTTAACACTGCGACTCCAAAATGCGGTGTCACCCGTCTGCCTCCGTTTATAAGTGAACTTACTGTTGCAGCCAGCTGAACAGGTGTAATCTGAAAAGACTGTCCAAAAGAAACCGTTGCCAGTTCCACCTCTCCCATATTTTTCTTCTGATGCATAATAGTTCCTGCCTCTCCCGGAAGATCTGTCCCGGTTTTATCCAGAAGTCCAAACTGTCTGAAATACTTATAATAACGTTCTACACCAAGGCGAAGCCCCACCTCTATAAACACAGGGTTACAGGAATTCTGTGCACCTTCCACAAAATTCTGGGATCCATGTCCTGTTCTTTTTGCACAGTGGATTCTGCGATCCTCCACCACTTTATATCCGGGACAATAAAAACGGTCCCCAGGTGAAACAACACCAGCCTCCAGTCCGGCTGCCATGGTGATGATTTTAAATGTGGAGCCCGGTTCATAAGTATCATTCAGGCAGGGATTTCTCCACATCTGATTCAGTAATTCCTGCTTTCTTTCTGTATTTGTTTTTCCTGATGCTGTCTGCACTGCCAGTTCACTTTGTTCATTGTGATCTTCCGACGGTATTGTTATCCCGGATTCATTTAACTGCATATTCAGATCATCTGTCAGGGTAAAAGGATCATTCAGGTCAAATTCCGGCACATTGACACATGCATATATTTCGCCGTTCTGTGGATTCATCAGCAGGATAGATACACGTTCTGCCTGCTTTTCCTCCATTACTTTCAAAGCTGACTGCTGCGCAAATTCCTGAATATTTACATCAAGGCTGATCATCAGGCTTTTACCCTCTATCGGTTTTTCCCTTGTCTCACCCAATTTATCAATTTCCACACCCCTGGCATCTGTTGTTGTCAGGATTTTACCCGGCTGTCCCCTCAGGATTTCTTCATATTTCACTTCCAGACCGATAATTCCCTGATTATCACCTCCCGTAAAGCCAATGACTTTTGAAGCCAGACTTCCACATGGATAGTAACGCTTATAATCCTCATCAACTTTCACCCCTGCCAGACTGCACTCTCTTATCTCATCACCTGTACTTTTTTCCACATTTGTCTTTACTATTTCTATGGAAGAGATTTTCTCCACTCTTTTTCTCACTTCTGCCTCATCTATTTTCAGTTTTTCAGACAGCAGGGCGATTACTTTTTCAGGTTCTTTAATCTGACTGTGGATCACAGAGATTGTACATACCGTCCTGTTTGATGCCAGAACTTTTCCCCTTGCATCCAGAATCTCCCCTCTGGCCGCTTTGATCTCTCTCTCTCTTTCGTGAAGTTCTTTTGCTTTCTTATAATAATAGTCTGATCTGAAACACATAAGATATACCAGTCTTCCGATAAGGCCTGTCATCATTAAAATACAGCAGAGTAATACCACCCATATTTTTCTCTTGTGAAACGTCATATTTTTTTTCATAAAAAAAGCTCCGCAGAGATTGTCATAACAATATATGACCATTCTCTGCGGAGCTATAACTATACGTTTTTATTCCAGACCTGCTTCTTCATTGGTAATACCGTCTGTCTCTTCGTCATTATCCTCGGTCGTCTCAGCTTCATCATCCTCCAGAGGTGCAGGTGCATCAGGATTGGATACTGCATCTCCTGAAGAATCTGCATCCGTACTTCCCGAAGCACTGACAAGATTTGTAGACATCTTATAATTGCCTTCCTCATCCAATATGTGATCTCCATTGGCATCCAGCAGATATCCGTTTTCATCAATCCGGTTTCCATCCCAATCTATCAGATTGCCATCTGCATCCACCAGATTACCGTCACTGTCAAGTTCGCTGTCCGATATGGAAGTACTCTTTAAATGTCCCTTAAACCCTTCCCACAATTCTGTCTCCGGCACTGTTCCATCTTCAGATTCATCCGGCACTACATTCAGATACGGAAGAAGCTCCGAAAGGATTCCCTGTGCAATATACTGCGGATAAGTACTGTTTGCCTGATCCTCTACATTCGGTTCATCTACAACTACATAAATTACCACAGCCGGGTCATCTACAGGAGCAAATCCAATAAAAGAAACCAGATATTTTCCGTTTCCTCGCGGGTATTTCTCCGCTGTACCTGTTTTACCGCCTGAACTGTAACCCTGCACTTTGGAATGACGGCTGGTACCCTGCTGTACACTCAATGCCATATAGCTTCTGATATCACTGGAAATCCTGGAGGAAATCGTCTGCTTCAGAAGTATCGGTGAGATTGTTTTTATAGTTCCGCCATTACTGTCAAGAACCTTTGTCACAAGATGCGGCTGATAATAATATCCGCCATTGATAACGGAACTCATCGCATTGATTTCCTGGATCATGGTACAGGTAAAACCCTGTCCAAAAGCAGAACATGCAAGTTCTGTTTCCCCCATACTGTCCTTAGTATGGATAATACCTGCGCCTTCATTCGGCAGGTCAATCCCTGTCCTTGTTCCGAAATTAAACAGACTCTGTGCTTTGATAAACTGAGTAGCTCCCATCTTGGCACCAATCTGCATCATTGCATCATTACAGGAGTTTGCAATTACCTCTCCCAGTGTCTCTGTGCCATGTGCGCTCGGATAAACCGCACACTTGATCATAGTATCTCCAAAAGTCTGCGATCCATCGCATACAAATGTATCTGTTTCCTGTATCGCACCCTTTTCCAATGCAGAAGCCATGACGATCGGCTTTACAACAGATCCCGGCTCATAGGCATCTGTGACGCAGAAATTACTCCACATACCATTCAGAGCCTCCACTGTTTCCACATCATTCATCGCTTTGATTTCATCTTCTGTATATACAGCGGAAAGATCTCTCGGATTATTCAGATCATAACGGTCACCACCATCCATGGCAATAATCTCACCGGTGGACGGATTTTCAACAATGACACCTATATTCTTGGCCCCCATTGCCTCTTTAAATCCATTAACATATTTCTCAACAATCTGCTGTGCACCGATGTCAATGCTGGTCTGAATGCTTTTTCCATTCACCGCAGCAATAATGGTCTGCTCCACATCTGAATCATCATTGATATACCCATACTGTCTTCCGTCTACGCCTGTCAGTGTGCTGTTATAGTACCCTTCCAGTCCGATATCTGCCACATCTCTGTCCAGTGCAAAACCAATTGTATCGCATGCTGTTTCATTAAACGGGTAACTTCTCAGATAATCCTCTTCAAACCAGACGCCTTTGATATTTGCCCGTTCCTTTGCCTGCGCTTTAGTAAGACCGGAATCTTCATCCTCTGCCTTATATTTTTCAAATTCTTTCTTTTTGTCCATAGACAGCTGTTTTGTCAGTACCTGATACTGACTCTGGCTGGTTCTTGAATCGGCCAAAAGAGAACGCACTGTTTCTTCATCAATCCCCAGCACCTCATTTAAGGCACGTATTGTTGGCTCTACATAGTCCTCATCTGAATTTACAGTTTTACAGTCTAGGATCACATTATAAACTTTATTGCTGGTAGCCAGTATATTTCCGTTCTTGTCATAAATATCGCCTCTCTTTGCCGGCAGTACCTGGCTCTCATATTTCTGCTGTGCCTGGCTTAACACCTGTTTTTTGTATTTGCTTCCACTGGTAGCATTAATATAAGTAATTCTCAGCACTAATATTACCAGAAGCAGTAACACAATTCCAAACAATATCAGCAGCTTTTCTTTCATGTTTTGATTTATTTTTCTCTGTGGTCTTCTTCGACTCTTTCTTCCCGTATTGCTCAATTAATCACCTACTTTGAATCTGGTATATCCTGATACTGTCTTACATAGCTGTTACCCGATGTAGAATAGGTTACTGTCTGATCATCTGACGGATATTTCATCCCCAGTCTCCCCAATGCAGTCTGCTTGATCTTATTCAGATCCACATTTGATGTCACCTGGCTGTAATATGCATCATTGTCTTCTTTTAAATCTGCCAGTTCCTCCTCAAGAGATGCAACTGTACTCATCTTTGCGGTAATCTCTGATTTGTAACGAAGATATTTCACAGAGCAGAATAATATCGCCACACATACAACTGCCAGAAACGCTACAAATCCCCAGTTCATTGCAGTCGCCTTCTGCCTGTTCTTCTGTGCTTCTTTACTCAACTGATGTTTCTGCCTTGGTACCTGCGCAGGACTCGCCTGCACTCTTCGGTTTCGATTGGTCTGCTGCCTTCCCGGATTCTGTCTTCCCGGCTGCCTCTTTCTCTCCGGAACTTCTGCAAGACGTCTGACCGTATTTCCGTCAACATACATTCCTCTGTTTGTTCTGGCACTGGTTCTGCTTCTTCTTGCTGTTTCACTCCTGGTCGTTCTCGCCATTTCATGCCTCTCTAATTATAATACTCTCTCAAAAATCCGAAGCTTTGCACTTTTGGAACGCGGATTCTCTTCCATCTCTGTCTCCCCCGGAAGAATCGGCTTTCTTGTGATCACTTTTCCTTTGGATTTCTTCCCGCATACGCATACAGGAAAATCTGAAGGGCAGGTACACGGATTCTCATTTTTTCTGAAAATCGTCTTTACAATTCTGTCCTCCAGAGAATGAAAAGTGATAATGCAAAGTCTTCCGCCATCATCAAGGATATCGATCATTCCATCCAGAGAATCCCGCAGCACATCGAGCTCTCTGTTAAGCTCAATACGGATTGCCTGAAAAGTTCTCTTGGCCGGATGTCCTGACTTCACCTGCATCTTCATGGGAATGGATTCTCTGATGATCTCTGTCAGTTCTCCGGTGGTTGTGATCGGTTTCACCTGTCTGGCGGCAACAATATGTTTTGCAATATTTTTTGCAAATTTATCTTCACCGTAATCACGAATAATACGGTATAATTCTTTTTCTTCATAGCCATTGACAATATCGCCGGCTGTCTGCGTCTGGCGCTGGTCCATGCGCATATCGAGCGGTGCATCTACCCTGTAGGTAAAACCGCGTTCTTCATTGTCAAGCTGATAGGAAGATACTCCAAGATCAAGGAGAATCCCGTCGACTTTATAGATGCCTCTTGCTGCCAGTTCCTGTACCATGTAACAATAATTGCTGCGAATGATCGTCGCCTGTTTATAGGGGGCTAACCTCTCACTCGCAGCAATTATCGCATCCTGGTCTTGATCTATGCCAATAAATCTCCCCTTGGCAGAAAGTTTCCTGCATACCTCACCGGCATGCCCTGCACCTCCTAAAGTACCATCCACGTAGATTCCGTCCGGTTTGATATCCAAACCTTCAATGGTCTCTTCCAGTAATACAGATTTGTGTTTAAATTCCATCTCCGTCTCCTGTCTGGATTTACTTTGCAAGATACTTCAAACGAGACCTGTCAGATTGTGATTCCCATGTCCTGCATGCTCTCTGCAATGCTGTCCATGTCATCATAATCACAGATCTCATTCCATTTTTCTTTGCTCCAAACTTCAATTCTGTTCAGATTACCTGTCAGAACCACATCTTTCTCCAGACCGGCAAATTCGCGCAGTGTCTGCGGTACAAGGATTCGTCCCTGCCTGTCCAGTTCACATGTAGTTGCTCCAGCTACAAAGAATCGTGAAAAAGTTCTGGCATTTTTATTTGTAAGTGGTAAAGATCTGAGCTTCATTTCAAAGGATTCCCATTCATCCATCGGATAAATGTAAAGACAGCCATCAAGCCCTCTTGTCAGAACAAACTCTTCCCCTAAGAGCTCCCTGAATTTAGAAGGAATGATCAGACGCCCCTTCGCGTCGATCGTGTGGTTATACTCTCCCATGAACATGTTACTCACCTACTCTCGCAAAATCTGAATCTCCCCTTCAGATTTCTCAGGTGGTAATGGACTCTGCCGTTATTCCCCACTCACCACCACTATTCACCACTTTCTACCACTTATGTGCTTATTCTAAACTATTTAGGCTGAAAAAACAAGGGGGAGAAAAAGATTTTTAAAATTTAGAACTCTGTTAACATTTATGAAACAACCTTATTTTTACGAGAAAAATGGGCTTTTATACACAAAAAGTGGGTTGAATTTCCACTTTCAACCCACTTATCTTTCAGATATATGTTTTTTTACTGTTCTTCTTTTGAATTTGTGGGAGAATTTCCCACATCTGGCTTTACCTGTTCATCCATCTCCGGCCGGATTTCCGGTTCCGGTTTCATTTCAGAAGTCTCAGGAAACATCTTTTTTTCTTTCACTGACTCATCCAGAAATCTTTTTCTCCTCTGCCGGCGTATAGTATCTCTTTTCTGTGCCATCACTCTGCGTATGATCACTACAGGCATAAAAACAGCAAATAATATAGCGGAAATTACCAGCGAAATTCCCACTTTTGTCCCCGGAATATAAAGCTTATCTGTTCTGAACCATTCAAAGAAAAACCTTCCCAGACCATAACCTGCCAGATAGATCATAAACAATTCGCCTTCATATTTCTTTTTTCGGCGCATGGCCATCAACAGCAGAAATAACAGCAGACACCACAGACTTTCATAAAGAAAAATCGGCTGAACCTGAATATATGAAATCCCATTTATAGTCAGCAGATTATCTCTCATTGCTCCCGAAACTTCTCCTGACCGCACAGCTGAAACCGGTATCTGCATTGCCCATGGCAGATCTGTATATTCTCCGAAAGACTCTCTGTTAAAAAAGTTACCCCAGCGCCCTATAGCCTGTCCCAGAAGTATTCCGGGACACGCAATATCGGCACTCTGCCAGAATGACGTTTTGGTAATCCTGCAAAATACCGCTGCCGCAAGAAATCCAAAGAGCAGACCACCATATAAAGCGTAACCACCATTTCGAAAGTCCAGTATGGCATTCAGATTTTCTTTATAAAATCCCCATGAAAAAGCCACATAAAATAATCTGGAACCTGCCACTGAAACCAGCAGGGAGATAAGCATCATATCGAGATACCTGTTCTGATCTTCCCCATTTCGTTTCGCTTCAAGTGTCACAAGTCCCATTCCAAGAAGAGCACCCACGGCAATCAGTACTCCATATATGGTGAATTCCATTCCAAATATCTGAAATGAGCGTGGCACATAATCAAAGACCAGGCCGGGTCCCGGAAAACGTATCGACATTTCCATAAATCACCTGTTCATCATACATTGAATCGGAATAAGATCACATCTCCATCCTGTACAACGTATTCTTTACCTTCCATTCTTACAAGACCTTTCTCTCTGGCACCTGCATAGGAACCACAATCCAGAAGATCCTGATAATTTACAACCTCAGCTTTAATAAATCCTCGCTCAAAATCTGTATGGATCTTACCTGCTGCCTGCGGAGCCTTTGTTCCGATTTTAATCGTCCATGCTCTTGTCTCATCCTCACCTGAAGTAAGGAAACTCATCAGTCCAAGGAGATGATAGCTTGCTTTTACAAGTTTCTCAAGTCCTGATTCTGTCAGTCCCAGATCCTCCAGGAACATTTTCTTCTCATCATCATCCAGTTCAGAGATCTCTTCTTCGATTTCTGCACAGATAACGAAAATCTCACTGTTCTGCTCTGCCGCATATTTGCGCACTGCCTGTACATGGCTGTTGCTTTCACCGTCATCAGCCAGATCTCCTTCTGCTACGTTTGCTGCATAGATCACAGGCTTCCAGGTAAGCAGATTATAAGTAGACATCCAGGCTTCTTCATCTTCATTTTCCATTTCCATAGTGATTGCCATCTTGCCATCTTCCAGATGTGTTTTTACCTTCTGAAGGAAATCAAGCTCCTTGGCAGCCTCTTTGTCCATGCGTGCTGTTTTTGTAACTTTTGCAATTCTTCTCTCAAGGATCTCAAGGTCTGAGAAGATCAGCTCCAGATTAATAGTTTCAATATCACGGATAGGATCAATACTTCCATCTACATGGATAACATTGGAATCTTCAAAGCAGCGGACTACATGAACGATTGCATCTACCTCACGGATATTTGCAAGGAACTGGTTTCCAAGGCCTTCTCCTTTGGATGCTCCCTTTACAAGTCCTGCAATATCTACGAATTCAATTACAGCAGGTGTCACTTTCTTAGAATGATAAAAGTCTCCGAGAAGCTTCAGTCTCTCATCCGGCACTGTAACAACACCTACATTAGGGTCAATGGTACAGAACGGATAATTTGCAGATTCTGCGCCTGCCTTTGTCAATGAATTAAATAATGTACTTTTTCCAACATTGGGTAATCCGACGATTCCTAATTTCATATCTCTAAATATCTCCTTTAAATGTATTGATTTTACGGTATTTTCAGATGTTTTTACTGTACTTTCATTATTCTAGCATAACCACTTATTATGTGCAAGTGCGGTATTACCGCGACACGCTTAATCCCGCGACATGATCATAAGCAATGTTCCAGACTGATAGGTAACTTTTGCCTTTTCACTGACAATCTCATTACTCACTGTCAGTCCACTGTCTGCTGTTGTCAGGCGATAATGGTCAAGTGAATATTTAAATCCCTCCAGCGTCAGTCCTGTAACATCTCCTCCAAATGGAAAAAATGACACATATTTTCCAAACTGTTCTGACTTTTTCAGAACTGTTCCGTCTGAAATAAGCTTCATATAATTATACTGATCCACAAGTGTTACTTCTGCCCCCTGGTTTTGTGCCAGGACAAGGAGTCCGAAATTCGCCATAAGATGATCTACTCTGTTTCCTGTCACACCAAAGATCACTATCTTTTTCGCACCGGTCCTGATCGCATAATTCATGGCAGACTGTGTATCTGAGTCATCTTTTTCCGGTCTCAGGCGGATAACTTTTATTTCTTTTTTTTCATTTCCAAAGCCTTTTTGCAATTTCCACTCAGTCATTCCACCATAGGGAATTTCACTGTCCATACTTCTTTCTTCCTGAATTTCCAGGAATTTTTTTCCATCTTCAGACAGACTGTCAAAATCTCCAATAACTGCATCCGGCAAAAGCTGATGCTCCAGAAAGAATTCCAGCCCTTTATCAGCTGCGATCAGACAGGCTTCATTCTTTTTTAAAAAATCGAGGGCAAAATCACTGTGGATATTGCCCCCGCTTACAATTATCGTATCTATCATGCTCTTCCTCAGTCAATCCTTCTTATGATCTCATCCATTCGTTCTCTGGCATGTTTTACATTTTTTGCCAGATCATCGTTGAAAACATAAGAACCTGCTACCAGCAGATTTGCACCTGCTGTGAGCACTGTCTCCATTGTCTCATCATTGATACCACCATCAACCTGAACATCTACATCCAGATCCTCGGCCTCGATCAGTTCACGTACTTCCCTGATCTTTTCCGTACATTCTTCCATATACTTCTGACCGCCAAATCCCGGCTGTACAGTCATGATCAGAACCATATCCACATCGCTGAGCATATGACTTATATCATTTACAGGTGTAGCCGGTTTGATGGAAACCTTCACACCTGCTTCCCTGATCTGTTCAATAGTTCTCTCAAGATCTTCACATGCCTCCGCATGTACTGTAATGGAATCTGCCCCACATTCCACAAAATCTCTGATATATCTCTCAGGCTCTGTAACCATGAGATGTACATCAAAAAACAACTTTGATTCCTTTCGGATAGACTTTATCACCGGCATTCCAAAAGAAATACTCGGTACAAAATCACCATCCATAACATCAATATGAAGCCATTCAATCCCCTCTTTTTCCAGGGTTTTGATCTGTTCGCCCAAACGGTTAAAATCTGCCGATAAAATAGAAGGGCACAACTGATACATAATTAGAATCTCCTTTTCTCTTTTAATTCATTATAAAGTCCCAGATAATCTTCATAGCGAAGCTGGCTGATCTTATGCTCTGCCAATGCTGCTTTCACGCCACAGTCCGGTTCATGGATATGTCTGCATCCCTGAAATCTGCACTGTTCTTCATATCTGCGAAACTCCGGAAAATACGCCTTAAGTTCCTGTTCTTCTATATCTGTCAGATATAAAGAAGAAAATCCCGGTGTATCCATCAGATAAGTATCATGTCCCACCGGTATCACCTGAGAATGACGCGTGGTATGCTTTCCACGTTTCAGCTTCTTACTTATCTCCCCGGTTTCCATCTGTACATTTTCCTGCAGTGCATTGGTAATTGAAGATTTTCCCACACCGGAAGGTCCTGCAACTACAGTTGTTTTTCCTTTCAGGATCTCATGTATCTCATCCAGTCCCTCTCCATTAAAAGTACTGGAAAAAATCACATCATATCCACAGCTCTTATAGGTTTCATATAAAAGCTCCAGTTCTTCCTGTTTTGCAAGATCTTTCTTGTTAAAACATATGACTGCCGGAACATTCTCTTTCTCCATCATGATCAGAAAACGGTCAAGCAGCATAAAATTAGGTTTCGGACTCTCCATCGCAAAAATCACAAAAGCCTGATCCACATTGGCAACGGCCGGACGGATCAATGAATTTTTTCTGGGAAGGATGGCAGTCACACTGCCTTCCTTCTCCTGTTCATCCAAAACCTCTATCTCCACATTATCCCCTACAAGAGGTTTCTGTTTATCTTTTCTGAATATTCCCTTTGCTTTGCATTCATAAATCTCATCATTTTCTGCATAGATGTAATAAAATCCTGCAATTCCTTTTATTATCTTTCCCTGCATGGATCATTCAGCCTTAGCAAATGTAATAGAATAATTTCCGAGTTCCTGATAAGTGCCGTTAATCTGTTCAGACAGATACAAAGTACCCTCGCTGATACCAGGTGCACCTGTGATATCCAGATCATACGGGAACTGGATTACCTGATCTTCCAGAACAACTGAAGCTGTCGGTGTTCCGTTTACATTCTGGATCAGTTCCAGACGAACCGGACCTCCGGAATATCCTGACGGAGTATTCAGAGTCTGTGTACATTTCCATACTTCCCCGGCTGCTGCCGCCGCACTGTTATCTGCTGTCTGTGCCGGAGCATCAGATGATGCAGCAGTATCTGCGCTGTCACTCTGAGCCGAAGGTTCCTGATCTCCGGTACTTACTGTGATCACAACATTTACATTATCCGGATCTTCCCAGTTTCCGGCTTCCGGTTCCTGTGAAATTACTTCTCCTTCTGCCACCTCTGTACTCTTTTCCTCTTTTACTTCCACATTGAGGAACTTACCAAAGGTAGTAACTGCATCATTCTTTGTCATTCCGACAACACTTGGAACCTCCACACTGTCTCCATAGTCCACACCTCGGCTGACAAGCAGTGTTACGCTGTCTCCTGCTGAAACAGAGTTTCCGGCTGCCGGAGTTGTGGAGACTGCATATCCCGGATCTGTAACCGGAGTACCATCATCATTTAATTCACTGTATTCTTTCTGTATCTCAACAGTTAATCCCATATCTTCCAGAGTCTGCTGTGCGTCTACTCCGGTCTGTCCATCCACATCCGGAATTGTGATCTTCTGCGCACCCTTGCTGATATAATACTTAATGGTCGTATACTGCTCTACTTTACTTCCCTTTGGAATATCCTGTGAAGAAATGGTTCCTTTTGCCTGATTTGAAGCCTCCTCGCCCATAGGCTGAATACCCAGTTTCATATCCTTTGTGATATTCTTTGCTTCATCCTCTGTTTTTCCTACCAGATTCGGCACAGTTACCATTCCGTCATCATCTGATTCCGATGTATCTGAGGCCTCAGTTTTTTTGTCTGTATCATTGTTACTTCCAATAAGTCCGGACGCCTTTCCTGCGACCAGAATGATTGCTATCAGGATTACAACCCCCATCAGAAGCATTACAATAGTCAGCCCATGTCCGCCTCTTTTTTTCTTTTTCTCAGGCTTATCTGATTTCTTCCTGTGCTTTTTCACTTCCGGCTCATCATCATAATCTGTTTCATTGATTTCTTCTTCCAGAGCCTCAGGTTCTGACTTTGCGATCTGCTTCGGCATATGTTTGATCTCGCCAAGCTCCTTATCTGAGATCACAACTGTTTTTGCTTCGTTATCCACAGACGTCAGCGTTACGAAATCTCCCTGTGGATCGATCAGAGAATGCTTCAGATCTGCGATCACATCCTCCATATTCTGATAACGGCGATCCACGCTTTTCTGTGTACATTTCAGAATGATCTGCTCCAGACTGTGGGGAAGCTCCGGTGTATAAATACTTGGAGGAACAATCTCTTCCTGAAGATGTTTGATAGCAATAGCTACTGTGGTATCTCCGTCAAAAGGAACCTTCCCTGTAACCATTTCATACATTGTGATACCCAGTGAATAAATATCACTCTTCTCATCACTGTATCCGCCTCTGACCTGTTCCGGTGAACTGTAATGAACAGATCCCATTACATTTGAGCTTATGGTATTGGAAGAAGCGGCTCTTGCAATACCAAAATCTGTTACTTTTACCTTTCCATCCATGGAAATGATAATATTCTGCGGTTTTACATCACGATGTACAATCCCATGGCTGTGTGCAGCTTCCAGTCCCATGGAGACCTGGATTGCAATACTGGTTGCTTCTTTTACAGAAAGCTTTCCCTTTTTGGAAATGTACTCCTTGAGAGTAATTCCCTCAATAAGCTCCATAACAATGTAATAAACTCCGTTATCGTCACCAACATCAAATACATTCACTATATTCGGATGTGTCAGGACTGCTGCAGCCTGAGCCTCACTTTTAAACTTGCGGATAAACGTCGTATCCTCTCTGAATTCCGGCTTAAGAACTTTTACAGCAACAAACCGATTCAGCTTATGGTCTTTTGCCTTGTATACGTCCGCCATTCCGCCGGTACCAATTTTTCCTAATATCTCATAGCGTTCTGCTATGATCATTCCCGTTTTTAACATGCTTTCACCTCGTCTGTGAATGGTTCTACCAATACAATTGCAATATTATCCTTGCCGCCATTGCGGTTTGCTTCTCTTATAAGTATCCTGCCTTTTTCATCCAGATCTGTAGATGTGTCAGAAATGATTTCCCTCAGCTGGCTGTCCTCAACCATGTTGCTGAGCCCGTCCGAACACATCAAAACTACATCTCCGGGTTCCAGTTTCAGATCAAAGAAATCAATATCCACTGTTTTCTCTGCTCCAAGTGCTCTTGTAATGATATTTTTCTTCGGATGCTTCCTTGCCTGTTCAGGGTCAAGTTCTCCCATTCTTACCATCTCCTGCACCAGTGAGTGATCCCTTGTTATCTGCTGAATCTTCTCTCCGATCACATAAAGTCTGCTGTCACCTACATTTGCCACATAAGCGTAATGTCCTACGATAGTAGCTGCCACTATCGTTGTTCCCATTCCTCTGAGTTTCTCATCCTGCTGTGCCTGGGCAAGAATCTCGGTATTTACACATTCAATGGCATGACGGATTACCTTTACCGGATTAAAATCCGCATCCTGCCGGATTTCCTCCACCATAGATGTAACCGCATGAGAGGATGCATAATCACCTGCATTATGACCACCCATACCATCTGCAACAACAAACAGATTCGGAAGATTTCCAACCGGGTCAGCAGTTGCGAACACATAATCCTGGTTCATCTTCCGCTTTTGCCCGACATCAGTAGCTGAATATATCCTCATGTCACTTCTCGCTTTCTGTTTTTTCCATATAACTTTTTCTTAACTGTCCACAGGCACCATCAATATCACTGCCCATTTCTCTTCTAATAGTAACATTTATTCCACATTTTTCAAGTTTTATTTTGAAATTCTCCACAGCCTGTCTTGTTGAACGCACAAAGGAACGTTCCTTAATAGGGTTTACCGGGATCAGATTTACATGGCAGTTCATATCTCTGATTCTGCCGGAAAGTTCCCTTGCATCCTCATCGCTGTCATTAACTCCGGCTACCAGACTGTATTCAAATGTGATCCTGCGCCCGGTTTCTTTAAAATAATAACGGCAGGCTTCCAGAACCTCATCCATGCTGTATTTGTTTGCGATCGGCATCAGTTCCCGTCGCTTCACATCATTAGGTGCATGAAGGGAAAGTGCAAGTGTCATCTGAAGCTTTTCTTTTGCAAGGTCATAAATCTTCGGAACCAACCCACAGGTAGATACAGTCAGGTTTCTCTGACTGATATGAAGTCCTCCTTCTTCTGTCAGGATATGTATAAACCTGAGAAGATTTTCATAATTATCAAGAGGTTCCCCCGTTCCCATGACCACAACATTGGAAACTCTTTCTCCTGTCAGAGCCTGTATCCTGTATATCTGATCCAGCATTTCTGACGGGAGAAGACATCTGGTCAGTCCTCCTATGGTAGATGCACAGAATCTGCATCCCATGCGGCATCCCACCTGAGAAGAAATACAGACAGAATTTCCATGTTTATACCGCATGAGAACACTCTCTATCACATTTCCATCACTGAGACGGAACAGATACTTCTGTGTACCGTCAATCCGGGATGTCTGTACATCTACCATCTTCAGTGCTGTGACAGGATATTCTTTCAGTTTTTCCCTCAGGCTTTTGGAAAGATTGGTCATCTCATCATAAGAAGTAACAAGGTGTTCATGCAGCCAGCTGTAAATCTGCTTCGCACGAAAAGGCTTATCTCCCAGAGTGGTCATCAGTTTCTTTAATTCGTCGATCGTCATTGACTTAATGTCTGTCATTACTTATTTTCTCCTGAATTTTGCAATAAAGAAGCCATCTGTTTTGTGTACTCCCGGCAGAAGCTGAAGATAACCCAGAGCTGTTGTCTCAGAATGCAGTTCTTCCGGAAGATACGGATCAATACTCTCCAGTTTGAACGGATGATTATTCATAAACCACAACATGTTCTCTTCATTCTCTTCCTTTGCGATAGTACAGGTACTAAATACCAGCACTCCGCCCGGTTTCACATATTCTGCCGCATTGTCAAGGATTGTTCTCTGAAGGATTACAATCTCTTCCTGCTTCTGTGCTGTCACCCTGTATTTGATCTCCGGCTTCTTTCCAATTACTCCATATCCGGAACATGGGACATCTGCCAGAACGACATCTGCCTTGAGTTCTGAATCTACATCAAATACCGTAGCATCCATCACATGAGCCTGCACATTAATGCAGTCTGTTCTGTGAATATTCTCTTCGATCATATCCACTTTGTACTGGCTGATATCGCGTGCATCTACTGTTCCGTAATCTCCCATTTTATCTGCAACATGGAGACTCTTTCCACCAGGTGCTGCGCACATATCTATCACATAATCCCCTTTTTGCGGATCTGCAATTTCTGCCACCAGCATGGAGCTTACATCCTGCACCTGGATTTTCCCCTGTATAAATGCATCCAGTGCAAGAATATGGTTATAATTTGAAATTTCATATGCATAGGGAAGATAAGGTGCAGGTTTCACTTCCACTCCCTGATCGACCAAGCTCTCATAAATCTCTTTCTGTGGATATTTATGAGTTCTGCATCGTACTGTGATCGGTTTCTCAGTGAGAAACTCTGTAAGGATCTTTTCTGTTTTTTCTTCCCCGTAATCCTCAAGCCAACGGTTTACCAGTGTTTCCGGCATAGAATATCTGACAGACAGATATCTGACCCGATTTTCTTCCCTTGAAGGAAGTTTCAGATTTTTCCACTCTCTGGCAATCGTACGAAGAACACCGTTTACAAAAGGTTTCAGGCTGTAAAAGCCTTTTCTCTGTGCCAGCTTCACCGCTTCATTACACACTGCGCTGTCCGGCACACTGTCCATAAACCTGATCTGATAAACTGCACTTCTCAGGATTTCCCTGATCACAGGCTTCATTTTATCTACAGATACTTTTGAATATGAATCAATAATATAATCTATTAAAATACGATATTCCAGTGTTCCTTCGCAGACTCTGGTAATAAAAGCTCTCTCCTGTCTTGGAAGGAACTGATATTTGGAAAGAGCATTGCGGATAGCGATATGGCTGTGTTTTCCCTCTTCCTCGATTTCCAGTAATATCTGCAATATCAGTTCTCTTGTATTTATTCCATTAGTCACGGTCTCTTCCTCCGGCAAGTATGATCAGTCTTAAAAGCTGCAGAATTGATGAAGCAAGTGCTGCAACATAGGTGAGTGCCGCTGCTGTAAGGACTTTTCTTGCACCTTTTACCTCATCAGCTCCAAGCATTCCTGAACTTCCAAGCATTTTCAATGCTCTTGAAGATGCATTAAATTCTACCGGAAGAGTTACAAGCTGAAAAAGAACCGCAAATGTAAACAAAATGATTCCAACAGTCAGCAGTGGACGGATTGAGAAAATCAGTCCTGCCAGAAACAATGGCCAGGAAAGTGTGGAACCGATGTTTGCAACAGGCACAATCGCAGAGCGAAGATTCAATGGCACATAGTTAGTCGCATGCTGAATAGCATGTCCACATTCATGCGCAGCCACCCCGATCGCAGCCACAGATGTTTTATCATATACATCCTGGGAAAGTGCCAGTTTCTTACTTCCCGGATCATAGTGGTCTGTCAGGCTGCCGGATATGGGTACTACCGTAACATCCGTAATTCCCGACATACGAAGAATCCGTCTGGCAGCATCGGCGCCTGTAAGCCCCGATGCACTGCGCACTCTGCTGTAAACAGAAAACGTACTCTTTACCTTTGCAGATGCCAGTAAAGACAGCACCATTCCGATAACGAGCAGTAAATACGTAGGATCAAAATAATAATATCCGTACATCTAATCACTCCTTATGATCTGTAAAAACAATTCCATTTTCAATGTGATATCCCCGGAGAAAGGCTTCTGTTTCCATACGCTTCTTACCTTCCAGCTGTACCTCTGTAAGAATCAGCACTCCTTCTCCACATGCTGTATGGATCCCCTCTTTATCTGTCAGGAAGATTGTTCCCGGAACAGCATCTGTTTTCTCAGTGCTAACTTTACATTTCCACACTTTCAGAGTTTTTCCATTAAGAAATGTATAAGCACTTGGCCATGGATTCAGGCCGCGTACAAGGCGTTCCAGTTCTTCTGCAGATTTTCTGAAATCCATCAGTCCCATCTGTTTGGTGATCATAGCCGCATAAGGTGTAGGACTCTCCTCCGGCTGTTTTTCAAACTCCGCGGTTCCCTGCTCAATAGACGGAAGCGTCTTGATCAGCAGATCCGCACCGGCCTGCGCAAGTTTTCCAAACAGGCTTCCACCTGTTTCTGTCGGAGAGATTGGAATCACTATCTTTGAAATCATATCACCGGTATCAAGACCTTCTCCCATCTGCTGGATCGTTACACCTGATACTTTTTCCCCGTCGATCACAGCCTGCTGGATAGGCGCTGCTCCTCTGTATTTCGGAAGAAGAGACGCATGAATATTGATACATCCAAATTTCGGAAGCTCCAGGATTTCTTTTGGAATAATCTGTCCATATGCAGCAACAACTATGATCTCAGGATTGATTTCTTTCAGAATCTCCAGAAATTCAGGGTTATTTCTCACTTTCTCCGGCTGATATACCGGAATATCGTGCATAACGGCTTCTTCTTTTACAGGTGTTGGCAATAATGTCTTACCTCTCCCTTTTGGTTTGTCAGGCTGAGTCACCACTGCTGCCACCGCATATCCGGCTTCTGTCAGTGCATGTAATGACGGCACTGCGAAATCCGGTGTTCCCATAAATACTATCTTCATTTGATTATCACTCCTCATCCTCATCATAGGAAACCTGATGAAGTTCTCCTTCTACCAGTTCTGTATACATATGTCCGTCCAGATGATCGATCTCATGGCAGAAAGCACGCGCAAGAAGACCTTCCCCTTCATATTCTACTTCATTCATATCCTCATCCAGAGCTTTTACCTTTACATAGTTCGGACGTGTTACCTGACCAGCCATTCCAGGTACACTTAAGCATCCTTCATCACCAGTCTGTTCGCCTGATGTTTCAAGGATTTCAGGATTGATCAGCACGATAGGACCCTCTCCTATATCGATCACAACAATACGCTTCAGCATACCTACCTGTGGTGCCGCGAGGCCAACTCCCATTGCATCATACATGGTTTCAAGCATATCCCCGATCAGATCATGAATACGTGGTGTCATTTTTTCTACCGGTCTGCTGACCTTTGCAAGTACTTCGTCGCCCTGTAATCTGATTTTTCTAAGTGCCATTTCTTTATTCTCCTCTTCTTTGATTATGATGTTAGAATCAAAAGATATTTTGCCCCTAACCTGATATCTTGATTATTGTTATATCACGATTTCAGAAATTACTGCCTTCCGGTTTTCCCTTCTGCAGCAGATTACTTCAGTAATGAGATTTTGAAAAAATCTGCCATAATTAACTGAAATCAAATTGTATGTATATTTTCCGGAAACCGGAATTTATCTCTATGTATTTCTCCAGCTGGTCTTTGATATGTACCAGCGTTTTATGATCTTTATGTTTTAAATAGATAACCTGTCTGTAAATATCCTTAACTTTTCCAACTGACGCATATGCCGGGCCAATGATATGCAGGTCATTTTCTCTGTATATCCTTTCTATATAAAGTTTCAGATAATACATTGCCTGAACCAGTTTCTCATCTTCCGGACCTGAACCCAGAACTGCCAGCATATGTGCCGCAGGCGGATAATCCAGAAGCATACGGTAACTCATCTCTTCCTCATAGAATGCCTGATAATCCTGCACTGCCGCCGCCTGAATACTGTAATGATCCGGATGATAGGTCTGGATCACTGCCTCTCCCGGTTTTTCCCCCCGTCCTCCCCGGCCGACTGCCTGACAGAGAAGCTGAAAGGTACGTTCCGCACATCGATAATCCTCTGCATTCAGCGAAAGATCCGCTGCTACTATTCCCATGAGTGTGACATCCGGAAAATCATGCCCCTTAACGATCATCTGTGTTCCGATCAGTATATCTGCCTCATGAGCTGCAAAAGCTGCAAGGATCTTTTCATAGCTGCCCTTGGTTCTTGTTGTATCAAAATCCATTCTGAGAGTCCTGACTTCTGGAAAATCTTCCCGCACTACCTTCTCGATCTGCTGTGTTCCTGCCTTAAATCCGCCAATATAAGGCGATCCGCACACCGGGCATATCCGGGGTTTTCCTGTCTCATATCCACAGTAATGACATAAAAGCCTTTCATTATTATGCTCCGAAAGAGAAACATCACAATGCGGACACTTCATCACATGTCCACAGGACCGGCAGGATACAAAACCTGCGTATCCTCTTCTGTTCAGAAAAAGCATTACCTGTTCTTTTTTCTCAAACCGGCCTTTCATCTTTTGCCGGAGTTCTCTGCTCAGTACAGACCTGTTTCCTGCTTTTAATTCCTCACGCAGGTCTACGATAGAAACCCGGGGCAGAGGTCTGCTTCCATATCTTGTTGTCAGCCTGACCAGACTATATTCCCCATTCATTGCCTTACTGTAGGCTTCCACTGATGGAGTAGCTGAACCCATTACCACATTTGCATGTTCTAAAACAGCTCTCCGGATTGCAGTTTCCCTTGCATGATAACGGGGTGTGCTTTCACTTTTATAGCTTGGTTCATGTTCTTCATCAATAATGATCAGTCCCAGACTGGCAAATGGCGTAAACAGCGCAGATCTGGGACCGATCATCACCTGGACTTCTCCCTTTTTCGCACGTTTAAACTGATCATAGCGTTCTCCCTGAGACTGTCTGGAATTGATAACTGATACTTTATCCCCAAATCTGGCATAAAATCTGCGTACCGTCTGATATGTCAGAGCAATCTCCGGGATCAACACGATTGCTTCTTTTCCCTGAGAAAGCGTCTGCTCGATCAGCTTTATATACACCTGGGTTTTCCCGCTCCCTGTCACTCCCTCGATCAGTACAGGCTTCGGCGATGGGTTTTTCCACTCTCTCTGTATCTGCTTTACTGCCGCTTCCTGTTCATCTGTAAGCGGCATTCGCCTTTCTCCGGAAATATCACCTGTATTCAGTGAAGTTCTCATTATCTCATCATATTCTATGCGGATAATCCCCTGCTCCTGAAATTTCTTTACAACAGCAGAAGTTGTCCCCAGTTCTTTCGCCGCATGTGTATAATCCAGTCTTTTTTTCTTCAGAAGTTCCCTCAGAAGTCTTGTTCTGGCTTTAAACCTTGTTTGTTCAAGTTCTTTCAGCAACTGCGTTCCCGCCTCTTCGGAAATATCCAGGCATATATATTTTTTCTCTTTTGCCTTGATTTTCTCCTGGATAGGAAGTACTGTCCTGAGAGCCTGGATCATGGTGGAACCATAATTTTCTCTCATCCAGACTGCCAGAGCGATCAGTCTGGATTCCGTAGTCTCTTCTCCACTGCAGATTTCACTGATTTCTTTAATTTTTTCGGGAGCAATTTTCGGTTTATCTGACAATCCGATCACATATCCTTTACGCACCCGGCCGGCATTTCCAAAAGGGATGGCTGCCACCATCCCTGCCTTTATTTTCTTCTCCAGCCTTTCCGGTACACGATATTGAAAACTCCGGTCCAGTTTATCACTGGAAATATCAATTATTATATCAGCATATATCATGAACTTATTCCTGTTTGACCCGCTACCTATTTACCAGCAAGAATATCTGCGATCAGGACACGTTCATCCATAGGATATTTCTTTCCTTTAATTTCCTGATAATCCTCATGTCCCTTACCTGCCAGAACTATAATATCCCCCGGCTCTCCATGATGGATTGCATAGGCGATGGCTTCTTTTCTGTCCGGAATCTCTACATATTTTCCATCGGTTTTTGCCATACCGATCTTGATATCATCGATGATCGCCTGTGGTTCTTCATCACGTGGATTATCAGAGGTAATGATGGTAAGGTCTGCAAGCTTTCCGGAAACCTCTCCCATCTCATAGCGGCGAAGCTTCGATCTGTTGCCTCCGCATCCAAACAGACATACCAGTCTGTGGGGATGATATTCTTTCAAAGTGGTCAGAAGACTCTCCAGAGCCATGGCATTATGCGCGTAATCGATCATCAGAGTAAAATCATCGGATACTTTTACCATTTCGATACGGCCTTTTACCTTAGCTACTTTTAAGGCTTTGAGAATGTTCTCTTCCGAAACCTTAAAATGACGGCAGATTGCGATTGCTGTCAATGAATTATAGATGCTGAATTTACCGGGAATATCTATCTCCACATGAAAATCCAGAAGTCCTTTCAGATGGTAGGAAATACCCAGATATCCTTTACCTCCGACCAGCTTTGCATCTTCCGCACGAAGGTCTGCTTCCGGTGAAAATCCATAAGTTTCCAGGCTGCATGTATGACCTTCAATAATCTTCTCGAAATGTTCATCATCTCTGTTTACAATTCCTACCTTGCACTGTTTCAGAAGTAAGGACTTGCATCTGAGATAATCATCAAAATCCTTATGTTCATTTGGTCCGATATGATCCGGCTCAATATTTGTAAAAATACCAAAATCGAAAACAAATCCCTGAGTTCTGTGAAGCATCAGTCCTTGGGAGGAAACTTCCATAACCACACAGTCACAGCCGGCTTCTGCCATCTCATGGAAATATTCCTGAATCACATAAGACTCCGGTGTTGTGTTCTTTGCAGGAATCACTTTGTCACCGATGATCGCTTCAATGGTTCCGATCAGTCCCACTTTATATCCGGCATTTTCCAGAATAGATTTTACCATATACGTAGTGGTTGTTTTTCCTTTTGTTCCTGTGATACCAATTGTTTTCAGTTTCTCTGCGGGATATCCGAAATATGCGGCAGAAATAAACGCCATTGCATATCGTGTATTTTTCACAAGAATGACTGTCACATCTTCCGGTGCTTCCACAGCTTCTTCCACGATCAGAACCTTTGCTCCTTTTGCAACTACATCCGGCACAAATTTATGGCCATCCACCACTGCACCGCGGATACAGATAAAAAGAGAGCCCTCTTCTACTTTCCGGGAATCATAAATCACATTTTTTACTTCCTGGTCTGTACTGCCCTGAAGACATGTATATTCCAGCTTTTCCAGTAAGGATATTAATTTCATTTTAATCCTCCATATCATTTCCTGCCTGCCTGAATTTCATACAGCCTCTGCGGCAATTTCGTTACTGTTCACTCCGTTCACAGTAACTTAGCCAAAATTCATTCCAGATTGC
>OHZY01000118.1_pt1 | contig 33148 bp, 24 predicted proteins | sample 1580621 | NCBI WGS metagenome assembly OHZY01 (sample SAMEA3882535, study PRJEB24775) | human gut metagenome | biome: human-associated habitat; feature: intestine environment; material: feces | place: Netherlands | collected 2009/2010 | reverse complement strand
CGTCCGAGACCTCCGCGATTCCCATGACGTCGGTCAACGGCACTTCACGGGTTTTCTCGTCACTCATTTCGTTTCCTTTCCGCTGGCGCTTTTCCCGACGTTCTTTCCATCGACGCTGCCATGCGATTGGCCGCCCGTCGTTCCCACTGGCAGCTTGCTGTCGGACGTGTACTGCATGGTGACACTGCCGCCGACCGTTCCATCGACGTTGACATACAGATCCGGTTCCTCCGGAGCCTTGTCCGAATCGATCGACGGCCAATACCACTTGTTCTCGTAGATCGTTTTGAATGCCTTGTCGAGATCCGTGCCGGCATATACCGAATCCTGCGAATCGTTCTCCGTATCCGAACCGGCATCGCCCGCATCATCATCGCCGGAATCGTCGAAATCGGTGGTGCCGTTGAGCGCCGGAACGCCCTTGTTCACGCCATGATGGCCGAGTCCCGAATCATCGTTCTCATCGAGGGACAGGCCCATGAAGCCCGTGCCGTTGAAGAACGTAATCCCGTCCGGCCCTCCTATGTAATCCGTGACGTTGGTGTAGCCGTCGTCCGGATCGCTGACCGACCACTGGCATCCGTCCGGCAGCGTGACCACCACCTGGGCGTTCACCACCACCAGATTCAGCTTCCCTGTCGGACATGAGCTTTCGCCGTACGTGCCGTCGTTGAGCTTGACCTTGTGCTTGCCATGCGCTGCCGGATATCCGCTCAAATCGATGTCGAGCACATCGTTGGCGTAGTTCTTGCCGACCACCACCAGTCCCTGTTCGTATCGTTTCATCTGGGCGTCGCTGGTGTCGCTCCATGTCACGATGCCGGAGACCGTCGTGCGGCGGTAGTCATTCGACATCATCCAATCGCGGCTTTCCCATGCCACCGCACTCGTGCAGAACGTCATCACCACGGCCATGAACGCCGCGCACCATGCCAGCGGATGCAGGCCGCCGGTGCGACGGCCCATGCAACCAAGCACGACGATCACCACGCCGATTCCCAGGCAGATGCCGCCGCAGCACAGTGTGGCGAGACGCAGCACGCGCAAGGCGTAATCCCAATCAACCGGCATCGTAATGGCGTACCAGCCAGATCCGGCGATCGCCAGCAATGCCAAGCCAAGCGTCACCAGTACCAGCAGCGGTCCGGCTGGCTTGCGGCGGGCGCGTTTCGACTGCGGCGCCGTCACCGTCGGCGGAGCGGTGAAGGTCGGCGGCACATTGGCCGTGGCAAACGCTGCAGGCGGGTTCACCGGCTGCTGAAACGTCTGGTATGGCGATTGGACGGGACGCGCGTACTGCTGGTAGCCGGAAGGCGCGGGACACGTCGGCTGCGGCATCGGCTGGCCTGGCGTGCCGGGCATGTTTGCAGTGGTGGCCGTGTTCGTGGACATCGGCTGCGGCATATATTGCGATTGCGCAGGCCGCACCGGCTGTCCCGGCTGAACGGGCTGAGCAGGCTGCCCAGGCCACGATCCGCCCTGCTGCGGCGGCTGCCAGCTCGCCGCATACGACTGGCGGTTCACCAGCAGCCAGAACACCAGCACGGCCATGCCGAACGCCAGCCATCCGGCGCCGGGCAGGCACAGCGCCACCGCGGCGCATACCAGCGCGCCCGCGCAGTTCCAATCCCAATGGCCGTTGACCAGCTCCTCGCACAGGATCCGGCCATCCGTCTCGTCCGGTAGCAGGAACCAGGCCAATGCGTAGAACGCCGCTCCGGCGCCGAACAGTAGCGAGGTGAGAATCACCAGCGCGCGGACCAGGGTGGCGTTCCATCCCAAGCGGCGCGCCACGCCGTCGCACACGCCTGCGATCCACCGGTTGCGGCCGCGCGTGATCCGGCTGGAGCGGATCCATGCGAAGAATCGATTGCCGCGATTCGGCTGCGGCTGATACATCGGCGGCCGTGGCTGCGATTGCGGTTCGGCAGAACCAGCGGCACTGCCGCCTTGCGGATTGTTGTTTGCGTTGCTCATATCTCCATTACAGCAATCCGCAGCCGTCATACGTATCGGGGAACACCCTGAATCTGCCCTGAACACCAGCTGAAAGCCCTGAATCGGCATCCCCGACAGGGCACAATGGAAGCATGAAGTCCTTAGCCAAACCGCGATACACGCAGGAACAGTACGACCAGGCCAGCGCGGTCTACATGCGCTGGTGCTACGTGCAGGCCCTGCGCGAAGGCCGTCCCGTGCCGTCCAAGCCGGCGCGACTGCCGTTGCTGCGCCCGACGTACGGCCGCGAGGTCGCTGGCGTGGCCAAGGCCGTCAGCATGCATCTGGGCGTGTCCGTTCATCTCATCCGTTTCATTTTCGTGGTCACCACGTTTTTCTTCGGTGCGGGCGCGATCGCCTATATTTTTCTGTGGATCACCGTACCCGTCGGAGACCCGGTCCAGCAGGCGTACGTCATCGCCGGCAGCCAGCCCGTCGAGAACGCGCCGCTGTCCCACGGCAACGTGAGGAACGTAAGAAACCTAAGGAACGTCGGAAACGGCGGCGCGCAATCGCAAGACAGCGACGGCAACGCGGACGGCATGCAATCCGGCAGCGGAGCACAATCGTCCGAAAGCCTGGAACAGATGTTCGCCAACGCGCCGAGACCCGCGCTGCTGGCCATGGCGGGACTGCTTATGCTGGGCCTATGCGTGGCGATGGCGGCGAAAGGCATTGAAGGCACGCTGATTGTGCCGTTGCTGCTCGGCGTGGTCGGCGTCGGCGTCTCCTGGCTGCGGTTCAACGCGAAGGACGGCCAATTATGGACGATGCTCGGCGGCATCGCGGTCATTTTCGTCGCGTACGCGATCTACATCGCCACCCACGTGCGCATTATGCAGTCCGCACGGCACGCCACGTTCACCATGCTCGTCGCCGGTTTGGCGCTGCTTGTCGGCGTGTTGCTGGCGATTGTGCCGTGGATTATGACGCTGGTGCGTGATTTGGGCACGGAACGCGCGCTGAAGGAACGCGAGGAGGAGCGCGCCGATATGACCGCCCACCTGCACGACGGCGTGCTGCAGACGCTGGCGCTGATCCAGTTGCATGCCGGCGACCAGCAGACCGTGTTTTCACTGGCGAGGCAGCAGGAACGCGAGTTGCGCGAATGGCTATATCAGGAGCGCACCACGTCGGACCGTTCCGTCAACGCCGGTTTGAAGCAGATCGCAGCGCATGTGGAGGACACGCACGGCAAGCCGATCGAGGTGGTGACGGTGGGCGACGCGCGGCCGAGCGCGCAGACCGACGCGTTGTTGGATGCCACGCAGCAGGCGCTCGTCAACGCCGTGACGCATGGCGGCGAACCGGTGTCCGTCTACTGCGAAGCCGGCGACAAGCTGGTGGAGGTGTTCGTACGCGACCATGGCGACGGCTTCGACGTCGAAGCCATTCCAGCGAATCGCCTGGGCATCCGCGAGTCCATCATCGGACGTATCAAGCGCCGCGGCGGTACAGTGGAGATTGTGTCGAGGCCCGGCTGGGGCACGGAGGTGCGCATGCACATGCCGATTTCAGGAGCGGCGGAGGATGCGGACAGCGCTACGACCACCACAGCGGACGGCGATACGGGCGTGCAATCGGCGCAATGAACACGGCACATGCAGCAGGTGCGGCAATGAATCAATCGAACCAAGGAGCAGGAATGAGCGAGCGGGAACAGCGCATCAGAATCGCCGTCGTGGACGACCATGAGATGTTCCGCGCGGGCGTGATCGCCACGTTGCAGCCGTATTTCGACGTGGTCGGACAGGCGGCCGACGTGGAGGGGTCAGTGGCGATGATCGCGCAGACCAAACCGGACGTGGTGCTGCTGGACGTGCATGTGCCGGGCGGCGAGAACGGCGGTGGCGCCGAAATCCTCACGAAATCGCGCGCATACTCCCCCGATACCGTCTTCCTCGCGCTGTCCGTGTCGGATTCTCCGCAGGATGTCGGTTCCGTGATCCGCGCCGGTGCGCAGGGATATGTGACGAAGACTATTTCCGGCGACGACCTGGTGTCCTCCATCAAGCAGGTGCATGAGGGCTACGCCGTGTTCTCGCCGAAATTGGCGGGATTCGTGCTGTCCGCCTTCCAGAACGGCCCGAGCGCGAACGGCGCGTTCGGCGGCCCGATCCACGATGACGAGCTGGACCGGCTGTCCAACCGCGAGCAGGAGGTCATGCGGCTGATCGCGCGCGGCTACACGTACAAGGAGGTGGCTTCGGAACTGTTCATCTCCATCAAGACCGTGGAGACCCATATGAGCTCGGTGCTGCGCAAACTGCAGCTGTCGAACCGTTCCGAGCTCACCCGTTGGGCCGCGGATCGACGGATTGTGTGACGTTGCCGCCACGACAACGACAATCGCCATAAACGGCATGGAAAAGGGCTTACCGAAAAATCCTTCGGTAAGCCCTTGATTGATGCGGGCAGAGCGAGATTCGAACTCGCGGAGGCTTGCACCTCAACGGTTTTCAAGACCGTCTCTTTAGACCGCTCAGACATCTACCCTTTGCGCCTAACATCGCTGCTACGCACGAAACGCCAATATACCACAGTGCGCGGAAGTGCGACACCTGGCACAGCCTCCATCCCCGTCGCTTCCAACAGAAAACCGCACACGCATCTGCCCAGAACGACACAAACGGCACTGGGACCGTCCAACATACGAAAAGCGGCGCCGGCACAAATGCCAACGCCGCTTTCACGGATTCATATCAGACGCGAACGTCTTGGAAAATCAGGCTTCCCACTTGGTCGGCTCGATGACTTCCTTGCCGCCCATGTACGGACGCATGGCCTTCGGAATTTCGATGGAGCCGTCCTTCTGCTGGTGGTTCTCGAGAATGGCGACCAGCCAACGGGTGGTGGCCAGCGTGCCGTTCAGCGTGGAGACGGCGCGGGTGTTGCCATCCTCCATACGTTCGCGGATGTTCAGACGACGGGCCTGATACTCGGTGCAGTTGGAGGTGGAGGTCAGCTCACGGTAACGGCCCTGGGTCGGCACCCAAGCCTCGCAGTCGAACTTACGTGCCGCGGAGGAGCCCAGATCGCCGGCGGCGGTATCGATGATGCGGTACGGCACCTCGACCTTGCCGAGCATTTCCTGCTCCATGGCCAACAGGTGCTCATGCTCCTTGTAGGAGTCCTCCTGCTTGGCGTAGACGAACATCTCCACCTTGTCGAACTGGTGCACGCGGATGATGCCGGAGGTGTCCTTGCCTGCTGCGCCGGCTTCACGGCGGTAGCAGGAGCTCCAGCCGCAGTAGCGCAGCGGGCCGTTCTCAAGGTTCAGGATCTCGTTCTCGTGCATGCCGGCGAGCGCCACTTCGGAGGTGCCGACCAAATACTGGTCGTCCGGCTCGCGCAGGCGGTAGATTTCGTCGGCGTGGGAGTTGAGGAAGCCGGTGCCGCGCATTACTTCCGGACGCACCAGCGTCGGGGTGATGGCCAGGGTGAAGCCGTGTTCCTCGGCCTGGTCGACGGCCATGGTGAGCATGGCGATCTGCATGCGGGCCACCTGGCCGCGCAGGAAGTAGAAGCGGGAGCCGCCGACCTTCACGCCGCGCTCCATATCGATACCGGCCACGCCGCGGCCGAGCGTCAGGTGGTCCTTCGGCTCGAAGCCTTCGGCTGCGAAATCACGGATCTGGCCGACCTTCTTGACCACGACGTAGTCGTCCTCGCCACCTTCCGGAGCTTCCGGCTCGACGATGTTGGACAGCTTCCACATGGCGGTGGTGTATTCCTCGGCTGCGGCGTCGGCTGCGGCCTTGTATTCGGAGACCTTCTGAGAGAGTTCCTTGGTTGCGGCGATCAGCTTGGCCTTTTCGTCGGCGGGGGCGGCGGCGACCTTCTTGCCGATCTCCTTCTGCTGCGCGCGGGCAGCTTCGAATTCCTTCAGAGAGGAACGGCGAACCTCGTCGGAGCGCAGCACCTCGTCGACCAGTTCGACCGATTCGCCACGCTTACGCTGGGATTCCTTGACAACGTCAGCATGTTCACGAATGAATTGAATATCAAGCATGCTTCCCAGCCTAGTGCCGAAAGCAGACACTGACGCCATCGTTCTCATTTTTGGATATAACGTGAGGGAACGCCGAATTTTTCATGTCGAATTCGTCTTTTTGCGCAATCGCATAGACAATAGAGGCATGCCTATGCCAGTTATCGTCCTGCTCGTCATCATCGCCGTGGTCGCCGTATGCGCGGCCGCCTTCTTCGGATACCGCGCGTACAAGCACCGTACGCTCGCGGAGAAGCTTGACAAGCGTGACGATGACCAAGTGCATTACGCGTTCATAGTCAATCCTTCAAAGCCCCAGGCGGAACAGCGCAAGCAGCATATCAAGGAGTTCTGCGAGGCGAAGCATCTCACCCAGATCGAATTCATCGAAACGCAGCTCGACAAGGACGGTCGCGCCTGCGCGTTCGAAGCGTTGGACCATGGTGCCGATGTGGTGGTGGCTGTCGGCGGCGATGGCACGGTGCGTACCGTCGCGAGCGCGCTGTCGGGTACCGGGCATGCGCTGGGCATCGTGCCGATCGGCACCGGCAATCTGTTCGCCCGCAATATGGGCATTCCCGTGGACGATATCGATGCGGCGCTCACCGTGGCCACGTCGCACGGCTCCCGTCTGGTGGATGTGGGCCGTCTGACCCTTCTGGATGATGAGACCACCGACCACGGGCATGCGTTCCTCATCATCGCCGGCATCGGTTTCGACGCACTGATGATCGACGACACCGATCCGGAATTGAAGAAGAACATCAGCTGGCTGGCTTATTTCGTGTCGGGCGTGAAGAATCTGTTCGCCCCGAAGTACAAGGGCAATGTGACCATCACCAGCGCCGACGGCAGCACGCATTCCACGCGTGGTCTCACGTTCCGCACGTTCATGGCGGGCAATTGCGGCCAGATCCCCATGTTTTCGCTGATGCCCGAAGCTTCCTATGACGATGGCATCCTCGACTACGAGATCATCGATACGTCCGGCGGCCTGATCGGTTGGGCGAATCTGTTCGGCGACGTGCTGCACCAGACCATCACCGGCAAAGCTCAGCAGAGTCCGCTGTCCACGAACTCCACCGTCGACCAGGTGCAGGGCGTCAGCGCGGAAATCACTTTGGAGAGGCCTGTTTTGGCGCAGGTGGATGGCGATATGCTGCCTGAAACGAAGCACATCCGTTTCAGCGTGGAACGTCAGGCCCTATGCGTGCGCGTGCCGGAGGCCGCTTCCGAAGATACCGGCATACTGGCGTTGAACGCGAATATGTCGGCTACGCCAACGAAACCGCAGCCGACCGAACAGGCAAGCGGGCAGCCGGCCGAACAGTCGAACGATTAGGAACCGTCAGGAATGCGCGGAACGGGCTGCTGAATATCGGAAGATACCGGAAACTCAGTCGTCCTGCCGATTCACTCCGTTGGTCACGCGCGCCACATGCAGGGCAAGATAGGCGATTTCGGCTTCCGTAAGGTCGGAACCAAGACGCATCTTCACCACCACGGCAAGCTGCCTTGCGCACTGGCAAGCCTTCGGATATGAGGTTTTGATTGATTCGATGATTGGTTGCGGCTCATCGTCGAGCTGCTCATGCTGGTGGATGCGTACGAACAGGTAACGCAGATGCGTGATGAATCGCGCCACATTGACGCTGTCCTGCGCAAGCGTGATGCCGTACGCGCCTTCGATGACGGCGATCATCTGCTGGATGATGCCGGTCATGGTGTAGGTGGCGGACAGGTCGCCGCCGGAGAATCCGGCATTCACCAAATGCAAGGCGAGCGCCACCGCCTCACTGCGGGGCAACGCGCCACCCAAATACGTGTTCATCGCGTCGACCATCGCCACGCCTTTGGCGTATTCGTCAGCGTATAGGGAACGTACTTCCGCTTCGAGCGGATATTCGATGTTCTGTTTTCTTTGCGCGCGTTGTATCGCGCCGCAGATGTGGTCGGCGAGCGCCATGACCAGGGTTGGCTGCTTGTCTGCCTGTTCTTTCAGCCCCGTACGGTTCATGGCGTCCGTGACGAGTCTGATGATTTCGGGCGGGATCCCGGCCACTTGTTGCGCCATGCGGTCGGGATCCTTGCCATCGACGGGGATGAACCGACGGACGATCTTCGCGTCATCCACATGTTGTCCCGGCTTGGCTTGGAAGCCTATTCCACGGCCTGTGAGAATCACCTCACGATCACCGTCTCTAGCCAATACGACATTGTTGTTGAATACGCGAAGAACGTCCACGTCGACCCCTTTTTCGCCTCTGTGTGACAGGTTAGCGCTGGATGTCGATCACCTCATCCCCTGCCTTGACATCGATGCCGGTCTTCGGCGCGACGGAGGTGAGGACGGCGGTGTTGAGCACCGTCATCAGCGTGGTGGTGCTGTATCCAGCGTCCTTCACTTTAGCAAAGTCGACGGAAACCAGCGGATCGCCGGCATTCACGCGCTCATCGGCCTTGACCTTGACGGCAAAGCCCTCGCCGTTCATCTTCACGGTGTCGATGCCGACGTGCACGAGCACTTCCACACCGTCATCGGTTTTGATGCCGAAGGCGTGGCCGGTTTCGGCGACGGTCTGCAGCACGCCGGAGACCGGGGCCACGACCTCGCTGTCGGTCGGCTGGATGCCGACGCCTTCGCCGAGCGCGCGGGAGGCGAACACCGGATCGCCGGTTTCGTCCAGGGCGATCACGTGGCCGGCGACCGGAGCGTTCACCACGGTGGTCGCGGCGGCGGCAGCGGCCGGAGCTTCGGTCTTGGTGGCGGTAGCAGTCGCGGTGGCGGTGGTGGCAGCCGGAGCGGCTTCCTTGGCTTCGACCGCCGGAGCGGCGGCCTTCTGATCGGCGGCGGCGCGGGCCAGCACTTCAGCCTTCTGTTCCGGGGTGCGGTAGTCGAAGGTGATGATCAGGAAGAAGGAGGTCAGGAAGGAGACCGCGATGGACACCGCGTACACCCACATCTGGTCGAAGACCGGAATGGTCAGCAGCGAGGTGAAGGCGAAGGCGGTGGTGGTCACACCATGCACGGTCTGGCCGGCGGCGGTGACGGACGGGAAGAGCCAGCCGAGGACGGCAATGACGACGCCACCAAGGCCGCAGCCCACGAGCATGCGCTTGTAGACCAGCTTGTAACGCAGGTGGATGCCGTACAGGGACGGTTCGGAAACACCACCAAGCAGGCCGGCTGCGAGCGCGCCGAGAGCGGTCTGGCGCATGTCCTTGTCCTTGTCACGCACGGCGATGAAGAGCACGCCGGCGGTGGCGCCGAAGCAGGCGAAGTTCCACACGCCCATCGGGCCCTGGATGAAGTCGTAGCCGAGCGTCTGGATGTTCATGAGCATCAGGGCGTTGAGCGGCCAGTGCAGGCCGAGCGGCACGAGGAACGGGTACAGCAGCGGGATGATGATGGCGAAGATGAACGGTGCATGGGTGTTCATCCAAGCCAGGCCGACGCCGAGGCCGTTGCCGACCCACACGCCGATCGGGCCGATGATGAAGGCGGTCAGCGCGCCGACGATGATCATGCAGAAGAACGGCACGAACACCAGCTGGACGCTTTCGGGAATGATCTTCTTCAATCCGTGGTAGACGAGGGCGAGCACGGCGGCCATGAGCAGCGGCACGAACACGTTGCCGCTGTAGTCGCTCAACGCCATCGGAATGCCGAAGATGTTGGCGGTGCAGGACTTGGTGCCCAGAGCCGCGTTCTCCACGCACGTGGTGGTCTTGGCGTCTATCAGGCTGGTGAACTGCGGGGTCATGAGGATGGCCATGATGGCGCCGCCCAGCCACGGATCGACCTTGAGCTTCTTGGAGGCGTTGTAGGCGACCATGATCGGCAGGAAGTAGAACACACCCTTCCAGATGGCCTTGACGAACACCCAGCCGGCGGAGGCCTCGTCATTCGGAATGACGTTCAGTGAGATGAGCAGGTTGACCAGGGCGATGATGATGGAGGCGCCGAGCAGCACGCCCAGGATCGGGCGGAAGGAGTCGGCGAGATACTCGAAGAAGGAGTCCAGCCATGCCACCTTGCCGCGTGCCTTGGAACGGGCCTCGGCCTTGACGTCGGCGTTGCTCTTCTGGCCTTCGCCGGATGCGGAGGCGGCACCGGCGTTCGCCATTTCGGGCAGATGCATGATGTTTTCGTATACGGTGGCCACGCCGCCGCCGATGACGACCTGGAAACGGTCACCGCTTTGCGGGACCGCGCCAAGCACGCCCTTCATATGTTCGAGGGCGTTCTGGTCCACCTTGGACGCGTCCGCCAGCTCGAAGCGCAGTCGGGTGGCGCAATGCGTCAGACTGCGAACGTTTTCAGGTCCGCCGATCGCAGTGATGATCTGCGATGCGAGAGAGTCAGCCATCCTGATTCCTTTCTATTTCCTTCCGATGGGATTCGATGACGCAGCGCGGCTTTTTTGCAACAAAAAAGACCCGGAACATGGCAAACCAATGCCACATTCCAGGTCTTGCGTCTAAAAATGTTGACTTGCAACCCTGCATGAGTCGAATTCGTTAGAAACGATACACTATCGGCGTGCGATGCGCAAATCGTCGGGCATCGGGACACTGAAACCCCAATTCCATACTGGAGACACGCCGAGACGTCAAAAAGAAAACGTATTCATCGCACATTGTGGGATGGCTTTCCGCGTTCCGCGCAAACTCGTGGCACAATGAAGGTATGGTTGCAAAAAATGCGGGAATGCCCGCCACCCCAGCAGATCTGATCAATGTCGACGAGGTCATTGGAAAGTACTATGACGTCGTCCCCGACCCGAACGTTCCGGAGCAGCGCGTCTCCTTCGGCACTTCCGGACACCGTGGTTCGTCCCTGAAGACCTCATTCAACGAGGCCCACATCGTGGCCATCACGCAGGCCATCGCCGAATACCGCAAGAAGGCCGGCGTCACCGGCCCGCTGTACATCGGCCGCGACACCCACGCCCTGTCCGAACCGGCTTGGAAGACCGCCATCGAAGTGCTCGTCGCCAACGGCGTGACCGTGCGCATCGACTCCCGTGACGACTTCACCCCGACCCCGGTCGTATCCCAGGCCATCCTGACCCACAACCGCGCCGCCGACGGCACCCAGCGCTTCACCGGCGAAGGCCTGGCCGACGGCATCGTCGTGACCCCGTCCCACAACCCGCCGACCGATGGCGGCTTCAAGTACGATCCGGTCACCGGCGGCCCGGCTCCGGCGGACGTCACCAACGCCATCGCCGACCGCGCCAACGAGCTGCTCGGCGATTTCAGGAACGTCAAGCGCGTGCCGTTCGAGCAGGCCGTCAAGTCCGATCTGGTCGAGCGTTTCGACTTCCGTGAGCACTATGTGGCCGATCTGGAGAACGTCATCGACTTCGACGTGATCCGCTCCTCCGGCGTACGCCTGGGCATCGACCCGCTCGGCGGCGCTTCGGTCAACTACTGGCCGCTGATGAACGAGAAGTACAACCTGACCATCGACGTGGTGCGTCCGCAGGTCGACCCGACCTGGAGCTTCATGACCATCGACCATGATGGCAAGATCCGCATGGATCCGAGCTCCCCGTACGCGATGAAGGGTCTGGTCGATTCCCTCAACAACGGCGCTTGGGACAAGTACGATCTGGTCGGCGGCACCGATCCGGATGCCGACCGCCATGGCATCGTCTGCCCGAACTGGGGCGTCATGAACCCGAACCACTACATCGCAGTGTGCGTGGAATACCTGTTCGGCGGCAACCGTCCGGATTGGCCGGAGAACGCCGGCATCGGCAAGACCCTCGTGTCTTCCTCCCTGATCGACCGCGTGGCCGCCTCCATCAACGCCAAGCTCGTCGAGGTTCCGGTCGGCTTCAAGTGGTTCGTGGACCCGCTGTTCAAGGGCGAGGTCGCGTTCGGCGGCGAGGAAAGCTCCGGCATGTCCTTCCTGCGTAAGGACGGCCGCGTGTGGACCACCGACAAGGACGGCCTGATTCCGGACCTGCTGGCCGCTGAGATCACCGCGAAGACCGGCAAGAACCCGGCCCAGCTGCACCAGGAGCAGGTGGAGCGTTTCGGCGAAAGCTGGTACAAGCGCGTCGATACCCCGACCACCCTCGAGCAGAAGCAGAAGTTCGCCAAGCTCACCGGTGACGACGTCGAGGCCACCCAGCTGGCCGGCGAGGACATCACCGCCAAGCTCACCGAGGCTCCGGGCAACCACGCCAAGATCGGCGGTCTGAAGGTCACCACCAAGGACAACTGGTTCGCCGCCCGTCCGTCCGGCACCGAGAACATCTACAAGGTGTACGCCGAGAGCTTCGAATCCCCTGAGGCTCTGGACAAGGTGCTCGCCGAGGCCACCGAGGTCGTGGACAAGGCTCTGGCCGAGTGATACGGCGTTCCGCCAAGTAATCAAGGCGTAGCGCGAAAAAGACCCGTTCCGTATGGAGCGGGTCTTTTTCGTTGTCGATATCCGCCGTATGGCACGAAACGTGCTTTTCTGGCATGAAACGCAAGCTCCGCGGCACCCCGTATTTCCCTCTCCCGGTACGCTTGGAAGCAGAGCCGGAACGTCATCCGCGCAATCACGGCACAGCAAGGAGGGAACGTGCGCATCGCCATCGTCGAGGATCACCCTGCCGAACGCGAACTGATCGCCACCATGTGCGCGGAATACTTCAACGGCCGGAACGTCGGCGCAACCGCCGGCAGGAATGCCATGCAAACGGTCTGTGACGTTTTCCCCGACGCGAAATCGTTCATCGAAAGCTGGAAGAACAGCCGTTACGACCTGCTGCTGCTCGACTGTTATCTCAGCGACGAGAATCTGCCGCATGCCACCACCGGATTGGACATAGCGCGGCTGCTGCGCAATCAGAACGACGACTGCGCGATCGTCTTCATCACGTCCAGCACCGATTTCGCGGTGCTCGGCTACGAGGTGCAGGCGAGCGGTTATCTGCTCAAGCCCGTCAATCGCAAAACCTTCGAAGCCACCATGGAACGCGTCGAAGAGCAGCTGAAGGCAAAACCGCCGGTCACCCATCTGGCAAAGGCGCAGTCGCCCGGCACGGTGGATTCCAGCTGGCATGTGGCGTTCGGCAATCCGGCCGTGACCATGGACCGGCGGCTCATCGCATACGCCCTGTCCAACGCGCACTACGTGGAATTTACGTTCGCGGACGGCACCCAGACCAAAATCCGCACCAATTTCTCCGACGTGGACCAACGGCTCACCGTGTTCGACAACTTCTACCGCACCGCGCGAGGCGTGCTCGTCAACTTCGACTACGTGTCCGGCATCACCAACGCGCAGTTCGTCATGAAAGGCGGCAAACGCATTCCTATCACGAAAACGGCGGTGACCACCACCTGCCGCGCATACGCGGAATACACGTTCACCCGCATGCGTACGGAGGACTGACATGTTCGCACCACTCGGCGAAATCATCCGGAACGGCATCGCCCAAACCACCCCGTCAGGTCTGTTCTTCGCCATCGGAGAGCAGCTCAACGCGTTGTCCGGCCTGGCATTGTGCCTCATCATGGCATGGAGTCACATGGACAATCCACGCCGTAACGGCACACTGTTCATGTCCATCGGACTGGTCTGGTTCCTGCTATGCGGCGTGCTGTGCGGCACTCTGGGCATCCCATCACTGTGGACGGTCATTCCGACCGCGCCGCTTGTGCTGCTGGTCCTGCGATGGCTGACCGAACTGCCATGGCGGCAACTGTTGCTGATTGTGGCCACGGCTTCCTACATGGTGGCGATCGTCTACTATCTGTCGCTCGTCATCGATGTGGCCGTTCTTGGCGCGGATTCAACCAATCTCCGCGTCGGCTGGCCGGGACTGGTCAATCTGCTGCTGCTTGACGTCGTCGTACTGGTCTCGCTTTGGCATCCGCTGCATGATTCGATTCCAGCCACATTCGATTCCCCATCCATCAGCAAAGGCTTCTGGCAGCTTATCTGGCTGTTTCCGTTCGTTTCGTCCGCGATTGTGGTGTGGTGCATGCCGGCGGACAATTCCACGCTGCTGGACTCGCATATGCTGGAAATCGCGTTCACCGTGGCGGTGGTCTATTCCTGTTTCATGGTGTTGGCGTATTTCCTCATCTGGTACATGATTCAGCAGTCGGACCGTCTGCTCGCGGCCCGCAGGCGACAGCATTATGAGGCTTTGCAGACGTTGCAGCTGCAACACATGAACGAGCGGATCCGTGAGGCGCATCAGATCAAGCACAACGTGCGTCACCACATCCACTCACTGCAGGCGTTGGCCGCGGCTGAAGACATGGATGGCATCCGCTCATATCTGGATGAGATGTCCAAACACCGGCTGCTGCAACCGGCACCAATGCAGTATTGCGAGCATGCGTCGCTGAACGCGGTGCTTGTCTACTATTGCGATTGGGTCCGGCATTGGGGTGCGGATGTGGACGTCAAAGCGGCGGTGCCGCAATACATCAACATCAACAACGCGGAATTATGCTCCATGGTCGGCAATCTGCTGGAGAACGCCACGGAGGCCATCACCCAGCAAACGCAGGGCGAGAGGCGGCTCAAAGTGCGCATCCGGTATCGTTCCGGCCCTCCGGCGGCCCTGTTCATCACGGTGGACAACACGTACGGCGAAGCCGATACCAGCATCGAACAGATCGACGGCGATCTCGTCTCGACCAAACATGGTGGCACGGGGCTGGGCACCGCCACCGTACGAGAGACGGCCGAACGGCACCATGGCACGGCCTCCTTCGAGCACAGCGACGGCATGTTCCGTGCCTCCGTCATGCTGTGTCTCGGCGACTAATCGCATATGCCGTTGCCATGCGGTATCGATAGGCGATACGGCATGGCGGACGATGCGGTATGACGGGCAAACGGCGAGTCGCGCGGCTTTCGTAGGGTAGAAGCATGACGATTACGGTTTCAACAGACGGTTCCGCGCTTGGCAATCCGAATGGTCCGATGGGTTGGGCCTGGGCCGACCACGAGCCCGCGGCAGGCGGCAAGCCGGGGCACGAGCATGCCGGCGATTGCGATGCCGGCGGCGCGACGAACGGCACCAACCAGATCGGCGAATTATGCGCCGTGCTGGAGGCGTTGCGAGCGCATCCCGGTTCCGAAGACCTGGTGATCGAGACCGACTCGCAGTATGCGATCAACTGCTCCACCAAGTGGGTGCAGGGTTGGAAGCGCAACGGCTGGAAGAATTCGCAGAAGAAACCGGTGAAGAACGCCGATTTGATCCGCGCCATCGACAATGAGATCGCACATAGGGCGGGGTCGGTGCGATTCGTGTGGGTCAAGGGTCATGCCGGCAACGCGGGCAACGAGAAAGTGGACGAGCTGGCACGCACGTATGCGGGCGATTGCCGTTCGCATGTGCGCGAAGGCTATCTGCCGTTGGAAGGATGGCAGTCGCTACTGGCTTCCGAGTATTCGCGTGGCACCGATGTTCCCGAGGATGCGAGGATGCTGATGGATGGTGCGATCAGCGCCGCCGAATACCACATGGGACGCGGACAAGGCGATTCCGCCACGACCGGCACCGGCGATTCCGGTGCCGATACCGCCAATTCCAGCAACAGCACGAAGCCGCGTTCGATCGCCAGCATGCTGGCGGAGCCGGAAGGCGTTTCCCACGACCTTGCGGATTTCGGACAGACAACCGATGACGACGCAGATGATGCGGTGGAAACGACCGTGCTCGAGACCGAACCGGCGGAAACCACCACAATGCTTGAGACCGAAGCGACGAAGGTCATACCCGAATCCAGCTTCCCGGACGCGGGCGGTCCAGCCGAACCGGACGAATCCGGAGAACCGGACGAATCCGGGAAAACGGACGAATCCGGTGAACCGCATCAATCCTATGCGCAGATGCTGGTCAAACCCGACTATTTTCCCCGTGAAGGCGACGAGAACGACAAGCCGGTGACGGGCAACGCGGACGGCACGGACACGGACAGCACGGCCGTACCGCAGAATGCGAACGAATCGCACAGCGAATCGCAAGACGACGAAGAATCGGCACCGGAACAGGCATCTTCATCGCAATCGCAGGATCTGCCGAAACTGCCGCATCGTCCAAGCCCATCGGGCCTGTCGGTGTCGGGTACGGTGCGGTTCACTCCCCCACCGGAATCCAGCCCGACCTTCGACGGCAATCCACGTCTCATCCGTGGGTATATCGCCGTGGAAGGCTATGTGATGGGTGACGGCACGCTGGTATTGGACGAGGCGCCGTTCGCGGTCAAACATAGCTGAGCGAGACATGTGGGGAGCCGCTTTACGCAAGCCGCTCCCCACATGTCATTTCATGCGCGGCTTTTTTGCACGCCACCTCACGCAGGACCGTGAAACATTCCGTGAAAACTTTTCCGCAGTCCAAAACAGACACCTGCTCCCGCAACCGACCATTCGCGCCTTGAAAATCAACGCATCCGATAGTATGGAGACGGTCTTAACCCCATATCGAAGGAGGATCATGGACAAGGCACAGCAGGACGCGCTGAAGAAGGCGGCCGGCATCGAGGCTGCAAAGCTGATTCAGAACGGCATGATCGCAGGTCTGGGCACCGGCTCGACCGTGCGTTTCCTGGTCGACGAGCTCGGTCGTCGCGTCAAGGAGGAAGGCCTCGAGTTCACGGGCGTCACCACCTCCCGCCGCACCCAGGAGCAGGCCGAAGGCTACGGCATCAAGATCGTCAACATCGATGACGTCGACCATATCGACGTGACCATCGACGGCGCCGACGAGGTGGACAAGAACTTCAACGGCATCAAGGGCGGCGGTGCGGCTCTCCTGTGGGAGAAGATCGTGGCCACCAACTCCAACAAGATCGTGTGGATCGTGGACGAGTCCAAGGTCGTGGACACCATCGGCAAGTTCCCGCTGCCGGTCGAGGTGATTCCGTTCGGCGCAGGCCAGGTCGTCAAGAAGTTTGAGGCCAAGGGCTACAAGCCGGTGCTGCGTCTCGACGCGAACGGCGAGCCGGTGCGCACCGATGAGAACAACTATGTGGTGGATCTGCACCTCGAGCGCATCGACCACCCGCAGGAACTCGCGCAGGACCTCATCACCACGGTCGGCGTGGTCGAGCACGGCCTGTTCCTGAACATGGTGGACCAGGTCATCGTCGGCGATCCGAACGGCCCGCGCGTGATGGACAACCCCAACAAGTGAGATCTTGACAGGCAGGCGTGTCGGCTGGTGTGGAATATACCGGCCGACACCGCCGCGCAGATAGCAAAAATCCCGCGACTCCGAAAGGAATCGCGGGATTTTGTTTGAGCGGACGCTTCACACGCGCCTGAAGACTACTTGCGCTGGTGGCGAGTCTTACGAAGCAGTTTACGATGCTTCTTCTTGCTCATGCGCTTGCGGCGCTTCTTGATGACCGAGCCCATCTCAGCCTCCGTTCCTTAAACTCAAAGGGTAAAAGTTTGCAACTTGCCCAATACTACACTGCTTCGGGGACGAATACGCGCGCAGGCATTCATATGGTGGAAAATCACGTTTCGTTTTCCGCGTGATATTCCATCAGCCGGCCGCGATTCGCCATCGAGACGATTCCGTCGACGTTACAAAGGGAACTGCTGGTAGAAACGCTGGATGTCGTTCTTCGCGCCGGTGGCATAGAAAACCACCGTATCGTTGCGCCACACGGCAACGGCCTTGGTATCGTCGTCCGGATCGGCTTTGGCGCTGTAGGCGCCGGTCGTCTTGCCGGAGACCTTCACGTTGCCGCTTCCCAGCTCTTTGCCGGTCATGGCTTCAGCCAGCGTGTCGTACTGGGATTTCGCCTTGTCGCCGTCGTTCCACTGGCCCACTTCCAGCGTGACGTCCTGTCCTTTCTTGCCGGTGGAATACGTCAACGCGTATTCCTCGACGGGAGAGGTGCTGGACCACGTCGTGCTGGCGTCAGCCTTGGTACGCGCGTAATTCAATACGGAATCCGGCATGGCCTTGAGCAGCTCGCTGGCCCCGTCGGGCAATGCCACGGCATCGATCGACGGTTTGGTGGGCTCCGTCTTGTCGCCGTCCGTACCGTTCGAAGTGGAAGCCTGCTGGCTCGTCTGACCGGCCTGACCGGCCTGTCCGTTCTTGTTCAAGGCCCAACCAGGCCACACAAATGCGGAAATCAGAGCAAGCACAACCACAAGCGCGGCTGCTACGACGGCGGCAATCAATTTGCCATGCGAAGAGGAATTCTGCGTATCAGACATGCTTGTCATTCTTTCACAGCCATAAGACGCGCAACCATCCCCTCGAAGTCATGGAATCCAGTTCCCGAAACGGTTTTCAGCGCAATGTCTGTGCAACGAGTACGCCACCCGCGAACGTCTTGTCCCAAAACCTCCGTATTGTCGGCGATATGGCAAAGACGTCCTCGCAATTCATCTGTTCCGAATGCGGCTGGAGCGGCCCGAAGTGGCTCGGCCGCTGCCCCGAATGCGGTCAATGGGGCACCATTGAGGAATTCCATGAAGCCCGTCCCGCGGCAGGCTCGCGTACCGCGGCTCCGGGACGGACCTCGCGCACGCAATCGCATCCGGTCGCATCGTCCGCGGCGAGGCCGATCACCGACATAGGCACGGAGAACATCTCCAGAATCGCCACAGGATTTTCGGAATTCGACCGCGTGCTCGGCGGTGGCATCGTGCCGGGATCGGTCACGCTGATCGCAGGAGAGCCGGGCATCGGCAAATCGACATTGCTGCTGGAAACCGCCGGCAATGTGGCGAGGCTGACGGCGTTCGCCACCGAGCGCAATACCGTACTGTATATTTCCGGCGAGGAATCGCAGGCGCAGGTCCGCATGCGCGCGTCGCGCATCGGCGCCATGGAGCCGAATCTACTGCTCGCCTCCACCACGGATCTGTCCACGGTGTTGGGGCTTATCGAACAGTTCAAGCCAGCGTTGGCCATCGTCGATTCGGCGCAGACCATCGTCTCGCAGGACGTCGATGGCATCTCCGGCGGATCCACGCAGGTGCGCGAAGTGGCGAGCGCGCTGATTGACACCGCCAAAACCCTTGATATTCCAGTGCTTTTGGTGGGTCATGTCACCAAGGATGGTTCGATCGCAGGTCCGCGTACGTTGGAGCATCTGGTGGATGTGGTCTGTCAGTTCGAAGGCGATGCCGAAACCGCGTTGCGTATGCTGCGTGCAGTGAAGAACCGTTTCGGACCGACCGATGAGGTCGGCTGTTTCGATATGAGCGGCGAGGGCATTGAGGAGGTGACCGATCCGTCCGGTCTGTTCCTATCAACCGGCAATGGTTCTGCGGCGACGCAGGTGGATGGCACGTGCGTGACGTTCACGTTGGATGGGCATCGCAGTCTGCCGATTGAAGTGCAGGCGCTGGTCACCAGGTCGGTGCTGCCGACGCCACGTCGTGCGGCGAACGGTGTGGACTCCAACCGTATCGCCATGCTGGTGGCGGTGTTATATCGTCACGGTGGCATCAATCTGCTGGCCAACGACCTGTACATTTCCACAATCGCCGGCGGTCAGGCGCGTGAGCCGGGTTGCGATCTGGCGATTGTGGCCGCGTTGGCGAGCGCTGCGAAATCGAAACCGATTCCCCGTACGACGTGCGCGATCGGCGAGATTTCGTTGACCGGGCAGGTGCGTCCGGTGCCGAGACTGGAATATCGGCTTCGTGAGGCGGCGCGTCTTGGTTTCACCACCGCCGTTGTGCCGACGCTGCGCAAGAACGTCGCCGTGCCGGGAATGGGCGTGGTGCAGGCGGATACGTTGCAGGACGCGTTGGCCGCGATTCTGCGATAGGTCGCCGATGCCCAAACGGCATCGCCATCCGCATTTTGCAACCCGGGAAAGCCCGTTTGGGTAACAAAACACAGATGGCGTCAATGATTCGCGTCAATCGAACCAATCAAATCAATCGGACCGATCCGTCTCAAGCGGTGAGGCGCTTCGTCTCCTCGACGTTGCGTTTCAGCTCGACCACCAGATCGTCGGCCGAATCGAATTTGATCTGCGGACGCAGGAATCCAGCGAATTCCACGCGTGCCTGATGGCCGTACAGGTCCAACCAGTCATCGGTGATGGCGTAGGCTTCCACCACGCGTTCGGCGTCACCGTCCTCGTTGAACGTCGGCTTGGTGCCGATGGAGATGGCCGCCGGCCAGCGGTGTGGCGACTGCATGGCCACGCGCGCGTTGACGGACGAAGCATCATACTGCTGCGATACGCCGTCGGCCGGCTTCTCCCCGGCTTCTTCGCCACCGTCGGCGGACTTCTCCCCCAAATCGACCAGCCAGCCGGCGTACACGCCGTCCACCGGCAGGTATCCGGCGACGTTCTCGCTCAGATTGGCGGTCGGGAATCCGATGGTGCGGCCGCGTTCCTCGCCATGCACCACGGTGCCTTCCACGGCATGCGCGTGGCCGAGTATCGCGTCTGCGTCCTTGATACGGCCTTGGCTCAGCAGATAGCGCACATTGGTGGAGCTCCACGTGCGCACTTCCTTGGCCTGATGCTTCTTGCTCCATGCGCGTCGTTCGGCCTTGGAAGCCCCCTCCAGAGGGTCGGAAGGCTCGCCGGGTTCGGACGGCATCACCGGCTTCGCATTGACCGGCACTCGGGTCAGCCCCGGACCGAAATCGTCCACGACCTCCAGCTGGAACACGCCGGTGGCGAGCGCCAGATTCTCAATGGCCTTCACGTTTCCGGCGCGGTTCGCGCCCATGGCGGCGTCGGAGCCGAGCACCAGCGTGCGCATGCCGAGTTTGCCGACCATCTGGCCAAGGAAGAAGCGGTATGATTTCGCGGCGAATGCCATGGTGTAGCGCACGATGAGCGTGTAGTCCACGCCAATGGCGTCGATGGCGCGCAGCCGTTCGTCCACACTGGTCAGCGCCTGCGTGTCAGGCGTGCCTGCGGGCGGTTCCTGACCGTCATGTTTGGCGGCGTAAGCGTGCACCAGCGCGGGACGCGGGTCGAACAGCACCACCACGGAGAACGCCTGCTCCTGTTCGGCGAGTTCGGCCACACGGCGGATGACCGCCTGATGTCCCTGATGCATGCCGTCGAATGAGCCGATGGTCACCACGGACTTCTTGTCGTTGCTCAGGGTCGGCCAATCCACCATGCCGCTGGCATCGGGGGTAAGCGTGATCGTCTTCATGTGTCCTTCTTTGCGTATTGTCCGTGTGTTTGTCGTGTTCGTATTGCGTGCCGGCCGGTCTTGATTGTTTCAGTTGAAGACCGCGACCGGCTTGGTCTCGCCACGTTTGGCGCGTTCCACGATCGCCACCAGATCGTTGGTTTCGGGAACGTACGCGGCCATGGTCGTATGGATGTCGTGGGCGATTCTACGGCCGAACCGCAGGTCCGTGGCCTCCTGCTCGCTGATTCGCAGCATGTCCATGGAAGCGGCGGCGCTGGCTACCAGGTCGAGCGCATGGTCGGCCGCATGGTCGGCATCGTCGAGCACCGCACGGTTGCGCGTCACTTCGACGCCTTCGCGATTGGTGAAGGTCTTGGCTTCCGTATGCGCGGTCATGACGTTCGGCATGTCCACCGAGAAACGGCCGACACGGATGCGACGCAACATGGTCAGATGACCGCCGAGACCAAGCTCGTCGCCCAGATCTCGGCCGAGCGCGCGGATGTAGGTACCGGCGGAACAGGTCACTTTCACATCGAGTTCCATGACCGGCTGCATGTCCGGTTCTAACGTGTTGGCATGCCATGCCGAATCCGGAGCGACTTCTGCGGCATTGACGAGCGGCGAACCCGCGCGCACGGATGAGGCATAGCCGTAGCGCACCGCGGAAACGCTGAATTCCGAGATGGTCACCGGACGGGCCTTGAGGTCCACATCCTTGCCTTCTCGGGCCAGATCATAGGCGCGCTGGCCGTTGATTTTGATGGCTGAATAGGAGTTCGGCACCTGCTCGATGCGCCCGGTGAAATGATGGGCGATGACGTCTTCAACGGTCTGTCGTGAAGGGAATTCGGCGATAGTTCCCTCCCCCGGCAGCAGTTCGCCGTCGGCGTCGTCCGTGGTGGTGCGCTGGCCGAGTCTGATGGTGGCCAGGTAGGTTTTGTCGTGGTCGACGATGTAGTTGAGCAGACGTGTGGCGTTGCCGAAGCCGACCACCAGCACGCCGGTGGCCATCGGGTCGAGCGTGCCGGCATGGCCGACGCGTTTCATGTGCAGGGCGCCACGCACCGCCGCGACCACATCGTGGCTGGTGACGCCCTGCGGCTTGTCGATGACCAGCAGACCGGAGTTGTCAGGCTTCGTCGTCATCGTCCCAATCCTCGACCTCGACATCGTCATCATCGTCGAAGTCGTCATCATCGGGCTCGTCGTGCTTGTACGGATCGGCGTCGCCGGCGTATTGCGCGTTGGCGCGGGACTTGGCGAGTTCTTCGTCGCGCTTGTGTGCGAGCGCGAGGATGTCCTCGATCTCATGGGCCTCGCCCGGCACTTCGTCGAAGATGAATTCCAGTTGCGGGGTGAGTCGCAGTCCGGCCTTGGTGCCTACCAGGGAACGCAGGCGTCCTTTGGCCTGGTTCAGGGCCTGCTGCGCGCGGCGGCGTTCGCCCTGCTCGTGTCCTTCATGGCCGAGCTGGGTCCAGTAGACTTTCGCGATCTGCAGATCGTTGGTGACGCGCACTTCGGTGATGGTCACGTTGGCCAGTCGCTTGTCGTGCAGCTGCGCCTCCATGGACGATGCGATCACACGCTGAATCAACGCCGCGATGCGCGCGGCGCGGGGATTGGTTCCTGCCATTGCTGTCCTTTTGGTGAAAAGTTCTTGTTGTATCACGGAACGCCCGCAGTCGTGAACCGGCTGTGGGCGTTCCTTACCTGGTTATCGATGCGAAGCTCGAAGCACTCGGCTACTTACGCTCGATTTCCTGCATTTCGAAGGTCTCGATGATATCGCCGATCTCGATGTCGTTGAAGGTGCCGAGGTTGATGCCAGCCTCGTAGCCTTCCTTGACGGAGTTGACGTCGTCCTTGAAACGACGCAGCGAGGAGATCTCGAGGTCGTTGACGGTGGCGATGCCGTTGCGCAGGATACGGCACTTCGTACCACGCTTGACCTCGCCGTCCTGAACCATGACGCCGGCGATGTTGCCGAACTTGGAGGAGCGGAAGATCTCGCGGATCTCGGAGTGGGAGGTGACGACCTCTTCGTATTCCGGCTTGAGCATGCCCTTGAGGGATGCTTCGATGTCCTCGATGGCCTTGTAGATGATCGAGTAGTACTTGATCTCCACACCTTCGCGTTCGGCCAGATCCGCCACCTGGCGGTTCGGACGGACGTTGAAGCCGATGATGACGGCCTTGTCGACGGTGGCCAGGTTGACATCGTTCTGGGTGATGGCGCCGACGCCGCGGTGGATGACCTGGATGCCGACCTCGTCGGACACCTCGATCTTCATCAAGGAATCTTCCAGAGCCTCGACAGAACCGGAGGAATCGCCCTTGATGACGATGTTGAGCATATCCACCTCGGACTTGGCGAACTGCTCCTTGAGGCTTTCGAGGGAAACGACCTTGCGGCGCTTGGCCAGCTGGGCCGCACGCTCGGTGGCCTGACGCTTCTCGGCGATCTGACGTGCGGTACGGTCGTCGGAGGCCACCAGGAACAGGTCGCCTGCGGTCGGCACGGAGGTCAGACCCAGCACCTGCACCGGGGTGGACGGACCGGCTTCCTGCATGTGGTTGCCGTTCTCGTCGAGCATGGCGCGGACACGACCGTAGGAGGTGCCGGCAACGATGGCATCGCCGATGTGGAGGGTACCGGACTGCACCAGCACGGTAGCCACGGCGCCACGGCCCTTGTCAAGTCGGGCTTCGACGGTGGCGCCACGGGCGTCCATATCCGGGTTGGCGCGCAGGTCGAGCTCGGCGTCGGCGGTGAGCAGCACCGCTTCGAGCAGCTTGTCGACGTTGGTGCCCTGCTTCGCGGAGATGTCGACGAACATGGTGTTGCCGCCGTATTCTTCCGGAACCAGACCGTATTCGGTGAGCTGGCCGCGGACCTTGTCCGGGTTGGCGCCCGGCTTATCGATCTTGTTGACGGCCACCACAATCGGCACATGCGCGGCCTGGGCGTGGTTGATGGCTTCCACGGTCTGCGGCATGACGCCGTCGTCGGCGGCGACCACGAGGATCGCGACGTCGGTGAGTTCGGCGCCACGGGCACGCATTGCGGTGAAGGCTTCGTGGCCCGGGGTATCGAGGAACGTGATCTTGCGCGGCTCGCCCTCAAGGTTGACGGTCACCTGGTATGCGCCGATGCGCTGGGTGATGCCGCCGGCTTCGCCTTCGATGACGTTGGTGCGGCGGATGGTGTCGAGCAGTCGGGTCTTACCGTGGTCGACATGGCCCATGACGGTGACGACCGGCGGACGCGGCTTCAGATCCCTGTCCTCCTGCAGTTCCTCTTCGTCCAGGTTGATGTCGAACTGCTGCAGCAGCTCCTTGTCTTCCTCTTCGGCGGACACGATCTTGATGTTCCAGCCGATTTCCTCGCCGAGGATCTGGAACGTGGCCTCATCCAGGGACTGGGTGGCCGTGGCCATTTCACCAAGGTGGAACAGCACGGTGACCAGCGCCGCCGGATTGACGTTGATCTTCTCGGCCAGATCGGCGAGGGACGCGCCCTGACGCAGACGGACTTCCTGTCCGTTGCCGGTCGGAATGCGCACGCCGCCGATGACCGGAGCCTTCATCTCCTGGAATTCCTGACGCTTCGCCAGACGGTTCTTACGCGCCTTCGAGGACTTGCCTCCCTGACGTCCGAACGCGCCTGCAGCGCCGCCGCGGCCGCGGCCACCACGTGCCGGACCATTGCTCGGAGCGCTGTTGCCGCCCTGGAAACCGCCGCCATTGCCGCCGAAACGATTGCCGCCGCCGGCGGGACGCTGGCCGCCGCCCTGACCCGGACGATGCTGGCCCCACTGGCCCGGCTTCGCGCCGCCCTGACCCGGACGACCACGGAAGCCGCCACGCTGGCCGCCGCCCTGACCCGGACGGCCGCCACGACGTCCTTCGCCATTGTTGACGCTCGGACGGTTCATCGGATGCGGACGCGGAATATCACCCGGAGTCGGGGTGTGCATGCCCTGCTTGCGGCTGAACGGATTGTTGCCCGGGCGCGGTCCCGGGGTGTGCGGCTTCGCGCCGTTGGCGTTGTTGCCGCCCTGCGGGGCGTTGCCATGCTGGGGGCGAGCTCCCGGAACGGCCGTCGGGCGACCGGACTGGCGGCGGTCTCCACCCTGCGGACGCGGGGCGTTGCCGTTAGGACGATTGCCATGCTGGCGGGATTCGCCTGGACGCGGCGCGCGATGACCCGGCTTCGGGGCATCGGACTTGGAAGCGGCATGACGCGGCTTCGGCGCTGCGGGGGCAGCCGGCTTCGGTGCTGACGGAGCGGCCGGCTTTGGCATGGAATGAGATGCCGGTTCGGCAGGCTTCTTGGCCGTATGGCCCGGCTTCTTGGAATCAGATGCGTTGCCCTGTCCGCTGGACGCGAATGCGTTCCTCAGCTTGCGTGCAACGGGAGGTTCAACGGTAGACGATGCGGACTTCACGAATTCGCCCATCGCCTCAAGTTTGCTTAAAACGGTTTTGCTGTCAACGCCAAGTTCCTTGGCAAGTTCATATACGCGTGCTTTCGGCACTCAATTCTCCTATCTTGGGCCGCGCGCATACGGGCGCGACCGCTACTGATTCACGGCGAGCTTGTTCCTTCTCATCGTGCAACCATGTTCGTGATACCTCGTCTTTTCCCTGGGCATGACGGCATGGCCGTCACGCTTTGGATTGTCGAGTCCAGCATACTCAAGCCCGTGGATTGTACGTCCACGGGCTTGTTGTCTACCGGAAGTGTTGTTTATTCCTCGGTTTCCCCATCGGAATGGTCCGCCGATTCGGCCATCTTCTTGGCATGCGCCTCAGCGGATTCGATGCCGATCTTCCAGCCGGTCAGCTTGGCCGCAAGACGTGCGTTCTGGCCTTCCTTGCCGATAGCCAGGGACAGCTGGTCATCGTGGATGAAGGCGATGGCCGTCTTGTTCTTCTCGCTGATCACCTGCACACCGGTGGCGACGGCCGGAGACAGCGCCGCGGCGACGAATTTCGCCGGATCCGCGGACCAGTCGACGATATCGATTTTCTCAGGACCGAGGTTCTCCATGACGGCGCGCACTCGGGCTCCGCCGGGGCCGATCAGCGCGCCCTTCGGGTTGACGCCTTCGGTGTTGGCACGGACGGCGATCTTGGTGCGGGCGCCCGCCTCGCGGGCGATGGCCATAATCGACACGGCTCCCGAAACCAGTTCCGGAACCTCACGTTCGAACAGGCGGCGGACCAGCTCCGGATGGGAACGGGACACCACGATTTCCGGGCCCTTCAGACCACGGGCCACGTTCACCACGTACACGCGGATACGTTCGCCGTGACGGTAGCGTTCGCCGGGCACCTGCTCGCGGCGCGGCAGCAGGGCTTCGACGTCGCCGACGGCCACGTGCACGTTGGATGTGTCCTTGACGTCCTGCTGCACGATGCCGGTGATGAGCTTGCCCTTCTGACCGGAGAACGCGCCGAACACCTTGTCATCCTCGGCCTTGCGGAACAGCTGGCTGATCACCTGACGAGCGGTCGCAGCGGCCAGTCGGCCGAAATCGTGCGGAGTGTCGTCGTATTCCTCGCCCAGAGTCGGCGCGGGATGGGGATCGTCTTCAGTCGGCTCGCCAGGAATCTCGTCCTGGGCCCATACGGTGAAGCTTCCCGCACGCGGATCAAGCTCGACGCGAGCGTGCTTCGCAGCGTGAGGGGTTTTCAGATATGCCAGTCGCAATGCTTCCGAGAGTGCGGCATCCAGCGTCTCGGGATCAATTCCCTGCCCAGCGGCGAGCTGGTGCATTCCTGCCAGGTCCAGTTCCATATTTCCAAGACCTCCTATATGAAGTTATTCCGAGCGCATGGCCCAATGGTCACAGTCAGATATTAGTCTAATGATTCATGCAGACACGTACCCCTTCTTTCCGCTCGGTTTCTTTTATCGCGAAACGCGTCTGCGCATTGCTTTGCACCGCTATCCTCATGCCGGCGCTGACGGCATGCTCCATGCCCAGGATCGCAGGCAGGGCTGAAGCCGAACAACGGCAAAGCCCGTGCGAGAAGGCCTATTTCGATGCCACCGCCGATAACAAGATCGCACACGACCAGCATCAGCACATCATCCGCCGCTATTTCTCGGCGCAGCAGGCGGTCTCCGCATGGACGAACACCGCGGCGCAATGTCCGGCGCGTTTTGCCGAAGGCACGTTGCGCAGCGCGCAGGCACGTCATATGGCTCGCGCACTGGGCGATCAACTGTCGGTGGCCATCGCGCCGATCACGCTGTCGCGTTTTGACGATGTCGAATCGCTTGACGTCGATTCCAAGTCCCTTGCCACCGCCGCGCAGGCCGAAGACCGTGCCGGATTCGCCATGGAAGTGCTGGCGGCCCGCAACAGCGGCCATGCGACGCTGGATATCAGCAATCGTCATAAGACCACATCGCAACGGTTCGCATCCTTCTCGGGCACCATTGACGATCGTAGGAAAACGTACGAGGCCACCGCCTTGCTCGCCCACCCCGACACGATGCTCGATTCCGCCACCGGCCTTACGGCACCGACCGACGCCACCATCGAAATGAACTGCGCGCGAAGCGAGATAACGGCAATCGCCGGAAGCTCCAATGCCGCGAACGATCATTCCCAGTCACGCGTCACCAATGCAAAACAGTCGACGGATTCGCGAGCGCAATCCCTGGGCGTGCTTGCCGGTCTGATTGCGGACCGTGTCGAATTGGCGCTTGATTGGGGCTATCCTTCCTTCGACGAAGCGCTGTTCGCCTAAGGACGCACAGTCGGGCGCAAAGCAAGACACGCCGGAAATCACACCGTTGCAGCCAGTCCGATTTGACAATCGCCACCGCTGTGGCACAATTATCAAGTTGCTTGTTTTCAGGTGACGAATGGATAAGTGTCCGAGCGGTCTAAGGAGCACGCCTCGAAAGCGTGTGAGGGCGAACCCCTCCGCGAGTTCGAATCTCGCCTTATCCGCATGCAATGAAGGTTGAAACAATGGCGTTTCGGCCTTTTTTGTTTATCTGCTTTGCATCTGCCGAAATACGGAATCCGGCATCGAGAAAACGTCGGGGAATCAGTATCCCTGCTCGTGCACGGAAGCGTTGACCCACTGGTCCTGCTTGACGTCGCAGCCGGAGAAGATGCCGATGTCGAGCATGCAGTCGCGGTAATCGCGGCCATGGGCGATGGTGATGTAGTTGTCGTCGACCATACGGTTGTGTGGGGTCCAAACCGACCCAACGTCCATCATGGTAGATTTCGACCCATGCGTGCGTGGCGCCCTCGCCGCCGAGCAATCCCGCGATGTATCGGGCAGTGAGTCCGACGTGCCGGCACACGGACAGCATGACGTGCGCGTAATCCTGGCATACGCCCTTGCGTTGAGCGAACGCTTCCTCGGCGGTGGTGCGGATGGTGGTGGAGGCCGGCGTGTAGACGAACGTTTTGAACACCTCGTCCATCACCTCACGGGCTTGGTCGATCGGCGTGCAGTCGGCAGGCAGGGACGCGATGCGTTCACGGCAGATGCCGATCAACGCTTCGATGGCCGGCCCCGGCACTGTCAACGCCGAATTGAAGCGGTACAGCGGCTTGTAGATTTCGGATTTGATATGCGCGTTGTCCACGAAGGCGATGCCGGTCACCGAGTAGTTGAACATGGTGTGCGGTTCGGGAATGAATCCGGTCATCACCACGGAATCGAAGGAATCGATGGTGGTTTCGAGTTCCACATCCGGTTCGATTTTGACTGCCACGTCAATCACCTGCTGGCGTGGGCCGGTGGCTGGAATGCAGCGCAGTTGGAAGCGATGGTCGGTCACGGGCGAGCTGAATGAGAGCTTCATCTCATAGTCAAACACCAGTTTCTTCACATCGTCTCCTCAGCGATTATTGTCGTTCCTTCGGCGTTTTCCACGCCGTGGGCCTTGTTCTAGCCGTTATACACGCACCGTGCGATGGCTGTGGCACGTATTCTTCACAGTCGCGCGGCGTCCATGTCCATCGTGTTGAGCATGCCCAGATCCTTCAGATCCTTCGTGGAGATGCGCCCATCGAAATCTTTCAGCAGCATCCCCAGTTTTTCCGCAAGCTCCGCATATCCCCGCTGCGGCAGCTGGCCGACCAGCCAGCGCAATCCTTCGGCGAAGCATTGCGGTACCGGCAGACCGTTCAACGGCAGGATGTAGCTGCCCAGTTTGGCGAGCGGCGCCTTGAGCTCTTCCACGGAATATCCGAATCGTGTGTACAGATCCAGACGTTCCAGATATTTGCCCACGAAAATGAACGATTTCAGAGTCGGTTCGACGGGGGAATTCTCCACACCTCCCCAGAAGGCGAGCATGTTGTCCGCGATGTCGCGGTGTTTGAAGATGTCCGCGTCCGTGCCGCCGTATTCGGATGCCTCCACTATGGAGCTCATGGCCAACTCCACCTGCTGCAACGAGCGAGAACCAAGTTCGGGGCGCAGAATCACCGCGTTGTTGAACGCGTAGACGATGGCGCTGCGTACGGAATCCGGATTCTTCTCGTCGTACAGGAAGCTGTGGATGAACGCGTCGAAATCCTCGAAATCCTCCGGCAGGTCGAGCGCACGGGCGAACGGTCGGAACGCGTCCACATCCGTGTCCATCACACGGTCGTAGAAGGGGAAGAATTGGCTCAGCGTGGTGAATACGCGTTCCGTGTAGCGGCCGAGCCAGAACAGGTTGTCGGCCTTCGACGCGGTGACGAGTGCCAGCGAGTGCTTGCGGGACTGCTCCAGCACGCGCACGACCTCCGAGCCGGGTGCGTAATCATGCTCCACGCCGGTCTCTTTGGCCAGTACCCAGGTGTCCTTGAAACCGCCGCCCTGTGATGAGTTGACGATCATCTGGCCCGGTATGGACGAGTAGCGTGTCAGTCCCGAATACCATGCGTGCGTGTTCTTGCCGGTCACCACGAAGGCGCGCAGGTCGCATTTACGTGGGCTCATCTGTCCGGTTTCGGGGTCCACCACGTCGATGTCCTTGAATTGGATGACCTCCTGCGCGATGAACCGGCGCGGTTCGGCCTTGATGCGTTCGGCCAGTTCCTCTCGTTGCGACCGGTCGAGCGATGAGCCGAACACGACGCCGTAGCCGCCCGCTTCCGCCACATCCTTGATGACCAGTTCGCCGAGCCGGTCGAGTACCTCCTTGCGGTCCTTGTCGAACATCGGCATGTAGGTCGGCGCATTGTACAGAATCGGCTCTTCGCCGAGATAATAGCGGATCATGTTCGGCACGAAATAGTAGATGGCCTTGTCGTCGGCCGCGCCGTTGCCCGGAGCGTTGACGATCGCCACATTGCCCGACCTGTAGGCGGACAGGATTCCCGGCACGCCGATCACGGAATCCGGGTTGAACGCGAACGGGTCGAGATATTCGTCGGACAGACGGCGGTAGACCACGCCGACGCGGTGTTTCCTGCCGGCATAGTCGAGGAAGTACACTTTGTTGTCCACGACTTCGAGGTCTTCGGGGAACGCGAGCGCCGCGCCGGTTTTCTCGGCCAGGTATGCATGTTCGAAGAACGCGGAATTGTACCTGCCGGGGGTGAGCACCACTGCTATGCCGTCGGTGGAGACGAAATCCATGGATTGGCGCAGCAGTCGTGGATAATCGCGATTGTCGCGCACACGTACGTTGCGGAACAGGCTGGGCGTGATTCTGCGTTCGATATCGCGGGCGAACAGCGGATAGCTGGCACCGGATGGAATGCGCAGATTGTCTTCCAGCACCCACCATTGCCCGTCCTGCCCCTGCACCAGGTCCTCGCCGGCGACGTGCGCGAACACGCCGCCCGGAGGTGTCACGCCGTTGACTTGCGGAAAGTATCCCGCGGACGTGTACACGTATTCTTCCGGCACGATGCCGTCCTTGATGGCCTGCTTGTCGGAGTAGATGTCGCGCAGGTAGGCGTTCAACGCGTTGACGCGCTGTTTCAGTCCGGCTTCCATTCTGTCGAATTCGTCCGATTCGATGATGCGCGGAATCGGATCGTACGGAAACAGCCGGTCATGGTACTCGCCGTTCTTGTAGATGCCGAACCGTACGCCATTACGGCTCAGCTCCCGGTTGATCGACTCCCGACGATCGACCAGTTCCGAAGCCAACCTTCGTGCGGCGGATTCAATCATCGTTCCACGCTCCCTTCCACCCCATGCGAACGCATGCCAATCTGAGGCATCGTGCCTTGATGGAAGAAAAACCTAACGAACCAGCGTTTCCGGAAAACGAAACGGTCTGTTACGACAATGTCTCGGCAATGGACATGACAATCGCCCGTAACATGGCTATGACAATCGCAATAAAGCTACAGTGTGCGCTTGGCGCGAATGGCTTCGGCGCGGACCGCCAGCTGGTCGTCGGCCGGATATTCGATATGCTCCAGCGTCAGTCCTTGCGGCGCGATCGGTCCTGTGGAGCCTTCGCGCAGCGGAGCCGCCATTTTTCCTGCAAACCAGTCGAGGGAACGTTTGCCGATACCGACCTGCACGCAGCCGTTGACGAGGGAGCGCACCATATTGCGTGCAAACGCGTCGGCGACGATCACGAAGCAGACGAGGCCCGATTCCACGGTCGGCGTACGGTACCGCTCCCCCATCGTCATGCCGTCGTCGATAAGCGTCCGCTGCGGTACGCGACGCCAATACGCGGTCTTCACCTCGCGTATGGTGGTGCCGCCCGGATTCGGGGTGGCGAACGAGCCGAAATCGTGCAGGCCGATCGTCATCGCAGCGGCTTCGTTCATGGCTTTGAGGTCAAGTTCATCGTCGATATGCAATACGAAGTTTCTGGTACGAGGGTCCACCTCGCTTGACCTATCGGCGATTCGGTACACGTAGGTACGTTCCAACGCGGAGAAACGCGCGTCGAAACCGTTCGGAGCGGGTGCGATGCCGCGGATTGCGATATCGGCCGGCAGCATGCGCTGAAGTCTGCGGGTAAGCGCGATGACGGGCGGCACGTCCATGTGGCCGACGCAGCGTTTGAGCACGTCCTCGTTGACGTCCAGATGGCATACCTGATGCGAGGCGTGCACGCCGGTGTCGGTTCGTCCGGCCACGGTAAGGCGCAGCGGTTCGGTCGGGTCTCCTTCCGGTACGCGAAGAATGGTATGCAGCACGCGTTCGATTTCGCCCTGTACCGTACGTATTTCGGGCTGTTTCGCCCATCCGTAGAAGCCGGTACCGTCATATGCCAAATCGATGCGTAGTCTCACGGCATCGAGCATAGCAAATGGCTGGCATAGTGAGGCATGTGGCACGACAGTCTTGGCAGCAGATATGACAAAGGCCGGGAACCTTGCGATTCCCGGCCTTCAATCAGCTAAGAGCGATTCACTCGGCGTTCTCAGCGGTAGCCTCTTCAGCGGCGGCTTCCGGAGCCTCGGCAGCGGCAACCTTGGTTGCGGCTTCGGCTTCCTTCACCACGGCCTGCTTCGGGCTCACCGGCTCGGTGACGAGCTCGATGATGGCCGCAGGCGCATTGTCGCCGGTACGGGAGGCGATCTTCACGATGCGGGTGTAGCCGCCTTCGCGCTGCTCCATCTGCTCAGCGATCTCAGTGAACAGCTTATGCACCACGGACTTGTTGCGGATGACGCGCATCACACGACGGCGGGAGTGCAGATCACCGCGCTTGGCGAAAGTGATCAGACGCTCAGCCAGCGGACGAAGACGCTTGGCCTTCGGCAGCGTGGTCGTGATACGGCCGTTCTGGAACAGGCTGGTAGCCATGTTCGCGAGCATAAGGCGCTCGTGTGCCGGGCTGGACGCCAGACGCGGGCCCTTCTTGGGTGTAGGCATTGTTACTCCTTTTGCCAGGCCGGTTCAGGTGGGCAAGAGCCCGAACATCCGAACCGGTCAAGCGGTTGGTCGAAGATTATGCGATCACTCGTCTTCCGGGGAGAAGAAAGTGCCGCCTTCGAGATTATTGGGGTCGAAGTCGCCGAGCGGCGAAGCCTTCAGGGAAAGACCCAAGGACTGGAGCTTCTCCTTAACCTCGTCAATGGACT
>OHZY01000117.1_pt1 | contig 33158 bp, 26 predicted proteins | sample 1580621 | NCBI WGS metagenome assembly OHZY01 (sample SAMEA3882535, study PRJEB24775) | human gut metagenome | biome: human-associated habitat; feature: intestine environment; material: feces | place: Netherlands | collected 2009/2010 | reverse complement strand
AGTAGTTGTTTTCTTAGTATTGTTACTTGTATAGTATATCATTCAGGAGAAAAAAGTACAGAACTGAATCGAATGTTTGTTCTGCATTTGTGCATTGTAAGTGCATCAAGACATCCGCACAAGCACGCTTAGCTCGATTCCACTTCGCTTCATCTCGCTATACGTGCGTCGCACGATGCATATAAAAAGAAATCCTCGATCACAAGTAAACTTGTGTCGAGGATTTCTTTTTATATACGCCGTGCTTGTGCTAGACGCTTACATTCCAGCCTGAGCTGCAACTTCTGCTGCGAAGTCGTCAACTTTCTTTTCGATTCCTTCACCAGTCTCGAAACGAACGAATTTTGTAACTTTAACGTTTGCACCGTTCTCTTTTGCTACCTTATCAACGTATTTTCCTACTGTAAGGTCGCTGTCCTGAACGTATACCTGATCAAGCAGACAGATCTCTTTGAGCTCTTTGTTCAGACGTCCGATGATCATCTTCTCGATGATGTTTTCCGGTTTCTCCGGGTTCTCTTTCTTAGCCTGAGCAAGAAGGATTTCTTTCTCGTGATCAAGGTAATCCTGAGATACTTCCTCACGGGATACATACTTCGGAGACATAGCTGCTACCTGCATAGCTACGTTCTTCAGTGCTGCTTTGATCTCGTCATTAACAACATCTGTGTCAGCAACAACAAGAACACCGATACGTCCGCCACCGTGGATGTAAGGAACAACCACACCGTTGTCTGCTGCAACTTTCTCGAATCTTCTGATGTTCAGGTTCTCTCCGATAACTGCGATCTTCTCTACGAGAGCATCTTTTACAGTCTTTGTTGTATCAGCTTCCCAAGCCTCTGCCATAAATGCATCAAGATCAGCTGCTTCTGAATCTACTACCTGGTTAGCAACTGCTTCTACGAATCCCTGGAACTCGTCGTTCTTTGCAACGAAGTCTGTCTCAGAGTTTACTTCTACGATTGCAGCAACTTTGTCATCTTTAACAACTGTCTTAACGATACCTTCTGCAGCGATTCTTCCAGCTTTTTTCTCAGCTTTAGCCTGTCCGTTCTTTCTAAGGAACTCTACAGCTGCGTCCATATCTCCGTTTGTCTCAGAAAGCGCTTTTTTACAGTCCATCATTCCAGCGCCTGTCATTTCTCTTAACTCTTTTACCATTCCTGCTGTGATTGCCATGATAATTTTCCTCCATTATTCATAATGTGTATGTCACTGTAAGCAGTAACATATGCTTTTCTCTATAGAACTATTTCTATAAAGTAAAATGCTTCAACCTGATAATCAGGCTGAAGCATTTTCTTTCATATCAAGAACTGATATTACTCTTCTACAGCCTCTTCAGCTTCAGCTGCTTCTGCAGCCTCCTCGTAATACTCATCCTCAGCTGCACCCTGGTTTGCTTCGATAACAGCGTCTGCCATCTTAGAAACGATCAGTTTTACAGCTCTGATTGCATCATCATTACCTGGGATTACGTAATCCAGTTCTTCTGGATCACAGTTTGTATCACAGATACCGATCAGCGGAATTCCGAGTGTGTGTGCTTCCTGTACACAGATTCTTTCTTTCTTAGGATCTACGATGAAGATAGCGTCTGGCAGTTTCTTCATGTCTTTGATTCCGCCAAGGTTCTTCTCAAGCTTTGTCCACTCTTTTTTGATTTCGATAACTTCTTTCTTCGGAAGTACTTCGAATGTTCCATCTTCTGCCATTCTCTCGATGTCTTTCAGACGTTTGATACGGCTCTGGATTGTCTTGAAGTTTGTAAGCATTCCTCCAAGCCATCTCTCGTTTACATAATACATTCCGCAACGCTCAGCCTCAGCTTTGATTGCATCCTGTGCCTGTTTCTTTGTTCCTACGAAAAGAACTGTACCGCCTTCTGCAGCGATGTCAGAAACAGCCTTATATGCATCGTCAACCATTCCTACAGATTTCTGCAGGTCGATGATGTAGATACCATTTCTCTCTGTGTAGATGTATGGAGCCATCTTAGGGTTCCATCTTCTTGTCTGATGTCCAAAATGAACACCTGCTTCCAATAACTGCTTCATTGAAATAACGCTCATGTTATTCTCCTCCATTTGGTTTTTTTCTTCCGTATGTTTTACTCTCCTTCGCAACCGGACGAAACTCCTGTCTCGACTTAGGCACCTTGGAAGGAATCCACATACGTGTTTTTTAGCAACGTTCGTAGTATAGCATAAAACAAGGGACGTTGCAAGAACTTTTTCCCACAACGCCCCCATTTTTCAACATTTTTTGTTATTGTTCGTACTATGTGCGACCAACAGCCATTTTTATCCTCCTACGCAACAAAATGTGAATTTCCTATTCCTATACCAGCTGAAACGCTTTCAGCACATACAGCCATCCTGTCAACGTGAATGCACTGAACAATGTTGTCAGCATCACTACACTTGATGATAAAACTCCTTCATGTCCCATATTCTTTGCCATAACAAAACTGCTTACTGTTGTTGCGGATCCAAGCATTACAAGGATTGCAATCAGTTCTTCCTGACGGAATCCCAGTTTCACAGCAATCGGAAGAAAAATTGCCACAAATACGATCAACTTCATAATTGTTGCTGTCACAGCCGGTTTGATCTTTCCAAGTGCTTTCCTAAAATCAAAGGTAGCTCCCATTGCCATCAGCCCCATTGGTGTGGACATTCCTCCAATACTTGTCACCGTTTTATTAAGAATTACCGGCATTGAGATCTTGCAGGCTGACCAGATCAGACCAGCCACGATTCCAATGATGATTGGATTGGTTACGATTCCCTTTAACGTTTTTATCCATACAGCTTTATCAATTGCCTTTCGTTCCGGATGGAAAAAGGATAACACGATAACTGCCATCACATTATAAAGTGGTACACTTCCAATGATCATAAGTGGCGCCATCCCTGCATTTCCATAAATATTCTGGATAAATGCAATTCCAAGAAGTGCTGCGCTGCTCCGGTAAGAAGCCTGTATAAATTCCCCCTGGATTGAACGGTCTTTCCAAATGCAAGATACCAGTGCAGCAATTGTAATACAGATAAATGTTACTACAAAGCAGAAAATCACAAATTTGATATTCCACACTTCTTTAAAATCAACCTTTGCCAGGTCACCAAACAACAATACCGGCAATGGAATCAGAAAGACAAATTTATTCATCTTTGCTGCAAACTCTTCATCCATCCAGCCAAGCTTTCTGAACAGCATTCCCAGTACCATCATCAAAAAGATCGGTACGGTTGCATTCAGACTAAAAACTAAATTTTCCATTCTTCTCACCAGTCCCCTACTCTGTACGAAGCGCTGTCACAGGATCACTCTTTGCTGCTTTCTTTGATGGGATCAGTCCACCAAGTAATGTAAGGACAACACTTAATAAAATCAGTATGATTGCCGGAACAATCGGCAGAACTGCATTTACCTTCGCATTATCCGCCACATTGTGAATAATTGCATTTCCCGGAATCAGAAGTAATAAAGTCAGTCCGATTCCGATCAGTCCTGCACAAAGTCCGATAATAAATGTCTCTGCATTAAATACCTGTGATACATTTCGCTTTGACGCACCGATTGCTCTTAATATTCCAATTTCCTTCTTCCGCTCAAGCACACTGATATAGGTAATAACACCAATCATAATGGAAGATACCACAAGAGAAATTGCTACAAATGCAATCAGCACATAGCTTATCGTATCTACGATTGTTGTGACAGAGGACATTAAAGTTCCAACTACATCGGTATAAGTAATGACCTGCTCATCCTTCCCTTCTGCCTCCATCCTGCTATTATAATCATCCAGAATCTTTACTACTTGTTCCTTTCCTTCAAAATCCTTTGGATAAATGTTAATAGCAGACGGGACTGCAAAATCTACATATCCCAGTTTCTGCAGATTACTATCATAAGAAGCCAAGCCTTTCCCACTCATCGACATCATAAGCTCCACCAGATCGTCTTCCGTCATATTCATCTGAAATGCGTCTGCAAATGCTGTCGGATCAATCTGCATTGCATTTCCGAGGCTGTTCTGAAGCTGCGTTCCTACGTTGGTCATCATCTGTTTCATTGCAGATTCAAGCCCTGTTGTCATCTGACTGATAATCTGTGTCATTGCAGTGGACACCTGTGTCTCAAGTGTCTGACCAATCGTATTTCCCATAGCCCCCATTGCCTGATTCATATAGTTTCCGATGATTTTTGACACCTGGCTCTCCAACTGATCCATATCGATCATTGCTGACAGACCTTCCTGAAACTGCTTCTTTCCATCATCTGTTTGCAGATAAGCCATGAAATGTTCTCCCATCTTAGACGGATCCGGAAGACTATTCTCAGAAGCATATGTCAAATAGCCTTTCACAAGGTCATCTGATAGTTTCTCAAGCTGTTCCGGTGTTATCTCAATCTTCGGATCTTCCGGCATAACTTCTGACATCCAATCTGAAATTATTTTCTTCGCTTCATCCGTCTGAAGATATTCCATCAAATATTCATCAAATTGATCCGGATCTGTATATCCTTTTTCCGTAATATACTGTTTGTATCCGGCCATAATATTTTTGATCAATTCCTGTATTTTCTCGGTTGTAATCGTCACAGTTCCGCTTGATTTCATGATATCTTTTATATTGTCAGAAATAATTTTTTTTGCTGCATCTGTCTTAAGAAATGCTGTAAAATCCTCTCCAAGACCTGAATAATCTGCCTCTGGATGTGTCTTTGCATACTCCTGATATCCCGTCAGCAGTCCACAAGCCATCTGTTTCATACCATCCGGTGATACCTTCAGATCCAGATTCGAAACGATCTCTCCCAGATTCATCTGCGGCATTCCGGAAAGATCTAAATTCAGAGAATTTGGATTCACAAGTCCCGACAGATCCAGCGTATTACTTCCTGTCTGAAATGCTTTTGACAAATTCATAGATTCACTGAGATTTAACGAATTCCCAAAATCCAGAGAATTTCCTAAATTGTTCATCGCACTTGCGTCAAATCCAAATGCTTTCTGTAGTGCTGCTTCGTCAACCGTAAATAAAAAATCCATGGAAAATCCATTTTCACTGTCTTTCTCTCCGAATTTTTTATTTGTAAATACATTAACATCCGGATTTGCCAGCTGCTGTTTCACAATCTCACTTTTTGCTGCCTGTTCTGCCACATGTTTCGTCAATGATGTCGGATATGCAATTCCCGGACTCAGAGAGGAGGCTTTCGCATCTTCAGCGGGTTTCACAATTCCAACCACAGTAAGATCTTCCCCATTCGCTACAAGTGATTTCATATAATCTTCATTATCCGTCTTATCTTTCCAGACCTGATACTGACTGTCATACTCATAATAATCCGAACTGTTCACAAGCTTGAACTTTGTTCCGATAATATCATCATAAGAATAGGTTCCCAGATCATCCGGTGTAGTAACATTTTCCTCTTTCATAAAGGACTGGATCATCTCATCAAGCTCCAGCGGATCACGAAGTCCCAATGTATAAAGCATAAAATCACTCATTCCGCCATTCGAAGTCAGAACCACAACACATTCATTATATTTTTCTGGCCAATGACCCTTTTCCACTTCATACTGATTTTCATAAAGTTTACTGCTCTCCGGCATCTCATAAAAAACATCTGTACTCATCATAGATGACATCATACTATTCGTACTTATAGAAGAACCCAATCCCATAGCTGAAAAGGATTGATCTGGATTCACCTGACGGATACTGTCTTTATTTTCTTTATAAATCTGCGGAGAAACGCTGTACTTATATTCTATAGCATTCGTATATTGTTCCACTCCACTCTTTCCAGTATCAAGATACTTCTTCAAAGCACCAAGGTCATTTGAATCCATTGTGGAAAACATATTCGTCACCATCTGAATTACTTTAACCTGATCCTTTGACTTTTTCTTTGTATCTGACTTCTCTTTGTCTGTTTTTTTATCATCCGCAGAAGCACTGTCCATCCCGACCATCATGGATGTCAGATCAAAGCCTGTACTTTGTATCTGTAGAGGATATTCTGAAAGCGTCTCTTCCTCTACGTTCTGAATATATTGATTCACACCTGTAGATAGAGACAGAATTAATGCAATTCCGATAATTCCGATTGAACCTGCAAATGAAGTCAGAAGCGTTCGTGCCTTCTTTGTCTTCAGATTGTTAAAGCTCAAAGCTAATGCTGTCAGAAATGACATCGAGGATTTTCCCATATTCCTGTGTTCTGCCACTCCCATCACCGTTTCATCTACTTCAAACGGATCTGTATCTGAACGGATCACTCCATCTTTTAATGTAACGATTCTTGTCGCATACTGCTCTGCAAGCTCTGGATTATGTGTAACCATAACAACCAGACGGTCTTTCGCTACTTCCTGAAGAAGATCCATGACCTGCACACTTGTATCACTGTCCAGTGCACCTGTCGGTTCATCTGCAAGCAGGATATCCGGATCATTCACTAATGCCCGGGCAATCGCAACACGCTGCATCTGTCCCCCGGACATCTGACTTGGTCGCTTGTGAAGCTGCGCACCCAGACCAACCTTTTCAAGCGCTTCTGTCGCACGTTTCCTTCTCTCGGACTTGCCAATCCCCGAAATCGTAAGTGCCAGTTCAACATTTGCCAGAACAGTCTGATGCGGAATCAGATTATAACTCTGGAAAACAAATCCAATCGTGTGATTACGATAAGAATCCCAATCTCTGTCCTTATATTTCTTCGTTGATATTCCATTGATGATCAGATCTCCGCTGTCATACCGGTCCAAACCACCAATGATATTCAGAAGCGTTGTCTTTCCCGAACCACTCGGTCCCAGAATAGCAACAAATTCATTATCTCTGAGATTCAGACTGACATCATCCAATGCTTTCTGTATCAGATTACCTGTTCGATATTCCTTGCAAATATGTTGTATCTGAAGCATGCCTTCTCTCCTTTTCCAATCACTATTCAGCCATTATTTTACTATTCTACACCCTGCTTGGATGAATTGTCATTCACTTTATAAGGATTTTTCTTGATTTCTATACATTTTTTCCATAATGTGGTTAGATAGTATGTAATACACGAAAGCATTGAAGGAATTTATCATGAAAACATATAAAAAACCTGTTGTTTCCGTTGATACAGGCCTTGCTGAAGGAGTATACGCTGCAAGTGGTGCAATTATAAAAACTGCCAGCAGATAAATTTCTACTGGCAGAAAAAATTTATATTTTTTCAATTGTCTTCTTAACATAATCCTTTAATTGCTTCTATTGTTCGGGTATATTCTCGTTCTACTTCTTCAAACATCTCTGTAGTGTTTTCTTTGATTTCTCTGTCTCGAAGCTCTTCTGTTAATGCTGAGCTGACCTCGAATAACTTTGTAAATCCAAGATTCATGCACACGCCTTTCAATGTATGTGCACTTCGGAATGCAAGTTCTGCATCCTGATTTTCAAGTCCTTCTTTTAATCCCTGGAAACTTGTATCATCCAAAAACTTCAATACAAATTTACGGACCAGTGTTTCACTTCCAAGTCTTCTCATCACATCATCATAGTCACTATCCATTGCTTCATAGCATTCTTCTAAATTCATTTTTGTTTACTCCTTAATTTTCTTTTATTTCAATAGTCCCATTAATTCTTCAAAACAGACACCATCCGTCAACGGAATTTCCATTTCAATTGACTTTTGTATGCACTTCTTTATAAATGCGGATGCCTTTCGGACAGATTTTGTAAATTCCACTCCATTAACTGCATCTGCTGCAATGATTGCAGAGAAAATATCTCCTGTACCACATCTGGAATGTCCTACTTTATGTGTACGGATCATCTCGCATCCTTTGCCTTTTTCATAGCACAGGTTGGATACATACGTTTTCTGTGGAATTCCTGTAATCACAACTTTTTCTGGTCCGGTCTGCACAATCTGTTCTGCCATCTTTGCCAGCTCTCTCGTTGTCCAACGTTCCTTATACGGTGTTCCTGTCAGGATACATGCCTCTGTCACATTTGGAACAACTACATCCGCATAGCGGACTAATTGAATCATCTGTCTGCACATTTCTTCCGTATAAGTCGAATATGCCTCCCCATTGTCCCCCATCACCGGATCGATCACAGCCACTGTATTCTCGTCTCTAAAATACTGGATAAACTCACTGACAATCCGAATCTGTTCTGCTGATCCCAAAAAACCAGTACAAATTCCTTCGAACTTCAAATCCAGCTTCTTCCATTGTTCAATATATGCTTCCATATTTGATGTATAATCTGTAAAATAATAATCTTCATATGCGGTATGATTTGAAAAAATCGAGGTAGGCACTGCACAACACTGCACTTTCAGCATTGAAATAATCGGCATCTGTACCGCAATTGAGCATCTGCCAAAGCCTGTAAAGTCATTGATCAGCGCAATTTTTTTCTGTTGATTATGATTCTGCATCATTCTATTCCCTCGTTTCTTCTATATAGATAGACATACTAATTTAATTACAATATGTCATAGATGTCAATATTTCTTTTTACTATTCTCTTTCACCTTCTGTGTAACTGCCTTTTCTACTATAATAATTTCTTATTAAATAATATCTGATTTGTTTATGATACCTCAAAAACATTCTGTTTTTTTTACTTTTCACCCAACGTATTCCACAATCACTCTCTTTATTTTTCCGTTGTTTTTATACAAAAAACACAATTTTCCACATTTTTCCTTCTTCAATGATTTTTCACACCTCTCTTCCCACGTTTTCAGCCCGCTTGACAGTTTCCCCTAAAAAGTGTACGGTTACGTTGTAAATTCTAAGAAAATTCTATGAGGTGAAAAAATGCAGGAATTAAAACCAATCAAAGAAGGTAAAGTTCGTGAAATTTATGATAATGGAGACAGCTTAATCATGGTTGCTACAGACCGCATCAGCTGCTTTGACGTGATTCTCAACAATGAAGTTACAAAGAAAGGAACTGTCCTGACTCAGATGTCCAAATTCTGGTTTGATCTGACAGAAGACATTCTTCCTAACCACATGCTCTCTGTTGATGTGAAAGATATGCCGGAGTTCTTCCAGCAGGAAAAATATGATGGAAAATCTATGATGTGTAAGAAACTCGAAATGCTTCCGATCGAGTGTATCGTTCGTGGTTATATCACTGGAAGTGGCTGGGAAAGCTATAAAGAAAACGGAACTGTTTGTGGAATCACACTTCCGGAAGGATTAAAGGAATCTGACAAACTTCCTGAACCAATCTATACACCTTCCACAAAGGCTGAAATCGGAGATCACGATGAGAACATTTCATTCGAGCAGAGCGTTGATCACCTTGAAAAATATTACCCTGGAAGAGGACGTGAACTCGCTGAGAAACTTCGCGACAACACAATTGCTCTCTATAAGAAATGTGCTGAATATGCTCTGAGCAAAGGTATCATTATTGCAGATACAAAATTTGAGTTCGGACTTGATGAAAATGGAAATATGGTAATTGGAGATGAGATGCTCACTCCTGACAGTTCCCGTTTCTGGCCTGCTGACGGTTATGAAGCCGGACATGGACAGCCATCTTTTGACAAACAGTTTGCCCGTGACTGGCTGAAAGCAAATCCGGACAACGACTGGACACTTCCACAAGAAATTGTAGATAAGACGATTGAGAAATACCTTCAGGCATATAAGATGCTGACAGGAAAAGATCTGGATAAATAAGATTTCATAAAACAAACAGGGACGAAATGAACTGCTTAACAAGCTTTTCATTTCGTCCTTTTTTACTGCATTTCTGTAAAAAGAAAACGAGGATCAACTCCTCGCTTTCTCTCTGGTTTTTAGTTTGTTGTTTTCACCCTATCTGTGTGATCTTTTGTGATTGCTTTGATTGCAAGCAGAACTCCAATCTGCAGAGCAATTCCGATCACGAGACAGATGACTGCATTCTGCAAGATACCTGCGATCACATATGTAATACAGGAAACCGCTGCTACAGTCATTGCATATGGAAGCTGCGTGGATACATGATTTACATGATTACACTGCGCTCCTGCGGATGCCATGATTGTTGTATCTGAAATAGGTGAACAATGATCTCCGCAAACTGCTCCGGCCATACAAGCTGAGATTGAGATGATCATCATTGTCTCGTTCGTACCCTGGAATACTGCAACTACGATTGGAATCAGAATTCCGAATGTTCCCCAGGAAGTACCTGTTGCAAATGCAAGGAAACATCCTACAAGGAAGATGATTGCTGGGAGAAGGTTCATCAATCCGCCTGCTGCTGAATTCATTACAGAAGCTACGAATGGAGCTGCTCCGAGACTGTCTGTCATTGCTTTCAGAGTCCATGCGAATGTAAGAATCAGGATGGCCGGAACCATTGCCTTAAATCCTTCCGGAATGCAAGCCATAGAATCCGAAAAACGAAGAACTTTTCTTACTGCATAAAAAACAATTGTGATCACCATTGCAAAGAAACTTCCAAGCATCAGTCCAACCGATGCATCACTTCCGGAGAAAGCCTCTACAAAGCCTGTTCCTGAGAAGAACCCACCAGAATAAATCATACCAATGACACAGCATACAATAAGTGACAGAATCGGGAATACAAGATCGATTACTTTTCCTTTATTGTAAATCGCATTTTCGGATGTATTTTCAAATGGTCTGTCTCCTGTTGTAAAAAGATCCCCTTCAATCGCATTTTTCTCATGCGCCTTCATCGGACCATAATCTTCTTTTGCAAGAACCAGTGTTACCATCATTATAACTGTAAGAATTGCATAATAGTTATATGGGATTGCACGAATAAAAATTGAAAATCCATCCTCCCCTTTAACAAATCCTGTTACTGCTGCTGCCCAGGAAGAAATCGGTGCAATAATGCAGATTGGTGCTGCCGTAGCATCGATCAGATATGCAAGTTTCGCACGTGATACATTGTGGCTGTCTGTTACAGGACGCATAACGCTCCCAACTGTAAGGCAGTTAAAATAATCATCAATAAAAATCAGCACTCCAAGTGTGATTGTTGCAAGCTGTGCACCCGCTCTTGTCTTGATATGCTCTTTCGCCCAGCGTCCGAATGCTGCGGAACCACCGGCTTTATTCATCATACATACCATAACACCAAGAATTACCAGAAATACTAGAATACCCATATTGTAAGAATCTGTAAGTACTCCCACTACTCCATCCTGAAATACATGTAAAATTGTAGCTTCCGGTTTAAATCCTGACCAAAATACACCTCCGATTAAAATTCCAACGAATAAGGAGCTATAAACTTCCTTTGTAATAAGTGCCAGTACAATTGCAACGACCGGCGGCACCAGAGACCAGATTGTTGCATAGAGCTGAGGTACATACTCGGCAGATGTATCTGCGGCAAATACTGTTGTTGAACTACAGCACAGAATGAGCAGAGACATCAGAAACACATACCCCATTTTTCTTTTGTTTCTCATTTCCTTTTTTCCTTTCCTGTAAACTTATGTTTGTTAAGTTTGTGTGTAAGCATAGTGAGTTTTGCCTGGGATTCTCTAAACGCAAAAAATGCCATAGGCACTCTCTGCTGGTGAGTCACCCATGGCATAATAATTCTAGCGTCATCGATAGCTCTCCACACCAGTGACAGTCCGGCGTATCTTCTACGTCCGGCCCAGGAATCATATCTGGGAATATCATTCCTTCGGCGGCTTCTCCTTTCTCTCACTGACAGTCTTCCCAAGACTCTCGTCAGCGGGTACTCATATCACCGCGCCTCTATCAAACGTTACTATATTATCACATTCTATTTAAAAAAGCTAGACTTATTTTATAATAGTTTTCATTTTTATATTTCTACATTTTTATTAAACTTCTATTAAATAAAGCAATAGCTGTCAATACTCTCATATCAACAGCTATCACTTGCGTTTCCTCCTGTACTTTCTAAACAATTATTGGAAACTCCTATTCCTTAACTTTATCTTACCATATCGTTATCATTAAAGATACTTAAAGTTATATATTTCCCATAAACAAAATAGCTGCTTCCCCACTCAGAGAAACAGCTACTATAATCACTGAAAGATGATTCATCTAAAATCTGATTTTTTAGTTGTTAGAATAGAATGAACCCATATAACGGATATATTCATCATCTGTTTTATTTGCCTGCCAATTATGAACATTTGCTTTATTGTGCTCACCTGCAATAACAGAAAGAGATTTGCCAAGATTGTCAAATGCTTCCTCTACACAAGCTTCCGGTGTCATAGCTGTCTTCATAACAGCTTCTCCTGCTGGACCGCCTGGAAGATTGCTTAACAAACTTGGTGTAATTGTTGTTCCTAACGTGATAACCTCAACGTCTACATTTGTACTCTCACACTCTGCTGCCACAGCTTCTGTCAGTTTCTTAATGTAAGATTTTCCTGCACCATACTGTGCGTTATATGGTGAACTACTGATTGCTGTCAAAGAAGATACATTAATTACAGCTCCACGATCCTGCTTTGCAAAGATTCCCATGTAATGATAGAAGCATTTCAAGAATGTCATAACATTAACATTGATCATCTGCTCATGCTTCTCCCACGGAGTATCCTGCAATTTTCCAAATGTATGGAAACATGCAACATAACTCATGAATCCCATATCAAGGTCTTTTGTTGCTTCAAAAATCTTGTCAGTACAGTCGGACTGTGCAAAATCTGCACGAATAACCATGTGATCCACACCATATGTTTCGCTGATACTCTTTCCAAGCTCCTGAAGTTTCTCTTCTCTTCTTCCTACCAGGACAACACTCATTCCCTCAGATGCGATTTTCTCTGCAAATGCTTTTCCAACGCCTTCTGTTGCTCCAAGGATGATACCCCACTCACCGTATTTTTCTCTTAAGTTCATTGTTTTTTCCTCCTAATTTTTCCGATTCACGACTAAAATATACTATAGCACACCTTAAGGAAAATAACAATATGATTTTGATATATTTTTAACAAGCTATACCGATCTGTTAGCTTACCTTATAACTTCTTTTACAGAGTGATGTATTCTATTCATTATTACTTGAAAAGATATCCGCCACCTCACTGATTATAATAAATGTTGTGAAGTTCAATCAACTTTCAGCATCCGATACCCCACGCCAATGTGTGTTTGGATATATTGTGGAGAGTTTGGTTCTTTCTCGATTTTTTTACGAAGTGTTGCCATAAACACACGAAGGGAAGCAATATCATTATTCCAACTACTTCCCCAAATGCTTTGCGTAAGGAAAGTATGGGTCAGAACTTTTCCTATATTTCTTGTCAACAGGCAAAGCAACTTATATTCAATAGGTGTTAAATGCAACTCTTCTTCATTCAAATAAGCACAACCTGCAGCATAATCTACACGAAGTTTTCCGTTTACAAAAACAACCGCTTCGGCAGGGGATACTTTTTGCATCATCGATAACCTTCTTTGCGTGACTCGTAGTCTGGCAAGCAGTTCCTCAACAGAAAATGGCTTTGTTAAATAATCATCTGCGCCAGCATCCAACGCATCAATTTTATCGGTATCTTCACTGCGAGCACTAATTACGATAATTGGCATATTTGACCAAGTACGGATTTTTTTAATAATCTCAACACCGTCTATATCAGGAAGTCCTAAATCAAGTAAAACAATGTCAGGATTGTGTGAAGATGTTTCTAAAATTGCCGATTGACCATCGGGTGCCGTCAGATATCGGTATTCGTGCGTTTTTAAGGTTGTTGTAATTAAATTTCTGACAGATGTGTCATCTTCTACAACTAATATTAGTGACTTATTCATATACTTTGACCTCCCCTGCCGGTAATGTAAATGTAAATACTGTTCCGTGCGGCAGATTATCTGAAACAGTAAGTTCTCCGCCGTGGGCGTTAATAATGGACTTGCACAAAGATAATCCGAGTCCTAAACTTCGGCGGCTGTCTGCAATTTGATTTGCACCGCTATAGAACATGTCGAATATCCGTGGCTTTATTTCGTCAGCAATTCCGTTTCCGTCATCCGATATAGATACGATTGCTTGTTTTCCCCGCTTTTCTGTCCGAATAACAATATGAGAGTTTTTAGGTGTATATTTGATAGCATTATCAACAATATTGATGATTACCTGAACAATAAGCTTTGCATCCATTTTTGCAAGAAGAAATTCTTCTTTGCTTTCAACGGAAATATGATGTTCTTCACTCTTTCGGTTAATATGATGTAACGCTTCTGTGATCACGTCATCCATCAAATCTTCCGTTATACGGAGATTCAACCGTCCTTCTTCAATCCGGGTTACAGCCAGCAAGTTTTCTACAAGGTTAATCAGCCACATGGAATCATCATAAATATCCATGTACAGCTGCTTTTTTGTATCATTATCAAAGAAATCACCGTTGGACAAAAGATTGCTGGCATTACCGGAAATGGATGTCAGCGGTGTCCTCAAATCATGTGAAATAGCACGCAGCAGGTTCGCTCGCAACTGTTCATTTTTTGCAAGAATGGCCGCCTCCTGTTTCTCACGGGCATTTTTCTCATTTTCCAAAGCCAGGGCACATTCTCCGAGAATGGATAGTAGAATACTGTTTTCAAATGGATCAAGAGGTATTTCCCCCATCACGATTCCAATAACTCCATATACCATACTGCTGCTGCGAACAGCAAGGTACAGGCATTTTGCATTGGAAAGCGTTCCTGTTGTAGCTCCGGCACGTTTATTGTTTTTCAATACCCAGCCGGCAACGGCCTTTTCATTTTCGGAAATACACGATTCCAAATTTTCTTCAGTTACAGAAAAAATATGCGGCGTATCCAACACTTCTCCATCAGCTAAATAAAAAACGATATCTTTTCTCAAGAGTTTAATGAGCTGATTTGAAGTTGCAGATACAATTTCATTTTTATCTTTTGCCTGTTGCAATAGCTGGTTTGTATCAAATAACACTTTGGTACGGTAAGCAGATTGTGCCGCCTGTTTTGCTTGGTTTTTAATCCGTATAGCAAGAGAACCGGTTAAAAATGCCGCCAACAACATGATAATAAAAGTAACAGGATAACCCTGATCATACGCCTGCAAGGTAAATTGAGGTTCCGTAAACAGGAAATTAAAGACCAAAACACTTACAATCGAGGAAATTAGGCTGTATATCTGATGTTTCGTGATGACAGCGGTGACAAGAACACCTAAAACAAAAACAGTAATGATATTTGCTTTGTCAAATCCAAATTTCTGGAAAATCATTCCGACTAAACTGGATAAAATCAGAATCGCAGTAGATTTTAATGTATCAGTGACAGAGAATACGATATGATTCTTTTTCCTGCCCCCTCTTAACTGATACACTGCCGCATTAGAAACCGTATCCGGAATAATATGCACATCCAGGTTAGGGGCATAATCAATCAATTTTTCTGTCAGAGTCGGTTTGCTGAGCAAATGCCGTTTTGTAGCAGAACTACGTCCGATCACAATCTTTGACACACCGGACAAACGAGTAAATTCCGCAATCTGAAACGGAACATCTTCTCCGTAAACTGTTTCTATTTTTGCCCCAAGCTGCTCAGCAAGACAAATATTTGAACGCAGGCGTTTTACATTTTCCTCGCTCATCACCAAAAAATCTGGGGTTTCTACAAATAGAGCCGTAAACTCCCCTTTAAAAGCAGAAGCCATTTTTGCGGCGGTACGGATAATTTTCGCATTGGATGGAGAAGAAGATAGACATACAAGAATATGTTCGCCTGTGTGATAATCTCCATGATTTTTTATGCGGGTATTTTCTGTGAGGATATTCACCCGGTCCGCACATCGCCGCAGTGAAATCTCCCGGAGAGCTGTCAAATTTTCTATTGTAAAAAAATTTTCTACTGCCTGTTTTTCCTGTGTCTGTCTGTATACATTTCCTGTATTCAAACGGTTGATCAAATCCTGTGGTTCAATATCTATTAATTCAACCTGATCTGCATTATCAAAAATAGAATCCGGGATGCGTTCCCGTACAACAATTTCCGTAATGGATGCAACTGTATCACAAAGGCTTTCAATATGCTGAACATTGACAGTCGTATAGACATCAATCCCTGCATTCAAAAGTTCCTTAATGTCCTGATACCGTTTTGCATGACGGCATCCTTCGGCATTCGTATGCGCAAGTTCATCTACAAGGATAAGCTGTGGTTTTCTTTTCAACGCCATGCCAATGTCGAATTCGTCCAGTATCATACCATTATAAAAAACTTCTCTTGTAGGAAGAACTTCTAAGCCATTCAAAAGAGCTGCTGTTTTGGGATGTGCGTGGGGTTCTACATAACCGGCTACCACGTCAATTCCCTGCTGTTTTTCCATATGAGCTGCTTCTAACATGGCGTAGGTTTTACCCACACCAGCTGCATATCCGAAAAAGATTTTCAAATGTCCTTTATTACGTTTTTCTTCATCAGCTTGGATTTCCTTTAATAACTGATCCGGATTATGTCTGCTTTCACTCATACGGTCATCTCCTTGTACAAAAACAATAATACGTAAATTTCAGAAAAGCATTTTAGCACTGACATTAAAATCGCATAAAGATTATACCACCTTTTCTTCTTTTTTTCCATTCGGGCGTGTAGCCGAAAGCAGAAAACGCTCCGAAAAATCACGCAATTTTTCGACAAATAGACCCTTCATACAATTAATGTCATTTTGCCATATCACTCTCGCCGGTTTCTCAACCGTGTTGATGGGATGTACCGCAATGTCTATAGAGCCTGGAGTAATGACACTTTGCTTTATTTGAAAGGATAAGGAACAATACTCATCTTTCAAAATATCGTTGGAATTTTCTATGATAAAGCCAAAATCAAGTTTATTATTTTCCAGCCCATTTATTATTTCACTTACAGAACCGTAGAACAGGTTCAGCTCATAGTTTGGGTATTCGCTTGAAAATTGTTCTAATAGATCTGCAATAGAATCTATGATTGCAGGTGTTTCAAATCCAATCCTGAGCTTAGAATCTGAAATAAGTTTTTGGGATTGATTTTCCTTGAGAAATTTATCCAGCTTTTCCATAAGAAAATAACCATAAATAAATGCTACCAATACCACTATAAGTAAAACAAAGTCTTTCATATCACCAACTTCTTTCAAAAATTAAATATGAAAACATTTTTGAATATGTTTCGTCTCCCCAAGAACAAGCATGGTACTGCCCTTTAACAACTGCGTATCGGAACTTATTTTCAAATTCATAATATCATTTGTTTTCAGCGCCATAATATTGATGTCATATTTTTTTCGTATATCCAACTGACCGATTGTTTTTCCTATCCATTCTCCCGGTATAGATATTTCAAAGATTGCATGTTCTTCATCTAGTTCTATGTAATCGAAAATATGATCAGCACTATAACGGATTGCAACCCAATCGGCAAGCTGCCTTTCGGGATAAACAATTTCATCTGCGCCGTTTCGTAAAAGAAATTTTGCATGAACATCACGAGCGGCACGAGACACCACCATTCTTGCACCGAGTTCCTTCAAAAGGCACGTTACTTCCAATGAACTCTGAAAGTTATCTCCGATAGCCACAATACAAACATCAAAATTTCCAACACCAAGCGAACTTAAAAAATCCTCATTAGTCGCATCCCCAATCTGAGCGTTAGTTACAAAGGGAAGTACAGCATCAACTCGAGTATCTTCTTTATCTACCGCCATCACTTGATGATGCAATTCATCTAATTTTATAGCAATGTGCCGTCCAAATCTTCCCAGACCGATAAGTAATATTGATTTCATTTTTTTATTCTCCTTAACCTACTGTAATTTTTTCCTGAGGATATTTTGAACCGTTAGACTTTTTTTCAGAAATGGTAGCAAAAATCAAGGTCAATCCTCCCACTCTGCCAAAAAACATCAGGCAAATCAAGATTATATGGGAAACAAGCCCCAGGTCAGGAGTTATTCCCAATGATAACCCTACCGTCCCGATTGCCGACGCCGTCTCAAACAAAGCGGTCATAAGTGGAATATCTTCTGTTCTGCAAATTACCATTCCTCCGACAAGGAATAAAACGATATACATCAAAAAAATCGTAGCTGCATTTCTGATAGTGCCATCCGGAATTTGTCTGCCGAAAAAATGGGTGTGTTCCTTTTTTCTAAATACAGATAATGCCGATGAAACGAGAACTGCAAGAGTTGTCGTTTTCATACCACCTGCAGTGGAACCAGGCGAGCCACCGATGAGCATCAGCATAATGATAAGCATTTGCCCAACTTCACTGAGTAAAGTCAAATCTGCCGTATTGAATCCTGCTGTTCTCGGCGTAACGGATTGAAACAAAGAAACCCATAATCTTTCTATAAGAGGCACATTTGAAAACTCAAAATAAAAAAAGTAAAGAGCCGGTAAGAATATCAATATTCCTGTTACCATAAAAATTACCTTGCTTTGCATCCGGTATTTTTTAAAATGCCATTTATGATTCTTTATATCCTCCCAGGTAAGGAATCCAATACCTCCTGCAATAATCAGCATCATAATTACAAGATTTACAATCGGCTGTACAGAATAAGAGGTCAACGAGGAAAAAGGGGTTCTTATACCGATTAGATCAAATCCTGCATTGCAAAAAGCAGAAATAGAATGGAACAGTGAATACCATATTCCTTTCCAAAACCCAAAGTCCCTGCAAAAAACAGGGGCTAAAAGAACCGCACCAATGATTTCGATAAGAATAGTAGTCCGAATAATAAATTGCGTTCTCCGCACAATACCACCCACCGTCGGAGCCGAAATTGCCTCTTGCATGGTACTTCGCTGCATCAACCCGATTTTGCGTCCGGAAACAACAGCAATCGCAATAGCAATCGTAATAATTCCCATACCTCCGATTTGAATCAGCAGTAAAATAACTCCTTGGCCAAATAAAGACCAGTAGGTTGCCGTATCATTAACAACCAGTCCCGTCACACAAACCGCAGAAGTTGCGGTAAACAAAGCATCCAAAAAAGAGGTACACTGACCGCTTTTTGTAGCAATCGGCAGCATCAAAAGCAGACTGCCTAAGAGAATCGCGGATAAAAAACCTAAACTAATCACTTGAAATGATGTTATATGTCGATGTCTTGATCTGTTTGTCTGTTGCATAACTATATCCCCATAATTTTAATTTCTTTTTTATATTTTCTTTATTCTATCTTTATTTGTATTAAATGGGCGTAAGTAAGTTTGTTTTGAAATTAAGATTGTGTAAAGATGAGCAGAAGTCTGAAATCTTTTGCTCATCTTTTGAGAGGGGAGATATGCTGATCAAGTCCGCTGCCGGAACAGGTCACAAGTTCAACCGGAATGGCTGTTTCCTCCATATCGGGATTTGCCTTACGAAGCATCTGCACCCGGCTCGTGATTCTCTGATGAACACATTTCTTTCTTCATTGCCATTTTTTATTTTCTCCTTTGCCTTTGAATAAAAGAAAAGGACACTCATCTTCCAGAAGTTCTGAAAACAAGCGTCCTTTCGGTTTTTCTTGCCCTATTTGCCTGTTGGTGTGAAACTCATATACCTCGCAAAGTGCCTGAATCTGAGAATTTCTATGAAATTCTCAGATCGCGTACATTCGTCAAATTCCGCATAAATACTGGCTTTACAGCCAGTTGTTTCTTCAGAACTCTCCTCATTGTCTTCGCGGAAATTAGGAACTTCTACGAATTCACCCGATGTAGACAACACACGACTTCCACATGAACCGTCTCGCAGAACTGATCCACCGCCGTCATCTTCTCCACGCGATATCCCGCCAGCTGCATCATCTCCAGATCACGTGCCAGACTGGTCATCTTACAGGAAATATATACAATCTTATCCACCCCATAATTCAAGATCTTCGGGAGTGCCTTCGGATGGATTCCGTCTCTCGGCGGATCCAGTACAATCACATCCGGCTTCTCTTCAATCTCATCAAGTACCTTAAACACATCTCCGGCAATAAATCTACAGTTGGAAAGTCCGTTTCGGACAGCATTTTCTTTTGCTGCCTCGACTGCTTCTTCAATAATCTCGACACCGATCACTTTCTTCGCAACCGGAGCAAGCACCTGACCGATTGTTCCTGTTCCGCTGAACAGATCGAATACAACCTGATTATCAATATCTCCAATGTATTCTCTTACAGTCTCGTACAGCACTTCTGCACCTTTTGAGTTTGGCTGGAAGAAGGAAAATGGTGTAATCTTGAATTCCAGTCCGAGAAGCTTCTCATAAAAGAAGTCCTGTCCATAAAGAATTCTTGTCTCATCACTCTTCACGACATCAGACAGGGAGTCATTCAATATATGAAGGATTCCAACAATCTTTCCTTCTAATTCTAATGCCAGAAGTTCTTCTACTAATGGAGTTAAGTCATATTCTTCCTGCGTTGTCGTTACAAGATTCACAAGAATCTCGCCTGTTGTATCGCCTCGTCTTAAAAGAAGATGGCGGAGATAACCGACATGCTGCATTTTCTTATAATAACTTACATTTCTTTCTTTGAAATAATTAAGCACACAAAGAAGAATCTTATCCATATCTTCATGGACAAGCTGACAGTCTCCTGCTGTCAGTACATCATAAGTACTTCCTTTTTTATGAAGACCGAGAGATAACGGACCGTCTTTGAATTCGTCTCCGAAAGAGAATTCCATCTTGTTACGGTAATGAAATTCCTTCGGGCTGTGCTTCACACCCTCAAAAAGATACTCGCCCTTTACTACCGGATCCATAATCCTGCGGATCTGTCCTTCTTTCATCTTCACCTGCTCTTCATATGGCATTGTCTGATACATACAGCCGCCACAGGCAGGAAAGATACTACAGACCGGCTCTCTTGTCTCTAATGGAGATTTCTCCAACACTTCAAGAAGTCTTCCTTCTGCATTTCCTCTTTTAAATTTATTTATCATAAAACGGATCTTCTGTCCCGGAATCCCATTTTTCACAGTAACATACTGTTCTTCCTCCGGAACAAATACAATCCCCTTGTTTGGGAAATCTACACGTTCAATAATACCCTCGTAGATCTGACCTTTTTTCATCCTAATCTCCTATCAATTCTAATCTATTTTAACAGAAAAACAGACAGGATGGTTTCTTCTCTCACCCTGTCTGCACTTTTGCAATTCACTCAAGAATTATACCTGATCATCCTCGCTGAAGTAATCATCAAAATCGTCATCAAAATCATCTTCAAAATCATCAAGATAATCCGGTGATACAAAACGATATACTGCATAAGCGATTGCAGCTACTGCTGCTACTGCTCCGATGATAGCCAGTGTCCAGATTACTGTATTCTTCTGCTTCTCAGCCTCATTCTTATGAAGAATCTCGTTCAATCTTGTTTCTGCAATGATGTCTTCTATTCTCTTGTTCATATTAACACGTCCTTTCTTCACCTTTTGCGGTGACAGATAATCTGTGTTTATTATAACACCTGACGATTCATATTACTACTGATTTATCATTTTTTTATAACTTTCTCATACCTTGACAAGCTTGGCAAATTTTGCAAACATCTTGCGTGTTCCGACACTGTCAAATTCAATCGTAACCTCGTGATCTCGTCCGCCTTCTTTGATATCCGTTACTGTTCCTTCCCCAAACTTCACATGACGTACCCGGTCTCCGACCTCATAACCAAGCGGACCATTCCCACCTGCTGCCAGCTGACTTCCCTTCTGCAGGGATGCCAGTGCCTGACTTCCTGTAAGCGGCTTACCCGCCCTCTGATTCTTTGCAGGTGTCATTCCGCCAAGTGCTCCTGCGAATGCCTGTGCCCGAAATGCTTCTCTGGCACGTGCATATGTATTCTGCTGTGCCGGCATCTCCGTCTCCTGGGTAAACTTCTTGTTTCCTGTATCAAGCAGTTCCCTCGGGATCTCTTTCACAAATCTTGACATCGGATTGTACTGTGTCTCACCGTGCACCATTCTTCTGCGCGCACTTGTCAAAGTCAGTTCCTGCTCTGCCCTTGTGATTCCAACATAACAAAGTCTCCGCTCTTCTTCCAGTTCTTCTCTGTCTCCTGCATTAATACTCATATATCCCGGGAAAATCCCATCTTCCATCCCTGCAAGATAAACACGTGGAAATTCAAGTCCCTTTGCACTATGTAAAGTCATCAGAACAACATATTCCTGGTCTTCATCCAGACTGTCAATATCCGCAACCAAAGCAACTTCTTCAAGGAATCCGCTCAATGTTGCCTTTTCATCTTTATCCTGACAACTTTCCTCATAAGTTGCCGCTTTACTGATCAGCTCGTCTATATTCTCTTTTCTTGTTTTCGCCTCTTCTTTATCTTCATTTTCAAGGCTTTCTACATATCCTGTCTTCTCAATTACTTCCTGTAAAAGATCTGTGATGTTCATCTCTTCTGCCAACGTCTTAAAATACTCGATCAATGCCGCAAAAGAGTCCAGTTTTGTTGCACTTCTTCCCACTCCTGCGATCAGCCCCGGTGCCAGTAATGCCTCATAAAAACCAATTCCACGTTCTGTTGCAGACTCCTGAATCCGGTTAATTGTTGTAAGACCGATTCCTCTCTTTGGGACATTAATGATTCTTCTAACCGCAACATCATCACGTCCATTGTCGATTGTCTTGAGATAAGCAAGAAGATCCTTAATCTCTCTTCTCGCATAGAAATTTACACCGCCGACAATCTTATAAGGAATATTCATGGCAATAAATTTCTCTTCCAGCAGACGGGATTGTGCATTCGTACGATAAAGAACTGCACTGTCATTATAGGAACCTCCCTGTCTGACAGCACTTTTGATATCTTCGCCTATGAAATCCGCCTCATCAAATGCAGTATCAAACTGACGCAGACGGATCAGTTCACCTTCTCCGTTCTCCGTCCAAAGTGATTTCTCCTTTCTTCCGCGGTTATTCGCGATCACACTGTTCGCTGCATTCAGAATATTCCCTGTAGATCTGTAGTTCTGCTCCAGTTTGATCACCTTTGCATCCGGAAATTCATGTTCAAAGTCAAGAATATTCCGGATATTCGCTCCACGGAACTTGTAGATTGACTGGTCATCATCTCCAACGACACAAAGATTCTTATATTTTCCTGCAAGAAGGCTTACCAGCTGAAACTGGACTGTATTTGTATCCTGATATTCATCTACCATAATATAGCGGAATCTTTCCTGATAACTCTCAAGCACATCCGGCTGTGTCTGCAAAAGCTGTACTGTCTTTACAAGCAGATCATCAAAATCCAGTGCATTATTCGCTCTCATCTGCGCCTCATACTCGCGGTAAACCTTAGCAATCTTCATCTTTGCAAAGTCTCCTCCGGCATTCAGTTCAAATTCATCCGGAAGGATCATCTCATTCTTGGCAGATGAAATTGCTGAAAGCAGACTTCTTTCTTTAAACACTTTCGTATCCACATCTACTTTCCGACAGACTTCCTTAATTAATGTCTTCTGATCATCTGTATCATATATCGTAAAATGATTCTCATACCCTAATCTGTCAATAAATCTTCTCAAAATACGCACACATGCAGAATGAAATGTGCTCACCCATACACTTTCTGCTCCAAAACCGACAAGGTTATCCACACGCTGGCGCATCTCTTCTGCCGCTTTGTTCGTAAATGTGATTGCAAGAATATTCCATGCTTTCACGCCACGTTCTCCGATCAGATACGCGATCCTGTGCGTCAGAACTCTTGTTTTTCCTGAACCGGCTCCGGCAAGGATCAGAAGAGGACCATCCGTGTGGTAAACAGCCTCTCTCTGTGGTTCATTTAATTTATCATAAATGCTCATCTTTCCACTCCTTTAAAGTTATAAAGATATCTGTAAATGTATTCCCATTATCAAACACACGTTCCTGTTTGTCAACTACATTTTCCGGCCTTCTTATCTTTTGCTTGCTATCTAGTTTTAAATACTATATAATAAATGTATTGAGGTGATAACATGAATATAGACACAAGTAATCTGTTAAACAGCATTTTGGAAGAACTTTCTTCTTTAAGTTATGTGCATCCCGGCGATGTTCCGAATATTAATCTTTACATGGATCAAGTAACTACTTTTATGGATGAGCAGCTGGCTTCGACCAAACGTTACCCTGATGATAAGATCCTGACAAAGACCATGATCAATAATTATACGAAGAACAATCTTCTTCCACCCCCGGTGAAGAAGAAGTATTCCAGAGAGCACCTGCTCCTTCTGGTCTTCATTTATTATTTTAAAAATATCCTTTCAATCAAAGATATTGAGACGGTTCTTGCACCGCTCACAGAGAAATATTTTCCGGATGGAAGCTCTTTTGAATTAGCGGATATTTACAAAGAAGTCTGCAAGATTGAAAAAGAACAGCTGGATTCCATCAAAGAGAATGTAACTGCTACTTATGAGAAATCTGCTGAGACTTTCACTCATCTTGCTGATGGCGAAGATAAGGAGATTTTACAGCAGTTTGCATTTATATGCAGCTTGAGTTTTGATGTATATATCAAGAAAATGATCATTGAACGGATCATTGATGACCTCTCTTCCAAGTCTTCAAAAAACGAAGAGAAAAAGAAAGGGAAATAAACATTTCTGTTTAAAACGAGATACAGCCTGCGAAAGACTTTATCAGGATCTTCCGCAAGCTGTATCTTTTGATTGATAAAAGGTATTTTATTGTAAGCTTAATTCTTAAGTGTTATTCTTCCGTTCCATTCTCTTCCTCAGCAAGCCCTACACGTTTGAAAACCATATCATATCCGTCATTCCCATAATTAAGAGAACGGTTCACACGACTGATTGTCGCAGTGGATGCTCCTGTCTTCTCCGCGATCTCCAAATATGTCTTCTGTTCGCGGAGCATTCTTGCCACTTCAAATCTCTGTGACAATGAAAGCAGCTCATTGATCGTACAGATGTCTTCAAAAAATGTATAACACTCTTCTTTATTCTCAAGGCTTAAGATTGCCTGAAACAGATAATCTACTGCCTCGGTTCTGATCTTCTTACTCATACGAAACAATCTCCTTCTCAACCGGCTAATTATATGATGGCTTACGGCATACCATAAACCATAACAATACCTTTTGCCTTCTCAGGCCACTTTTTGATTTTAACACATTAAATTTTTAAAGTCCACCATTTCTTATGAATTTAAACTAAATTCTTGCACAATTTTGATTTTTTTCTAAAACATTTTATGTAAAACACACTTTTTTCGTTGTTCTTCCTCTTTTAAGATGCTATAATAAATCTGTTATAAATATTTTGATACAAAAGAGAGGAGTACATGATTAATATGAAGTGCCCAATATGTGGAAAAGACCTGGATTTGCAGAATAAGCAGATTGGCACCAGCGAAAACGGGGATCCAATCTTTAATGAATATGCAATCTGCCATAGCTGTAAAAAGCAATGGAACCTTGATAAACAACGTGCAAAGAAGATCGCTGCCAAGAAAGCCGCAGAAGAGAAAGCAAAAGCTGAGGCTGAGGCCCGCGCTGCTGAAGAGAAGGCAAAAGCTGAAGCTGCCGCCCGCGCTGCTGAAGAGAAGGCAAAAGCTGAAGCTGCCGCCCGCGCTGCTGAAGAAAAAGCGAAAGCTGAAGCTGCTGCCCGTGCCGCTGAGGAGAAAGCGAAAGCTGATACCGCCGCCCGTGCCGCTGAAGAGAAACGAGCTGCCCGCAGAGAAGCAAAAGCCCGCGCCCGCAAAGAAGCGATTGCCCGCCTCGCTGCTGACAAAGGGATTTCAGAAGAAGAAGCTGAACGTATTCTTAAGGAGAGAGCCAGAGCCCGCAAAGCCGCTGCACAGAAAGCTGCCACTGATGTCACTGCCACTGATAATTCCGAAGAGCAGAAATATGGGAACATTCCAGCGGAAGAAATCCGTGATAAGCGTGAAAAAGCAGTTCGCAAGGGATACGAAGATATGCTTGCAACTGACCCTGACAGTAAAGCTGCCAAGAAGAAAAAGAAAGAGGAAACCGAAACTGCGAAAGCAAAAGAAGATGTAAAATCCAGAAAAATGGATGACTATGATGATGAGAAATCCTCTGATGATGAAGATGATGATGAATATGAATATGTAGATGAATATCCACGCTTCAGACCTGGACGCATCATCCTTGGAATCATTTCCCTGCTTGCATTTGGTTTCTGTATTTATAAAGGTTTCGTAACAGGACTCAGCACATCAGGAGCTGACGTAACTTCTGCTCCTGGCATGAATTATGTCATTGTTGCTCTTTGCATGCTTGTCACTGCACTGTTATACTTCATCATGAATAACCGTGATACACTTTTTGCATTCCTTATCCCGATGATTGTCTATATCGGTGGTGCTGTTTTTGCTTTCCTGAAACATGGAGATGAATTCGAGCTTCTGATTTTAGCCGGTGTAAGTGGTGTACTTGCTGTTATTTCACTGATTCTCGCAATTGCTTCCCGCGGTGGAGATGATTACGATGATGAAGATGATTACGACGATCCATTTGAAGAAGAACACGATAATTAAAATCGCGTTGTAAATCTTTTTGGTTTCTAAGAACAATTTATATAAGATAATTACAAGGGAGTATCATTTTGCGGTACTTCCCTTTTTTTGTCCTGATATGCATTTTTTATATCATATATCTAAAATATTTTTAGGTGTCAAAAACTTTTTTAGAATAGTTGTTGCTTTTTGTTGAATATGTGATAAAATATAACCATAGGTATCTTTATATAATTAAAAATACACAACAAACACATACTCCTCAAAGATTTTTCTTTGGGGATTTTGTCACAAAGAAAGGAGTAACTGACATGGCATCATTTAGAGTAAATGGTCAGGAAGTCTCACCTTCAAAGAATCAGAAACTGTTACGGTTCCTGCGTAATGAACTGCACATTACCTCTGCAAAGGATGGTTGCAGCGAAGGCGCTTGTGGAGCCTGTACTGTTATCATTGATGGACAGACTTGCAAATCCTGCGTACCTGACACAGATTCATTGGCCGGAAAGAATGTCATCACAGTCGAGGGGCTTTCTGATTGGGAACAGAAAGTTTACACTTATGCTTACGGGAAGGCAGGCGCTGTACAGTGCGGATTCTGTATTCCTGGTATGGTTATGTGCACAAAAGCACTTTTGGATGTAAATCCGGAACCAACCGATGATGAGATTCGCTATGCGCTGCGCAACAACTATTGCCGCTGTACAGGATATGTTAAGATCATGGACGCGGTACGTCTGGCAGCTAAGATTCTGAAAGAAGGAGTTTTACCAGATGACGGAGATCCTAGCTGGACTCTTGGTTCCCGTGTTTCTCGTATAGATGTTGAAGAAAAAGTGCTTGGAACAGGTAAATATCCGGATGACTATTATCCGGAAGGAATGCTCTATGGTGCTGCTCTTCGTAGTAAATATCCACGAGCTCGCGTACTTTCTATTGATACCTCTGCTGCCGAGGCTCTGCCTGGCGTAGAAGCGGTTGTAACAGCCGATGATATTCCTGGGGAGAATAAGATCGGACACTTAAAACATGATCAGTATTCACTGATTCCGGTTGGTGGACTGACTCATTATCTCGGAGATGCAATTGCCCTTGTAGCTGCAACTGACATGGCAACTGTAGAAAAAGCAAAGAAACTTATTAAAGTTGAATATGAAGTACTTCCTCATGTGCATACAGTGGAAGAAGCTGCCGCTCCGGATGCACCACTTGTTTATGATGAAGAAGAGACTAACGTATGTGCTTATAAGCACATCAGCCGCGGAAATGCGGAAGAAGCAATCAAGAATTCCAAGTACGTGATCTCACATCACTTTGAAACACCTTGGACTGAGCATGCTTTCCTTGAACCGGAATGTGCTGTTTCTTTCTATGATGAAGACGGTGACATTTTCGTATATTCAACAGACCAGTCCGCTCACCAGACATTGCACGAAGTTACACTTATGCTTGGAACAGATAAAGTAAAAGTTCAGAACGCATTAGTCGGCGGTGGTTTCGGTGGTAAAGAGGACATGACTGTTCAGCATTTAAGCGCATTGCTTACTTACGTAACAAAGAAACCGATCAAGATGAAATTATCCAGAGCGGAATCCTTGCTTGTTCATCCGAAACGTCACCCATTCTACATGGATATGACAATGGGATGCGATGAGAATGGAGTGATCCAGGGTGTAAAAGCGATTGTTAAATCTGACACAGGTGCATTCGCTTCTCTTGGTGGCCCGGTTCTTGAACGTGCATGTACACATGCAGCAGGACCTTATCATTATGAAAACTTTGAAATTGAAGGAACTGCTTACTATACAAATAACCCACCTGCCGGAGCATTCCGCGGATTTGGTGTTACACAGACTTGTTTCGCAACAGAGACACTTCTGAACATGATGGCTGACAAGGTAGGCATTACGCCTTGGGAAATTCATTACCGCAATGCGATCCGCCCAGGCGAAGTACTTCCGAACGGACAGATTGTAGATAACTCTACAGGTCTTGTAGAGACACTGGAAGCTGTCAAAGAAGAGTATGATGCTGCACTTGCGGCCGGTAAGGCTGTTGGCCTTGGTTGTGCTATGAAGAATGCCGGCGTTGGTGTTGGTATCCCGGATACGGGACGTGTAAAATTAATTGTTGAAGAAGATGAAAAACTTCACATCTTCACTGGTGCTTCCTGTATCGGTCAGGGACTTGGTACTGTACTTGTACAGATGATCGTTACAAATACAGATCTTTCCCATGATGATATCGTCTATGAGCGAAGCAACACATGGATTTCACCTGATTCCGGTACAACTTCCGGTTCTCGTCAGACACTTGTAACTGGTGAAGCGTGCCGCAGAGCATGTGAAAAATTCATGGAAGCGAAAAACAGCGGTAAGTCCATGAAAGATATGATTGGAGAAACTTTCTACGGAGAGTATCTCGCTAAGACTCATCCACTTGGTGCAGATGTGCCTAATCCGATATCTCACGTTGCTTATGGATATGCAACTCAGGTCTGCATCCTTGATCCTAAGACAGGTAAGATTGAGAAAATGATTGCCGCACACGATGTTGGTAAAGCTGTCAACCCTCTCTCCTGCGAAGGTCAGATTGAAGGCGGTGTTGTAATGTCAATGGGATATGCACTCAGAGAGCAGTATCCAATCGATGAAAACTGTAAACCAATTGACAAATATGGTTCCTTAGGACTTTTCCGTTCTCACGAAGTTCCTGAGATTGAAGCAATCGTTATTGATAAACCTGGTCTGGATGTTGCCTGTGGAGCAATCGGTATCGGAGAGATCACATCCATCCCTACTGCTCCTGCAATCGCGGATGCATATTGCAGATTTGACGGAGAAAGACGCTACAGCCTTCCTCTTTCTAACACACCATACGAAAGGAAGAAATAATCATGGCAATTAAAAAGAGATTTCCTTACCGGGCAGCTCTGGTTGCCTGTAACGGTGGCTGCCGCGCAGCCGGCTCTGAAGACGGTGGATGCAAAGATGGCTGCATCGGATGTGGAGCCTGTATAGAAAAATGTAAATTTGGCGCAATTTCCATGAATGAATATGGCGTTGCCGAAGTAGACGAAGAAAAATGTATTGCCTGTGGACAGTGTGCAAAAGTCTGTCCACAGAACCTGATCAAGATTCACGAATGTGCAAACTACATTGTAGTAAAATGCTCTAACAAAGAAAAAGGAGCTGTTGCACGTAAACAGTGTGAAGTCAGTTGTATTGGATGCGGTATCTGTGAAAAAACATGTACTGCAGGTGCAATTCATGTAGAAGATAATTGCGCAGTAATCCAGGAAGACATCTGCTTAAGCTGTGGAATGTGCTCTGTAAAATGTCCAAGACATGTAATCCATGATCTCCGCGGAGTATTTACAGCAGTAAGATAATACAAAAGCTATCGACTACGATAACAACACAGATATGTGTTAAGTTATTGTAATCGATAGCTTTTTTTATCTACTCATCTTCATCCAGAAACTCGATATCATCATCGTCATCAAGATAATCTAAATCATCCAAATCATCTAAGTCATCCAGATTTTCCAGATCATTCAAGTCATCTAAGTCATCCGGATCTTCATCAAAATCATAATCCTCTGTCGCATCTGCCTCATCAGCAGTTACTTCAATTTCGACTTCTTCCTCGTCTACATCAAACTTCTCTTCTTTAAAGTTCTCCACTTCATCTTCTTCCAGATCATCTTCAAGATCATCAAATTCATCCATGCTGACAACTGTTGTGCCCTTGTCTTCTTTCAGGACATTTTCCGGAAGACTCTCTATAATCTCATCCAGCTCATCAAAATCATCCAGATTCTCGACCAGTGCCCTTGCCTTCTCGACTTCATTTTCTGTAGAATGTTCTTCACGGATCTCTGCGGCTTTAAGTAAATTCTTTTTCTTACGTTTTCCGGATTCCAGAAGAAGCTGGATCCAGATACTAAGTGCACCAATTGCAACACAAAGTGCCACATGGATCATTCCGTTTTTATACGGCTGCAGATAAAAGATACTGCTGCCCGCTGCCATTGCTCCAAACACAGAAGAAGAAGCAATCAGCATAAAGTTATGAAACTTAATAGAAAGCAATGCACACACAAGACCGATACCCGCACAGATTCCATACATAATAAGATCCTGTGGTTTCATCAGATGTACACTGACAACAAAGACAAGTACCGCTACTGTCACAAATCCACCAATCTGCTTCTTCCATGCACCAAGCACCGCCAATACAAGTCCCACACCCGCTCCTGCTGCCAATGCGATTGTCTGATCCAGACTTGCAATCGCTCCGACTGCAATTCCAGCTGCACATCCTGCTGACAATCCTGCAATCACTGACCAGAAACGTACCAGCTTCAGCCCCGTCAGACATAACAGTACTGCTCCGACCGTTATAACGATCAGAGAAATAAATTCCATCTGACTCAAATGATGACTGCTTTCATTAAGTCCCGCCAGAACAACATCCAGGTCAAAATTCAGAATTGTATCAATCATATCATTTACATTCATTATTTACACCTTCGTCCCTTACTATTTATTACTCACTACTGCTCATTTTAGCAATTTTTTTTACTGATTACAAGTGTTCATTTCACCTTTCCATTGACTTCTTATTCTTCTCCACTTAAAATAGAAGAGAAATGCTATTGCTGACCGCATAATACTGTGAACAGCAATAAAATGCTAACATAAAGGAGTTTATTATGGAACAGTTAAGAATACCTGCTGGCTATCATTCCCCTCTTACAATTCGTGAGACAGAAGTAGCCATCAAAGAAGTGAAAGACCACTTCGAACGTGCTCTTGCAAAGAATCTCCACCTGACACGAGTGTCAGCACCACTGTTTGTCCGTCCGGAATCCGGTCTGAATGATAACTTAAACGGTGTGGAACGTCCGGTTTCCTTTGACATCAAAGAACAAGATGGTTCTGTTGCAGAGATCGTTCATTCTCTTGCAAAATGGAAGAGATATGCATTGAAGAATTATAATTTCCATTCCGGCGAAGGACTTTACACAGATATGAGTGCGATACGTCGTGATGAAGATACAGACAACATCCATTCTCTGTATGTTGACCAGTGGGACTGGGAAAAAGTAATTTCTAAGGAAGAACGTAACACAGAGACACTTCAGTATACTGTCCGCAAAGTCTACCGGGCTCTGAAAGATACAGAAGAATACATTTCCAGACGTTACAACTATATTGATCCTCTTCTTCCTGATGATATCTTTTTCATCACTACACAGGAATTGGAAGACCTTTATCCGGATCTTACTACCAAAGAACGTGAAAAAGCGATTGCGAAGGAAAAAGGCGCAGTGTTTATCTCCAAGATTGGTGGCGTACTTGCTTCCGGCAAAAGACATGACGGCCGTGCTCCGGACTATGATGACTGGGAGCTGAACGGTGACATTATCGTTTACTATCCGGTTCTTGACATCGGTCTTGAACTCTCTTCTATGGGAATCCGTGTTGACGAAGACTCATTAAAGGCACAGCTCAAAGAAGCCGGATGTGAAGATCGTGCAGAACTTCCATTCCAGAAGGCACTGCTGAATGGCGAGCTTCCATATACAGTCGGCGGCGGTATTGGACAGTCCCGTATCTGTATGTATTACTTAAGAAAGGCTCATATCGGTGAAGTACAGTCTTCCCTCTGGCCTGAAAATGTAGTTGAAGCTGCTGCTGATGCCGGCATCCACCTTCTCTAAACACAAGACAGACCAGCCAATTATATGATAAAAAGCAGATTCGAATTCTACTGGAGCATCTCTCCTTTGAATCCGAATCTGCTTTTTCATTCTCCTCTTATTCTACAATCAGCAACTGTTCTTTCTCTTCCTCAGACACCCTGTTCCAAAAAACATTAAAATCATCAAATTCCGGCAAATAGATATCTGCCGTATTCCAGATCTGCGCCAGATTCTTGTCATTTGCCTTATCATAAACTGCTACTGTCTTAAATCCCGCATGCTTTGCCGTTCTCAAAGCCTGGTAAGTATCTTCAAACACCCAGGTCTGTTCCGGCTCCGTATCCAGCTGCAAAAGTGCTGCAAAATAAATATCCGGCTGATCCTTACCGCTTCCGATCTCAGATGCTGTAAAAACTCCTTGAAAATAAGGTAATACCTTCAATCTGCTCAGAGCTGCTTCTGCATTCTTCCGGTCACCGGTTGTTGCGATCACCATAGGAATCTTCCGCTCTCTGAATTCCTCCAGATACTGACGAACCCCTTCTTTCAATGGAACTCGTTTTGCATAATAGTCTTCCACTTCCTTATTCAGTCCCTGTACAACCTCTTCCACTGTCTTCTCCAGGTTATAATGTGAGATCAGATAATCTGCTGCCTCCTCCAGGCTCATCTCAAATAATGTCTCCCCTAGGTTCTTCTCGGCCTCAATTCCCAAATGATCCAGATACAATTCTCCAAGATTCTCCCAGACAGGCATGGAATTGAGAAGGACACCATCTACGTCAAATATTACACCTTTTATCATGTCATTCCTCTTTTCTGCTATGCACTACATTATAATCTCCCTGGAAACGCATGTCAACCGTTACTGTTCACACGATGTGTGACCAGCAACGCATCTCGCCATTTTAAATCGCCTTTGGCGAT
>OHZY01000100.1_pt1 | contig 35842 bp, 25 predicted proteins | sample 1580621 | NCBI WGS metagenome assembly OHZY01 (sample SAMEA3882535, study PRJEB24775) | human gut metagenome | biome: human-associated habitat; feature: intestine environment; material: feces | place: Netherlands | collected 2009/2010 | reverse complement strand
TGCGGCAGTAGCCGGGATACCCTTGTATTTTTTAACCAAGGGACTAATCGGAACATCAGCCGCATCACTTCTTATGATGGGAGCAATGCTTCCGTTCTTCTTTTTTGCGATGTATGAGAAAAACGGGTTTCCGGCGGAGAAGATTTTGTATTTTATGCTCCGGCAGAAGATACTCACACCGGGCATAAGACCATACCGGACAGAGAACTTATACAAGCAGTTGGAAGAAAAAGAAAAATTACGAAGGGAGGTTCGTTATCTTGAAGAAAAAGCAAAAGGCAGAACCGGAAAGCCGCAGAAAAAGCAGTTATAAAGGCAATAGCAGGAACAACAGTAAAAGTGGCGGTCTTACCTTTTCAGAAAAGAAGCGTCTTATACAGTTAAAGCATATTTTATCGGGAAAGAGCATTGAGAAAGAAAAGCCGACTACCGCACAAAGGACGATCACTTTTGAAAAGATGTTCCGTGATGGTATCTGTCAGGTCAGCCACCGTTATTATACAAAGATGGTGGAATTTTTTGATATAAACTATGAGCTTCTGGAAGTGGATGACCAGGCGGACATACTGGCACAGTACAGCAAGCTTATCAATTATTTTGATCCGTCTGTGAAGTTTGAACTGGTGCTTTTCAACAGGCAGGTCAACGAGCAGATGCTTACAGAACAGTTTGACATTCCGTGGCAGGAGGATGATTTTAACGACATCCGTGAGGAATACACGGAGATGTTAAAGAAGCAGGCGGCAAAGGGCAACAACGGTATCATCAAATCAAAATATCTGATTTTTGGTGTAGAAAGCAACGGCTACAAGGAAGCCAAGAGCCGCCTTAACAACATTGAAAAAGATGTCATACGGAACTTAAACAACATAGGAACCCTTGCGAGGGGACTGGACGGAAAGGAAAGACTGCGCATCCTGCATGAATATTTTAATCAGGATACGATGGAGCCTTTCCGTTTTTCATTTAAGGATTTGGCAGAATCCGGTAAGTCGGTCAAGGACTATATTGCACCGCCGGGATTTGATTTCCGCTATCCGAACCGCTTTAAGTCAGGGAATATGTATGGCTGTGTGTCCTATCTGGATATTATCGCACCGAAGTTTACGGACGAGCTGATCAAGCATCTTCTGGATATTGATGCTAATCTTACGATTTCCATGCACATGCAGACGGAAGATCCGGTAAAGGCAATCAAGAAGTTAAAAGCGGTCATTTCCAATATCCAGAAGATGAAGATTGAGGAGCAGAAAAAGGCAGTCCGAAGCGGTTACGATATGGATATTCTTCCAACGGATATTGTGACCTATGAAAAGGATACGCTGGAATTTCTGGATGATTTGAATACGAGCAATCAGAAGATGATCAATATGACATTCCTTATTACCTGTTATGGCAGAACCAAGCGGGAACTGGAGAGCTTAATGCAGAGAGTGTCCGGTATCATTCAGCAGGCAAACTGTGACCTCAGATGTTTACAGTATTTACAGGAGCAGGGCCTTATGGCATCTGCACCGATTGGGTGCAATGAAACCGGAATTGAGCGTACCCTTTCCACAAAGAGTACCGCAATCTTAGTACCATTCTGCACACAGGAATTATTTATGCCTGCACCGGCAATCTATTACGGATTAAATGCACTCAGCAACAACATGATCATGGCAGACCGCAAAAGGCTCCGTACACCAAACGGAGTTATCTTAGGTACTCCCGGAAGTGGTAAGAGTTTTAGTGCAAAGCGTGAGATTTTAAGCTGTTTTCTTATCACAAAGGACGATATTATCATCTGCGATCCGGAGGGAGAGTATTTTGCTCTTGTGGCAGCACTACATGGACAGGTGGTAAAACTTGCCACCAATTCCAAAGACTATCTGAACCCTATGGATATACAGTTATCCCATAAGGGGGATAAGGAAGCATTAAAACTGAAATCTGATTTTATCATTACATTGTGTGATCTGATTGCAGGTGGCAAGGACGGTCTGGAGAATGATGAGAAAGGTATCATCGACGAATGCATCCGTCATATTTACGATAAATATTTTGAAAATCCGGTGCCGGAAAATATGCCGCTGTTGGAGGATTTATATGATGCCCTGTTAGCACACAAAAATCCAAAGGCAGAGCGTATCGCAAACAGCCTTGTGCTGTATGTGCATGGTTCACAGAATTACTTCAACCACCATACCAATGTGGACAGCGGCAACCGTATCATGTGCTTTGACATCAGAGACTTGGGAAATCAGTTGAAAGAGCTGGGTATGTTAATCGTGCAGGATGCGGTTTGGAACAGGGTATCGCAGAACAGGGAGCGAAAGATTGCTACCCGTTATTACTGTGATGAGTTCCACCTTCTTCTGAAGGAGAAGCAGACAGCTATTTATTCCGTGGAAATCTGGAAGCGTTTCAGAAAATGGGGCGGTATTCCGACAGGTTTGACGCAGAACGTGGGCGATTTTCTTCGTTCTGAGGAGATTGAAGGTATTTTGGGTAACAGCGATTTTGTGTATCTGTTAAATCAGAATGCCAAAGATCAGGCAATTCTCGCTGATAAACTGGGACTATCTGATAAGCAGCTTTCCTATGTCACCAACTCCGAGCCGGGAAGTGGTCTGATACTGTTTGACAATGTGGTAATTCCATTTGTAGACAAATATCCGACAGACACCAAGACTTACAGAATTATGAATACCAAGCCGGAGGAATCGGTGCAGAAGGAGGACGCAATATAAAATGGCAGAAAAAAGACAGAAGAAGCAGGCAGTAAAGGCATTTGAAAAAGAGACATTTTCCAAGGATAAGGAAGTGACTGGAGCAAAACACACAGAACACAGGCAGGATAACACCTTTCCTACGGAAAATCATTTTCATGCCAATGAGAAGCCTGTGAGCAATCTGCCACGGGATGCGAACCATGGCAGTGATACAAAAAATGTAACTTCTGGTCACAATGTCCAAAAGTCGGAAACTGGAGCAGAGAGAAAAACGGGCAATAAAAAGAAATATTACCGTCAGTTGCAACAGCAACAGAACACTTCTGGTCACAATGTCCAGAAGTCAGAAGCCGATGCGGAAAAGGCATTCTTAAAGGAAAACAGTTTCATGCAGGAGGAACAGCCGGGGGATTCTGACAGCACGATGGAAAATGAGGTTCATGTCAGGGACACCTACCAACGGTCTGAGGAAAAAGGAAAATATCACAAAGGGCGTGTGCAGAGAGAACACGCACACAGAGAGCGTGCGAAGTCAGAAAATACAAAGCAGTCCGATTATGGAGATTTCCAGACAAAGGATGCCACATTTTCGCAGGGACAGGCGGAAGAATTTACCGACAAAAAAGTACAGAAGGCTTTTGATAAGTCGGAAAAGAGTCGTCAGAAGTTACAGAAAGCAAAGGACAAGATGCCGAAAAAGCGGCAGTATGAGATGAAACGTGTCTTTGATGAACAGACCGGAAAAGCAAAGTATGTGGTGGTTCCGGTGGAAGTGGAGAAGCCATTCAAGCCTGACGGACTTGGAAAAGCTGCGGTTCACAAACTCCAGACCGAAAATATGTATTTTGTGCATCGAAAGATTGCAGAGACAGAAAAGGATAATTCTGCTGTGGAGGGTGCACATAAGACAGAACAGCGTGCAGAAGATGTTTACCATTACATGAAATATCACCGCAAGAGCAAGGCACAGAGAAAGCGTGACCGATTAGAGCGATTGCAGAAAAAACAGGTCACAGCGGATATGAAGCTGGAGTATGAGAAATTCATCAGTGAAAATCCACATCTAAAGGGCAACAGTCCAAAGAAGCAGTTGCAAAGGCAGCTACAGAAACAGCGTATCAAGCGTGAGTATGCCAAGGCAAGGCGGGCAGGAGCAGAAGCCAAGACTGCAAAGGAAACATTTACAAAGACAGCCAATGCTGCAACCGGCATTGCAAAGAAGTTACAGGAGATTGCCACAAAAAATAAAACACTGATTATCACAGTGGGTATTTTTGCTCTTCTGCTTATTATGATCATGTCGGCATTATCAAGCTGCGGTTCCATGTTTACCGGAACTGTGACAACAACGATGGCAAGCACATATCTTAGCCTTCCGGCAGAGATTGATGCAGCAGATTTATCTTTTACAGAAAAGGAAATGGAGCTGCAAAACAAGATTGACCGGATTGAAACTGATTATCCGGGATATGATGAATACGATTATAACCTTGGTGCAATCGGGCATGATCCATATACACTGATCAGTTATCTTTCCGCAGTCCATACGGAATTTACTGCCGCAGAAATGGAGAGTGAAATTCAGGAATTATTTGATGCCATGTATTCACTCACTACCGAGGAAGTAGAGGAAACACGGACAAGGACAGTCACAAAGACCGGAACCAGAACAGTTACAAATGCAGATGGAAGCATCAGTACCGAGGAATACGAGTATGAGGAGGAAGAAGAATATATCGTAACAATCCTTCGAGTCACTTTAACGGTCACACCTCTTGAGAGCATTGTTGCCGGACGTATGGATACGGAACAGGCAGAAATCTTTGCCGCCTACACGGAGACAAAAGGCGGGTTACAGGTATTTGGAACACCCGTGGATTACTACTGGTACTACTATATCAGCAGTTATTATGGCTACCGGAAAAATCCAAACACAGGAGACGAGGAGATTCACAGGGGTGTGGATATAGCAGTACCGACTGGAACCATGGTACATGCAGCACATGATGGAACGGTTATGGAAGCAGCTTACGATTCCTATTATGGGAATTATGTGGTGATTACGGACAGTAAGGGATATACCACAAAATATGCCCACATGGACAGCTTAAATGTGTCCGCAGGGCAGAGTGTAAAAAAAGGTGACAATATAGGTAAAAGCGGAAATACAGGAAGCAGTACCGGAAGCCACCTTCATATCGAGTGCTTGTATAACGGGGAGTATTATAACCCGTTATTTTATTTTGAAGCAGGAGAACAGACCATTTATGGAGAAACACCGGGCGGCACCGGAGGAGGAACCGGCAATGTGATACCACCGGAATCTTATGATGATGCAACCGTACAGACGCTTATGCGGGAAGCAAACAGGTATCTGGGAATGCCATACACCTTTGGAGGAACAGCTCCGGCAAGTTTTGATTGTTCTGGCTTTGTATGTTGGGTATTTACAAACAGCGGCGTACATAACCTGCCAAGAACCACCGCACAGGGCATTTATGACCAGTGTACTCCGGTATCAGCGGCAGATGCAAAGGCAGGGGACATTATATTTTTTACAGGAACCTATAATGCAGGACGTCCGGTTACACACGTTGGTATCTACTGTGGAAACGGTACGATGGTGCATTGCGGTGATCCAATTCAGTACACATCAATCAATACTTCTTACTGGCAGAGCCATTTCTATGGTTTTGGAAGATTGAATTAGCGAAGGGAGGAATTATTTTTGTCAGTAGAACGAATCAATTCACAGCTTAAAAAGGTCAGAGAGCAGATAGCACAGCTACAGGCAAAGGAAAAAGACCTTGCAGAACAGAAACAGATGGCGGAGGATGCCGAAGCCATGAAGATTATACGAAAATATAAAATCTCATCGGAGCGTTTGCAGATGTTAAACAAGCTCAGTGAGGATGAAGTCAGAAATTTATTACAGAAACGGGAACAGGAAAAGGAGGTTTCAACCAATGAAAATGAAGAAGTTATCCGTTAAGGCACTAATGTCCCTGATACTGTCGGCAATACTTTTTTGTATGCCGATTGGGGCATTTTTTGCAAACAGGGCAAATACTGTGGAGGTTCATGCGGAGGATACAGCAGAGCAGAAAACAGAAAGTGCGGCAGAGGAAAGCAGTGCAGAAAGCACAGCGTCCGGTAATGATAACAAGGACAGTTCCGGTAGTGGAGAAAATCACACAGAGCAGTCCACAGAGAATACAACGGAAAATTCCACAGAAGGCACAACCGAGGAAACACAGCCTTCTGCAAAATGCACCTGCAAGGAAAAATGCAGTCAGTATGCGGTGGATGAGGATTGTGAGGTGTGTGCAAAGGATTATAAGGAATGTGCTTATATCAATCCGAGCGTAAAAATCACAATCAATACACCTTCTGGGTGGCATAACGATACCACGAAAGTAACAGTCAAGGTGGAGGATACTATTGTATCCGGCAATTTTACTATTCAGACAGTAAAGGCGAAAGTCGGACAGAATGGAAGCTGGACAGACATTACCGAGGATATGTACATAGAGATTTCCGAGAACAGCACCATTTATGTGCAGGTCACAGACCAGAAGGGCAAGACCTACGAGAAAAACCGTTATATCAAGTGTTTTGATTTTACCAAGCCTACCTTAAATGCGGCAGTCAGCGACGGTCTTTTGAGCATTCAGGCACATGATACGGATTCCGGTATCAAGGCAATCTATGTCAATGGCTATGAGTTTACAGAGCATACGAATGGAGCCTTGAATATCCGTCTGCAACAGTTCGATGCAGGGTATCAGTATTTCACGATTTCTGCCATGGATAATGCAGGAAATACCTCTGAAATCTATAAAACAGCCAATCCGTATTACACCGATCCGGAGAATAAGGACAGCAATGAAAAAGATCCGGCACAGCAGCTCCCAGTGGATGCGTCGGCAACCAAACCTAGCTCTGCAACCGCACAGGTCACAGAACATACAAAAACGGATGTGAATGGAAATACAGTTTCCCAGACAGGCAGTGGAACAAATTCAAGCAGTTCCGCAACAGCAAAGCAATCTCCAAGTACGGGAGATACTTCTAAGGATGCAGACCAGAGCAGTGACAGTCAGACTTCTGAAAAAGGCAAGGAATTTTACACAATCCAGACTGCATCAGAAAAGGTATTTTATCTTGTGATTGATCGTGATGGGGAAGATGAAAAGGTGTATTTCCTTACAGAAGTCAGTGAAAACGACCTGCTGAATACCACAACGGATAACAGCGAGACACTTCCGAAAAATTCAGCGGCATTGGAATCTGCAATCCCTACCAAAGACAGCGCATTATCAAACAATAATGCTGATACCACAGGAGAGAAAACACAGGGAGCAGAAAGTGTTGAGGACAGCACCGAAGATAGCACGGAAGATACAAGTGAGCCGAAAGAGGATACCGCAAAGGCAGATGGTTCCGGCTTTACATATATTTTAATGGGCATTGCTGCGGTAGCTGTGATCGGAGTGGTATATGTTGTGAAATCCAAGAAGAAAAAGGAAAACTTCATTGATGAGGATGAAGATGAGGACGAGCTTGACGAGGACTACGATTATGAGGACGAGGAAGAAACCGAGCAGGATTCCGACGAAGCATTCATAAATGGTGGTGATGATACAGAATCAGTAGACACAGACGAGAATGACAATGAAGATAACAACAACGAGAATGACGAAGAAGATGGGGAGGAATAGAGATGGAGCTTGTAATTGCAGAGAAGCCGAGTGTGGCACAGAGCATTGCGGCAGTTCTTGGTGCCACACAGCGTAAGGACGGATATTTGGAAGGCAATGAGTATCTGGTATCATGGTGTGTGGGACATCTGGTAGAACTGGCACAGCCGGAAAGCTATGAGGAAGCATGGAAGAAATGGAGCTATGAGAGCCTTCCGATCATTCCGCAGGAATGGCAGCATGAAGTGAAAAGTGATACAAAAGCACAGTATCAGATTTTGAAAAAGCTCATGCATGATGACAGGGTAGATGCCGTTGTATGTGCTACCGATGCTGGAAGGGAGGGTGAGCTGATCTTTCGCCTGACCTACAACATGGCAGGGTGCAGAAAACCGATGAAGCGGTTATGGATTTCTTCCATGGAGGAAAGTGCTATCCGTGACGGCTTCCATAATCTTCGCCCAGGCAGCGACTATGATAACTTGTATCATTCAGCATTATGCAGGCAGGAAGCAGACTGGCTTGTGGGTATCAATGGGACAAGACTTTTTACGGTATTATATGGCGGTAAGGCATTGAAGGTTGGCAGAGTGCAGACACCGACACTTGCCATGCTGGTGGATCGTGAAAGTAAAATCATGAATTTCAAGAAAGAAGCCTATTATATGGCTCACATCATGGGAAATGGTCTGGATGCGGTATCAGAGCATATCAGTGATAAAACGGAAGCAGAGAGGATTGCAGGAGCCTGTGAAAACGGACAGGCTCTTGTCACTTCCGTGGTAAAGGAAGAAAAGTGGGTAGCACCGCCGAAGCTCTATGACCTTACAACACTCCAGAGGGATGCAAACCGTCTGTTTGGTTTTACTGCCAAGCAGACATTGGAATATACGCAGAGCCTTTATGAGAAAAAGTTAGTAACTTATCCAAGAACAGACAGCCAGTATCTTTCCGATGACATGGAAGGTACTGCAAAAAATGTGATCGAAGCGATTTTCAATTCTCTGTTATTTGAGCAGAATATCATGTTCAATCCAGATATTAAAAGAATTTTGAACAGCAAGAAAGTGACGGACCACCACGCAATCATTCCTACCATGGAGATCATCAAGCAGGACTTAAAGGCAATCCCGGAGAGCGAAATGAAGATACTTTCCCTTTGTGCAAACCGTCTGCTGTGTGCGACCGGGGAGAAGCACATTTATAATTCCACAAAGGCAGTGATTACCTGCAACAATACTGTATTTAAGGTATCCGGCAAGGAAGTGTGGAAAAATGGATGGAAGGAATTTGAGGATTTCTTCAAAAATTCCTATAAAACCGCAGAGGATAAATCGGATGCAGAGGAAGAAAAGAAGCTGCCGGAGCTTCGTGAGGGCATGACGATTGCAGTGGAGCAGACAAGAGTTTCCGAGCATTTCACACAGCCACCGAAACATTACACCGAGGACAGCTTACTGTCTGCCATGGAGCGAGCCGGAGCAGAAGATATGGGTGACGAAGTGGAGAGAAAAGGACTTGGCACACCTGCCACCAGAGCTGACATTATTGAAAAACTGGTAAAAGACGGATTCGTAAAGCGTGAGAAAAAGCAGATGATTCCGACAGAGGACGGAATGAAGCTGATTACGGTGCTTCCCGATGTGGTAAAGTCACCGAAACTTACCGCTGATTGGGAAAATGCCCTTACCCTTGTTGCAAAGGGAGAGATGGAGCGTGAGGACTTTATGGCAGATATTGAAACAATGGTATCTGACTTAATCCACACCTACCACGAAGTCAGTGACGAGCAGAAAAAGATGTTCGCACAGGAGCAGAAGGTACTTGGTAAATGTCCGAACTGCGGCGGAGAGGTGGTAAAGGGAAAATACGGAGCTTTCTGCAAGAATAAGTGCGGCATGAATGTAAGCCGGATCATGGGCGTTTCCCTGTCAGATGAACAGGTGGAAAGCCTGCTTGACGGGAAAAAGACGTTGCTAAAGGGGCTTACAAGCAAGGCGGGCAAGAAATACGATGCCTATATCATTCCGAGCGGTACGGAAGAATACCACTACACAAAGGACGGAGAAGAAAAGTCCGGAGTGCAGTTTAAGTTTGTCATGGAGTTTCCCAATAAGAAATTCACAGGAAAGAAAAAATAAAAGGAGGATGTAACAAATGGGAGCAGAAGAAACAAAGAAAATACAGGACAATGAGAGCAAGGCGGACAAGTTTGTCCGTCTTGGGGAGTATCGTGTGAACAAGGTCATTGATGCAATCGGCAGGCTTGAGAACCTTTCCAACCGCACCAATTATGAGTATACACAGGAGCAGGTGGAAGCCATGTTTTCCATTATGGAAAAAAGGCTTTTGGAAGTCAAAGGCAGATTTGCCCCGAAAAAGGAAAAAGAAGATACGTTTTCATTTGGAAGAAAAGCAGAATAGGGAGGAAAGTCAGAATGAAGCAGTTAGAAAAAGAAATCAATGTAACAAGCCAGAGAAACATGATGAAGAGGTACCAGATGTATGGTGCCACAGTATCAAAGCTGACAGAGAAATCACAGAATGACACCAAGAAGGGAGAGAGAAAGTAATGGAATATAGAGATTTTGTAGAACAGGTAAAAGAACAGATACAGGATTTCCTTCCTGAAAAGTTTGCAGATGCTGCAGTTGAGGTCAATCAGATTGTAAAGAATAATGACTGTGTTCTGGACGGTCTGATGGTAAGAACAGAGGAAAGCAATATTGCACCTACCATTTATCTGAATCCATATTTTGAGCAGATACAGGATGGTGCTGAATTGGATGATGTGTTAGCTCAGATTGCAAGTGTGTATCAGTCACATTATATAGATCATGATATAGATGTATCGGCAGTTACCGATTTTGACAAGATTAAGGAAAAAATTGTATGTAAGCTGATCAACGAGGAAGCAAATCAGCAGTTCCTTCAGGATAAACCGTACTCCAAGTTGGAAGATTTAGCAGTTGTGTATCAGATTTTAATGGATAAAACAGGAGAAGGAACTGCGACCATTACCATTACAGATAATCTGATGGATGGATATGGAATCACACTTGAAGAACTGCATGACCAGGCGTTGCAGAATATGGATACTTTGCAGCCACATAGTTTCAAAGGAATGAATGAGACGGTTGCGGAGATGATTGCAGTTGATATTGCAAGAGAACAAAATGTGGGTATGGATGAAGCAAAAGAAATGGCAATGCAGATGATGTCGGATATTCCCGATACCATGTATGTGCTGACAAATGATACAAAAGTAAATGGGGCGGCTGCAATTTTAAACGATGATATCAGACAGGAGATCGCTGAGAAGGTAGGAGATTTTTACATGCTGCCTTCTTCAATCCATGAAACGCTGATTATACCGAAAGATGCGGGAATGGAGTTTAAAGAACTTGAGCAGATGGTACAGGAAGTAAATCAGACACAGGTGGCGCCTGGAGAACGTCTTTCGGATCATGTATATGAGTATGATGCCAAAGAACATGAACTGTTCCGCAGTGACCGGGCAGAGGAACGTGCTAAGCAGAAAGAGGAAAAAGGAGATAACCGTCATGAGCGTGTTTCAGTAAAGGAGAAGCTTGCGGAGAAGAAGGATGCTGTTATTAAAATGAATGCCGGGAAAGAGCATTCTGCACCGGAAAAGAAAAAGGAAGCCGTAATATAGGAGGAGTGGGATATGTATACAACAGGAGATAAGCTATTAAACGTGATGAAAGAGGAAGAAATCGGGATTGCGGAGCTTTCCAAAATTTCCGGTGTGCCGGAGAGAATAATCCTTGACATTATGGCAGGAGTTAAGGAGCCGGAGCTTGGTGCTATGTGCAAGATTGCAGAGGGACTGGGTATCTGTGTCCATGAACTTCGTGCGGATGAGGAGAGTTATGCGGTATCCGTTCCGAAGGATACCCTTGCCAAGCTGATTGTTGTCAGCGAGATTAACGGAGTGGAACTTGAGGAACTGATTAACTGTATTCTGGAAAAAGGTATTGAGGAGCATGGTTTTTATGCCTGATGCCGATAAGTAACTGATCACAGGCTGTAGGGTGCTTAAAGTGCCTTACAGCCTTTTTTACGGAGGTTTACCATGAGAAAATATAAATTGATTTCCGCACTGGCAGAGGAAACAGCAAAAGAAGTCGTGCGGAATGAAGAAAACTGGAGGAGATACCTAAATACTGCTTCCAGATTGTATAAATATCCATTTAAGGAACAGCTTTTAATCTATGCCCAAAGACCGGAGGCAACCGCCTGTGCTTCCATAGAGATATGGAATGAAAAGATGCACTGCTGGGTAAACAAAGGTGCAAAGGGCATTGCACTGATAGATGAGGATAGTTTTTCCGGTTTGAAGTATGTCTTTGATATTTCAGATGTGCATAAGGCAAGAAGAATCGGACAATTCCCTAACCTTTGGGAAATGCGTGAGGAACACATGGAATCGGTGATTTCCCGTCTGGAAAAGACTTATGGGGATACCGACAGGGAAGCCGGGTTTGTGGGACGTATCCGGGAGATTGCCGGACGGATTGCAGAGGACTGTTATAAAGAGCTTGCTTCAGATATGGAATACTTAAAGGAAGGGAGCTTTTTAGAGGAACTGGACGAGCTGAACGTGGAAATAAGGATACGGGAAACCCTTGCCGACAGCATTGCCTATACTGTTTTAAAGCGTTGCGGCATGGAGGAGAGCGAGCTTGCCGAAGAAATAAACTTTCCTTATATCCATGAGTTTAACACAGTGGAAACACTGTCACAGCTTGGCAGCAATGTGTCTGATTTATCCAAGCCAATCCTTATGGAAATTGGAAAAGCAATCGGAGCGTATGACAGGCAGATTGCCCAAAATCGGGAAGAAACGAGAGTAGGCAGGGAACGTATCGACACCCATGAGAAAAATATCGAAAAAGGACTTGCAAATGCATCTGAAGCAGACTATAATGCGTTAAAGCGTGAAAGCGAAAGTCAAGACGAACAATCTATCACACAGACCGGAGAAGCCGGGGAAAGGAGCAAATATGATGAATCTGACATACGAGAAGAACGGGGATTATCAGATACCGATGGTAGCAATGGACGAACAGCCGAAGGAGGTACTGACAAAGTACGGACTGATGAGGAAGAAGTTCTTACAGGAGCACAAGAACGGAGTATATACGGGACTTCTTCTGAGCGGGAAGCTGAAGGAACACTTGTTGATGATACAGGAGCAGGCAGAGGAGAGAATGGAGCTTCTGACCAGACAGATGAAGGAGAGAGAGGGGATAACGGAGCAGATGAAAGCAGAGAATCAGATGCTCTGGGTAGCGAAGATGAACAGCATCGTACACTCGGCAGAGGAGATCGTGATGACGGAACTAATCTACAGTTAAATATCGAACAGCCGGAGGGAACCTATCAGCAGTTAAGCCTGTTTCCGAGCTTTGAGGAACAGGTTGGCACAATCGCAGCAGCGGAAGCAAGTATTCAATATACCATGCCCGCTGCTTTTTCTTTGCCACAGGAGCAGATTGACAGTATCTTGCGTAGTGGCGGCGGTAGGGATAACAGCAGAAAACGTATCTATGCCAAGTATCAGCAGGGTAAGACACCGGAAGAAATGGCAGAATTTTTAAAGAACGAGTATAAGACCACCGGAAAAGGTTTTGAGTTTGACGGAAATCCTGTTTCACTGTGGTTTGATGAAATGGGTATGCGTATCGGTTACGGTACATCGGCAAAGGAAAATACCCTTGCAGTGATGAGTTGGAGCGAAGTGGAGAGCCATATCCGTGTTATGGTGGAGAATGGTACTTATATGAGTGCCAACGAAGTATTCCTTGTGGATGCGGTGGAGCGTGAGAGAATTGCTACGGACATTAACAATTTCTTCCGTGACGGAATATCGGAAATGCCGGAGAGTCTGGAGCTTAAATTTTCCAATTACCCGGCAAGCATGGAAAAGTTGTGTGAGCTTTTAGCCACAACAGAAGGCAGAGAGCTGATTAAGGATGAGCTTGAAAAGGCAAAGGCACAGCTTGACAGCGGAGAAAAGCAGATTAAATGGCGGTATGTGAAAAGACCGGATTATTTATTAGAACAGCTTGCGGATTTAGGTGTGGAAAAGAAAGAATTTCCAGCACTTGATACGGTAGAGGTAAGGAATGAGGACTTTATCACACAGGACGAGATTGATTACAGGCTGGCAGGAGGAAGCGGTTTTGAACATGGAAAATTCCGTATCTATGAGTATTTCATGGAAGGGCATGACAAGAAAGATAACATTGCTTTTCTGAAAAATGAATATGGTACGGGCGGCAGCTCCCACGCACTTCCGGGAAGTGACAGAGCGCACGAGGATCACGATGCCAAAGGTATCCGTCTGGAGAAAGGTAACTATGGCAGTCCTTACGCAAAGGTGCTTTTAAACTGGAATGTAGTAGAGAAACGTATCCGGGAGCTTGTGCAGGCAGATAAATACCTTTCGCCGGAGGGAAAGGAAGCCTATGCACAGTATAAACAGGAACAGGCAGAGAAAGCCATGCAAAAAGAACAGGCGAAGTTGGAGGGTGGTGTAACCAATCAGGAATTAGATAGAGAAACAGGAACTGTTGCTGAAGGAGAACCAAAAGCACCGGAAACCGGAAAAACAGACATAGAGCAGTTAAATAAAAGGCTGTCTGAAATGTCGGCTGTGGTTAAAATCTGCGGAGCATTAGACCGGAAAGATGTGGTTGGCTGGAACGAGAAAACACAGGCAGTCACGATTGCTGACGATGAGCGAGCTTTGGAGGGAAAAGAGGTCTATGATTTCCTTTTTGCAGAAGCGGCAGACTATGTAATGATGCAGACAATCAGCGGCGAAACAGAAAAAGCTCTGGAGATGGACGGTCTGTTAAAGGATGCCGGACAGTATGCGGCACATTATGAGGGCGAGCCTGCCATAGAGCAGACAGAAGAACCGCCTTTGACTGCGGATGATGTTCAAAACCTTGTATTGATAGACCGGGAATATATCAGAGGTACACGAACAACAGTCTATGATTTTGAGTGTGATATTCGTGGGGAACATGATAAGCTGCAATATACGCTTGGATACCATGATGACGGAGAAGGCTTTACCATTCATACGGAGAAGGATGATATTTGGGAACGTATGCCGGAGCCTGAACTGGCACGATTGGAGGGAAGCATTATATTTTAAGTACCATGATAAAATAGCCGGGGCAAAGAGCCTTGAGGACATGGAGGAGATTCGCTTCAGCATTATGGAAGAAGAATCTCCTTATTTTTCTGCTGTTTCCCAAAGAATATGGGGTGAATATGAACAGAAAAATGAAGAATTGTCCAATCCAATGCAAGAGAGTGAAGTGATTGCCGAACCAGAGCCGCAGAATGAAGCAGAAGCGCCAAAGGAACAGCCACAGATTGACAAATCGGGTGCAGTCAACTTCCACATTGCTCCGGAAACAGAGAAAAGTGACGGGAAAGGCTTTGCGGCAAAAGAAAAATTCCGTCAGAATGTGGAAGCAATCAGAACGCTTGAAAAGATTGAGGGCGAAAACCGTATTGCCACGCCAGAAGAACAGGAGATTTTAGCAAAATATGTGGGCTGGGGTGGTCTTGCTGATGCCTTTGATGAAACCAAAACGAATTGGGCAAGTGAATATCAGGAATTAAAGAGCCTGTTGTCAGCCGAGGAATACGATTCAGCAAGGGAAAGTACCTTAAATGCCCACTATACAAGCCCTGTGATCATCAAGGCTATTTATGATGCGATGGAACGAATGGGCTTTTCCAAAGGTAACATCTTGGAGCCGGCAATGGGTATCGGTAACTTTTTCGGTATGTTGCCGGAAAAAATGCAGGAGAGCAGGCTTTATGGTGTGGAGCTTGATGGAATTACCGGAAGAATTGCAAGGCAGCTATACCCGAATGCCGATGTGAAGATCACTGGCTTTGAAAAGACGGATTATCCCAATGATTTCTTTGATGTGGCAATCGGAAACGTGCCATTCGGTCAGTACAAGGTGGCAGACAGAGCCTACGATAAGCATAACTTCCTCATACATGATTACTTTTTCGCCAAAGCCTTAGATAAGGTCAGACCGGGCGGCGTGGTGGCATTTGTCACCTCAAAGGGAACAATGGATAAGAAAAGCCCGGAAGTCAGAAAGTACCTTGCGCAGAGAGCGGAGCTTCTTGGAGCGATCAGGCTTCCCAACACAGCCTTTAAGGAAAATGCAGGGACGGAGGTTACTTCGGACATTCTTTTCTTAAAGAAGCGTGACAGGGTAATCGACATCGAGCCGGATTGGGTGCATCTTTGTGAAAATGAAGATGGCATAGCCATGAACCAGTATTTTGCAGACCACCCGGAAATGATCATGGGAAAAATGGAAATGGTCAGCGGGCAGTTTGGCATGGAAGCCACCTGTACACCGGATACCACCATTTCATTATCCAAGCAGCTTGAAAAGGCTATATCCCATATCGAGGGCAGCATTGACGAGGTAGAGTTCGATGAGCTTGATGATGAGCTGGCAAGAGAAGCAATCCCCGCCGATCCAGGCGTGAAGAATTACAGTTACACTATCGTGGACGAGAGGGTGTATTACCGGGAAAATTCCATTATGAAGCCTGTGGACGTATCAGAAACGATGGAGCAGCGCATGAAAGGCATGGTGCAGATTCGTGACTGTACACAGGAGCTGATTGACTATCAGTTGAACGAATATCCGGAAGATATGATTAAGAGCAAGCAGGCAGAGCTTAATGAGCTGTATGATGCGTTTTCCAAGAAATACGGTCTGATCAATTCACAGACCAATAAGAGAGCGTTTAATCAGGATTCAAGCTATTGTCTGCTTTGTTCATTGGAGAAATTAGACGATGAGGGCAACTTCAAAGGCAAGGCTGATATGTTTTCCAAGCGAACCATTAAAAAGGCAGAGGTTGTTACAAGCGTGGATACCGCAAGTGAAGCACTGGCGGTGTCATTAGGGGAAAGGGCAAGGGTAGACCTAGCCTATATGTCGGAGCTTACGGGAAAAAGCGAGGAAGAAGTGGCAAAGGAGCTTGCCAGAGTGATCTTCCAGAACCCGGTCACAGAAAAGTGGGAAACCGCAGACGAGTATTTAAGCGGAAATGTCAGGGAGAAGCTGGCAACCACAAGGATATTTGCAGAGAACCGTTCGGAGTTTGCAATCAATGTCACAGCTCTTGAGGGCGTTCAGCCCAAGGAGCTTGATGCAAGCGAGATTGAGGTGCGTATCGGTGCCACATGGATTGAGCCTAAGTACATCGAGGATTTCATGCGGGAAACCTTTGAAACACCGGATTACCTCTTTGACCGTAACCTTGTCGGGGTGCAGTATTCCGATGTGACAGGACAGTGGAACGTAAAGGGCAAAAATGCGGATCGTGGCAATTCACTTGTCAATATGACCTACGGAACGAGCCGGGCAAATGCCTACCGTATTCTGGAGGATTCCTTAAACCTTCGTGATACCCGTATCTTTGATACGATAGAGGAAGATGGGAAGGAAAAGAGAGTTCTTAACAAAAAGGAGACCATGCTTGCCAGCCAGAAACAGGAAGCCATAAGGGAAGCCTTTAAGGACTGGGTATTTCGTGATCCGGAGCGCAGACAGACCTTGTGTGCCAAGTACAATGAGCTTTTCAATTCCACCAGACCGAGAGAGTATGACGGTTCCCACCTAAAGTTTCCGGGCATGACACCGGACATTACATTAAGACCGCATCAGCTTAATGCGGTGGCACACCAGCTTTACGGCGATAATACCCTGCTTGCCCATTGTGTGGGTGCGGGTAAGACCTTTGAAATGATTGCTGCAGCAATGGAGAGCAAGCGGTTAGGGCTTTGCCAAAAGAGCTTATTTGTTGTACCGAACCATTTAACAGAGCAGTGGGCGAGTGATTTCCTGCGCCTGTATCCGGGTGCAAATATTTTAGCTGCTACAAAGAAAGATTTTGAGCCTGCCAACCGTAAAAAGTTCTGTTCCCGTATTGCAACGGGAGATTATGATGCGGTCATCATCGGGCATACGCAGTTTGAAAAGATACCGCTTTCAATGGAAAGACAGGCTGCCATGATTGAGCGGCAGATAACGGAAATAGAAATGGCAATCGAAGCGGTCAAGGCGGAAAAGGGAGAGCGTTACACCATTAAGCAGATGGAAAAAACAAAAAAATCATTAGACGCAAGGCTGAGCCGATTGAACGATACTTCCCGCAAGGACAATGTAGTAACCTTTGAACAGCTTGGTGTTGACAGGCTGTTCGTAGATGAGAGCCACAATTATAAGAACCTTTTCTTATACACCAAGATGCGGAACGTGGCGGGCATTGCACAGACAGAAGCACAGAAGTCCTCGGATATGTTTGCAAAGTGTCAGTACATGGACGAGCTGACAGGCGGCAAGGGCATTATCTTTGCCACAGGTACACCGATTTCCAACAGTATGACGGAGCTTTATACGAATATGCGCTATCTGCAATACAGTACGCTCCAGAAACTTGGTCTTGGCAATTTCGACAGTTGGGCGGCTACTTTCGGAGAAACGCAGACAGCCATAGAGCTTGCACCGGAGGGAACCGGATACCGGGCAAAGACAAGGTTTGCCAAGTTCTTCAATCTGCCCGAGCTGATTTCACTTTTCAAGGAAAGTGCAGATATTCAGACACCGGATATGCTAAAACTGCCTGTACCGGAAGCAGAGTATGAAAATGTGGTGTTAAAGCCGAGTGAGTATCAGAAAGAAATGGTACAGTCCCTTGCGGATCGTGCGGAGGCTGTTCGTGATAGGAAGGTAGAGCCACACGTTGACAATATGCTCAAAATCACCAATGACGGTAGAAAACTTGCATTAGACCAGCGTTTAATCAACGATATGCTTCCCGATGAGGATAATTCTAAATCCACCACCTGTGTGGACAAGGCATTTGAGATATGGGAGGAAACAAAGGAACAGAAGTCGGCACAGCTTATCTTCTGTGACTTATCGACACCGAAAGGAGATGGTACATTCAATGTTTATGAGGACATTTGCAACAAGCTGAAAGAAAAGGGTGTCCCACCGGAAGAAATCGCATTTATCCATGATGCCAATACGGAGAAAAGAAAAGCGGAGCTGTTTGCAAAGGTAAGAAGCGGACAGGTTCGTTTTTTGTTGGGTTCTACTGCCAAAATGGGAGCCGGAACCAACGTACAGGACAGACTGATTGCATTACATCATCTGGATGTGCCCTGGCGTCCGTCTGACATTGAACAGCAGGAAGGTCGTATTTTACGACAGGGCAATATGAATGATAAGGTCAAGATTTTCCGGTATGTGACGGAAGGCACCTTCGACAGCTATTCATGGCAGCTCATTGAGAACAAGCAGAAGTTTATCGGGCAGATCATGACGAGCAAGTCCCCGGTGCGTTCCTGTGAGGACATTGACGAAGCGGCGCTCTCTTATGCAGAGGTCAAAGCACTTGCAACCGGAAACCCTTACATTAAGGAGAAGATGGATTTGGATATACAGGTTTCAAAGATGAAGCTCTTAAAGGCAAACCACACAAGCCAGCGTTACCGTCTGGAGGACAATATCGCAAAGCATTACCCGATGCAGATCACAGCCTTAAAAGAAAGGCTTGAGGGATACCGGGCGGACATTCAGACCTATGCGGCGCATAAGCCTGTGGATAAGGACGCTTTTTCCATGAAGATAGGAAACCGTACCTATACGGACAAAAAGGAAGCGGGTGCGGCGTTGATTGATATGTGCCGGAGTGCCAAACAGCCAAACATGGCGGTCACAATCGGAGAATATCAGGGCTTTAAGATGAGCGTGTCTTTTGACTCGTTCTTCTCCAAGTTTACGATCAGCTTAAAAGGAAGTCTGAGCCATGAGGTGGAAATCGGAGCCGATCCACTTGGAAATCTGCAAAGACTGTCCAATGCGTTAGAGGGAATGACCGGGAAAATGGCAGACGTGGAGCAGAAGCTTTCTAACGTGGAACATCAGCTCGAAACTGCAAAGGTGGAAGTTACAAAACCTTTTGCGCAGGAGCAGGAACTGGCGGAGAAGCTAGAACGCCTTGCAGAGTTAAATGCGCTTCTGAATATGGACGAAAAGGGCGATAATGCACTGGATATGGGCGATGATGAGCCGGAGGACGAAAACGGAGAGCAGAGCGCACAGACGCAGGAAAGTGAGCCGAACAGGGCAGAAGATATACAGGCGGTGGCAGAGGAACCGTTAAAGCCTGTTGCAAGTTTCCTGATGTCGGAGCGTATCGCAGAGCATGACAAGGAACGGATGTTAGCAGACGGTTCCAGAGGGCGGGTATCCGTCAAGGAGAAACTTGCCGAGATGAAGCAGAAAATTTCCGATCAGAAGATGCCGGAGAAACCGGAGACTGTAAAGAGCAAAGGAAAAGAAGAAAGTTTATAGGAGGGTGCTATGGAAGCAAACGAACCAAAGAAAGAACAGAACACAGAGGAAATGGACGTTATGAAGCAGTTCATGGAGCTTTTGGGACAGCAGGGCATGAAAGAGCAGTCACAGGACTTTATGGAGGTCTTGCAGTATATCGCCGGGATGCAGTTACAGCTTTCCGCTATGGTGGACGAACTGCAAGGAGTACGGAAGCAGCTTGAAAGGATGCAGGAGAGCCAGCCGAAAGCAGCGGAAAGTCAGCTTTTGGATAAGGTGTCATACCTTCAGGAGAAGGTAAGCAGTCTTGCAGAACGCTTATCGGAATTGAAAGACCATTTGATTGACACCGCAGCACAGGCAGTAACCGCCTTTAAGGAAAAGGGAAGGGAGGAAATGAACAGGGTTCTTCAGAAAGGAATTTCCGGTGTGCAGTCGGTGCTTTCCGGATGCCGGGAGAAGATGGTTGATGTGCTTACCAGTTATGAAAAGACCGCCAACCAGATAGACAGTATCGGGGACGAGTTCAAGCAGATAGGGAACAGCGTAGCCAACGTGGGAAGGCTCTTAACCGGAAAAGGTACAAAGGAAGTGTCGGACGAAAAAGAGGGCGTTGCCCTTACAAGGGTACTGAATATGCCTGTAAAGAAGCATATCTCAGCCTTAAAGAAACAGGTGGAGCGGATTGACGGTGCAGTAGCGAAGCTGGATAAGATCTGTGCCGGACTGGATACCGGAAAGGATAAGGAAAAAAGCAGGGTGTCCGTCAAGGAAAAGCTGTCACAGATGAAAGTGAAATCGGAACAGCAGAAGAAAGAACCGGAAAAATCAAAGACCAAGAGTCAGGAAGCAAGTTTATAAAGGTTTATGGAAAGAGCAGGTAGCAATCTATCTGCTTTTTCCTGTTATGTGGTTATCGTAAGCAGAGAAGATTAAGTGACGAGCAGAGGAAACAGGCAAGGTTGCGATGGAGAAAATCAATTCAGACGAAAACAATAGGCAAATTTAAAGTTGATAAGAATTCACCGATATACCGATATATTTATTAGACTATTCAGCATTACACATCATTACAGTTACATTTCAAAGCATTATAATTGTTTCACTTGAGGATAGATGCTAAAATAAATTTTTTAAGGAAAGAGGTGGTCGTGTGATTAACATAGCAATTTGTGATGATGAAAAATACATATTAGATAAAATCAAAAAGCTGGTATTTGATTTTTTTCATAGAAAAAACGTAGAAATAACTGTTTCACAATTCGGGAGTGGTGAGGAATTACTGAGACACAACAAAAATATAGATATTCTGTTCTTAGATATTCAAATGGATGGAATAGATGGGATGGAAACTGCAAGGAAGATGCGTAGTCAAAATTATAAAGGATACCTAATTTTTATAACAGTTCTAAAGGAAATGGTGTTTCAATCCTTTGAAGTCCAGGCATATGATTATCTGGTAAAACCGATTGAAGAAGAATGCTTTGAAAAAACGATGGAGAGATTATTTTCTGCTATGCAAAATGCAAAAGACGCAAGTTTGCTTGTCCAAAAGGGATACGAGAGTAATATTATTGCCTTTGATGACATTGTTTTTTGTGAAATTATAGACAGAAAAATATATCTGCATCTAAAAACGGAGGAAGTTATTGATTACTATGACAGAATTGAAAATCTTGAAACAAAACTAGATGGGAGATTTTTTAAATGCCATAGAAGTTATTTAATTAATTTGAGCCATCTGAAAAGTTATAAAAATGGGATGGCGTATATGATAAATGACAAACAGATACCTGTATCACGCTTACGGAGCAAGGAATTTTCAAGTGTTGTTTTGAAATATATGAAGGAACGGAGAGTGTGAAAGAATGGATGGATTAGATATTTTCAATGTATATATTATGGGAAGCATTGAAATGTTGACGGTTTTTCATTTCTTTACCAGATTTCTTAAGAAAAAGGTAAAGTTTATTTATTATATATTGTTTGCCTTTCTTGGAATGACGATTATGATGTTTTTTCCAACCGGCAGTATTATGGAATTATTGGTATATGTTCTGCTGTTGATGGCAGGAGGATTTTTTATATGTAGAACATACAATATATTTGTCGGGTTATATGCAGTTGTAATGATTGAAATAATGCACTTATGCTATGGAGTTTTTAATTCGATTTCGTGTATTTTATCTCCCTTGTTTTTTCAGGAAAATCCTAAAGCGGTTAGCGTTTTATTTATGGTAATGAGCAGTATTTTAGCTCTTGTTACATCTGTTTTGTGTTATCAGGTCATAAATAAAAATTTTTCATATGATGAAAACGTTGGGGCAAAATATGTTCTTCTGATTTTAATACCGACTTTAGTGATTTTTTTGGTAAGTGAATATATTAGTTCAAATATTTATGGACATACGATTACGATACAAGCAGATGGGAGTTTACCTAGCATAAGTCCGTTTCCATTACTGTTTATACAGATATTGGGGATAGCCAGTCTGTTTTGCATCATGTTTGCGTATAAAAAATTAGTGGATAGTTTTAAATTGAGCAGAGAGCTATCTTTATTAGAACTGGAAAAACATTCTTTAAATCAGTATGTGGAAGAAGCAAAAGTACGTTATGAGAAAACAAAAGCATTTCGACATGATGTGAAAAATCATATATCTATTGTCAAAGAATTGGTACAGAATGGCGATATAGATACAGCATTGCAGTATATGAGTGATATGGAAAATTTAACAGCAGATATGTCATTTCCGGTAAGTACAAATAACCCTGTACTTGATATTTTAATTGGAAATAAGTTAGGGATAGCTAAGAGCAATCAGATAGAAGTACAATGTTCATTTATTTCTCCATATCCATGTGGAATTGCTGATATTGACTTTTGTATTATTTTTTCTAATGCATTAGATAACGCTATCTCAGCTTGTAACCGAGTGCCCCATGATAATCAGAAATATATTCACATAACAGGAAAAGTGCAAGGTGATTTTCTTTTAATTGAAATAATTAATAGCCATAGTGGGAGAGGGAGCATTCGCAGTGGGACAGGACTTGCTAACATAAAAGCAGTTGCAGAAAAATATCATGGAGCAATGGAAGTAAGAATAGATGGAGATATATTTGTTTTAAGTGTTCTTTTAATCATTCCGCAACAATCAGAAAGCATTTCACAACAAATCTGTTAAAAACAGATATATGAATGACGAATAAGAGATTGTAAAAACATTATAGTGTATTAAAGAAAAGGAGGACGTTTTATGTCAATGGAAATAAGCAGTAATTATAAGGATTACAAAAATGAGTATTTAGATAGGGTACAGACAGGGCAGGATAAAGTAAAAGAAGCTTCACAAGATCAAAGGGGGGAGGATAAAAACGAAGGTATTCCCGTTCCAAAGGACGAGTATATTAGTAGCGAAAAATCTGGTAGCAAGCCAAGTGGTCTGTATCGTTTAGGGCAAGATGAAAATGGTAATCCAAAAGTAATGTATGATGATCCTAAGAGAGTCGCAAAGGCGAAAGATGTTCAACCAAAGGAGGAGCCAGCGAAAAAGGCAGAGAAATGTACGACAAATACAGATAATGTTGACAGAGAGATTGAGAAACTCAAGGAGGAAAAGGAACAGCTTGAACAGCAGATAAAGGCTGCGGCGGGGGACAAAGAAAAGGTTAAGGTATTGGAGAAAAAGCTGGCTCAGATTGAGGGGGAGTTAAGCCATAAAGATAATGATACATACAGGAGAAAGAATGCAGTAATTTCTTAAACAAATTATGAATATGAGTGGGTGAATAAGAGGGAAAGGCTTTATTCACTCCTTTTGCAAAAGGAAAGAAGTTCAGATTAAGAGTAATTGCAGAAAAGGATTTCGATTCTATATCTCAAGGAGGACAGAGAGATGATGAATGGAAGGCATTCAGAATACAGGGAACATTGGATTTTTCCTTAATCGGAATCCTTTTAAAAATATCTTGCCTGATGGCAGAAAATAATATAGGCATTTTTGCTATATCTACGTTTAATACGGATTATGTTTTAATAAAATCAAAAAATTTTTCAAAAGCAATAGAGCTGTTGTCAAAAACAGGGTATAGAGTTGCAGAATAACAAATTGTTAAGAGGATAGCAGTTTGGAACAACCGGAAAAATAATTTCCTTTATAGCATATAGGAAAAATAAATAAGAAAGATCAAATAGCAAGTACCACATTGTTTGGTTGGATATAGGAATTATTCTTTTGTATTGACCAGAGCTTTAGCAGTAGATAAATGTAATAAGGCAGGTGATGTGTATGGGAAAATGTTAGTTCTGACATTTGAGGATAATGAGGATGCTATGATGAACCGCATACTATCGTTTATAAATACCAGAGATGAAATTACTCAGATGTCAGATTTGAATAATCATCTGTTGAATTTCAAAGGTCTTCTGATTGACGAGGTTCAACGGGTGATAATTCGGGAGAATCAGGAGATAGATCTTACCTATACCGAGTTTGAAATCTTGAAGCTTCTTGCAAAGCATTCGGGAATAGTGTTCAGCAAGGAACAGATTTATGACATTGTGTGGAAGGAATCCTATTCCGGTGATTACAACATCGTCATGAGCCATATCCGGAATATCCGGGAGAAGATAGAGGATAACCCAAGTAAGCCAATCTATATACAGACGGTATGGGGCGTCGGCTATCGTTTCAATAAAAATTTGATAGCATAGAAACAGGCAATTAAGAAACAAAATCTTGGTTGTCTTTTTTATTTGTAAAAAACATTTACAGCGACAGGTGCAGAAAGGAGACAGGAGTACATTGCAGAAATCAAAACGAATCAGGGCAGTAATAATAAAGATATAAGTGAATATCGTAATTGTGCAAGGGCAGTCAATAATGGCTGCCTTTTGTCATGCAAAAAATAAGCAGATGGAGGAAATACAATGGCAGATGCTAAAACAGAAAAACAGAAAGTACAGGAAATAACGGAGAAGCTGGAGCAGGGTATCAAGGAGCTTTTTGAAAGCGAGAAGTACAAGACATATCTGAATACCATGTCAAAATTCCACAATTACAGCTTTAACAATACCATGTTAATCGCAATGCAAAAGCCTGACGCTACGTTAGTGGCCGGATTTAAGGCTTGGCAGAAGAATTTTGACAGGCACGTTAAGAAAGGGGAAAAGGGTATCCGTATCCTTGCTCCGGCACCGTACAAGATTAAGGAAGAACAGGAGAAACTTGATCCGGTAACGGGAGAGATTATGCTTGATAAGAACGGAATGCCCATTACGGAGGAAGTGGAGATTAAGATACCCGCCTTTCGTGTGGTTCCGGTCTTTGATGTGTCACAGACGGACGGAAAAGAGCTGCCGGATATAGGGGTAAATGAGCTTTCGGGAAGCGTGGAGGACTATGAGGATTTTATGCAGGCACTTACGGAGGTTTCCCCGGTTCCCATTACCTATGAAGATATAGAAGGGGAGGCAAAGGGATATTTCCACACCACAGACCACCGGATTGCCATACAGGAGGGCATGAGCCAGAGCCAGACCGTAAAGACCGCTATCCATGAGGTGGCACACGCAAAGCTCCATGACCGGGAACAGAATCAGGATATAGATGCGGTCTTAGACAAAGACCGCAACACAAAGGAAGTGGAAGCAGAGAGCGTTGCCTATACGGTGTGTCAGCACTTCGGCATTGATACCTCAGACTATTCCTTTGGGTATATCGCCGGATGGAGCAGTGACCGGGATATGAAAGAACTGAAATCTTCCCTTGATATCATACGAAAGACCGCTTCGGAGCTGATCACAGGCATTGAGGACAGGTTAGCAGAGTTACAGAAGGACAGGGCAGTGGAGCAGGAACAGAATAAGGAGAGTATTCTTCTGATACAGAATGATGATCTGACACAATACAGCCTTGTGAGTGTTGTGGGCATGGACAGACAGGAGCTTATGGACGTTCTTTCAGCCATGAGTGAGGACAATAAGCTGAGTATTCAAGCATATCTGGAGAGTAAAGGGGCATGGACTACCGAGATTGCCAACGAAGATACAAAAGAATTTGGAGAATACCACCTTGATGTCCGCTACAATACCGATACAGAGGAACTTGTGGATATGAAAGAACGAAAGGAAATCTATGATAGAGCAATGGAGCCTGTTGCTGCCGGAGATGTAGTGGTAAAATTCTCCGGTTCGATGGGAAGTGAATGGGAGATTTCCAAAATCACAAATATGTCCCCGGATGAAGTTAAAAAGCTGCTTTATGATATGGCGCTGCTTAACGAGAATGAGTGGGACGGAGATTATAATTTGTATCTGAAAGAACATGGGGCAGAAATGACTTTGATTAGTTCCAGTGCCGGACTGAATGAACACGCACCGCAGTTTTTTGATTTTGCATACGATGCAGATATAGGCGTGAGTGCATCAACGGAATTGTCTGCCATACAGCAGGCAGAGAACCTTATCAACCGCATGGAGCATGGGGCAACGGTCTTTACGGATGATGAGAGAAATCTGATTGTGAATTACAATTACAAGCTTGATGACATGGAAAAGACAAGAGAATTGGCGGAGAAACTTGCATACATGATAGAAAATCAGCCTGTCAATGAAGCGCTTACTGTCATAGATGCACAGGCGGAGATTGATGCACTTCCGGATGGCAGGATAGGTCTTTCTGAGATGCATGAGTATGGTTATTCCTGGAATGAAATGCTGCCTTTGACAAAGGATAAGGCAACAGAGCTTTTCGGGGAAGATGTGGCTGTGTATCAGCTCCATGAGGACGGTTCCGAAACGCTCATTGAAGATTTGGAAGAATTAAAGGAGCATGAGGGCATTTTCGGAGTGGAAAAGGACGATTGGAGTGCCTATCTGGAACACCAGAGTATGAAACAGGAGTTAGAGGAAAGCCCTGCAAACAGGGAAGCACAGCTTCTATTTGGCAGTGAGGACAGATTTGGCATATATCAGCTCAAAGATACAGAGGAAGCAAGGGACATTCACTTTATGGGAATGGACTATCTTGAAAGCAAGGGCATTGCGGTTACAAAGGAGAATTATGATCTGCTTTATACCGCACCGTTAGAGGGGGGCACAAACCTTGAAGATATTTACACCCGCTTTAATATAGATCGTCCGGCAGATTTTCGGGGACATTCCCTTTCCGTCAGTGATGTGGTGGTGCTTCATCAGAACGGAGAGAATACAAGCCATTATGTGGATTCCTTTGGTTACAGGGAAGTGCCGGAATTTACAAAGGAGCTTATGGCAGAGCATACACAAGAACAGACTTTGGTCATTGATGAAACAACGGAGATCCTTTCGGAGATAGCACAGGAACATGCAGACGATGAACCGGACAGGGAAAATGAAGTGTTCCTCGTCAATTACAACGAATGGCGTGAGGTCAGTATGCTTGACTTTGAACAGAATTACTTTGCCATTGACGATCCGTATGCAGACGGGGATTTCAGGCTTTTGCATTTGCAAAGCCAGATCAAGGACATCACACCAGCAGGAGTGCATTGCGATACCTATGAGGAAGCTGCGGCTGCTTTATATGAAGCAGAGCGGGAAATGGCGAATATGCCTTTCAACAAGGAAAATAACATTGGTTTCTACATGGTAAACGGAAGGACACAGCTTGAGCGCATCATGGAAGCAAGACAGCTTCAGAAGCATATGGATATTGATAATGACAAGGTATCCTACTATGTCATTGCCGATTTAAGCACATGGGCAGAGAACAGCTCAGAAAGGAGCAAGCTGGAGCGTTTTGACAGCATTTCTGAAGCAATGGAAGCATTTCAGGCTTATCGTGGCAAAGATGCACAGTACAGCGATGACAAGGCAAGGACAACCTTTGGTGTCAGTGTGCATGGCATTGAATTTGATGTAATCCATGTAAAGAATAACGAAAACGTCCTTTCCCTTGATTTTACCCACAGCAGTGAAGCAAAGGAAAGTAAGCACTTCATGGACGATTTGCAGACGTTGAGTGACAGTATCGGCATCGACAAGGTAAGAGTACACCGGGATATGACACCGGAGGAAGTGAAAGACTTTGTGAAGCGGCGTTTTGAACATCAGTTGAAACAGGGCGGTCTTGATGATATTTCCCTTTATATGAGCCGGTTCGATACGCTCTATGAACAGGGCAAGATGGAGAAGTTAATGCCTACTGCCAACCAAAAGCACATCGAGGAAAATGTACCGATTACGGAGTGGGACAATCCGTATTTTGAGGTAAAGGAGCTGGATCAGATGGCATTTTCCATAAAAGATAAATTTGTCAGCATACAGACCTGTACGGAGGGATATGATTATTCCGTTTTTGATGCGGATTATAAGCTGGTTGACGGTGGCGTGTATGATAATCCTGATATTTCCATTCATGCGGCGTTAAAGGACGTTCTGGAGGACTTTGGACTGTCGGAACAGGATAAGCGTATTCCGGTGGACTATGAGGAGCTTATGGAGAAAACAGAAGCGGTGGAGCGTGAACGGTTAAGCGAGCGTATCCGGGAGGAAGCAGACAGTGTTGTTGCTGATTTCAAGGCAAAGACAGAGGAATTATTTAACGGAATCAACGGACAGACACAGGACGATATAGAGCAGACGGTATGGGCATATCTGCAATCCAAGCTTGACGAGTATGAGATAGATGTTGAGCTTTTGGATGTGGTGGTGTCCGGAAGCAGATGCAGAGGTCTGGAGAAAGCAGGCTCCGATCTGGATGTGGTTGTGGAGTATAAGGGCAGGGAGCATGAAGATGATCTGTTCAATGTCTTTAACGAGGACGGTCTTATGATCGGCGGCATAAAGGTTGACATCAATCCTATCACAGAGGGCAAGACCGGAACACTTGCAACTTATCTTCCGGAAGTGGAAAGCTATCTTGCAGAGAAACAGGCAATGCAGAAAGCGTCTGCTGTGGAAGCCATACCGGAGAAAACCATTACCTTAACGGTTGCAGAGTGCGGCGAATTTCACAGTCTGGGAGAGTTCCATGAGAATATCGCAAGCGTGGAGGAAGCAATCGCTGTGTGGAAAAGCATACCGCCGGAGCGCATGAATGGGATTCCGAGTATCGGCATTAACATACACACCGAGGGAACCGAGCGTTATGAGGACGTGGAAATGGATATTCTCTCCGGCAAGGTCATTGATCTGGAGGTTTTGGATTATGTACCGGACATAACAGACGAGCCGAAAGCAATCGAGGTCATAGCGGAGCTGATTGACAAGTTACCGGACATTGAGGTGCGTGGTTCACTGGAGAAGTGGCAGGCGGCTATCCTTGCTTCTCAGATAGACCAGTTTTCCTACGATTATGATACCTATCAGTATCAGGATACGGTTGAGGACAGGGAAGCACAGGTTGCTAACATCACTGAGGACATCAGAAACGGAAATACCGGGTATCTGAATGACTTTCTCAATGCGGTCATTTCTGAAGGCGTCAGAGAGGGTATAACGGACATTTTCGGAGAGGGTGTGGAGATTGATGACAGCGAAGCGGTTCAGACTGCGAGAAGGGCAAAGGAGCTGCTTGACAAGCTGGCAGAATACAAGCCGCTTGCAAAGGTGGAGGAGCTTGAAGAACAAAATTACAACATGATTGATAATGTCTTAAACAATGGAGCGGAGAAAAAGGAACAGGAGCAGATCAAAGGCAGAATTTCCATAAAAGAGAAGTTGGCAGAGAAAAAGGCAGTCATAGAGCAGAGGGATAAGGCGGAACGTACTTCACCGGAAAAGGAAACCGAGAAAAAATCACAGAGGGAGATGTAAGAAGATGAGTGAATTCACAGTAGAAGAAATCAATTTCATGTGTGTGTTTGAGACACAGGACAGGACGGATATGATTGGGCAGATCAGACAGGTAATGCCGCACATAAAGGACAGCGATATGGAGGAGCTTGGAGAGCAGGTGTTAGGTAAGCTCCAGAACATGACCGATGAGGAATTTGCAGAAATTTCTCTGGAAGCGGCAGAAGATATGTAGGAAAGATAGGCAGTTGGCTGTATTGCTGGCTGCCTGCTTTTTTATTTTCTCAAAAAATATGGCATATAAAATTGATTGAGAAAAATGGTTTTGTAGGGTATAATTCTAATGCATATATTCCGATGTTAAAAATGGAACACAGTGTGTTCCGTTTTTTGAAATGTATTATTTGGGAGGTAGCAATGAAAAAGAATAACGAAATTATCACAAATGATATAGATAAATTCCCAGAATTTGAAAATATAAGAAATGCAATATTAGAAGCACGAGAGAAAGTAGCTACAACGGTTAACTTTGCTATGGTATCCGCTTATTGGACGATAGGAAAACAGTTACATGAAGCAATGAGTGGTGATGGTTCTATTTATGGAAAACAACTGATAAAGTATGTTTCGGTAAGGTTAAGTGAAGAATTTGGGCAAGGATTTGATGAAAGAAATTTGCGTAATATGCGACAGTTTTATGAGGTCTATCCAAAATGGAACACAGTGTGTTCCGAATTGAGTTGGTCGCATTACAGATTGCTTATGCGTATAAAGGAACAAGAAAAAAGAGAGTATTATCAAAATGAATGTGTAGAATGTGGATGGAGTGTACGACAGTTAGAACGTCAGATAAATTCATTTTATTATGAGAGAATATTAGCCACTAGCGAAGGTAAAAAAGCAGAAGTAAGGGGAGAAATCCAATCACTGGAGCCTAATACAGAACCAAAGCATTTATTAAAAGATCCGTATATTTTAGAGTTTTTGGGTTTAGAGGAAAATAAGACATACCTGGAGCATGAACTGGAGCAGGGATTGATTGATAATTTGCAGAATTTTTTACTTGAATTGGGAAAAGGCTTTTGTTTTGTAGCAAGACAAAAAAGAATTACTATAGATGGGGATCATTACTACATCGACTTGGTGTTCTATAATTACATTCTAAAGTGTTTTGTTTTGATTGACTTGAAAACACATAAGCTCACATATCAGGACATCGGTCAAATTGATTTTTATGTAAAATACTTTGAGGAAAACATTAAAACGGAAGGAGATAATCCTACGATTGGAATTGTTCTTTGCTCGGAGAAAAATGAAACAATGGTTAAGTATTCCGTATTAAATGAGAATGATCATTTATATGCTTCAAAATATAAGTTATATATGCCAACAGAAGAAGAATTGAAGAAAGAGATAGAGCGTGAACGATTTAATATTGAACAAAGACTTGATGATTCAGATGAATAATATCAAGGCAGATGTCCTGTGTTGGATATCTGCCTTGTATTATTATAAAGTCTGATTTTTACTTTTTTCCTGCTGTTCCTGTGCCGGATCGGGCTGTGTCCGTCCGAGATACTGATTGAGATTTTCCTGTTTCCGTTTCAGCTCACGCACTTCCTTTTCACAATTTTTATAGGTGGAAGTCAGCTCGCTTTTCTGCTTCATCAGTTTCTGATACTCAGCTTTTAGTTTATCGACATTCAATCCCTTTAAGCTTATGTCCGCCTGTTCAAGCATACGTCTGGCGCCGCCATAAAGAATAATCTGGCTTTCGTATCTGCGGAAATATGCGTCAGGGTTCTTGGCTTTTTTGTAGCCGATATGATAGGAGCGGTTGTCTTTGTACTGCTGTGCGTATTTGATGATTTCCGCAAGGTCTTTGATGCGGTGTTCCAGTTCCACCACGCTCTGCTTTGCAGACTTTCCGGCTTCGGTTTTCACTGCAATTTTGTGTTCCAGTTCTGCAAGGGAACCAACCTCATTATAGCTCTGTGCGGCAATCTTTAAATTCTCGATGGCAGCCCACCTTTGCAGTCCCGGACTGCTTTTGAATTTTTCGTCAGAGGTGTCAATGAGCCTGCGGGCAGAGTAGTCCCTTTTGGGAATCACTGCCTTTCGTTCCCGTTTCCTTTCAATGCGTTCCCTGATACGTTCCTTTGTGTATTCCTTACCCAAAGACTTCGCACTGCCACGCACAAAACGCTCTTTATCTAGAGGGCGGAATGAGATGTATTTGGCAGCTCCTTCTTCAAAAGTTTCCCCCTTGATTTCATACCCTTTGGCTCTCATCAGAAGCAGAAATTCTTCATAAGTGGAAGCCGACTTGATACAGAAATTGATGTCCTTTCTGATCTGCGTTTTCCATGCAGAACCATTCTGATCAGACTGCCATTCTTTGTATTTTCTGCCACGCTGATCACCCGGAATGATGACGGAAAGATTGTGCTCCCTGCACAGCTCATCACTCAGTTTCCGGATGTGATAATAGGACTGTTTGCAGTCGTGATATTTGTTATGTTCGATGTTGTCAGCAGCGCAAAAAATGATGTGATTATGAACGTGTCCTTTATCAATATGGGTGGTTACAATATACGAATATTTCCCCTCTAAAAGTTTATCTGCAAGTTCCTTTCCAATGCGGTGTGCTTCTTCAAAACCAACCTCTCCCGGAGCAAAAGCCTGTATCAGATGATAGGCTTTGTTGGGACTGTTTTCCCGGCAGTGGTCGAGAGTATATTTGAAGTCATAAGCTGCGGTTTCCGGAGAACAGGCATAAGAGGAAACGAACATTTTTTCATCGGTCTTTTCGGGGTTGCAGATGTAGTCTATCGCTTTATCAACGGTTGCTTTGATAGCATGGATTTTTGTGTACGCCATACCTCATTCATCAACTCCTTTACTTCGTCCATATCTTCCTGATAAATATTCCCGGTGCTGTTTATTCGCTTGGCAATCTGATTCAGATTTGAGCTGATACGTCCAAGCTCCGTATTATAATTTCTTAAATAACTGTAATCTACGTCATAGACATAGCCATACAAAATGAGCTTTCGCAAGAAAGCGGACTTGCTTTTCATTCCCGATAATCGGAACTTCTCGTCCAGGATATACTGTTCGTCATCATCGAGATAAAATTGCACAGGATTGGTGCGTTTTCTGTTTGCCATTTCTCTAACTCCTTCTTTTTTTGGGTACAAAAAAACTGCTGTGAAATGTTCGATGTTTTACAACAGTTTGTTTCAATGTGTATTCGATTTTTGGATAGAATTATCCAAGAAAAATTGTAGCAAAATTGCAGAAGAAGGTCAATGATTTTGCTGTGAAAAGTGGCTCAAAAAATATAAGAGGGTTAGGGATACTTCCCTATGGAAATTTACGGGTTATGCCTGCGGCATGAAAAGTAAATTTCAGCCTATGTGTCATGACATGGGCAGTGCTTGCTATGGTTGTTTTCGACACTCCCGGAGGGTGTGTCGGTATTTTAATGTAGGTGAAAAAAGGTTGTGGGTGTTCTTTTTGAATGACAAAAACAGGATACAGTATAATGACCAGTGCAAGAAGTGTGTGCATGAGTGTAAGCAGAGCTTTCGGTGCAGGATTGTGTGGTGTGGGAAGTATTACTCTAAACGGAGGAAAAGGTAGAACAAGAGAAACCAAAGACCAAGAGTCAGGAAGTAAGTTTATAAAGTTTATGGAAAGAGCAAATAGCAATCTATCTGCTTTTTCCTGTTATATGGTTATTGTAAGCCGAGAAGGTTAAGTGACGAACAAAGGGAACAGGCAAGACAGAGAATGTTATTGGTAAATTCAGGCTGTTCAGGTTGTATTTAATGAGGTTTTTGTCCACTTGCGCTATTAGCTTTAGAAATTTTTATATAATTTCCGATATAATAAACGAAAAGAAAAAGGAGGTGGAACATGATAAGAATTGCAATATGTGATGATGAAAAGAACATACGAACCTATCTTTCATCACTTGTCAGGAAATAGAATATTGAATGTGAAATCACAAGTATGCTTCCACTGATGAATACCTGTCAGATCAAAAGGAACATGGAACGATATGGCAAAGGATAGAGCCAATAGAACGAGAAAAAATGAACTGAAAATTTATTTGAACGATAATGAAAAATAAATCCTGGACAGAAAGGTGGAACTGTCCAAGCGGAAGAGTGCTTCGGATTGCATTAGGACACTGATACTCTTTGGATTTGTTTATGATGTGGATTATTCTTATTTAAGACAATACAATGAAACACTTGGAAAAATCAGTGGAAATCTGAATCAGATTGAGAAGAGAATTAGCAGCACCGGGAATGTTTATGGAGAGGAAATGGCAGAAGTGAAAGCAATTATGGATGAGGTGTGGAAGACGCAGAAGGCGATGTTGAAAAAGCAGCCATTGATACATAATAAATAACTTAAAAATAATAAGGAACGAAATTGAAAGTATATAATTGCAACCAATGTAAGAAAGGTGCCTTGAGGTATAAGCGATAGATTGATGACAGACTGTATGGTATAATTTGTAAGTTGATTTTATTATGGAAGCCGTAATCACAGTTATTGCAACTTAAAATTGCTTAGTTGCAACTGTATTTTGATAGTCTTCACAAGATAAAAATGGTACGCTGAGTGAGAAAGGAGTAGTGATATATGACATTAGGGCAAAGAATACAAAAAGGAAGAAAAGAGGCTGGTCTATCTCAAGAGGAATTGGCAGAGCAGTTAGGTGTATCAAGGCAGGCTGTTAGCCGATGGGAGAATGATAATGGTTATCCAGAGATGGAAAAAATCATACGTTTAAGTCAGATTTATCAAGTGAGCTTAGACTATTTAGTTGGAAACGAACAAGAAAAACCGGGAGAGGATATATCAGAAAAAGGTTGGTATGTCAGTAATGAGTTGGCAGAAAGCTTTCTGGCACATCAAAAATCAAAGTTTATAAAAATAGGTATTTGTTTTCTACTGGCGTGTGTGTCTAGTGTGTTTTCTTATATGAATATGTATAACAACGTTGGTGATGTGATTAGTACGTTTATCATAATTGTTGCTATTATTTTGATAATCAGTATGGTTATATCAGACAATCCATATAAAAAGATTTGGACAGAACCATTGGTCTTTGATGCCGAAGTGTTGAAACGATTAAGAGTGACATTTGCGGAAAATAAGAAAAAGTATAAGATAATGATATTAGGAGGCGCATTTGTATTCTTAATAGGATTTCTGTTTTTGCCAGATTTCTATTGGACTGTTCCAGAAGATTTGCAGTATATATGGTGTGCGTTAGGAGATGCAGTACAGGGAATAGGTGGATGCTTTGCAATTTATACATGGGGGATATGGCGAGCATATAGGCTATTAACAATGAATGAAGAGTATTGGAGGAGGAAGAAGAAAAAATGATAAAAAGGACATATTTATTGACAATATTATTAATAGTTTGTTTGTTGACAGGTTGTGGGAACAAAACAGAAAAGATGTGCCGTATCGAAATACGAAATGAGAATAGCACAGATGTTATAACATTAGAACAACAGTCTCAAGCTGATGTAGATGATTTTTTCGATGAGGACGAATGGACCGAATGCGAGAACTTTGATGAAAAACTGGTTTCTGAATATGTAATAGAGTTGTATCAGGAAAAGACACATACTAGAGTGCAACCTGATAAAGAAAATACTTATGAAAAAGTCATGGAATATACCACATATAAGGATTCAGATATTGTTAAGGTAGTTATTAGCAAAGATGCCATAAAAAGTGGTGGTGTGTCAGAAGAAGATTTAACCTTTTACTATAAAGGTTCAGAGCAATTTTTTTCAGCACTCAATAATGTTTTGAAGTGATTTCTGAACTTAAAATTGGATGAACCAATGGGAATGGATGCCTATCTTGTTATAAGGGGGTGATTGTATGGGAAAATGTTAATACTTACATTTGAAGATAGAGAGGAAGAAATTCTCAACCATATAATATCCTATGTCAGTACGGGAGCAAGAGCATTTCAAGTAATTGAAAATGCAAAAACAAATTTGAGTTTTAATGGATTAGAAATAGATGATATAAATCGTTCGGTAAGAAAACAGAAACAGGAAATAGATTTGACATTTACAGAGTTTGAAATCCTTTATCTGTTAGCCAACAATCCAGGCAGAGTGTTTAGCAAAGAGCAGATATATGATAGTGTTTGGAAAGAACCATATT
>OHZY01000083.1_pt1 | contig 40213 bp, 40 predicted proteins | sample 1580621 | NCBI WGS metagenome assembly OHZY01 (sample SAMEA3882535, study PRJEB24775) | human gut metagenome | biome: human-associated habitat; feature: intestine environment; material: feces | place: Netherlands | collected 2009/2010 | reverse complement strand
AGATTTTGGAGACACGCAAATACCTTCCACACCTGCCATCTTTGCACGTTCTAAGGCATATGCCCCCGGATTGTTGCTAATCACAACAGAAATCTCTGTATCCTGGATTTGTCCTGCCGCAATGGCATCTATAATTGCCTGCAGATTGGTTCCTCCACCAGACACACAAACTGCTATTTTTAACATAAATCTACACCCTTTTCACCATCGACAATCTTTCCAACTACATATGGGGTATCTCCAGCTGAGCGCATTGCTTCCATTGTCTTATCCACATCTTTTGGATCGACAGCAACGATCATACCAAGTCCCATGTTATAGGTATTGTACATCATCTGCTCGTCTACATTACCCTTCCTTGCCATAAGCTTAAAGATTGCTGGCACTTCATAAGAATCCTTCTGTACCACTGCACGCTTACCTTCTGGAAGCATACGAGGAATATTTTCATAGAAACCACCGCCGGTAATGTGGCTGCATGCCTTTACCGTAACACCGGCATCTTTTACTGCCTTTAAAGCTTTTACATAAATTCTTGTAGGGGCAAGCAATGCCTCACCAAGTGTCATACCAAGCTCATCGTAATATGTATCTAAAGATTCCTTTGTCATATCGAAAATCTTACGCACCAAAGAGAATCCATTGGAATGAACACCGGTAGATGCCATGCCAATAAGCACATCACCATCTTTTACATGTTCACCTGTGATGATGTCTTTTTTATCTACAACGCCAACTGCAAATCCGGCAAGATCATATTCGTCTTCTGGCATAAGACCCGGATGTTCTGCTGTTTCACCACCTACTAATGCACAGCCAGACTGCTTACAGCCTTCTGCCACACCACTAACGATCGTAGCAATCTTTTCCGGATAATTCTTTCCACATGCAATGTAATCCAGGAAGAACAGCGGTTCTCCACCTGCACATGCGATATCGTTCACGCACATAGCAACAGCATCGATTCCGATTGTGTCATGCTTATCCATTACCATAGCAAGTTTTACCTTTGTTCCGCATCCGTCTGTACCGGAAAGAAGAACAGGCTCCTCCATCTCTTTGATCTTCGCAAGAGAGAAAGCTCCTGAGAATCCGCCAAGTCCTCCGAGAACTTCTGCGCGCATTGTCTCTTTTACATATTCTTTCATTAATTCCACTGATTTGTAACCGGCTTCAATATCTACACCTGATGTCTTGTAATCCATCGTAAATCTCCTTTTCTTTCGAATCGTAATATTTATTTATTGTTGAGATATTCCTCATAACCAACTTCTGCAAGTCTGTCCGCTTTTGCCTGTACCGTATCTTTCATCTCTGCAGAATAAGCTTTCAGTTTCTCTAAAAGCTCCGGATCTGACATTGCAAGCATCTTTGCTGCAAGAATTGCCGCATTCATACCGCCGTCGATTGCAACTGTAGCAACCGGGATTCCAGGTGGCATCTGAACGATTGAATAAAGTGCGTCCATACCCTCCAGATTCTTCCCTGACATTGGGATACCAATTACCGGCATTGGGAAAAGTGCTGCGCACATTCCCGGCAGATGTGCTGCCATACCTGCTCCTGCAATAATTACTTTGATTCCCTTTCCTTCAGCTGCCTTCGCCCAATCAAAAAAGACATCTGGCATACGGTGTGCTGAAATGATCGTCATCTCATAATCGATTCCAAACTTCTCCAGTGTGGCTGCTGCCTTACTCATCACCTTCAGATCTGAGTCGCTGCCCATGACAATTCCTACTTTTGGCATATCATTTCCTCCTCAGTGGTATACTGTTTTCCTTTCCTTGGAAAACTTTGTTTATTTATTATCCATACTTATGAAAGATTCCATTTAATCATCTATTAACTCTCCAATTACCTATAGGATTTCCTTAAAATCCCGCTTCATCCAAAGGCTCATTAAGTACCTCTGTTCCCGGCAATACGAATCTTCCGTCCTCTAATAGTATAATGTCTTTTCCCTCGTTTGTCACTACACTTATTTCTTCTAACTCTTTATAAGGCACGGTTATATCTGTATGACAGTTAAAGTATGCTTTTGATACATCTTCCTTGCGAAGAAGAGAACAGGAATTATCTTTCGCCACAATTTCCTTTCCATTCGGATTGTAGACTCTGATTTCCTCGCTCCAGGAATAACATGTATCTCCTACTGCAAAATGCGGTCCTGTCTTCTCTGCGATCAGAATCGGCATCTTATCTTCTATATTAAATTTCTTTGCTGCCACATATGCAGTCGTATTTGTTCCAATTGCGAACTCACCAAGCGGAAGAGTCTCATGATTCTTCAACACATTATCGTAAATGTATTTCTTATTCTGTGCTTCATCCTCAAAGTTCGTACATGTATAGTCGGTGATCTTTCCATCCTGAAATGTCAGCTTCAGATTCTCATACTGAAGTCCGTCCAGATATACCTTGCTTACATGAAGTATGCCGTTCGTCCCTTCCAGAACCGGTGATGTAAATACTTCTCCGACAGGAATATTCACATCTGCCACACAATTTTCGAAGATTGTCTCCTTCTGTGCGTCTTTCAGATGATATAACTGTACTGTAATATCTGTCTGGTTTTCTCCTTTTCCTCTTACATGTACACAAGTTCCCTGATCTAACGCATCGATCATTGTCTGCTGCACTTTTTCATAAAGCTTCGCGTCTAATGTATTGATCTTGATCACTTCATCAAAGATCTTTGCATAATCTGCCCCAATCTCCGGCACCGGATAAGCAACAATCGTGAAACTTCTTTCCTCACCCTTGATATACTCATTCGTGATCTGTCCTGATCTGCCGCTAAAGAGAAGATCCAGTTCTCTCTGCGCCTCATCATATGCCGGTGCTGTTTCTTTCGCTTCCGGTGAAAATGGAGTCTCACCGAAGATCTCCATAACTGCCGGTCCTGCAACGCCTGCTGCCATCTCTTTATTTTGCTCAAAAACGGTCTTCATCACCTCAAGCTTACGTTCTACATAACGCTTATCCATAAAGAGTGCCTGGTCCTGTCTGTGATCATACTCATACTGCTGATTCGCAATCGCACCGTAATATCCAATCTTGTGGTGCTCTCTCTTCGTGATCACGCTGGAGGCAGCACGGTAAATAACCGGCTTTAACCCCATCTTTCGGAAGTTCTCGATTGCAAGGCAGATCACCTTTTCAAATCCAAGGCTGTAACGGATATTTACAATCGATTTCTTTGACAGATCTTTTCCAGTATTAATAAAACCAACCCGATATCCTTCCGTATATACATCTGCCATCTTCTGCAGTGTCTCCTGTGGCAGATTTCTCAGATGATGAGCTGTTCCAAGTTCATTCTTGGAAATGTACTCACCGAATTCATACAGATAATCATCTTCATCAAGATCTGCCTTCTCAATGATCTGTACTGCAAAATCCGCTGACGGATCCATCTGCTCCAGAATTCGGTCTGCATAAAATACATCGCAGTAATCGCTTGCATACCAATACAGAATCTCCTTGATCTGCTCCGGCTTTGGAACTGGATTCTCTTCCGCACTCATTCCCTCGAAACAGGTATAGACTTCGAGAAACAACTCATAGAGGACTGTCAGATAATCCTTGCGCTGTTCAAACACATACGGAATTCCTGCTCTGATTTCCGTATACAACAAACTTAAAAGCTGTCCCATCTCCTGCCCCAATTTTTCACAGGCATAGTCTTGATTGGCATAGCTTGTCTGATATTTCTCTCCTATAATATCACTATAAAGAATCCTGTTCAGGCTACGCTTTTCTTCAAGACTTAAGCTGTCCCAGCTTCCATCTTCTAGCTTTTTTCGTGTATTCTCTAACTCAAGCAGAAACAAGGTACAATCCTGAAAGTAAGAAATATATGCTGCATTCACTGTTTCTTCTGTCACGATCGTGCGCAGACGCTCAACTGCCAGTTCGTGACGCTGTGTGCACTGTTCATTTTTCTCCTTCTGTAACTCACTTAACTTTCCGATCATAAGTTCAGACCTCCAACAAAAATTCCAAGGAAGCACAAGATCTGCACAATACCGATCCCGATTCCACATTTGCAGGAAAGATATTTTCTATCCTGCTCCTCAAATCCTTCTATTGCATTCCAGATTCCATATATATCAATCATTAAAGAAAGGATTGCAATCCCTCCGACAATTCCGGCTGCCTTTCCTCTCGTCAGGAATGCATATCCGACACATCCCAGCAAGAGAGCAAGTGACCATCCGGTCAACCAGCAGGAGATCACACCTCTTCTTGACTGCAGATACGCTGCTTTCCCATATTTCTTTGATTTATTACTCTTTCGTTCCTTTTCTTTCTTCTGATTTTTTTCTCTTTCATCGTTTTTCTTTTCTTTTTTTCCGATCATTTCTTCTCCTTAGTAGATTACAAACTACAAAAACTATATATCCAAGTACACCGCCGATTGTATTCAGCAGAATATCATCCACATCAAAGCATCCCACTTTCGTGATCAGCTGCATTAACTCTACACAAAAAGTCAGACAAAAACTCCAAAATAACGTTTTGAAAAAGCTTCTTCTTTTTCCTGCCATTGCAGAAAAGTAACCAACTGGCATGAAAATCAGAATATTTCCAAATAAATTTGAGAACACCGCAAATGTTCCCAGCTGATGTCTGTATTGAATAAATCTCTTAATCTCTTTGAATAGCTCCAGATTGTAATGGTATTCATCCATTACGCCTTCCCTGCCGTACCAGTCTGATAAGAACAGAAAGTATACAAGAAAGATAATATATAATATAAACAGGATCTTTCCAAGCGTCCTGACTCTCTTCGCTTCTTTTTTTGTCAATTTCTTACACCTTCACAGAAAAAGAAAGTCCCCTCTGCCGGTTCACTTCGGACGTAACTACTCACAATGAACAAGCTACGAGGGGACTTTCCTTTTAAAATGTTATATTATTTTTATGTTTTAACAGACTGGCTCCATTGATAATAGAAATAATCCCTACCGTAACTCCTGTAACAAGCAGGATAATTCCAATTGCAATGTTACCTGCTCCGCTGTTTCTCATTACACGATACGCTTTTTCCAAAACACCAGGCCTCCTTATTTTGCTCCATATTTCTCATAATATGCATCGATCGCTGCTTTTAATTCATCATCGATCACTACTTTTCCGTCACATTCCTTGTTGTAAAGGCACTCTACAACATCTTCCATTGTAACGATCGCTGCTGTCTCAAATCCATAGAGATCTTTCACTTCGTCAAGTGCGCACTTCTCTCCGCCTTTTCCTACTTCCATACGGTTTAAGGATACCATAAGCCCAACGATTGTAACGTCGGCAGCACCTTTTACCTTCGGAACTGTCTCTTCCATAGATTTACCGGATGTTGTAACATCCTCGATCATGATCACGCGGTCTCCGTCTTTCAGCTTGCTTCCAAGGAAACTTCCCTTATCTGCGCCATGATCTTTCTCTTCCTTACGGTCTGAGCAGTAACGTACTTCTTTTCCATATAATTCGCTGTATGCGATTGCTGTTACAACTCCGAGCGGGATTCCTTTGTAAGCTGGTCCAAACAGTACATCAAAGTCATCTCCATATGTCTCATGGATTGCTCTTGCATAATACTCTCCAAGTTTCTTTAACTGGGATCCTGTCACATATGCTCCTGCATTCATGAAAAACGGGGATTTTCTTCCGCTTTTCAGTGTGAAATCTCCAAATTTCAGTGCGGCACAGTCTACCATAAATTTGATAAATTCTTTCTTATAACTTTCCATTCTATCTTACCTCCGGGTTTATTTTACAATACCAACCATATCTTTTACATTCTCAAAGCCATTCTTCTTCATATAAGCTTCGATTCCGTCGATCACTTCCAGTGTCACTGCCGGATTGTGGAAGTTTGCTGTTCCTACAGACACTGCACTTGCACCTGCAAGAAGGAATTCGATTGCATCTTCTGCACAGGAAATTCCACCCATTCCGATGATCGGAATGTTAACAGCCTGTGCCACCTGATAAACCATGCGAACTGCAACTGGTTTCACGATCGGTCCGGATACTCCTCCGGTCTTATTCGCTACCGCAAATGTCTTTCTGTTGATATCAATCTTCATTCCTGTCAGTGTATTGATCAGAGACACAGCATCTGCTCCACCGGCTTCTGCTGCCTTTGCAATCTCTGTGATATCTGTTACATTCGGTGTCAGTTTCATAATGATCGGCTGCTTTGCGATCTTCTTAATCTGCGCTGTCAGCTTTTCCACATTATGTGCATCCTGTCCAAATGCAAGAAATCCTGCATTAACATTCGGACAGGAAATATTGATCTCCATCATATCGATCGGTTCGTCTGCAAGCCGCTCTACAACCGCAAGATACTCTTCTGGAGCGTGTCCGCATACATTTACGATGATCTTTGTATCAAAATTCTTCAGATATGGAATATCTCTCTTGCAGAACAGATCGATTCCAGGATTCTGAAGTCCGATGGCGTTCATCATACCGCCATAAACTTCAGCTACACGCGGGGTCGGGTTTCCTGCCCACGGTACATTTGCTACACCTTTCGTTGTCACTGCTCCAAGACGGTTCAGGTCTACAAATTCTGAAAATTCTTCTCCTGAACCAAATGTTCCGGATGCAACTGTTACCGGATTTTTCCATTCTACTCCGGCAATATTTACGCTCATGTTCATTAGATTTCCACCTCCGTAGACAAGAATACAGGTCCATCCTTACAGATACGCTTGTTATTTACATTGCTGTGCGCGTCTTTTTCTTTGGACTTGCATACACATGCCAGACAGGCACCGATTCCGCATGCCATTCTCTCTTCCAGTGAGATATAACACTCGATTCCGTTCTCTTCTGCGTACTGTTTGATCGCACGGAGCATCGGAGTCGGTCCACAGGCATAGATCATATCTGCTTCCAGAGCATTTTCACGGATTGCGTCCATAACATTTCCCTTTGTTCCGACACTTCCATCTTCTGTAGAAATATAAAGTTCTCCGGTCTGCTCGAACTCTTCCTTAAGGAATGTCTGTGCGTCGCGGTATCCTACTACAATCTGTTTCTTCTCGCAGTCCATCTGTTTCGCCAGTTCAAGGATCGGCGGTACACCGATTCCTCCGCCCATCAGAAATACTTTCTTTCCTTCAGCCTTCTCGTATGGGAATCCATTTCCAAGAGGTCCGATCACCGGAATGATATCTCCTGTTTTCAGCTTAGAAAATTCTTCTGTTCCTGTCTTCGGTCCTGTCACACGATAAACAACACGAAGTCTTCCGTTCTCTTTATCAATCTCACAGATACTGATCGGACGCGGAAGTAATTTACTTCCATCTGTTGTATACATGGAGATAAACTGTCCCGGCTTTGCGTCCTTTGCTGCCTCTGTGTTGATCCACATGCTGTAGATTCCATCCGCCAGCTGTTCCTGGGAATGTACTACTGCATTTTCTTTCTGCTTTGCCATAAACTTATGCAATTCCTTTCTTGAAATTATTTTGCCGCTGCAAGTGCTCCGCTGATATCAGCTACCATTGCTTCAACTGCTGCTCTTGATGCATCACCGAAATTCTCCGGTCCGAACTTCGCATAAGCTTCCTGTTTGTAAGCTGCAATAATTCCACGGGAAGAGTTTACGATCGCACCAAGTCCGTCTTCGTTAAAGAAATGAACAAGGTCTTTTCCCTGTCCGCCCTGTGCACCGTATCCTGGTACAAGGATGTAAGACTTCGGCATGATCTTTCTTAATACTTTACCCATCTCCGGATAAGTAGCTCCTACAACCGCTCCGATATAGCTGTACTCATCACCCATGCAGTCAGCTCCCCACTCGGCAACCTTCTCACCAACCCACTCATAAAGCGGTCTTCCATCAATGATTCTGTCCTGGAACTCTCCACTGGACGGATTGGATGTCTTAACAAGGATGAACAGACCTTTCTTCTCTTCCTTGCATACGTCAACAAATGGATTCACTCCGTCAGATCCAAGGTACGGATTTACTGTTGCAAAGTCCTCTCCGAATGGTGTATATTCCTTGCTTCCAACCTTAATCTTTCCAAGATGTGCTGTTGCATAAGCGGCAGATGTAGAACCGATATCTCCACGCTTTACATCTCCGATGATCACAAGGTCTTTAGACTTACAGTAATCTACTGTCTTCTTAAATGCCATCAGTCCAGGAATTCCGAACTGCTCGTACATTGCGATCTGTGGTTTTACTGCCGGAATCAGATCATAAGTCTTGTCAACAATCTCCTTATTGAACTGCCATACTGCCTCTGCTGCTCCTTCCAGAGTCTCACCATACTCTGCATAAGCCTTATCAAGTACGTGCTGTGGGATGTAATTCAGCATTGGATCGAGTCCAACTACGATCGGTGCACCTGTCTTTTTGATCTTCTCTACCAGTTTATTAATCATTCTTCATTCCTCCATATCCTGTTACTTTTCATCGGATCACCGATGAATGATAACCTTCGGTCTTTCCTTCAGGTTGACGCGTTACTTTTCTTTACGCACAATATGATGTAAGTGTCAAAAGTATAAATTGCGTTTGTGCTCGCACAAATAAGCAATTTATACTTATTGACACGCCGAACACCGAAAACGGAATAAAATGGTGTGAATACGCCATTTTATGGGAGTTTGAGGTGTTCGAGGATTGCGGGAATTGCATAGCAATGGAGCAATCCGGTTACATCAGTGAGTGGCAAAATTTACTTTTGACACTTACATCACAATATATCATTTTTCATAATACCATATTCTTGAGAATTTTCCTAGTCATGCTTTTTAATAAATCAAAAAATGAAGTTCTTTCTCTGTCACTCATTTAAACAGAATCTGAAAGAACTTCGTTTCTCTGATTTTATTTTTTAATATCCCGCCGGCACAAGCAATGTAAATGGATAAATCGGAATATTTCTCACGATTCCGAACCCCACCACTATAACTAATACCACATATAGGACTTTCTGATTAATCTTCTGATCCACATGATTACCACCGGTCAAAACCCAGTCAATCAATCGTGCTACAATATACATCCCAAGAAACGGGAGTAATGTCACATACATCGGATTATACCGGAATGCCATATAAAATCTTCCATGTAAAATAGAATAGCTTGCCCGCCCGGCACCGCACCCCGGACAATACAGTCCGGTAATAATATGAAAGAGGCAGGGCAGCGGATACTGGTGCGGATTATGAAAAAAGAGATAACCCGCAGCGGCCACTGCAATCACTGCCCCCGTCAGAACTGCGATGATCCTGGCTGACCTTTTTGTTTGAAATGCTTCACGCATTTTTCTCTTCCAAATCATCATCCGCTCACTTTTTAATAATAGTAATAAGCCGAACCGGAAACTGCCCCTGTCACGATCAGAACCATATAGATCAACCATGTAAGAAGACCAATTGCAAAGGATACGATAATCCAGATTCTTGCCATCTTCGCATTATTCTGTGCTTCTTCAAGATTTCCTGCCAGCATAGCACTATTGATCTTCGCCGAGAATACGATTCCCACTACACCAAACGGAAGGCAGCAACATAACGTTGAAATAATCGATAATATAAGATACGGAACCCAGTTCACTGGCTTCTGTGGCATTCCATTGAAATTATTCTGCTGATAATATCCCTGGTTCTGCTGACCATAGTTTGGAGCTTGCTGAGTATAATTCTGATTCTGCTGGTTATAATTCTGATTTTGCTGACCATCCCCCTGTCCATACTCATAGTTGTTTGGTTCACCATAGGAAGTATTCTGCTCCTGATTCACACTTTTGTATGGATCGTTCTGATATGAACCTTCCACATCCTCTGGCTGTGTTGGTTCTGTCGGCTGCACATCTTCTTTTGGCTGCACTTTTTCTTCCGGCAGCACATCTTCTTCTGACTGCACTTTTTCTGTCGGCTGCTGTACCTCTGCTGTATCTTCTGTTATGTTATCTGTTGTCTCTTCCTTCACCTGTGATACAGGTTCCATCTTCTGTACCGGCTGCTTCGCCCCGCAATTCGGGCAGAACTTACAACTATCCGGTATCTCCTGATAACAGTTCATACATCTCATTTTCTCTACCTCGCTTTCGTAAGTCACAATTTTCACTTTCCCAGAGCACTGACCAATTTGCTCACTTGTTCGTTTTGCGACTTTATTTCTTATATCATAACATTAATATCACCAAAAAACTTGTATCTTCATTAAAAATTAACACTTTTCTTTTCCCAAACGGATTTCTTCCATCTGTTTTGCAGTTTCCTCATCAAGATAATCCAGAAGATAATTTTTCAGATTTACCTGCCTGCCCAGATGCTCTCCTCTGAGTTCTTTTAATGCCAACTCAACCTCTTCTTTCAGACCTGGCGCAGACATTCTGTGAGCCCCCTGTCCCATGATGATCACCTGTTCAAGTCCATCTGATGTGGCTACTGTTACATCTGCATTCTTCGCAATCCTGCGGACTGTCTTCTCAATATATTGATCTGCTGTTTCTGCTTCTTTCGTATAGACAATATAAATGTTATGATATTTCAGCACTTCACCCGGATTCCCCTCTACTTTATAAGCATCATACACAAGGATCAGGGTACATTTGCGGAATCCCTGATAGTTACTTAGAATATCTGCAAGCTTTCCTCTTGCTGCACAAATATCTCTTTCTGAAAGTTCTTTCAGTTCTTCCCATGAAAAAATTATATTATAACCATCTACCAGAAGGTATTCTTCTATTCCGGCTTTCGCTCTCCGGCGCGCTTCCCACTTCGGATCCTGGTAAGCGCTTCCCGGCTCTCTTGTCTTTTCCTTTGCCCGGACAGTTACAGGACCTGTAGAACGATTCTTCTTTGGATCCGGTGTACGGACATAGATCGCATCCAACTCTTCCTGTGTCAGTTCAATACTGGAGTGCCTGCGTTTTGGAAGTGTCACCTCCATTACATCCATTTCATCATCATTTCCTGATTCCAATGTATGTTCCATATGCATATATTCTTCAACTTCATCCCAATCCACAACAAATCCTGCTCCATGTGCACAGAACACAGAACCTGTCGGATTCGCCAGATCTGCCTCTGAATCATAGGTTGACGCTGCCAGAACTTCTTCCTGATTATGACAAATATCATAACCTTTCAACGAAACTGCCATTCTTCCACGTCCACCTGTATAGGCAGTGAATTCTTTCTGATATCCACGCATCAGGGACACCGGTGCACTTCCTGTCAGCACTGTTATCTCTTCTTCTATCATCGGTGTTCCGAATTTGCCGGACATATTTTGGATATCTGTCATAGCTCGTCCTACATTTTCTGATGGAAGTTCCATTCGGAATTCATAATATGGCTCCAGAAGAATACTGTCTGCTTTCTTTAATCCCTGACGCACTGCACGATAAGTTGCCTGACGAAAATCTCCGCCTTCCGTATGTTTCTGATGTGCACGTCCGGAAGTCAACGTAATCTTCATATCCGTGATCGGTGAACCTGTCAGCACACCTTTGTGTTCCTTCTCTTCCAGATGTGTCAGAACAAGCCGCTGCCAGTTTCTGTCCAGAATATCTTCACTGCACTCTGCTGCAAACTGCATTCCGGATCCACGTTCTCCCGGTTCTAGGCGCAGATGCACTTCTGCATAATGACGTAATGGTTCAAAGTGTCCCACACCTTCTACCGGTGCTGTGATTGTCTCTTTGTAAACAATACTCCCTTCACCGAATTCTACCAGCACACCAAAACGTTCCTTTATCATCCGCTGTAAAATCTCAATCTGCACATCTCCCATCAGCTGTACATGAATCTCAGAAGTCTGTTCCTCCCATACAATATGAAGTTCTGGTTCTTCTTCCTCTAAAATCTTTAGGTTCAAAAGCATCTTATGTACATCACAGTCATCCGGAAGAAGGATCTGGTATGTCAACACCGGCTCTAATACCGGTAAATCCGACTCTTCTTCTGCTCCGATTCCCTGCCCGGGTCTTGTATTTTCCAATCCTGTCACTGCACATACTCTTCCGGCTTCTACTTCCTGGACAGCCTCAAATTTCTCACCGGAGTAGATCCGGATCTGATTGATCTTTTCATTCAGTCCTTCCACTACATCTTTTACTTTCAGTCTTCCACCTGTCACTTTCAGATAGGTCAGACGGTTTCCCTGATTATCCCTTGCAATCTTATAAACCTTTGCCCCAAACTCTGCCGGATAAGTCTTATCTTTTATATACAGATCAAGTCCATCCAAAAGTTCTTCCACGCCTTGAGAATGTAGTGCCGAACCAAAATAACATGGAAACACCTGACGGTCTGCAACTGCTTTTTGTACTTTATCCAGAGAGATTCTTCCCTCTTCCAGATATTCTTCCATCATATCATCTTCACAGACAGCCAGCTCTTCCAGCACCTCTTCCACTGCGCCCTCTTTCGCATGTAGAAATACTTTTCCACCCAGACAGTCAGATTCTGTCATGATATCCACAAATGGAACGACATTTTCCCCAAAACGCTTGCGGAGTTCTTTCAGAAGTTTTTCACCATCCGTTCCTTCCTGATCCATTTTATTCACAAAAAGAAAGGTCGGAATGTGATATCTTTTTAATAACTTCCATAATGTCTGTGTATGTCCTTGCACACCATCTGCTCCACTGACAACAAGCACCGCGCAATCCAGAACCTGCAGAACGCGTTCCATCTCCGCAGAAAAGTCCACATGTCCCGGTGTATCAAGAAGTGTGATCGTGCGATCCTTCCACCGGAATACTGCCTGCTTGGAAAAAATAGTGATCCCACGTTCTCTTTCCATCTGATCTGTATCTAGAAACGCATCTTTATGATCCACTCTGCCAAGCTTCCTGATTGCTCCGGCATGATAGAGCATGCTTTCTGACAATGTCGTCTTTCCGGCATCCACATGCGCTACAATACCTATATTTATATATCTGTCCGGCTTATTTTCTGAGTTATTCCCCATAAAATCTGCCCCTTTCATTGTTTTCTCGTTTTTCACTTACATCATGATGATGTGAGTGTCAAAAGTAAATTTTGCCACTCACTGATGTAACCGGATTGCTCCATTGCTATGCAATTCCCGCAATCCTCGAACACCTCAAACTCCCATAAAATGGCGTATTCACACCATTTTATTCCGTTTTCGGTGTTCGGCGTGTCAATAAGTATAAATTGCTTATTTGTGCGAGCACAAACGCAATTTATACTTTTGACACTTACATCATATCATAAGAAAGAAAAGGAGTCGACTGCTCTTCTTTACAGTCAACTCCTGCTTTTCTTTCTCTGTTATCTTCTAATTATTCACTTCATGATGCACAACCAGGCTTTCCCGATCGATTGCCTTAAAAGAATACCCCAGATTTTTATAGTACTCCATTACCGTCGGAAGTGCCTGAATGGTAGACTCCTTCGCCTCTGTGTCATGGAACAGGAGCATCACTTTGGTATACTCATCCGTCTCTGACTGTGCGATGATCTGATCTGCCGTAACCGTTCCTCCGTCTCCACTGCTCACATTCCAGTCATAATACTGGTATCCCTTATCCAGCACCTGCTGTGTCAGCTGTGTCATGATTCCTGCCGAGTATTTTTTTGAAATAGAATTCGATGCGCCTCCCGGAAAACGGATAAAACATGGAACAAATCCAAGCTGTTCCTTTGCCACCTCTCCTATTTTCTCAAGATCATCAAAATAAGCATCCACAGATGCATAGACCTGATCATATTCATGCGTATAGCTGTGAAGTCCAACTGTATGTCCCTCATCATAAACCTTCTTGATCATAGGAAAATAATCTGGCTGCTGGGCAGTAATGAAAAAGGTAGCTTTCGCATCATACTGATCCAGAATATCAAGCACACGCTGCGTATTTGCAGACGGACCATCATCAAATGTCAGATAAACGACTTTCTCATCATCCTGCGGATCCATGGTTCCAACTGCAACTCCCGGCTGAAGAGACATGGACTTATCTCTTTCTGCCTTTGCTGCCTCTTCTGCTTTTTTCGCCTCTTCTTCGGCTTTTTTCTTCTCTTGTGCTTCTTTCTCTTTCTGTATTTCTACCTGACGTAAAGCTGCTGCTTCCCGCGCATTTGCCACCATACATACACCTGTTCCGACAATCGCAAAAAACACAAGACCTACCAGTATGTTGAAATAAATATTGTTCTCCTGACGCATTCTTTTATAACTATGCCAGACACTCACCAGTACATCTTTTATCTTTATCAACATTTCCTTTATCTTTTGCTGCATTCTCTCTCCCAATCCCTCTGCGTTACTGTAAACAACGCTCTTTTTCTTACGGATATTACTGACATCACTATTTCCAGCATCTTTCGCATACAATATCCGTATAATTATATATATTATAAACCATACTTCTTAAATATGTAGTAATGATTCATTAAGAATTATTCGAAAAATGTTACATTTCTGTTACTCACTATCCTGCACTACTGTTCACACTACATGAGACCAGCAATGTATCCCCATCCATCTGTATTTGACCATTTTCTTTACAGGTGTTAAAATAACTTTACAGATAAGCAATCACCGCATTCGTATGATCTGCCACAGAACACAGAAAGGAGAATATCCGCAATGGAAGATAAGCGTATCACCAAAACAAAACGTGCTTTAAAGTCTGCTCTTTTGGAGCTTTTAACCACACAGGCTTTTGATGTGATTTCAATCACGGAATTATGTAAGATTGCCAATGTCAGCCGGATCACTTTCTACACACATTATAAAGATAAATTTGCCCTCCTTGACGACATTTTCAATGATATGCTGATTATTGGAAAAGAAGGATACCATCGCAGACAAGAGGAAAACAATCCTGAAAACAATCTCACGCAGGGATATCTGAACGTTTTGGACAGTATTTTGTCTCTTTACTACGAACGTTATGATTTTTTCCAGCATGTCGTACCGGAGACAAATCCTTACCTGGCTTTTCGATTTTATCGGATCCTTTTAGACACGGTAGAATCTCATACAGATAAGCTGAAAGCTTCTTATTCTTTAAAATATTCTGCAAGACAGATTGCCGGATTCATCTGCTTTGGTCTGTTCGGATTTATCAGTGAGTCTTATACATCAAAAGTACCGTTAGAACAGGTTCAGGCCGGAGCAAGACAACTTTTAACAGATCTTCTGCAATCCAAAATTCTTGTATAATGTTTTGCATTTGTAACTGTTCAGAGCCAAGCAAAATTTCAAAAAAAGATGTAAAATGCATGCATTTTTAGATTTAAACATGAAAAAGAACATGCCCCACAGTTTCAAAACTTCTTAAACAGAAGCTTTTATTCTCTGGTCATGTTCTTTTTTATTTTTAATAGTTACGCCTCTTTTTCTTTGTAATGATGCGCCTCTTCGAGCATCATATCTTTCACTTTCATCAGTCGGATCTGTGTACTACGCTCATTCTCATCCAGTTTCATCGTAATGTATTTGATACTTTCCTCTGTCTCTGGAATGATAACATGCTCCAGTGCATTTACACGACGTCTTGTCTTCTCAATCTCTGCCGCCATCAGCTGACATGCTTTTTCACATTCTGCAAGTCGGATCATATCTGGGAGGATATCTGATAAAGACTTCACTGCTCCATCAAGATCACTGGAAGTAAATGCAAATCCATAAGAATAGATATCATTTTCATCCGCTGTTCTTGTTTTGGATGTGAAGGTCGGAATCTCAACGCTCATAACATTCTTCTCATCAACTATAAGTCCAACTTCCTGCTTCGGAGCCATCAATGCAGTATTCAGTGCTGCCTCTGACATTCCGGCCCGGGCAATAACAAAATTACGGTTCGCAGAGAGAATTCCTTCTTCTACACGAAGTCTCACTTCCATATTTTCTCGGACAAGATCCAGATACTGGCGCATCAGCTCATCACGCTTATCTTTCAAAAGCTTGTGACCACGGATGGCTGTAATCCGCTTTTTCTTCAAACGGGTTAGTTCCATACGGGTTGGATTCACTTGTTTCGCAGCCAATACCGCCACCTCCTCTTTCTATCTTCGATTATTCTGTCTGTTCTTACTCTTTGTCGTAATATTCATCCAGATATTTATCGTCAATTCGTTTGAGTTCGGTACGCGGCAGCATGCGAAGCAGCTTCCATCCGATATTCAATGTTTCCTCAATGCTTCGGTCTGTCTGATATCCCTGAGATACATATTCTTTCTCAAATGCATCTGCGAAACGTGCATATTTCAGGTCAATTTCTGTCAGTGCTGCTTCTCCTAAGATAACCATCAGCTCTTTTGCATCTTTACCACGCGCATAAGCGGCAAACAACTGATTCATCGTATTGGCATGATCTGCTCTTGTCTTACCTGCTCCGATTCCTTTATCTTTCAAACGGGACAGAGATGGAAGAACATCAATTGGAGGTGTTACTCCTTTTCTGTAAAGCTCACGGCTTAAGATGATCTGTCCTTCCGTGATATATCCTGTCAGGTCAGGGATTGGATGAGTTTTATCATCCTCCGGCATTGTCAGGATCGGGATCATTGTGATACTTCCCTTCTTACCATTCTGACGTCCTGCTCTTTCATACAGTGTTGCAAGGTCTGTGTACAGATATCCCGGATATCCACGACGTCCAGGAACTTCCTTTCTGGCTGCGGATACCTCACGCAATGCATCTGCGTAGTTTGTGATATCTGTCAGAATAACAAGGACATGCATATCCTTTTCAAATGCAAGATATTCCGCTGCTGTCAGCGCCATACGTGGTGTTGCGATACGCTCAATCGCCGGGTCGTTTGCAAGGTTGACGAACAATACTGTTCTGTCGAGGGCTCCTGTCTCGCGGAAGCTTTCGATAAAGAAGTTAGACTCCTCAAAAGTAATACCCATAGCAGCAAATACAACCGCAAAGTTTTCATTTGTTCCAAGTACTTTTGCCTGGCGGGCAATCTGTGCTGCCAGCTGTGCATGCGGCAGACCGGATGCTGAGAAGATTGGAAGCTTCTGTCCACGAACCAGTGTATTCAGTCCGTCGATCGCAGACACTCCTGTCTGGATAAACTCCTCCGGATAACATCTGGCCGCCGGATTCATCGGAAGACCATTGATATCCATTCTGGCATCCGGAAGAATCTGTGGACCTTCATCGATTGGATTACCAAGTCCGTCAAAGACGCGTCCAAGCATATCTTCTGATACGCCAAGTTCCATGCTTCGTCCAAGAAATCGGACTTTGCTGTTGGAGAGGTTAATACCTGTTGAACTTTCAAACAACTGTACAAGGACATCGCTTCCGTTCACTTCCAGAACTTTACATCTTCTAGTCTCTCCGCTCGCCAGCTCGATCTCTCCAAGCTCATCATATGTTACGCCTTCTACCCCATGCACCAGCATCAGAGGTCCGGCCACTTCCTGAATGGTTCTATATTCTTTTGGCATTTAACCTTCCTCCTTTACAAATGCTGCTGCGATCTGAGCGCTTAATGTCTCATCAACCTGTTTAAATTCTTCGTCAAGCTTATCTTCTGTCACATATTTAAAACGTCCGATCTGCTCTCTGACCGGCATTGAGATCAGCTTCTGAAGTGATGCACCATCTTTTAATGCATCGGTTGCTCTGTCAAAGAATTCGTTAACGAGAACCATCATCATGTGCTGTTTCTTCAATGACGTATACGTATCTACTTCATGGAAAGAGTTCTGATGCAGGAAGTCCTCACGAATCGATCTTGCAGCTTCCATCTTCAGACGGTCGGACGGTGAAAGTGCGTCCATACCTACCATCTTAACGATCTCTTCCAGTTCTGCTTCTTCCTGAAGCAATGTCATCATCTTCTGACGGCCTTCCATCCAGTCTTCGGCGACCTGTCCGTTAAACCATTTTTCCATATCATCCAGATACAGGGAGTAACTCTTCAACCAGTTGATTGCCGGGAAATGTCTCTTGTATGCCAGGGAAGCATCCAGTCCCCAGAACACTTTGACGATACGAAGTGTAGCCTGTGATACCGGCTCAGATGTATCACCACCCGGAGGAGATACTGCTCCGATAACGGAAAGTGCTCCTTCTCTTCCTTCTTTTCCAAGAGAAACTACATGTCCGGCACGCTCATAAAACTGAGCCAGACGACTTCCAAGATAAGCCGGATATCCTTCTTCACCAGGCATCTCTTCCAGACGTCCTGACATCTCACGAAGTGCCTCAGCCCAGCGGGATGTTGAGTCTGCCATAAGTGCTACAGAATATCCCATATCACGGAAATACTCTGCTATTGTGATTCCTGTGTAAATGGATGCCTCACGAGCTGCAACCGGCATATCCGATGTATTTGCGATCAGAACAGTTCTCTGCATCAAAGGCTGTCCTGTCTTCGGGTCCTTCAGTTCAGGAAACTCGTTCAGAACGTCTGTCATCTCATTTCCACGCTCTCCGCATCCGATATAGACAACGATATCTGCCTCAGCCCATTTTGCAAGCTGATGCTGGATTACTGTCTTTCCACTTCCGAAAGGTCCCGGAACGGCCGCAACACCGCCCTTGGCGATTGGGAAGAATGTGTCGATAACACGCTGTCCTGTTACAAGTGGCATTTCCGGCGGAAGTTTCTTCTTATACGGACGACCGCGACGAACCGGCCACTTCTGCATCATAGTTAATTCTTTTTCGCCTTTTTCTGTTTCAACAACTGCTACAATATCTTCTACTGTAAATGTGCCTTCTTTGATTTCCTTGATTGTTCCTTTAATTCCGTAAGGAACCATGATCTTCTGCTGTACAAGAACTGTTTCCTGAACTGTACCGATCACATCTCCTGTCTCTACTTCATCTCCAACCTTTACAGTAGGAACGAACTCCCATTTCAGATTTCTCTTAAGAGACGGAACTTCGACTCCTCTTTTCAGGTTGTTTCCGGAAATCTTCATAATATCATCCAGTGGTCTCTGGATTCCGTCATAAATACTTGCGATCAGACCAGGCCCTAATTCTACAGACATTGGAACATCCATAGATTCAACCGGTTCTCCAGGTCCGAGACCTGATGTCTCTTCATATACCTGGATGGATGCCTCGTCACCGTGCATCTCAATGATCTCTCCGATCAGACGCTGTTCCGATACGCGGACAACGTCAAACATATTCGCATCACGCATTCCCTCTGCGATAACAAGAGGTCCTGCGACTTTTTTAATCACTCCTGTGCTCATTCGCTTACTCCTCCAAACAGAATATCTGATCCGACGGCCTGCTCAACTGTCTTCTTCACGCCTTCAACTCCGGCTCCTGTATTCCCCGACACACCCGGGATCTGAATAATCGCCGGAAATGTCTGCTCACCGTACTTGTTGATTTCTGACGGAATCTGTGCAGCCACAGCCTCTGTAATATAGATAATGCCGTAATTTCCTTCTGCAAGCTGGCGAAGCTTTGTCTTCGCCTCATCCCGGTCCTTCACAGGGCAGATGCTAAGACCGAGGGTGGCAAATCCATAGATACTGTCATAATCGCCCATTACTGCAATCTTATACATACATCTCCCTTATCCTTTCCCGGATTGCTTCATCCGGAAATTCATTCTGCTTTCCGGTCAGTATAATCCGTACTGTCTTGATCTCATTTTGTCTGGCTAACAGATACGCCAAAAGCGGTCCAACGGAAAATGATTCATATTTCTGTGACCTCATAGAATCTGTCATTTTATTATCACACCAGCGTTCAAATGCAGACGGTGATATACGCAGTGCATCGGCACCTTCACGATAAGATGTTCCTTCCAGATACTGTGCGATCTCCTCCGCACCGGCCAATGCTGCCTGTGTCAGCTGATCCACATTGATCTCGGAACAATTTACCATTGCTTTTTTCATAAATTCTGCATTTTTTCCTGTCTTCTGAGATCTTACTGCAATCTTAATATCAGCGATTGCAACTGCTGTCTGTGCATACTCTTCAATGATCTTCTCACCTGATTTTTTCCCTGCTTCCAGCATAGCTTCCAGTGTTGCGTGATCAATAATAAGATCGCACAACTGTCCGTCTCTTGTGTGAAGCAGAGTGTCAAATGCTTCTCTTGCTGTTGCTGGCATATTACCCGGCAGCTTATCAAATTCTTTGTTCTGGACAAGTGCAAACATCTCTTCTCCAGGAATCTCACAGTCATCGTAAAAAATGTTTTTATTCTCTACTTCCGTACACACTTCTTTGATCGCTGCTTTCAGATTGTGATAAAGTTTTGGAAGTGACAGAACATCGAATACATGCATATCCGGTGCCACCTCACGGATTGTCTGCCACATCTTCTCTTCTTCCTTATTCAGAACTTCATCTGCATCCAACGTTCCTGCTGTCAGATCTCCCCAGCCCTTTTCAACCAGAAGCTGTAGAGCCTGTTCTGCACTCTTGCACGCAAGAAGCTGTTCGATCACTGCATTCGTTAAAAGAGAGACTTCCAGTGCACGGATTCTGGCAACCGCATAGGTATATTTTGTCTTACTCAAGATTATCCCTCCTTGCGGCTACACTGCTGTAAACAGCTGCCGGTTCACTTTATCTGATAACTCTTCTCTTCTTGCATCAAACAACGCTTTGATCGTACAATTTTCTTCGATGCCGCCATAGGTCAGGATAAATCCCCCATCCATTCCGTCCGGCACTGTCTCTGTAAGTTCCAGGCTTCCGCCTTTCTTCTTCGCTGTTTCATATACTTTTTCCATATACCCTTGAGGCATATGTTTTCTGTCTTTCTCTGTAAAGCAGATGGTTCCTTCTTCCGGAAGTACATACTTCTCAAGAACCTTTTCAAGCATTGCAAAATAAGCTGCATCATCAAGCTCTCCGACTGCTTTGTAAGCATCTTCAAGAACTTCACTGATCACTTCCTGTTTCGCCTCAAGTACTGCCTTGCGCTTTCTCATATCTGATGAAGAGGCCAGGCGTTTCACAGAATCTTCTGCTCTGGCTTCTGCCTGTGCGACAATCTTCCGTGCATCTTTCTCTGCCTGTGCTTTTGCTTCCCCAATTATAGAATCCGCCTGTGCGTGTGCCTGTGCGAGTATCTCTTTTGCATCGTCCTGCGCCTCTGCGATTATCTGCGCTTTCATTTTGTCAAGTCCACTCATCTCCACGCTCTCCTTTTTATTTATTTCTTACAGCTGGATACCACTTACTGCGAGGAAGGAAATCAGAAGAGCCAGGATCGCATATGTCTCAACCATTGCCGGGAACAGCATTGCTTTACCAAACTGCTCTGGCTTCTTTGCTACGATTCCGATAGAAGCCGCTGCTGTCTTACCCTGTGCGATACCTGAAATCAATCCAACAATACCGATTGGGAGACAAGCTGCAAGGATCATAAGTCCTGACTGAACACTTACCTCTACTCCGCCACCGCCGAGGATACCAATTTTAGAAAGTGTAATAAATCCAACAAGCAGTCCATACAGTCCCTGTGTACCTGGGAGCAGCTGCATGATGAGTACTTTAGCGAATTTGCTCGGGTCTTCTGTTACAACACCTGATGCTGCCTGTCCTGCGATACCTACACCTAACGCAGATCCTGCACCTGCGAATAATACTGCGATTGCTGCGCCTAATAATCCATATACAACTCCAAGTTCACCTGCTATATTCATAATGTTGTTTCCTCCTTAACATCAACATATTTCGTATTTTCTTTAAAAGGCTCGAATGCTTTTCCGCCGCCTTCATAAAATTTTCCGAAGAATTCCACAAACTGTAAACGGTTTGTGTGTACATAAGCTCCCAGCAGATTGATCGCCAGGTTCAATACGTGTCCCACAATGAAGATCACAATGAAAAGAATCACACCGATCACATTGTTTGGAAGCATTGCTCCCATCTGATTAATAACGGATGCGATAACTCCTGTTGCAAGTCCAAGTGCAAGAAGTCTTGAATAGGACAATGCGTCACTGAGCCATCCTGTCACGTTATACAAATCATACGCTCCAAGCGCAAGCCGAAGCGCCGGATTCTTGTTTGCTCTTCCTGACATCAGCACAATACCGATTGCTCCACCCGCAGCCATCACTTTTGCAGCAGTGTTCAAAGCCGCCGGGAACACGATCGTAGTCTGTGCGATCGATGCGAAAATGTCACTTGGAAGCAGCATCAGGATCAACCCGATCAGCATTACAAACCAAAGTACAACGTCACAGATAAAATCTACAACCTTACCATCTTTTAAACACAGATAACCTTTAATTCCAAGTCCTACGAACAAATGAATTGTTCCAAATAACAAAGAATAAACCAGAAGTTTCATTGGATCATTCAATGGAACAAACCAAAGTGCCGGAACTGTTACCGTATGTCCGAAGAATTTTTCTGAAACAATGTCTACGATATTTCCAAAATATCCTCCAAATAGAACGCCCCATACAAGTGTAGATACTCCACAGTAAAAGAACAGTTTCAAAGATTTTGCCATGCTCTGTGACATTCTTGGATATTTCTTCACAAGAATCGCACACACAATTGCAACAACTGCTCCATACGCTGCATCTGACAACATCATTCCGAAGAAAAATACATAGAAGAATGACATGATCGTTGTCGGATCGATCTCTCCGGCATGCGGTAATCCGTAAGATTCTACAATGCCTTCCATGTTTGTAGAGAATGCGTTATTCTTTAAAATAACCGGTGCTTCTTCACCTTCTTCAATGTCTTCAATATCTACCATACAGTTATATTTCTCTGTCAAAGATTTCTCTACCGGACCTGACTCACATGCCGGTATATATCCACTTATCACAAATGTACGCTTTGACTGAAGAAGATCTCCGAGAACTGCATACTTATCTGCTCGGACTCTGTAATAATCTGCTACGGCCTGAAGTTCTTTTCTTTTGGAAGCCAGGCTCTTAAGTTCTGCCTCGCACTGCGTCATCCGCTCTCTTGACGCTGCTATCTCTGTTTCCAGTACTTCCTTCTGCTCTTTTGGTGTCTTGCTCCAGTTCTGGGACGGTCTTGCAAATCCTGCACTCCGAAGTGCTTCTTCCACTGTCTGGAGTTGTTCTTTCAAACAGATGACTGCAATGCAGATCATATTAGATTCTGCTGAAACTAAATGTACATCGACCCCTGTTTTCTCCATCACTTCCGGAGTCTTCTCAAGTAGAATGGAATAAATGTTCTCAAGAGTAAGCTCTCCCGGCATTGTTCCAAGGATCAAAGCAGTCCTTTTTGTCTTCCCTTCCTGAAGCGGAACATCTAATGCCATCCACGGCATCAGACTTTCAATCTGATTCTCAATCTTTGCTATGCCTGCTCTAAGCTCAGCATACTCGCGATCAAGATCATAAATTTCGCGGGCTGTCTTGATCAATTCCGGTCCAGATATCTGAACCTTTTCTTCCAACTCGCGATCGATCAGTTCTTTTCCTTCCAGCGAAGAAAGTAATGACTTTTTCTCCGGAGCGTAAGCATCCAGAATCCCCAGTGCCTGATCTGCTGCCGTTGCCGCTTTTTCAAATTTCATCCGCTGTCCGGTTGTGTCCATCTTTTGGAAGAATGCATCCTCTTCTTTTTCCCTGTCAACTTCAAGAACTCCAAGATGCTGTAACTGTTCCAGGATTGCTTTTCGATCTTTCTTCAGGGCACAGATGCTGATTTTCTGCATCTTAAGTACCGCCATAATCTTATCCCTCCTTTTTTGTTACGACCACATGGATCAGATTAATTCAGAAAGAACTAGCTGCACTGCTGCATCCTTTTTCTCTCTTGCAGAAACCTTCAGCTCTTCGATCACATCTTTGAGCTTCTCTGCTTCTTTATCTTCCTGATTTTTCGCCTCTTCTCTGGCTTTCTCATCCAGTCCACCGGCAGTTCTTTTCGCCTCTTCTACAACTTCTTCATGAATCTGCTTTGCCTGAAGAGATGCATCTTTCAGAATCTGTTCTTTTTGTTCCTGCGCTTTTACAAGAATCTCTTCTGCCTGCTGTTCTGCTTCTTTAATTGACCGGATTGTCTCATCCACCATAGTATCTACACCACCTTTCCTGTCTCCCCCTTTTTATTGTTCTTATGTGATTTTGAACAATAAGATCTCTTCGCTGTATGTTGTTACTGCACATTAATATCTAAGGATTACGCTGTTCGCAGCACGTATCAATATATTATTACCATACTTTTCTTTCCTATTCTCTTTCTGTTTGTAACTTTCGCACAACGATGTTATTTTAAACATAGCATATTTTGTCGTAATAATCAAACTTTTTATTAGATTTTTATGAAAATTTTTTAGATTACTAAATATTTCATCTATTTTTTGTAGTTTATTAAACGTTTTTTGTGTATTTGTATAAATATCTGATTATTTACCATTCAAAAAAGGAACAAAATCAAACCTTTTTACAAATGATTTGACCCTGTTCCTTTTTCACTTTATTTCCAATGAAGTTCATGCAGTTCTCCACTTAAATTCATTCCTGCAAATCCATTCTGTCGCAGTGCTTCATACAACACAATTGCCACCGAATTACCAAGATTCAATGAGCGGATATCTCCGTTCATCGGGATTCTCATACAGTCTTCCTCATGCTCTACAAGAATCTCTTCCGGGATTCCCGCGCTCTCTTTTCCAAACATAATATAGCAATCCGGCTCATATTCTACTTCTGTGTAGACTTTATGCGCTTTTGTCGTTGCCATATAGATTTTAGCTCCCGGATTCTTTTCAAGAAAATCCTGATAATCAATATAAGTTGTCACATCAAGATCTTTCCAGTAATCCATGCCTGCGCGCTTTAATGATTTCTCATTCAGCTTAAATCCCAATGGCTCGATCAAATGAAGCCTTGTCCCTGTTGCTACACAGGTTCTTCCGATATTCCCTGTATTTGCCGGAATTTCCGGCTCATAAAGTACAATGTTTAACATAATTATCGCCTCTTCTATCTTCTTATTCTTCTGATTCTTTTCGTTCTTTCCACCAACGGCTCAGTTCATCCGGTGCCGGACGATCCAGATAACGGGTTTCTTCTCCATTTACAAGTGTTCTTGCATTCTGTTCTTTTACAAATCCGATCCTTACTGCCGGAACACCTGCATTCTTCAAGATTTCCAATGTCTCTTCTCCATGCTCTGTCAGCACAAGATAACTTCCGGCCGATGTAAGAAGATATGGATTCAGCTGAAAGAATTCACAGATTTCCACCGTTTCCTGCTTAAGTGCAAGTTTTGAAAAATTAATCTCAAACCCTATCTTTTCTGCCTCTGCAAGTTCCCATAATCCGCAGAGTACACCTCCATCCCCACACTGTCTGCTCTTCGCTTCTTCCGGAAGCTTTAAAATCTGTTTCGGAAGTATCAGTGATTCCTTGCAACGCTTTGTTTTTTCTATAAAAGATGGTGTAAATCTTGTACGAAGATCTGCCTCTGCCTCTTCAACCAATCGCAACGTTCCTTCTAATCCCGTATAACCGCAAAGAATGATTTCCGTTCCCGAAACCCATTTTTTCATCTGCTGTTTTGAGTTTTCTTTCACGCCGACAGCAGTAATATGAATCACTGTCTGCAAAACATACTCTGCACTTTCAGCCTGTACACAGGTAATGGAAAGTCCTGTCTCCTCACAAATCTCTGTCAGGATTCTCATAATATCTTTTAATTCCTGCTCGTCAGAACTTTCAGGAAACAAAATCTGTACTGAAACCGCTGTTGGTCTGACTCTCTTTGCCGCAAGATCTCCTGCTGATTTAATTACTGCATATTTCACCTGTGCCGGTGCTTTTCCGCTTACTGAAGTGCTGCTCCAGACAAAATCCTTTTCGTCAGATATCAGTTCGGAACTACTTTCTTCCCACGCAGTTTTTCCTGTTGAATTCCTGTTTACTTTTTGGATCTGTTTCTTTACAGAACGATTCCAGATCGTCTGCGTTACTCTCCCTGTCCGCATTACACTCTCCTTAGACCAGATATGGAATCACCATCGTTGCAACCATTGCAACAATAACCACCAAAATAATAATTGACACCAAACGTCTTACTTTTTTATCATAAAAATTCATCTTTTTTCTCCATTTCCATTAACAAAACCATATGCAAATATCTTTCTAATATCTGCAACGCTATACTAGTCCTCTATTATATAAATCGCCGCATCCTGATTCAGCTTATTTCTATGTCTGTAATCAAAAAGATGCAACTTTCCATTCAATCGCTCCAGATGAGTCATCTTTCGCAGTTGGCGGCTGTCGTATCCTTCATAATCCTTCAGATACTTGTGCTCTTCTGCCTCTTTCTTATAAAATTCAGACGCTACATCTTTTTCTACTTTGCTCTCTCCAAGAAATGCCGGACGATTCTTCACATTATCTCTCAGGTAAAGATCTAAAGTCATGCTTTCAAGCACCTTCTCTTTAAAATCCTCTTCTTTCTTCTGCATTTTCTCCGAACATGTGAATTCTGCTAATTCTGATTCTACAAAGTCCCACAATATCTCATAGCGAGTAAGTCTTGAATGATTCAACCCAAACAAGCCTTTCTTCTCATAATAATTGCCCATTTTCTCATACATGGAAAATGCGGATGGAAACAATTCCACAAGAAGTCTCATCGTATGACTAAACTGAAAACTGTTATAGTAAACTTCCACCATCTCTTCTACTTTCTTCAGACGGATCACATCACTGTATGGAAGCCATTTTGTTGAAAGCACTTCATACGGCGGACGATTCTGGCAAAGCAGCTCATACTCTTTCATCTTCTCATGCATCACAGATCCATGCAGTACTTTCAGAAATCCAAGCTGAAACTGATCCGGTTCCATAGCATAAACTTCATTAAAAGAATGAGCAAAACTATCATAATTCTCATATGGAAGACCTGCGATCAAATCTAAATGCTGATGCACATTTCCCTTCTCATGAATCCTTGCTACCTTATCACGTACTTTTTCCAGATTCATGGAACGGTTGATCTCTTTGATCGTCTGTTTATTCGTTGACTGAATTCCAATTTCCAGCTGAATGAGTCCTGGACGCAAACTTCGGATCAACTCAATCTCTTCCTCATTCAGAAGATCTGCTGCCACTTCAAAATGAAAATTTGTAATCCCTTTATCATGCTCTTTGATATAATTCCAGATTGCCATCGCATGATCATGCTTACAGTTAAATGTTCTGTCAACAAACTTAACCTGTGGCACTTCATGATCAATAAAGAACTGCAGTTCTTTCTTCACAAGTTCCAGGTTACGGAATCGAAGACATTTATCAATTGAAGAAAGACAATAACTACAAGAAAACGGACATCCTCTGCTCGTCTCATAATAAATGATACGGTTCTTGAAATTCTCAATATCACCATAGACAAACGGTACTTTGCTCAGATCCATAATCTGTCGAGACGGTGTCGCAGCAATCTGTTTTTCCTCTTCCCGAAATGTAATTCCATGAATGTTGATCAATTCAGCCGCACCACGGCCTTCATAATATGCCACAAGTTCTGCAAAAGTCTCTTCACCCTCTCCGCGCATGATACCTTCTGTCATTGGATATTTTTCCAGAACTTCTCTTGCATTATAAGAAACTTCCGGACCTCCAAGCCAGATCTTCGTATCCGGCAGAATCTTTGGAATCTCCTGTATCAGTTGTCCTACTTCTGTCACATTCCATAAATAACAGGAAAGGCAGAGAACATCTGGTGCCTGCTTATAAATATCCATCAAAATCTCATCAAATGGCTGATTGATCGTATATTCAGAAATTGTAATATTGCTAGCCGGATGCTGCTCTTTTGCATATGCGCGCAGGCAATAGACCGCAAGATTTGAGTGGATGTACTTTGCATTCACCGCTGCAAGCAAAATCTTCATCTTTTTATAAACCTCTTTTCCTGTCAATAATGTATATTTGTAAACATTTTCCTTTTTAGGTCTTACCTTTCTATTCTGAATGAAGATGTGAGAAATGTCAAGATATGTGAAGTTGTGTATATAACATTGTATATAACATAAAAAGGGAAAGCTGTTACTGTTCACACGATGTGCGACCAGCAACGCATCTCGCCATTTTAAATCGCCTTTGGCGATGGGGCGAGATGCATTCAAGCCAAAACATGCATCCTCCGTGTCAATCAGCGGAGTGATTGACACGGGAGTGAACAGTAAAGGGAAAGCTATCATACGATAACAACACAAAGTGTGTCAGATTATCGTATGATAGCTTTCCCTTATTTTGCAGCTTTAATCAAAAGCCACCTCTTCTTTCTGCTCCTCACGGAAAATAACCCCAAATACTTTTCTGACAATCGGTCCTGCGAAGCACAGCTGCCAGAAGAATGCCATTGGGAAATTGAATACTGTTGTCTGGAACCACACAGCAATCATCTGATTTCCTGCATCCTTAAAGAGCAGTGTTGCTGCAAGGCTCATCAGCGGGCACATTCCAATGATGGATAAAACGGATATCGCCAGCACGATCATAAACGGATTATCTTTCTGTGGGTTCACGATCATAAATGCTTTCTTCTTTGCAATCGGTCCTACGAGAAAGAAATCCAGAATGAAAGCAATCGGTCCCATGATGATAAGTTCATGGAATGCTGCCAGAAAGACCTCATTACTCATTCCTCCCATATTCAGAGAGATGTTGTAGCAGATCATTGCATAAACCATGACAAAAACCATCATGATTGTGAAAATTACTTCTTGAAACTTATTTTTTGGCATAAAAAAATCCTCCTATCATGATAAGCGTAACAGATTGTGTTGTTCGTTCATCATTCCGGAGGGAATGTATCGTTTCCAATATAAATACCATTCTATTCATTTTTTACGTGCATTGCGCTTCGAACTTGGCCCACAAGCGTTACCCCGGTAGTTAACTCAGCCCAGGCACCCTCACGGCACCCGAGAGGTTCTGCTTAGTGCTGCTCCGTTCCCGACCTGACACGGTTCACAGAGTCCCGTCGCGTGAGACCCAGACGTCAACGTCACTTTCCGGGGGCAGCCCTGCAGACTGTCGCCCTCTGCGCAATATCACCCCTGCTATAGCGGATTGCAGGTTCAAGGTACCGCTACCACCCCGGCTGCACGGATTATTATTTTACATGATAAATGAATGCTTGTCAAGTATGCTGCTTTTTCTTTTGCACAAGATTCCACATGATTTTATACCTCTGTGTTACAGACTCTGTGCTTCTGCTTTTTTCTTCATCTTCCTGGCTTCCCTGAGTTCTCTGAAAAACTGCTTCATCAACTGGCTGCATTCTTCTTCCAATACGCCTGTTGTAAGATCTGCCTGATGGTTAAATGCCTGGATATCCAGTAGATTCAGAATGGAACCTGTACATCCTGCTTTCGGATTCATACACCCGACAACCACTCTTGGTATACGGGACTGGACAATTGCACCTGCACACATCTGACATGGCTCTAATGTCACATACAATGTACATTCTTCCAGACGCCAGTCACCAAGCTTTTTGCTTGCTTTCTTGATTGCTGCGACCTCAGCATGTGCCAGTGGATTCTTGTCTGTATTCCGTCGGTTATAACCGCGTGCAATAATCTTATCTTCATGAACGATCACGCAACCAATCGGGGTTTCTCCCAGATTATACGCTTTCTCTGCCTGTTTTAAGGCCGCACGCATATATTTTTCATCCGTTGTCATCCTCACTTTGTTTCCTTTCGGTTATTGTATAAAAATAGCATTAATATTCCTTTTCATTCTGAATAAACTATATAGAAAAATTCTTTTCAGGGGCTTGCTATGAATCCGGGAAGTTATTATTTATATGAGTACGAATCCTGCTGCCGCCGCAGAAATCTTGGTTTTCTACAAATTTCATCACATAATTATTCTTATCTCTTAACACTTCATGTTAAAAATCTTCCGATTGTCCCTGGAGAACAGTTGGAAGTCCATGCATTTATTCTCGAAAATCAAACACTTATAGGTTCTCCGGTTGCACTTCTTCAGTGCTCTGGTCAGAACTTATCCACACAACTGGTCATTTCCGGGGAACGTTTTCCACATAAAAGAACTCTTAAACACATTGATGGGTTCATTATTTTCTCCATCACCCAGAATCGATCACAGCATTGGATTGCCTCCGCTGTACCTCTGCCGGATTTTTATTCTTTTTCTGATTGCTCTTTATCAACAGAAGAGAGTTTATCCTCTGAACCTGAGAATCCATCCCTTTCGGAAGAATCCCTCATAACAGAAGACACTGTATCTGAGACTGTATCCGAAGCAGCATTATCTGACGCTTCTATTGATATTGCTTCAACTGAAGAGGTACCAACTGAGGTGACACCAACTGAGAAGACTGCAATTCAGGACGCTTCAATTCAAGCCAGAAAAATCACACACGCAGAGATTTCCACACTTCCGCGCAGATTCTGGCCACTTGCCAACAATAGTTTTCTTCTGCATGGCTGTCATAATTATCATCACCTTCTCCTGATCAAAGAAAAGGATCATCTTTGGCTTGGCGTTCCCGGCCTTTACGATCCCAGGGAAGCACATATGGCTAACTTGTTCGGCTTTCCTCAATTTACCAGTTCTTACATCTCTATTCTGGAACTTACCGAAGATGAATGTGAAAACTCTGAATCTTTCGGTCACTGGTGTCGATACTTAATGTGATTCTTAAAAAGAAAGGAAAAAGATAGAGAAAGGAAGCGTTCACAGCGGATGCACTTCTTTTCTCTATCAATTTTAATTTTAATCCAGATAAATTGGCGGTTCGTAATCCTCTCCAAGAAGTACTTTCTTGCGTTCCTGATACCCGAGGAATGCCCATTCTGTCATATCTGTCCATTTATGATTTGCACGGTCATAAACCTGCACATATCCAATTCTTTTCGGATGCATACGTACGCTGTTGGATTCATATTCTCTTCCCGTATATGGATTAATGTCTCCAACTTCTTCCTGTACAGGCTCTTCGTATGTTGCCTCTTCCTGCACCGGCTCTACCGGCTGTGTCTCATAAGATGTAACTTCTGCTTCTTCATATGGTTCTGCTTCTTCCTCTACCGGCTGATCATAATCTTCCGTATAGGAAACTTCTGGTTCCACAGAGTTTTCTTCTTCCTGATCTGATTCCGGCACTTCCTGAAGCTCTTCCTTATATTCCTCTTCTTCTGTCTGAAGATCTTCTCTGACATCTTCAGTTGGCTCTGCTTCTACTGCATTCTTTTCAAGTTCAGCAAGTTCTTCATGCATATCATAAATCTCACCGATCGTCATGTCACGTTCTTCACCTGTAAGCTGCTGTTCTTCCTTCTCTGTCTCCACCGTTTCCTCTGAAAAGCTCTCTTCCGGCTGTTCCTGTTCATTCCATTTTACTTCCTGCTTCCTGATACGTCCGGCTGCGCTCTCTGTAATCTCTCCTGACATGATACTCAGCTGAAACGGACAGCCGAGAATGGATGCGATCAATCTCATATCCTGTTCCTGAAAATTATCCCTTCCAAGACGCTGTGTTAAATTCTGACGGGACATCTTCTTTCCTGTCTCTTTCTCAATTGTCTCCGCCAGTTCTTTGATCGTCATTCCCTTTCTTCCCAGGACGATTTTCACCTGTTCTCCAAATGTTAAATCTTCCATTTACTTCTCCTCCTTATGTATTATTTATACTTCTCTCTTATCTGTCGATCAGAACAGTTTTTCACTTAATTTGCAGAATCATATTCTTCCAAAGTAAGTCCATTCTCTGTCATCTCTTTTGCAGCATCTACTCCCACATAACGATAATGCCACGGCTCATATACAATTCCTGTAATATCAGATTTATCCTGCGGAAACCGAAGAACAAAACCATACTCTGAACAATGTTCCATCAACCACTTTTGCTCTTCTGTATCTCCCTGTTTCTCATCAAGCTCCCCGTACTTTGTCGACATAATGTCAACCGCAAGACCAGTTGCATGCTCGCTTGTTCCTGGAATTGCAACTGATTTTTTTGTCTCATCATACGCATTTAACGGTGTATATCCCTGATTGATCCAGTCCTGCATCGTCGTATTAAAGACATCTCTCTGCTTCTCATAAGAACGATATCCTGATGTCACATACATGCTGAGTCCTGCCTTCTTCGCATCATCCAGCATCTTATTCAGACTGTCTGCCATCCTGGAATCTACCTGTTTTCCACCACTTATCTCCGTCAGCTTCGCCGGCACATAAGAAGTATCCAATGGATGCTTCTCATTCACAAGTGCAAGACACCACCGGTCATCATCACTTGCCAGCAACTCTGCAGTATTTTCTGTTACTTCTTCTCTGTCTAACTCTGCCTGCAGTTCTTCGTTCTTCTTTGTCTGCTCCTGTAATTTTGCATTGCTGATTTCCAACTTCTTTTCAGCTTTTTTCAATGTAATTGAGGAGATTCCTGAAGTAATTGCCACTCCTGCAATTACTCCTGCCAAAGCACCTGTAAGCATTAGTTTCTTTGCTCTGTCTCTGAACAATACTTTATTCATCTTATTTAATTTCAACTCCATCTGTATTTTTCATCTTATCCTCTGTAATATTTAGAATCTTTTCCGTTTCATCCCCCCGGCAGATCATCCTATTCCTTCAGATATCGCACTTCAAATGTCTCCACTTTGATCGGTTTATTAAATAATGTTCCCTGTGCATAATCGCATCCTAATTCCTGAAGAACATTCAGCTGATCCTGTGTTTCAACACTCTCCGCAAGAACAGAACATCCCAATTGATGACAAATATCAATTACGGCCTTTGCTACTACTCTGCTTCTTCTGTTTCCAACCAGATTTGTAATCAGGCTCTCATCCAGCTTCAATCCATCAAAATCCATAATGGACAGAATCGAAAAGCTGGAATTCTTAGCTCCGAAATGATCCAATACTACGCGAACATTCGCTTTTCTGATCTTACTGCATGATGCCGCCAGCATCTCCTGATTCGTATCTGTATAAGATTCGGATACTTCTACTTCCAAATATTCGCATAATACCTGATATTTCTCAATCAGCGCACTCATCTGATCCGCAATGTTCTCCTGCCTCAATGTTTCACCTGCAAAGTTTACTGAAATCGGCACCATCTGGATTCCTTCTGTCTCCCACTTATGAAGGATCTGACATACCTGTTCAAATATATAGAGATCGAGATAATGTGACAACCTTGTCTCTTCCAGAAGATTAATATATCTTCCCGGATCCATAATTCCAAGATCCTTATGATGATATCTGACAATCGCTTCAGCACCTGCAATTTCTCCGGTCTGCACATCAATCTTCGGTACCAGACATACAATAAAATTCTTCTGTTCAATATCCTCCAGAAGATCCTTTTTGATGATTGGCTCATGATGACCTTTACGCAGATTTTTATAATACTTCTTTTTCTCTTCCCGCATCATATTCTCTGCACTGATCACAAGACCATTCACATCTATGTCTACTTTTCCCCAGGCATACCCTACTGAAACCAGTCCCAGACTTATGTTCTCAAGCTTTGTATATGCACTATGTACCTGTTGTGTGAAATCTTCATATGAAGCGTTCTCTACAAGAACCAGATACTCATCTCCTGTCATTCTGTATACATTACCATTATGGAAATACTCCGAAAGCACTTCACCAACTCTGGTGACAACTTCATCTCCATAATCTCTGCCAAATTCTTTATTAAAATTCTTCAGTCCATTAATGTCTACAGAAAGAGCTCCCAATGTCTTCAATTCTTCCGGTTCCACATGATCCAGATATGCAACAAAACTATTTCTGTTAAGTACTCCTGTCAGATTATCATGATAACTGAGATACTCCTGCTGTTTCTGGAGTTTATGAAGAGTGATTGCCTGCGGTATATACGGAATCACCGTACGAAGCAATCCAACATCACATCCGCCCCGGTGAACTCCAACTGCTGCAAGAATTGCTACTGTATTCTCATCCAGCTGCAAACTCACACTGTAATCGGCCTCTGTTGAATTTGTAATCTCCTGCTTCATCCACTTTGGCTGCTGTTCTTCCGGAAGCATCTTTATCTTATCTCTCTGCCAGGGAACATTCTCTGCACACCACTCAAAGATGGTCTCAATATCCCCATACTCTTTCTCAATATAGTACACGTATTCCGAATCATAATAATCACGTACCGCACGAAGTACATCATTTACGATTTCTGAAAGAGATCGTGGCTTTTTTCTATCACTCATATCGTTTTTCCTCTGTCTTTCTATAATTTTAGACACTCAGATAAGATTATTGTATTATACTACGAATTAAAATGCAATACAAAAAAGTTTCGCAGTTCACTTTTAAATGTAAAAAAGAGGGGGATTTCCCATTCCGGAAAATCTGTCCCTCTTCTATAATTAAATGATATATCCTGCAGGTACTTCTGATCTCTGCACATCTACATGCTCTAGAAATCTATAAATTCCACTTTTTATCCTGTGAAACACGAAGTCGGTTCATCGCTCTTGCCAGAGATGCCTGCGTATGATAATACTGCTGGATACTCTGCTGCTGACGTAACCTTTCCTCTGCACGCTCTTTCTGCTCCTGTGCTCGTCGCACATCGATGTCTTCTGGTTTCTCGGCTGTATCAACAATCAGTGTAACTCGGTTGTTTACGATTTCAACAAATCCCACGCCCACTGCAATGTCTTTCCAATCTTCGCCGTCCAGACTCATATGTGCAACTCCGACATTCACAGCGATTACCATATTCTCATGATTTGCAAGAATTCCCTTTTCTCCATCCGGAGCCGGAATGATCAGCTTCTTACAACGACCTTCGTAGAATACACCATCACTTGCTATGATTTTCAGACCAAATGTATCCATATGCACATTCTCCTATTTCAACAATTACTCTTCTTCCATCTCTTTTGCCTTGGCAATTACATCATCAATTGTTCCGACATTGAAGAAAGCGTTTTCCGGATAAGCATCCATCTCTCCATCGATGATCATCTTAAATCCACGGATTGTCTCTTTTAATGGTACATATTTTCCAGGAATTCCTGTAAATGTCTCTGCTACGAAGAATGGCTGGGACAGGAATTTCTGAATCTTTCTTGCACGCATAACAGTTGCTTTATCCTCATCTGAAAGCTCTTCCATACCAAGGATTGCAATGATATCCTGCAGTTCTTTATATTTCTGAAGAATTGCGATCACCTTGTTGGCTACTTCATAATGTTCTTCTCCTACAACGTCTGCTTCCAGGATACGGGAGCTTGACTCCAGCGGATCTACGGCCGGATAAATACCCTGCTCAACGATCTTTCTGGAAAGTACGGTTGTTGCATCCAGGTGGGCAAATGTTGTTGCCGGAGCCGGGTCTGTCAGGTCGTCGGCCGGTACATATACTGCCTGAACCGATGTTACAGAACCGTTCTTTGTAGATGCGATACGCTCCTGAAGTTCACCCATTTCTGTTGCCAGTGTCGGCTGATAACCTACGGCTGAAGGCATACGTCCAAGAAGAGCTGATACCTCAGATCCAGCCTGTGTAAAACGGAAAATATTATCGATAAAGAGAAGCACGTTCTGATGCTGCTCATCACGGAAATATTCTGCCATTGTAAGTCCTGTCTCAGCGACACGCATACGAGCTCCAGGTGGCTCATTCATCTGTCCGAATACCAGGGCTGTTTTCTCCAGTACTCCGGATTCTTTCATCTCTGTCCAGAGGTCGTTACCCTCACGGGAACGCTCTCCAACTCCTGTAAAAATGGAATATCCGCCATGCTCTGTTGCAATGTTACGGATCAATTCCTGAATCAGCACGGTCTTACCTACACCGGCACCACCGAACAGACCAATCTTACCACCTTTTGCATAAGGAGCAAGAAGGTCGATAACTTTAATACCTGTCTCAAGGATCTCTACTACCGGGCTCTGATCCTCGAATGTAGGCGGCTGTCTGTGGATTACCCATTTTTTAGAATCTGTAATCGGCTCTCCGTTATCAATTGTCTCGCCGAGTACATTAAATAATCTTCCAAGTGTCTGCTCGCCGACAGGAACCTGAATACCGGCTCCTGTTGCAGTAACTTCCATATCTTTGCAAAGTCCTTCACTTGCAGCAAGCATCAGGCAGCGCACCTCATTATTTCCAAGGTGCTGTGCAACCTCCATGATGCATTTCTTTCCATTATTATCAACTTCAAGAGCATCTTTGATAAAAGGAAGATCACCGTTTTCAAACACTACGTCAACGACAGGTCCCATAACCTGTACAATTCGTCCTTTATTCATGTTCTCTCTCTCTTTCTATATTTCAGTCATTACAAACTGCAACAACCTGCTGTCTGTAACGCATCTCGACATTTTAACTCTTCTTCTGCTGAGCTCTTGCGCCGGCACAAACCTCTGTGATCTCCTGTGTGATCGTAGCCTGTCTTGCTCTGTTATAGAGGATTGACAGATCTTTGATCAGATCCTGTGCACTGTCTGTTGCTGACTTCATTGCCATCATACGGGCATTATGCTCACTGGCATAAGCCTCAACCAGACATCCGTAGATCATACCGTTGATATAACTTGGTACAATACTGTTCATAACATCCATAGGAGATGGATTTAGTTCGATTTCCTCGCGATACATATTCAAAGGCATCTTCATTTCACCAAAGTCCCCTCTCTCGAGTGGAAGAAGTTTTAACACTTCTGCCTCTGACTGAACTGCATTTTCCATTCGTGTATATACTACGTAAACTTCATCCAGCTCATGATTGTTAAACTGATCCAGAATAACCGCTGAGATGTCACGGGCACGATGCATGGTCGGCTTCTGAACTGTGTAACGGAAGTTTGTATCAATATCTACATCCTTCTTTGCGAAATAATGACGTCCAAGCTCTCCCACAACAAAAAGCTTATGCTGACCCGGCTTGGAAAGAATCTCTTCCTCAAGCTTCACAATATTGTGATTGTATGCACCGGCCAGTCCCTTGTCCGCCGTGATAACGATCGATCCAATCTTACGTTCCTCTGCCGGAATGTTTTCCCTCTTGTTGAAATAACTATGATGTAATTCTGGTAGATGACGTAAAATACGACTGATCTCACCCTGCAGCGCATAGAAATATGGTTCTGTATCTGCCAGCTTCTTTCTCGCCTGTGTCAGTTTGGAAGAAGAGATCATATACATTGCATTGGTAATCTTCATTGTGTCTTTGACACTGTTGATTCTGCTCTGTATCTCTCTGATATTTGCCATATTAACACCTGCTCTTCTTGAATTCCTTCGCTGTCTCTACGATCTTGTCAATCAGTTCCTCTGTCAGGACTTTCTTCTCTTCGATTTCCTGACCGATTTCCGGATGCTCTGTCTCGAACATCTGAAGCATATCATACTGGAACTGTTTGATTTTTGTCTTCTCAACACCTAAGAGTACTTTATGTGTTGCTGCACACAGTGTAATTACTTTCTCATGCAAGGAAAGTGGATGATACAGTGGCTGTTTCAGAAGTTCCATCAGACCACTTCCATATTCCAGTTCTTCCTTCGTAGCTGCATCAAGATCTGAACTGAACTGTGTGAAGACTTCCATCTCACGATACTGCGCCAGATCGATACGAATACTTCCTGATGCTTTCTTCATTGCTTTTGTCTGAGCTGCACCACCAACACGGGATACGGAAAGTCCAACGTTGACCGCCGGTCTCATTCCTGATGCGAAAAGTCCACTCTCCAGGAAGATCTGTCCATCTGTAATGGAAATAACATTTGTCGGAATATATGCTGATACATCTCCTGCCTGTGTTTCAATGATCGGAAGTGCTGTGATAGAACCTCCGCCCATCTCATCACTCAAACGGCTGGATCTCTCCAGAAGTCTTGAATGCAGGTAGAATACGTCTCCAGGATATGCCTCACGTCCCGGAGAACGTCCAAGCAGAAGAGAAAGTGCACGGTATGCAACCGCATGCTTGGAAAGATCATCATAAATGATCAGTGCATCTTTTCCCTTGTGCATAAAGTACTCTGCCATAGCAGTTCCTGCATATGGTGCAATATACTGAAGCGGAGCACAGTCACTTGCTGTGGAAGATACGATGATCGTATAATCCATTGCTCCGTGTGTCTGTAATGTGTTAACAACTTTGGCTACTGTAGATGCTTTCTGTCCGATTGCAACATAAACACAGATCACATCTTTGCCTTTCTGATTCAGGATTGTATCCAGTGCAATGGATGTCTTTCCTGTCTGACGGTCTCCGATGATCAGCTCACGCTGTCCACGGCCGATTGGGAACATTGCATCAATGGAAAGGATACCTGTCTCAAGCGGAACGCTTACTGACTTACGATCAACAATTCCAGGTGCCTCATTCTCGATTGGGCGATAGTCATCAGATTTGATCTCACCTTTTCCGTCAATCGCCTCACCAAGGGCGTTGACAACTCTTCCTACATAAGCGTCTCCAACCGGAACGCCTGCTTTCTTTCCTGTACGGGCTACCTTTGTGCCTTCACGGATTCCTGTGTCGCTTCCAAGAAGGATACATCCGATTTCATTCTTACGAATATCCTGTACCATTCCCTTAAGGCCGTTTTCAAAAGTAACGATTTCCCCGTACATGGCGTGATCAATCCCGTAGATTGTGGCGATACCATCGCCGACAGTAACAACAGTACCTACTTCACTGTCCTTACTCATTGTATCAAAATTCTCTATTTCTTCTTTCAGGATAGAAATAATTTCATCTGAATTGATTGAACTCACCTTGTTCACCTCCAGGTCAATCTTTGTTCTAATCTGTTCAGGCGTCCTTTCATACTCCAGTCATACTCATCACTGCCAACCCGGAGAATAAATCCTCCGAGCAGTGCTTTGTCCTGACGGACTTCGATTTTAGCACTCTTTGCGCCATATTTCTTACAAAGGAACGCCTCCATTCCTTTTTTCTGTTCCTCCGTCGGAGGCTGAATACATGTCAGAACTGCGTTCAGAACCTGATTCTGTTCATCACAGTATCTGTCATATGCTGTGAAGATATCTTCGATCAGATCCATTCTCTGATATCTGCACGCTACTTTAAGGAAATTTTTTATCTCCTTTGGAAATACTCTGTCTACCACATTCATTTTTTTCTGAAGTTCAATGGTAGGATTCGCGAAAATCTCGTGAAGCTGCGGTACTTCCTCAAAAATCTCACGTGTTTTCTGTACAGCTTCTTTTGGGACACCTACTTCATACAGGACACGTGCATATCTGATTGCTGCCATTGGGCAGTAAATCTGACTCTTACTTGTCTGTGTTTTCATCTGTCCCACCTACTTCTCCCAAAAACTGGTCATAAATGTTCTGCTCTTTGTCTCCCACGATCTTCTCAGCGGATGCCATAGCCAGTCCTGCAATCTGAGTCTGAAGATCTTTCATTGTCTTCTCACGCTCAATACGTACATTCTCTTTTGCAGCTTCCAGAAGATCTCCGGCCTTGCTTCCTGCTTCACTTACGATGCGGTCATACTCTGTCTTAGCCTCTGAGCGTGCCTTCTCAACAATCGCTGCTGATTCAAGCTTTGCTCCCTTTAAAGCATCTTCATATTCCTGTTTCATCTTCTGCGCATCACTCTGTGCATCCTGTGCACCCTGAAGACCATCTGCGATCATCTGTCTGCGCTTCTCCATGATATCACTCACCGGTTTGATTAGAAAATGTCTCAACAGGAGGAAGAGAACAATAAGGTTGATAATGGTATAGACAAGGTTCATATTTAACTGAAGCACCTTTTACACCTGCCTTTCCTGTTATCTGCTTCCATCATTTTCATAAGATTCTTTTCGTTTCTTATTTCAGGAAGAAGATGATCAGGATACCAATGATGAAACCGTAGATAGCTGTTGCCTCTGCAAGAGCACATCCAAGGATAAGGTTCTTACTGATCTTGCTTTCAGCCTCTGGCTGTCTTGCGATAGCTTCTACTGCTTTACCTGTTGCATGTCCGATACCGATACCTGCTCCAATACCTGTTAAAACGGCTACACCTGCTCCAATTGCTACTAATAATGTTGCTGACATAATTTTTTCTCCTTTTTCTTTACATATTTTTCCTTTTTATCTTCTGAATATCTTCAGGAATTTTCATAATGTACTTTATTCTGTTCTGTTCATTTCCCTTCGTTCTATAGCAGCAATTTCTTCTTCCGTATATTCTTCTATTTTTGTTGCTGTTACCTGTTTGATATGTTGCTTTTTCAGGTGCAGATATACGAATTCTCGAAAAATAGTATAGAACACTGACAAC